>ERZ869983.61-NODE-61-length-34559-cov-5.030915_pt1 | contig 34559 bp, 20 predicted proteins | sample MGYA00521106_ERZ869983 | MGnify/ENA primary metagenome ERZ869983 (study PRJEB32232, sample SAMN07284972) | human gut metagenome | biome: human-associated habitat; material: feces | host: Homo sapiens | place: Tanzania | collected 2014-04-05 ...
CTGCGATAAGAAAGTTAAGTTATCTTAAAAAAAAATAAGTGTTTAAAAAAAATAATATATATATAGTATATTTGTAACCGAAATTATCCAAATAGGAAATTAATGCATTTTTTGCAGGAAGCAAGTTATGACTATAAATATCTTTAGAAAATTTCTCCTTCTTGGTTTAGGAGTATTATTCATTCTATCTTCGATTCTGAAATTAATCAGTATCTATTCATTCTCACAGATTGTCAATTCATTTTGCGATCTTTTGGGAATGTATTTCCTATCTGGATATGGATTACCTTTGACAATTGCCATCATTGCTTTCGAACTATTAATAGGCGTGTGTGCTTTTATAAGACGTTTCCAAAAAAATGTTATATGGATATACCCCGTTGTCTTGGGATTTTTTACTTATATCACCTACGTTAATTATACTGACTTATATGGTGGCATTGAGTCATGTGGTTGTTTCGGCGAATTGATTCATTTTACTCCAACAAGTTCTTTCTATAAGAATATTGCCCTGTTTGTTCTGTCGTTATTCCTACTTGGTATTCATCTCATACATACTTATACTTGGCAAAAAATAAAATACGGTCAATGTTTGTTGTTGGTATTGCTTCTGAGTTCATGTCATAACCGACTTGACAATGCATTGGAACTGGCAGGTGACAGTCGTAAAGAACTTGAGATAGTTTTGAACCACTTTAAGGATGATCCAGATACATTGAAATATAGTGCAGCGAAATTCCTGATAGAGAATATGCCCTATCATTACACTCCGAAAGGAAAAAATGTGGATTATGTTGACTCAGTATATCTTGCCATGTCTGAATATCCGAAAGAGCAGAGGGAAAAAGTGTTTAAGGAATTGCTAAAAGCGAAAGACCATCCTAATGGAAGACCTGAAATAGACATAAGATCAATTAAGGCCGACTATCTCATCAAGGTAATCAATGAAGCCTGTGATTTGTGGCACGAGGTAGCATGGAATAAAGAATATGATACTTCACTTTTTTTTGACTATGTGCTACCATATCGTCTGCTTGACGAACCACAAAGCGATTGGAAAAAGACCATAAAGCAGGTGTTTCCTTTTTTTAACCAAAACAAGATACTTAGCACAAGAGGTTGGAGATTGGAGGCAGAAACTCTTGTACTGAATAATTGCTCCGCGTCTGATAAAGTGGGAGCGTCTCAAGATAAGTATGTGTTGCTTGAGCGAAAGGGGGCAACCGTTTCTTTTGATGTATATGCGACTTCAACCTGCTACAAGAACCTAATTTTTAGATATTCTGCAACTAAGAGATATTCTTGTCTTGATGTTATTGCCAATGGTAAACATGTTGATGCTCTTCGTCTTGCTCCCACGAACGACACTAACAGCTTTCGTATGAGTAAAAACGGTTACATACTTCAGTTGAATAGAGGTATAAATAGGGTAAGTTTTGTTTGTGTTGGCGACACCATTGGGCTTGACTATGTTCAGTTTGGTGCCATTGAGGATTGTGAAGAAAGAAAGCTTGAAGACTATTCCCAGTCATACTGCATGATTAAGAACGTTATGAATGGAGGCTATATAACATTTGACACATTAAGTGCATCAATCCTAAATCAGATTGAAGTAAGGCCACAACAGAAGGATGATAGCACACAGATGGTTAGAATGGATTACCACGGTCGTGCCTGCTGGCAGATATCCGCATTCAGAACAGACAGCATCGACCTGTGTATGGAGGTGCAGTATGCAAGCACTGATACAGGAGCTGCGATTAGTCAGTATAAGTATATTGGCGGTAATAATCAGAAATGGGCTGTATTGCCCGTTGGTAACGGCCTGTCGCGCATCATGAGTAAAGACACTGGTCTTTTCCTTGATATCAAGAAGGATGAAAAAACAGGCAAGACGGTGCTTGTACAAAATCCATATACTGGCGGAAAGACACAGCAATGGAAGATAGAAAAAAAAGGATGTAATTCTAATGCTGATTCAAAATGTACGATAGGTTCACTATTTTCAGAAGCGCTTCGTGTTCATGAACTGATGGAACAGTTTGAGTGGATTTACTTTAGCACGGGTTTTGCCCCTAAGGTATCCTCTATGATGGAAGCTCGCACAGGAAATTGCCGGGATGAAGCAAGCTATACAGCGTTTCTCTGTCGTAATCTCGGAATACCTGCCACGATAGACTTTACGCCTCATTGGGGTAATAGAAGCTGGGGGCATCACTGGAGCGTAATCATACAGCCCAATGGACAAGCAATTCCATTCTATATGGGAAGCATGCCTGGTGACACCACACAGTTCTTTCATCCTTACGTCAAGACAAAAGTATTCCGCCATCGGTTTCAATTGAATAGGCAAATAGCGAAGGACTTAATGGAGGAGAAAAGTATTCCCCATCTCTTTCAAGCACCAGATTGGATAGACGTGACTGATGAATACTGTCCAACCACTGATGTTACTCGTAATGTTCCAGAAAAGTATAAGGATAAGAAGATTGCCTATATCTGCATATTTGACAACAATGATTGGTTGCCTGTTTATTACGGTGTAGTACGCGGTGGCAAGGTAACATTTTCCAATATGGGGCGTAGAGTGATGTATATAAGCGCTTTCTATGAGAACGGACAAATCGTCCCATTCGGTACACCATTCAGTGTTGGTAGCGAAGGTAAAGTTAAAGACGTGCTGGTGGATACAAAGAGAAAGTGTACATTTAACCTTACGCGTAAATATCCTTATTTCAGCGCAGAAGAGCAAATAAACACAAGAATGAATCAGGGGCGGTTTCAGGGAGCGAATACTGCGGATTTCTCACTGCCAACAGACCTGTATCGCTTTACTGGAATCACCAACGGAGAATGGTACGAAGTCCCTGTAGCAGACACAGGCAGATACCGCTATCTCAGATATAGTAGTCCTGATGCTTCATACGGTAACATTAATGAACTATGGTTCTTTGATGAGAAAGGTGACACGATAAAGGGGGATATAATCGGGACAGAAGGTACTGACGCTGATAGTCGGGATAGGGTTTTTGACAAAAATATACTCACTGGATACAATGGTAAATTTCCAGACGGGAACTGGATAGGATTAAGACTCAAAGTTCCAAAACGTGTCGCAAAACTACGGTTCATCCCACGCAATGACGGCAATTGTATTGAGATAGGCGATAAGTACGAGCTCAGGCTGTGGACAAACACGAAGTGGAAAGTTATCGCAACAGTAAAAGCCAAGGCTGATATCCTGTGTCTGAAGAATGTACCAAGAAATGGTCTTTATGTCCTCAAAGACCTCACAAAGGGGAATGAGCAACGCATATTTACCTATGAGAATAACAGGCAGATATGGTGGTAAGATAATATGGCAGTGATAGGCAAAATAGTAAAAGGGAGCGTGTATGCAGCAGTAACCTTCCTGCTTGCATATATGTTTTGGCTGTTGAACAGGGCATTTCTGTTTGACCAGTTTGTTATCCCTACAAATTCCATGAATCCAACATTGCTGCCTGGTGATAGAGTTATTGTAGATAAGACTATTATGGGCGCTCGCATCTATTCTAATTTTGAATTCAATCCAGAGGGGGGAGAATTGCATAGCTGGCACACCCGTGGGTTGCGCAGTCTTAAGCATAATGATATCGTAGTGTTCAATTTCCCTCATCACAACTGGCGTGTCAGCTTTGTTATTAATAATGTGTATTGTAAGCGCATTATGGCCCTACCTGGTGACAGTCTAAGTATCGTAAATGGGCACTATCGAAACAATAATTATGAAAGAGTATTAGGATTGGATGCCATGCAAGAGAGATTAGAACATACGCCAGACTCCTTGCTCTGGCCTTGGTCTTTACCAGCAATTCCCCATCATGAGCGTTTCGGATGGACTATACGGAAGTTTGGTCCGATGTATATTCCAAGAAAAGGGGATATAGTGAAAGTAACCCCCTACGAGGCTACACTGTATAATATATTCTTGGCATGGGAGACAGGAAGACCTATAAGATGTAACTGGAATACAGGAGAAGTTTGGGCTGGGGAGATGCCGTTGAAACAGCATCGTTGGCAGCATAATTATTACTTCATGGCTGGTGACAATGTTATTGATTCTAATGATTCCCGCTATTGGGGACTGGTTCCTGAAGAATACATCGTGGGAGTGGTAAAACGCATCACATATTCTATAGATCCGCAAACAGGAGAAAGACGAAAAGACAGGAAATTTAAAAAGGTTTAAGCAGAATGAGATATATGATATTGGCAATACTTTGCATTGGCTCTATCCTCTGGTTTGCGATACAACCAGTTGAAAGTAGCTGGAGTGAAACAGATATAAGTTTTACTTATGCTATATATGGACTGTCGGTTGTAGCAATTGTAATGTTGTTTTTACAAAAACGTTACATTTCATTCTCTGTTATCGATACGATTGTTTGTCTTTGGTTCTTATATGTATTTTTACGAGCCTATTTTGACCCCACATATCCTTGTGCACCATTCTGTTTACGAGTGATACAGATGTTTACTCTTTATATAGGCTTACGTCTGTTATTCTCTTCTACAGAAATCCCGGAACGGCTAATTGTGGCAGGCATTATTATATGTGCTTTTTATGAGGTCATCATTGGTGCTAAACAGATTATTAATGATAGCAGTCGTCACAATCTGTATGCTATAACGGGTACTTTTCTTAATCCGGGACCCTATTCTGCATTCCTGAGTCTGGGGTTGGTGATGTCAAGCCAAATTAAGAAAGGTTATTGGTTACCTGTCATTTTTGCGATTCTTTTGCCTGCAACTTGGAGCAGAGCTGCATTGGTGTCTACTGTCGTTTGCCTAGGCATTATCTACTGGAAGCAGATAAAACAATGGAAGTGGACATTAGCAATAGGAGGGTTCATTGCTATAACAGGACTTTATTTCTTGAAACAGGGTTCTGCAGATGGACGTTCTATCATTTATCTCATCTCTTTGCGTTGTATCGGTAATGCCCCCATGTTTGGATCTGGTCTTGGAAGCTTCTGTCATCAGTACGCAGAGGGAATGGCCAGTTTCTATCATCAGCATCCATCTTTTAATTACCAAAGTGCAGATGTCATTGAGAGTGCCTATAACTGTTTATTACAGATTGGCGTAGAACAAGGTTTGATAGGGATAGGATTTGCAATTATACTTGTCATTCTATTATTCATAAGGCTCAGTAAGAAAGGGGAAACTCTGAAAATGGGTTTACTCAGTCTTTTGATATTCTCTATGTTTTCTTACCCATTTGATCAGTTACCGTATCAAATTATCTTTATTCTAATTACAGCTTACGCTGCAACGGAAAGAAGGGAAATCATTTTTTCTAAGTGGTGGAAAACATGGCACCAGAAGGTTCTTCTTCCTGTTGCTGCCTTAGGATGTATATTGGTCTTCTCAAATTTTGTTCTTAAGGATATCAAAGTAAGAGAAAAGGCAGAATCCGATTACAAGATGATGGCAGGAATGACTCATTCAGCATTTATTGATGATTATTATGAACTTTTTCCCCTAATGACTTCCAATAAGCATTTTCTCTATGACTTTGCAAAGATGTTGTCTTTTGATGGTCGCTATAATGATAGCAATGCTGTGTTACACATAGGAACGCTTGTTAGTAATGATCCAATGTTCTATGTTATTCAAGGCAATAACTATAGCGAAATGGGACTTCCAAAAGATGCGGAGAATGCTTACAAAAAAGCCTTTAGTATCATGCCCAACCGACTTTATCCACTTTATCAGTTGATGTTGCTTTACGAGAAAGAAGGGGACATAGGGAAAATGACTGAAATGGCTCAGCAGGTGATAGCCTTCAAAGAAAAGATAGCATCCCCTGCGACAAGAGAGATGAAGAAGAAAACAAATATAATTGTTAATCAATATAAAATAAATTCCAAATAAGAAATGAAACATATAGTAGTCTTATTAAAAAATAGCTTGTTACTAATTTGCATGTCGATTATTATCTTTACAGCTTGTAATAGTCGTAAAGAAAGAATAGAAAAGCAAATAAACATATTATATTCCAACAAAATAGACCTTCCATTTTCTAAAATGGAAGCAATAGTGTACGATTCAATGTATCTGCACAAGAAACCAAACTATCGGGTATTGGTGTATCTGGATAGTACTGAATGTACATCATGTTATGTGTCACACTATCATGAATGGGAATATATCCTAAAAGAATGTCGAAAATATGAACCATCCATATCTTTGGCAATTATTATAGAAACCAAAAATCTTTCTGAGGATGTGAAAGAAAAGTTCTTGACACAAACTTTTGATAGAACTATTCTTATAGATAAAAACGGGGTGTTTAGGAAAAAGAATCCTTTTTTCCCGGAATCCGGGATAATGCATGTACTCCTTTTGGATAAAGATGGAAGGGTTATACTTGTTGGGAATCCCCTTAGTAACAAAAAAGTAGAAGAATTGTTATATAGCAAACTGCGTTATTCTTGAATTATGTTTAGGTAAGTACATTTCATACCAGTTCTGATATGGTGTGTCTTGTTGTTCACAGCAATTAACGCTTTTAATCTTGCCAATGGACCCAAAGTAAAATTGAATAGCAACGAATAAAAATGGGCTTGGCCCAATATATTAATATTTTTAGTTATGAAGAAAAAAGTATTGGACATCTTTCTGGTAAAATTGTATGTTTCAATTTTTATACTATCCTGTTGTGGTTTTCATGCGCCTCATCTCTATTGTGATGATGGGGCGTATGATGCTGCATTCTGTTCCCGTTTTGGCCATACAGAATATGAGATTTTGCTTGATGATAACTTAGGAGTATCTAGTAAGATGGTAGCTTTCGTAAGGCCTAAAGAAATGAAGAAAAAAGCTGAAGAATTATAGTAGGGATTCATAATTATTTATTATCGTTTGCATACGAATTTACTCTAACCATACAAAATGAAAAAAATAGGTATTGGCATCGCCACTCTATGGATGGGTTGCTGCTCTATAAACGCCCAGACACTAACGTTAACGAATGCGATAAAAATTGCACAGGAGAACTCTCTTGATGCACAGATAGCTCGTTTTTCTTTTATGAGTAAATATTGGCAATATCGCTCGTTTAAAGCCCAACTGAAACCTTCAGTTAATCTTGGAGGAACATTGGGTAACTTCAACCATTCTGTTGTTGAGGCACGTGACCCTGAGACAGGACGAGTGAATCAGGTAAATAATAATACCATGACCAACTCTCTGACACTCTCTATTGATCAGAGTATTGCGGCTACTGGTGGTATGGTGTCACTACAATCGTATCTGTATCGATTGGACCAGTTTGACTATAAGGAAAAAACCTATAATTCTCAGCCTCTACGTATTAGCTATACCCAGAGCTTGCGCTCTTTTAATGCTCTGAAATGGGATAAGAAAACGGCACCAGTAGAATATCAGATAGCAGAGCGCAACTACATCAGTGCGCTGCAAGATGTTACCATCAGAGTGACATCATTATTCTTTCATGTCCTTGCTGTCCAGTCTGACTATAAACAAAGTTTAGCCACAGTGGAAGACAGAGAGCGTCTATATGAACTGTCGAAAAGCAGGCTGAACCTGACAACAACGACAAAGAGCGAGGTGCTGCAGATGGAACTGTCGCTGCTTAATGCGCGAATGGCAGTGAAGAAGAATAAGATATCTCTTGATGAGGCAATGTATGATTTGTTCTCCTATCTTCGTCTGACAGATTATGAACATGCAGAGTTAATGCCTCCATATACCATTCCAAATATCCTCATCAATGCAGATGATGTGCTCCAAAAGGCTATCAACAATTCATCGCATAGTCTTGACCAAAGACTGCAATTGCTGGAAGCACAGAAGAATCTTGCACAGGCAAGGTCTAATAAGGGAGTACAGGTGACGCTGAGCAGTGAAATCGGATTCTCTCAGACAGGAAAGACAATGCGCACGGCATATAGTCGTTTGAAAGACAATGAGATTATTGGTGTGTCTTTGTCATTACCCATATTCGACTGGGGCGTCAGTAAGGGTAGGGTAAAGATGGCACAGGCTCAGTTGGATGTGGTAAAGACGCAGATGGAGCAGAACCATCTTGACTATATGCAGAATCTTCGCAAGAAGGTTATGCAATTCAATGTTCAACCCACCCAGTGCAGGGATGCATACCGTGCACAAGAGATAGCTGTTGAGCGATATGAGATAACTCGCAAACGCTATGAGACTGGTGCCATCTCTGTAACAGAACTGAATACGGCTCAACAAGAAATGGAGTCTGCCAAGGCACAGTATATTGCCCAGTTGTCTTCTTTCTGGAATGATTACTATGTTTTGCAACAAGCTACGCTATATGACTGGCAGAATAAGAGTGACTTGAAGGTTGATTTTGAATGCTTAATAAAATAGAAGATATGAATAGAAAGTATGTGAAGATTGCGATTTCCGCCATTGCGGGTGTACTGCTGTTGGGTGGTATCGCTTACGCTGTCTATGAATTGACACACAAACAAAAGAATAAAGAGCAGACAGAACCGGTAGCAACGATGGAACAGACTATTGTGGAGGTTGACACAATTGTTCTACGTAAGCAGACCTTCCAAAAACAGATGCTCTGTAATGGTAAGCTGGTGGCTATTCATCGGGCTGAACTGATGTGCCCCAATACTGGTGAGTTGCTGAAAAGCGTCAATGTGAAGAATGGACAGCGCGTGTCTGCTGGAATGGTACTTGCAGTGGCTGATACGCGAGACAGAAATACAGACTTGGAGAAAGCCAGACATGACTTGGAAAGGGCTATGGTTGACCTTCAAGATAAGCTGATAGGTCTGGGGTATGATGCAGATGCAAAGAATGTGCCTGCCGATGTGCTGAAAAAGGCTGAGATGACTTCTGGCTACTATACAGCCAAGTACACCCTGAAAGCTGCAGAGACAGCACTGGCTAATTGCAAGCTGTTGGCTCCCTTCTGTGGAAAGATTGCCGACCTTGTGGCTCGTCCGCATCAGCGTGGAGACAAGTTCTGTACGCTGATTGATGACTCTTTCTTTGATGTGGAGTTTAAGGTTCTAGAGTCTGAACTTGCCTCTGTGGTAATCGGTACTACGGTGAAGGTTTCTCCATTTATTGACGAGAGTATTGTGCTGAATGGAACAGTAACAGAAAGCAATCCGACCATTGATGAGAAAGGACTTGTAAGCATCAAGGCAAGAGTGAAGAATACCTCTAGTAAGCTTCTTGACGGAATGAACGTGAAGGTCGTCGTTGAAAACTCTGTTCCCGATATGTTTGTGGTGCCCAAGGAGGCTGTGGTAGAGCGCGACGGATATCATGTGGTGTTTGTATATGACAAGGATACGCATCATGCCATTTGGACGTATGTAGATGTGCTATACAGCAACCTGTCAAGCTTTGCCATTACGGGTTGTGAGAAGAAGAATACCTCTGTTAATAACTACGATGTTGTCATCACGTCGGGCAACCTGAATCTTGCGGATGATACGGAGGTAAGAATAGCGTCAGAGGAAAAATAATAATCGACTATTATGCTTAGAACACTTCTACGCCGCCCCATAGCCGTTACGATGACACTGATTGTCATCGTAACGCTGGGAGTGCTTGCCTTTCAGCGAATACCACTCTCCTTGATGCCTGATATTGATGTGCCTCGCATCATGGTACAGATGTCGGCACAAGGAAGTTCGGCACGAGAGATAGAACAGCAAATCGTCAGTCCGATGCGCCAACAGCTGTCGCAGGTTAGTGGACTGAAAAGCATTGAATCGACATCGTGTACTGATGCAGGTATCGTTACTCTGACCTTTGCCCCAGGTAGTGATATGAGTCTGCTTTTCATCGAAGTGAATGAGAAGATAGACCATGCCATGAGCTATATGCCGAAGGACATGGAGCGACCGAAGGTGATGAAGATAGGTGCGATGGATATTCCTGCCTTCTATGTGGACATCACAGGAGGAAAGCCAGAGCAGACAAGCCGACTGATACGGAATGTCATCAGTAAACGTTTAGAGCAACTGCCAGAGGTGGCAATGGTTGACTATAACGGAATGGTAGGTACGCAGATTACCATATTGCCCGATGAAATGAAAATGCGGGCTCTCGGTATATCCAACTCTGATATAGAGAAGGCTATCAGTGACAATAATATTGTATTGGCAGCATTGAGCGTACGTAATGGAATATACCGCTATAGCATACATTTCGACTCTCAGATTATCTCTGTTCATGACATTGAAGATATCTATCTTCAGATAGAAGGTCGCCTGTTGCAGTTGAAGGACATCTGCAAAGTTGAAGAATCTGCTGCCGAGAGAAAAGGCAGCGTGACATCAGACGGCCATAATGCCATCACCATGGCTGTAATCAAACAGAGTGATGCACAGATGAGCAGTTTGCAGAGCAGGGTTGACACGCTGATGTCAGACTTAGGCAAAGACTACCCAGAACTCAAGTTCAATATCACTCGTGACCAGACTCAGCTTCTATCCTACAGCATGAGCAATCTGGAATGGAATCTTATACTGGGAATCATCACGGCAAGCGTCGTGTTGTTCCTCTTTATTGGCGGATGGAGGTTGCCATTACTGGTGGTTATCTCAATACCCCTCTCACTGATACTTACACTGATTTGCTTCTATCTGATGGACATCTCGCTCAACATCATATCCTTGTCGGGACTTATCCTTGGCGTTGGTATGATAGTGGATAACGCCATCATCGTTATCGACAACATCAGACAGAAAGGCAAGGCTACTGATAATAATATTGTTGATGCCGTCAAAGAGGTGATTATGCCGATGTTTTCTTCGGTACTTACTACATGTTCGGTATTCATTCCGCTGATATTCCTAAGCGGAACGGCTGGCGCTCTCTTCTATGATCAGGCTATGGGTATATCTATCGCACTCTTCTGTTCACTGGCTGTTGCAGCATTGGTAGTACCTGTGTATTATTTTCTTTTATGCAAGAAGCATAAAATGTTATCTAAGAAGAAAAGCACAATCGCTGACAAACTCAATATAAGACTTAGTCGCTATTATGAAAGTGGAATGAGATATACGCTTCGTCATAGCAAACAGATGCTTGTATTCTTTTCTGTCTGTATCGTTGCGATTGTCGTGTTGTTCCCCTATCTCCGTAAGGAGCGTATGCCAGAGATTGCCCATGACGATGCACTCATCACCATAGACTGGAATGCTGGTATCACACCAGAGGAGAATAACCGTAGGATGGCAGAACTCTTGAAGGAGGTGAAGCCATTCTTGGAGACATCTACGACTATGGTGGGAGGGCAGGACTTCATCCTGTCGCATACGAAGAATATCACAAGCAGCGAGGCTGTGTGCTATATGAAGTGTAAGTCGGCAGACAAACTAGGTGAGGCCACACGGAAGATGCAGAAGTACATCGGTATATACTATCCCAATGCGAAGATGGAAACGGGATTGGCTGCTAATATTTTTGATATGATATTTTCTACAGAAGAACCCGACTTGCAGGTACGTCTGCATAGACGTGATGGGGGAAGACCTGCCGTAGAACTTACCCAGATGGTTACAGACTCATTGCGTACCCATTTCCCTCAACTGGGAATACAGCCTGTATCTACGGAGGTATATATGAAACTTACATCTGATGCAGAGCAGATGGCATATTACAAGGTGTCATATCAGCAACTATATTCCCGACTGAAAGAACTTCTTGGCACAAATAGTATCTATAACATCAATAGTGGTGGAGAGAACATCCCTGTGATTGTTGGCAGTGACAGCAAAGATGCAAAGGTGCTGTTGAGCAATACTATCCGTAATGCTGACGGCATAGATATTCCAATATCCTATTTAGTAAGGGAACAGCATGCAGACGACTACAAACATCTTTATGCAAGTGATGAGGGAGAGTTCTCGGTCATCAATATAGACAAAGCAAAAGATAGTGAAGTGAAAGAGGTAATGGCATACGTCACGTCGCTCACTGACAACAACAAGAAAGGAATGCTTCAGGCCTCGTTTGTGGGTAGCTATTTCTCTTCACGCACCATGATTGGCGAACTAGTGATGGTACTTGTCGTTGCCCTCCTACTGCTATATTTTATCCTTGCAGCACAGTTTGAGAGTATAATCCAGCCAATGATTATCTTGATGGAGGTTGTGGTGGATATAGCTTTGGTACTGCTTGCCGTGTGGATGGCAGGAGAGTCGCTCAATATCATGTCGATGATTGGTATGGTGGTGATGTGCGGTATCATTATCAACGACTCTATCCTAAAGGTGGACACCATCAACCGAATATATCGCAGTGTATCTCAACCTCAGAAGCATACGTTGTTGAAAGCCATTATGGTGGCAGGTCACAGAAGATTGATGCCTATCGTTATGACTTCGCTGACTACTATCCTTGCTATCGCGCCTTTCCTGCATCGTGGTGATATGGGCTCTGCCTTGCAATTCCCACTCTCGTTTGCCATTATCGTGGGCATGATGGTGGGTACGATGGTGAGCCTATTTTTTGTTCCTTTAGTATATTACATGCTGTATCGTAAACGATGAAACATAACTTTAGCATAATTCTTGTCATGTGTATCCTGATGGTCATTGGCGTGGCTCTTATCCCACGTTTGGACATCAGCAACGAACCACGTGCAGAACAGGGAAAGACACTTACCATCAGCTACTGGTGGCAGAATGCTTCGGCTAAAGTTGTGGAGCAGAACATTACCTCACGCATTGAGGCTGCGGTGAGTGTGTTAAAAGGGGTAGAGAAGGTCTCGTCGATAAGCCAATTCGGTTCTGGTAAAATTACGATAGAGATGAAGCCTAAGGTCAATGTCTCTATGGCAAAATTCGAGATAGCTTCTATCCTTCGCCAGCTGCGCCCCAAACTGCCCCAGGGTATGTCTTTCCCCGTAGTAAACGGTGGCGAGGTAGATGCATCAAGGACAGGTGAAGATGAAGTAAAACTTATACTGACCTATCAGCTGAATGCCGATATGCCAGAAGAACAGATAAGGCAACTGGCAGAGAAAGAAACTAAACGAGATATCGAGAAGATAGAGGGTGTGAACAATGTCCAAGTATCAGGAACGAAATCGCATTATATGGAGATTTCGTATGATGCTAATGAGATAGGGATGTATGGACTGACCAATAGCGATATCGTGGAAGCTGTCAGAAACTTCACGGGGCGCGAGGATGTCGTTGGCGAGGTGACCACCCATCAAGGGCGTGTGACATTACCGCTTATTCTCACTTCGAAAGGTGAGAACAGAACTTTTGAGCAGATGCCTTTAAGCAATATTGGCGGAAAAATCATATACCTGAATAATCTTACTACCTGCAACATCCGTGAGAAACAGCCAGACAACTACTATCGAGTGAATGGAATGAACTCTGTATATATCAATGTGTATGCAGATAAAGATGCTAGTGTGGTCAGTGTGTCGGGAAAGGTGAAAGAGCTTGTGGAAAAAGCTGAGAATTTGTTTATTGCCCAACACGCAACACTTACATACGATCGTGCTGAGACACAGATGAAGGAGTTCTACACCTTGTTGCTCCGTTCGTCGCTTACGCTCGTCATCCTTTTGGTGTTTGTATGGCTTGCCAGTGGAAGGAAATGGATATATACGGGTATCATCGCTATTGCTCTGCTTGCCAATATCCTTATAGCGGTATTGCTCTATTGGCTTTTTGATATCCGTCTGCATCCGATGTCAATGGCTGGTATAACGGTATCACTGGGCATCATCATCGACTCGACCATCGTGATGGTTGATCACTATAGCTATTACCGCAATCTGAAGGCTTTCATTGGTGTACTTGCTGCCATGCTTACCACGATAAGTTCACTGGTTATCGTATTCTGGCTACCAGACTTGCTAAGGCATGATCTGAAGGACTTCTCTATTGTGGTAATCATCAATCTCGCCATTGCCATCATAGTGGCATCTGTCTTTGTTCCTGCCTTAATAGAAAAAACAGGATTCTTCTGCAGGAAGAACATGGTTAGGAGAACGCCTCGTGTACGTTTGGTTGTTGCATTCTCACATATATACCAAAGGTATGTAGGGTGGTGTCAACATCGCTTCGGACGCTGGGCTTTCCTGCTCGTCTTTGCATTGCTCTTTGCTGGCTCGTTGCATTGTTTTGTGGAGTGTCTCGATTCCAATACCTATCGCCCAGAGGAACCACGAATGATACTGCATATCCGTGGACTGATGCCTGTTGGAGGTAGTGTGCAGGAGCTGAATGAAAAAATGAAAGAGGTGGAGGCCTTCATTTCGCAATATAGTAAGAAGATTAAGCGCTTTGAGACTTCTATCTGGGGGCAAGGAGGTGTTATTGACGTGGATTTCACAGATGAAGCACTTCATACCAGCTTTCCATACGTGTTGGAGAATCGTGTTATTGGTAAACTGGTATCCATTGGTGGTGCAGACTGGGCTACCTATGGAGTCAGTGATCGTGGATTCAGCAACTCTCTGCAATTGCAATATCGCAATAACAGTATTCGGCTTGTGGGCTATGACTATGACCGACTATATGCCTATGCAGAGGAAATATATCGTGAGCTGCGAAAGAATAATCGTGTGACAGACTTGATTATCCAAACTCCAGGGCATGAGAATCAGGAGAACGAACTGTATATGGAGTACGATCGCCGCGCTTTTGCCTTGTCAGGATTGAGTCCGCAAAACGTATATTACTCTTTGAGAAATCTTTTAGAAGAAGGCAATGCTGCCGACATAGAGATATCCAAAGATGGAAAGATGCCTGTTGTGGTGCGTCCTTCTACTAAAGATTCGTTTGATGAGTGGCAACTAAGAAATTCATACGTTAATGTTGGAGGAAGAGATGTACGCCCGTCGAGAGTTATGGATATCAACCAACGGGAGGCCAAGAATATCATCCCACGGGAGAATCAGGAATATATACTTGACGTGACATTCAATGTTCTTGGCTCATATACCTATACATACAGGTTGTTGAGTAGAACGATAGAAAAGTATAATCACTATCTCCCTGTAGGTTTCCGTTGCAAGAATAGAACCTATGGCGCATACGAAGATGAGGGAACGCAATACTGGCTAATCGGACTGGTAGCTGTCATCATCTTCTTTATCATCGCCATCTTGTTTGAGAGTCTTATGCAGGCCTTGGCAGTCGTACTGCTGATACCGGTATCATTTATCGGACTGTTTCTTACATACTATATCACTGGTGTGCCATTCGGAACGGGTGGTTTTGCGGCAATGGTATTACTGGCAGGACTGACGGTTAACGCGGGAATCTATATAATTTGCCAAAATAATAACCAACGCGGTATCAAGCGCTATGTTACGGCATTTAACCATAAAATTATTCCTATCCTACTGACCATCCTGTCAACGGCATTAGGCTTGATACCATTCCTTCTTGACGGACCCGATGAGCAGCCTTTCTGGTATTCTCTTGCTATGGGTACTATAGGGGGACTGTTGGTTTCTGTCATCGCCATAGTGTTTGTCATGCCGGTATTCCTTAATCTATCAACTCAAAAACATACATGCTACAGATGCCACAATAACTGTCACAACAGCGATAGTCTACTACCCACTTAGCATCATGATGCTGCAAGGAAGCCTACACTTGTATCGAGCAGCGCAGCGGAATAGTTTTGTAGTAGATTTCAGATGGAAATACGTTAATCTTCTAAAATCTGTAATCAGTTAAAACTTTTTTTTCGTAACTTTGCCTCCCGATGAAGCATCTGAAAGAGATAATGATCAGTTTGTACCACCGTAAGTGGTTGAATTCCTTGGCTATTGTCAAAGTTAATATAGAAGAAACAGCGAAGAAGTAATGGCAAAGAAATTTGAAATACGAAATAGTACGGCAGAGTTCCTGACTTTCGTGGCAGAAGGTAAGGAGCAAGGCATACAAGTGCTATATAAAGATGAAACAGTGTGGGCTACGCAAAAGGCCATGGCCGTGCTTTTTGATTGTTCTGCTGACAACATCGGTTTGCATCTGAAGAACATATATGATACGAATGAATTGAACAAGGAGGCAACTACCGAGAAAATCTCGGTAGTTCAACAAGAAGGTGCGAGAGAGATGTCATGGGGACTGGTCCATGACATCACCCCCAACATGTCAAGAGGTCATTGACGTAACTTCTACAAGACCATTATTCAAAGACTTGACGTAAAGAGGTTCGGACTCAATACAACAAGTCGCATAAAAGCGTTTGTCTTCAGGTTTGTCTCTATACCAGCCAAGTGGATCAGGACATTCAATGCCAACGCAATAATATATAGTAGTTTCTTCATATATTCTATCATTTTGAGGCAAAGGTAGCGAAAAACCACGAACTATCCAAATATAGCTTGATAAAATCAACAAGTGACAAATGGTGTAAGCCATGCCAGTGCCTTTGGCTTCTTTCCCTTCTACTCCTTCTCCAAAATCTCCACAGGAATCCAGAACCAGAATTTAGAACCTTTATCCACTTCGCTCTCTACGCCGATGTCGCCATGGCAGGCGGTGACGATGGACTTACAGATGGAGAGGCCGAGGCCTGTGCCCTGCACAAACTCGTTGAGCTTGACGAAACGATCGAAAACTGCTTTTTGCTTGTCGTGGGGGATGCCTGCTCCGGTGTCTTCGCAGAAGGCATAGATGCCCATCTGACCGTTGCGCTTCTCCAGGCGATAGCCTACCCAGATGCTGCCCTTCTTCGTGTATTTCAAGGCGTTGCTCACAAAATTGCTGAATACCTGGCGCACGCGACCGATGTCGATCGATACTCTGAGCTTCTTCAGGGGTTTGGAGGTGACGAAGCGCAGATGGTGGCGCTGCACGCGTATCTCGATGGATTGGCAGATGTATTCAAACTCTTCGGCAAAGTCAACTTCGGCGGGTTTGACGTCCATCGGGTTGTCGTTGATGGTGGAGGCTTCGAGGATGCCATTGATGAGACGCACCAGAATGTCGCAATGGGTGCGGATGATGTGGATGAAGCGTTCACGCTCACCGGCTGATTCTGCATATTTTAGCATGTCGGAGAATCCTACGATGGAGTTGAGGGGTGTGCGCAGTTCATGGGTCATCTGTGCGAGGAAGACGCTCTTCTGCTGGGCGCTGTTTTTGGTTTTCTCGCTGATTTCGACCACTTCTTTCTTGAGATTCTCCAGTTTGGTGATGTCGTGGAGCATGCCACTGTAGCCCAGGGTGGATCCGTCGTCGCCTTTGCGCAAGCGACCGTAGATGTCGTGGGCGCAAGGACCTTTGCTGAATGCGGAGGAGTTGAGCTGCCGCTTTACGTGGAACGGTCCTTGGAAGCGGCCGATGCTCTCGTCGCTGATCTTGTATTCATCGTAGAGCGCTGCTGGCAGTTGCTTGAGGTAGTTTTCAAACTCGATGACGTAGTCTGCATGTTTCAGCGTGTGGGAATAGTAGATCATCTTATTGCGTAGATCGAGATTCCACATCGTCCAGTCGGAGTGCTCCAACATGTATTTCAGTCGCTTCTCGTTATAGTCGATGTATCGCTGGAGCGTATCACATTCGTGCTGACACATGATGAGATGGTGGTAGGTGTCGCTCTGGGCTTTGATGTCGTAAGCCATGAGAAGGTAGCTGGAGACACGGCCGAAGTAGTCGAAGAGTGGGACGACGTTGTATTCCACGCATGCCTCGCGACCCTGGTCGCTGTCTGCGGGGGCAAGGTGGCAGAGGAAGATGGGGTCGTGGCGACTCTCGTTGAAGGCGTCGGCAAACATCGGCATGTCGAAAAGTGAGGTCTTCTGCAGCAATCGTGCGTTTTTCGCATCAGCTTTACAGATGCGTTTCATCTCTTCGTTGCTGTTTTCTATCCATCCGTTTTGGTTATAGACTGCCATGGCCACCTTTGAGAATTGGAAGAACTGCAGGAACTTCCGCTCCATCTTGTTGGCTTCGTGGATCAGTCCCACGTTGTGGGTCTTATCGACTATGGCGGCATAGATGTTTACTGGCTGTCCGTAGGCATCCTGCTCGACGGCGAAGTGACCGCGCAGGTGTTTCCATATCGGCTTGTCTTTAGTGCCGGCATTCCATCGTCCACTCAGTTCCACGTGTTTGTCCATGCTGCCGTCTCTCAGCTGTTCGAGCCGTCTCACCCAGTTGTTGCGTTCGGCAGGGTGGAGGCGCTGGCTGAAGTCGAACCACGACATGCCCTCGTCGGGCAACAGACTGCCGTACTGATTGACCAGTATGCGCGAGGTAAGGTCGTACTGCAATACGTAGTGGTAGCCCATCTGCAGGGCACGCGTCATCATGGCATCGAGTTCACTGTTGCGCTGGCTCTTGGCGCGCACCCTCCCTCTCGCTATGCGGTTGCCCATATAGCACAGGAAGGCAAACATCACCGCGCCGATCATCAGATACCCCCACATGGGGATGGTTTTCTTACGGATGCGCTCTGGATGCAGCCATTTGTCGTTGATGAGTGCCACCCGTCCGCGCTGTTTCAGTTGGGAATAGACATAGTCGATGTCTGCGATGAGTTTCGTATCGCGTCCGATGACATGGATCTCGCTGACGGGTATGCCCACATCGTTGAGGATGAGTCCCGACTTGTCCATATTGAGTTGTCTGATTTTCCATTTCAGCGGTTCTTCACCCCATACGTAGTATTTGAAGTCGTGTGCCAATACGCCCATAAGGGCTATCTTGGGCGACTGAAATTCCAATCGGCTGAGATAGGATGAGTCTTCTTCAAGAAAATAATGCGCCGTATAGTCGGCTGGTTTCAATACCGTACCGGCTTCCACCAGTTCTTTGAGTGAACTGTTGGACGATGTTGTGCCGCAGGTGACAGCCACGATGCGGTTGTAGTTGATGATGTTGCGGGTGTAGCAGAAAGGCGGTTTCCTGTAGCGTCCGACATTGGCAAGAATCAGGTCTGCATCGCCACGCTCGAAGGTCTTGAGGGCATTGGCCCACTCTTTCAGTACGAATTTATAAGGGATGTCGAGTTGGTCTAATATTTCTGTCATGATCTCAACATTGGTGCCGGCAGGCTTGCCCGTGTCGTCTTGGAATTCATAGGGCGGCTTGTCCCAGTCGCCCACAATGATGACGGGGTGGGCAGCGTCGTATCTGCGCTGGTACTGCGCCTTCTGTCGCGGTGCGTCTCCCCATGCCGTGCTGACGGTCAGCAGGGCAGCAATCAATGTCATGATATGTCTCAGAAAACTAACTCTCATGGTTAAATGAACTTCTTACGTTTGATAAGTGATGCCTGACAGGGAATGCTGACCCATACGATGGTGCCCTGCCCTGATTCAGAACTGATTTCCAGTGTTCCGTTCATCATCTCTGCCAGTTGCTTGCAGACGGGCAGACTGATGCCGATGCGCTCGTCGATGCTGCCGCCGGTATGCTGCTTGATGAGTTGGAGCTCGCGGTCGCTGATGCCGTCGCTGGTGTCTTCTACGGAGATGATGAGACGGCGACCGATATAGTCGAAACGCACTCTGACGAAACCGTGCTTCGTCGTGAAGGCGGCATTGCTGATGAGCGATGTGAGCAGATGGGCTATGTTGTTGCCGTCGATATTGAGAACCAGTTGGTCGTAGGGTATTTCCATGATGAAATTGACACCGTTGGGGTGTGCCATGTCCCATCCCCGCTGACAGTTTGTCTTGAAGAGTTCGGTAAACTCAGTGGGTGTCGGGGTGATCTTCACCATGTCGGAGTCGATGCGCGAGTAGAAGAGTATCTCGTCTATCAGTCGCAGGAGGTGGTCGGAATTGTCGAGTATCTCTTTGGTGAATACATGCTCGTCTTCTGGGGTGATGTCGGTAGAGAGCATTTCGGCAAATCCCACAACGGCGGTCAGCGGTGTGCGTATCTCGTAACACATATTCTTGAGGAAGCTGTTTTTGGCATGCTCAATCTCGCGAGCGGTGTTGTAGGCTTCGTCCAGACGCAGTTGGTTGGCTTTCAGTTCGCTGATGTCGTAGCAGATGCCAAAATAGGCGTCTTTCACTTCAATATCATCATGAACAGGTGTCATGCAGAATCTGAGCCACAACGGGTTCTCGCCCGAACGGATGACGGTCATCACCTCCATGAAGAAAGGTTCCTGCGAACGGTTGTCCATCTTGCTCAACAGGTGCATGACGCGTTTCTGCGAACGCTCGTGAACCAATGTCATGCAACGGGTCTGGGTCAGTTCGTACTGCACATGGCTGAGATTGTCTTTGACACACAGCGTATGGGTTTCTGGAGAATAGCGCACCATGCGCATGCCGCTGACCTTCAACAGGTAGTTGGTATGGTCGATATAGTTGTCGAGCTGATGCTGCAGGTCTCGTTTCCTTGCCAATTTATCTTTCCATTGCTTCTTGATCTCGATGTGCTGGCGGATGTCCTCTATGACCACCAACAGATTGTTGGCGTGCTCGTTGGCTTCGTCGCAAGCCACCATCATGTGAATCTCAAAGATCTGTGTGCCACTCTGGTTGATGATATGGCCCAGCTCCTTGCTGGTGAGATGATTGTCGAAGTCCACCTTCCGACACATCGATACACCGTCCAACGCTTCGATGTGATCCTCTTCGAGTTCGAAAAGTGTACGGAAAGAGGGCGACTGGCGGATGATGTCTTTCTTGTCGCACTGGAAGAGGCTGCATGCCTTTTCGTTGATATTGGTGAGCTGTCCTTCTGCGTTGAACACGATGATGCCGATCGTCGAACTGTCGAAGATGGTCTTGTAGCGAATGAGTCGCTCTTCGGCGTCCTGCTCCAAGCGGAGTTCGTCGGTAATGTCTTTCTTTGTGCCAAGAATGACAATAGGGTTGCCTTTCTTGTTGCGCTGCAGGACGGAGAGCTGCATCTGGAAGTCGTGTTCCTGATTGTCGCCTGTTTCGGCATCCATCGCCTTGATGTCAAGCGATACCTGTTCGTCGGTGATGCTCCCGTCTATGAGTTGCTCGATGACACGCATCAGACGGTTGAAGTCGCCAGGGTAGTAGCGGTGGGAGAATTCTTCAGCAGGATAGGTGATATAGTTCATGCTGTCGCGATCATACCAGTTGAAGGAGTCGGTGTGGACGTTGTAGGTCCACATTCTTACGCCGCTGGCTTCAAAAATCAGCGACATACGCTGGTTCTGCAAGTCGTAGGACTTGGCAAGCTGCCTGTCTTTGCGACGGAAGTAGTATAGGCTATACAGCAATGGTATGGTCAGCAGTGTGGCAATGCCCATCAGCCACCATGCCCATGCCGGCATCTGCCATTCGCCGCGGTCGGGGTAGAACCATTTGTTCTGTAGCGGTTCGAAGCGGTCTTCGGAATTGAGCAGGGTATAGACACTGTCTATCTGGTTTAGCAACTGCTGGTTGTGGGACACGAAACGCGCCTCACCCAGGGGAATATCGACATCGGTAATCCGGATGTTGTCGAGGTTGTACGTCCGCTTCAGATACTCCAGCGACGGCTTGTACCAGATGACCTGCCCTTGTTCGGTGTCGCTCACTTTGAGAATGGCCTCGTTGATGTCTTTCACGGGGATGGCATTCGCTCCCCATTCGTAGTCAATCATCAGGCGATGCACCATGCCGCTGTCAAGGATAGTGACCTTTTGCTTACTCAGGTCGCTGAACGTATGGATGTTGACGGGCTTGTCGATCGGCGTTGCCAAACTCATGGTGATGAGTGATATGGAGTTGCGGCTATAATGACCGAATCGGCTGAAGAATCCTGTTGATCTGACGACGATAAGGTCGGCATTGTCATGGTTGAGGTCTGCCTGGTTTTGTGTGGCTGGTTTTAATACAATGGTATAAGGGATTTTGAGCTTCTCGAAAATCATCTTAATGACCTCGATGTTGTAGCCGTCGGGCTTGCCCTGCTCGTTAAGAAAGGAGTAGGGGTACATATCCCAACAGTCTTCATAGATCAGCGGATGTTCGTTGGTGTATGTTCTTGTATGATTGTTGGAAGACGAAGCATTGGCAGCCATAGTGCTGAAAAGGACTATGGCTACCAATGTATATATGAACCTTTTGTTTGGTTTTCTTTGCATCTGTTGTGGCGAGCATCTTTATAGTTATTCAGCCACAAAGATAACCAAAATAGGTTACACTACAAAATTTTATTATTCTTTTTTATCAAATAACGTCAATATGAATCTTATAGTGGGTATTCGTCGAAAGCATAGAGCACAGTAGAGAGGTATCGCTCACCGGTATCGGGCAATAGGGTGACAATGGTTTTCCCTGCGTTCTCCGGGCGCTTGGCCAATACCGAGGCGGCATAGGCTGCTGCTCCAGAAGAAATGCCTACCAGAAGACCGTCTTGCTGTGCCAGTTCGCGACCTGTGCGGATGGCATCGTCGTTGTCGATGTCGAGCACTTCGTCTATCAGCGAGGCATCATAGGTCTTGGGCACGAAACCTGCACCAATGCCTTGAATCTTATGAGGACCGCTCTGACCACCGTTGAGAACAGGCGAAGAGAGGGGCTCTACGGCAACAATCTTTACGTTGGGATTCTGCTCCTTGAGGTATTTGGCAATACCGCTGACGGTTCCTCCTGTGCCTACACCGGCAACGAAGATATCTACCTTTCCATCGGTATCCTGCCAGATCTCAGGACCGGTTGTGGCATAGTGGCGTGCTGGATTCGCACCGTTTTCAAACTGCTGCAGGATGACACTGCCTGGTATGCTGTCGCGCAGTTCTTCGGCGGCCTTGATGGCTCCTGCCATACCGTCCTTGCCACTGGTCAGCCGAACCTCGGCACCGTATGCCTTCACCAGATTGCGGCGTTCGATGCTCATTGTTTCGGGCATGGTGAGGATCAGTTTGTAGCCTTTTACTGCCGATACCAATGCAAGGCCTACACCAGTATTGCCACTGGTCGGCTCGATGATGGTTGCACCGGGTTTGAGGATACCCCGCTGTTCGGCATCTTCTATCATCGCCAATGCGATGCGGTCTTTTACACTGCCGCCAGGATTGAAATATTCCACCTTGGCAATGATGGGGGTCTGCAGTCCATGAGAAGCAGAGAACTTGGTGAGTTCGAGTAATGGGGTATGGCCGATTAGTTCGGTCAGTTGTTTTGCGATTCTTGCCATAGTTATTTAGAATTTACGGTTTATATTTTGTCGAATGCCTGAGACAGGTCGTCGATGATGTCGTCGATATGTTCTGTACCGATGCTCAAGCGGATGGTGCTGGGGGTGATGTGCTGCTGTGACAGTTCTTCGGGACTCATCTGTGAGTGTGTGGTGGTATAGGGGTGGATGACCAGACTCTTCACGTCGGCAACGTTGGCGAGGAGGGAGAAGATCTCCAGTGAGTCGATAAACTTCCATGCGTCTTTCTCGTCACCCTTGATCTCGAAGGTGAAGATGCTGCCGCCGCCTTGAGGAAAATAGCGCTTGTAGAGCTCGTGGTCGGGGTGTGAGGCGAGCGAAGGATGGTTGACCTTTGCCACCTTGGGATGCTTGCTGAGGAATTCAACCACTTTCAGCGCGTTCTCTACATGGCGTTCTACGCGCAGACTCAGCGTCTCCAGACCTTGCAACAGGATGAAGGCATTGAAGGGAGAGATCGTGGCGCCGGTGTCACGAAGGATGACGGCACGGATGCGGGTGACGAAGGCTGCTGCTCCTGCAACATCAGCAAATACTGCACCATGGTATGAGGGATCTGGCTTGGCCAGCGTGGGATATTTATCGGCATTGGCTTTCCAGTCGAATTTTCCACCGTCAACGATCACGCCGCCAAGACTTGAACCGTGTCCGCCGATGAATTTGGTGGCTGAGTGAACGACGATGTCGGCTCCATGTTCGATAGGACGGATAAGGTATGGGGTGCCGAAGGTGTTGTCAATGATGAGGGGGATGTTATGGCGGTGTGCCACTTCTGCTACTGCTTCGATATTGGTGACATCGGCATTGGGGTTGCCAAAGGTTTCGGCATATACTGCCTTGGTATTGGGCTGAATGGCAGCTTCAAGTGCATCAAGGTCGTTTACATTGACAATCGTGTTTGTCACACCTTGGTTGGCAAGTGTATGGGTGATGAGGTTGAACGAACCACCATAGAGGTTATCGGCAGCAACGATGTGGTCACCGTTCAATACGATGTTTTGCAGTGCGTAGGTTACGGCAGCTGCTCCACTGGCTACAGCCAGTCCTGCCACACCGCCTTCCAATGCGGCAACGCGGTCTTCGAAGACTCCTTGGGTTGAATTGGTCAGTCGGCCGTAGATGTTTCCTGCGTCACGCAGACCGAAACGGTCGGCAGCATGTTGTGAGTTGCGGAACACGTATGATGTAGTCTGGTAGATGGGCACGGCACGTGCATCGGTTGCTGGATCGGGTTGCTCTTGACCTACATGCAGTTGGAGTGTCTCGAAGTGAAGTTTCTTGTTGTTGCTCATAACTTGTTTCCTTTCTTTTTTAGTTTGTGTTTATATTGTTTTTTATTTTGTGTCGTTCTCTGTAACAGGTGATGGAATGTTATGCTGTCGCTTCATCCTGTTTGTCTGATTGACGATGCAAAGGTACGGCGAAATCTGCATACCCGAAATACCCTATATGGGGCATTCCGCATACCATATTTGTGGTATTCTTCAAAAACAGCCTATATAAATAAGGTAAAACCGCCTCACTCTGATGCAGGGGGAGGCGGTTTGGGGTGATTTTTCGTGTTATCTCTGTGACAAATATCAGCGTTTTGATGTCACGTCTTTCTCGTATTGTTGCACGCAGGCCATATACTCTTCACCTACGGGCACGTTGTTCTTCATGTTGAAATAGTCGAATACTGCACCGAAAGGCATTGATTTGGCTTCTTCCATCAGGGCAAGACGCTCGAAGTACTGGCCGTTGTCTTCATACTCACGGAGCAGGGCTTTGGGTTCAAGCAGTGCCTGGAGAATACATTTCTGTGTGGCGCGAGTGCCTACGATATAGGCGCCGATGCGATTGATGGAGGCATCGAAATAGTCGAGGCCGACGTGTGCACGGTCGAGCGCGTCTGAGCGAACCAGTTCTTTGAAGAGGTCGAGCGTCTGATCGTTCATGATGGTCACGTGGTCTGAATCCCAACGTACAGGACGGCTGACATGGAGCATCAGTTCGGGCACGTACATGAGAAGGGTCGATACAAAGTCGCTAACGTTCTCGGTCTGTTCGTAGTGACCGGTGTCGAGGGTGTACATCTGTTTGCGGGTAGCACAGTAGGCGGTATAGAAGTCGTGTGATCCTACGGTATAGGATTCCAGTCCGATACCAAAGAGCTTGGCTTCGAAGCAGTTTTTCACTCCATCGAGTTTCTCTGCCATGATTTGGTCGAGCGAGTCAGCCAACAGTTCACGGTATTTCTTACGCTGTACAGGAACATCCTTGCTACCGTCATGAACCCAGATGTTCATGATGCAGGGGCCGCCCTGTGCCTTGCCCATGGCATCGGCAATACGGCGACAGCGCTTGGTGTGCTCTATCCAGAAGTCGCGAATGGCTTGGTCGGGGTTAGACAGCGAGAGACTGCCGCTCTTGGGATGTGAGAATGATGTGGAGTTGAAGTCGAGTTTCATATTGTTGGCTTTTGCCCAGTCTATCCAACTCTGGAAATGTTCTACACCGCATTGGTCACGGTCAACGAACTTTCCACCGAAGTCACCATAGGTTTCATGGAGGTTGAGACGATGGTTTCCTGCTATCAGGGTTTTTACAAATTCGATGTCCTTTCTGACCTCGTCAATGTTTCGGGCTCTTCCTGGATAGTTTCCCGTGGTCTGTATGCCACCGCTCAAGGCATCGTTGCGCTCAAATCCCACTACATCGTCAGCTTGCCAGCAATGCAGTGAAATCTGTTGCTTTTCGAGCAGTGCAATAGCCTCGTCTGTATCTACACCGATGGCAGCGTAGCGCTCTTTCGCTACGGCATAAGCCTTTTCTATCAGATCTGTTTTCATTGTTTGTTAGTTTTGTTATTGTTGTTTTGTAATTTTCAAGAATTTCGAGTATGCGGCATCCCATGCGTCTTTGTCCTTAGGTTCGTAGCGTTGCATCTCGATGGAATGGGCTATGATGCGTCTCATCTCCCAGATATTGGTAACACCTCCTGTTGCTTGGGCTTGCATCATGATGTTGCCGATGGCTGTACCTTCCTGTGGTCCTGCTATGACGGGAATGCCTATGGCATTGGCTGTCATCTGATTCAGATGCTTGTTGAGTGATCCTCCGCCGATGATGTGGAGCACGTGGATAGGACTTGTCGCAAAGTCTTTCAGCCATCCGAATACCTGTCGGTAGCGAAGTGCCAGAGAATCGAAGATACAACGGCAGATCTCTGCAGGGGTTTGCGGTATGGGCTGGTTGGTGTTGCGGCAATACTCCTGTATGGCTGTGGTCATACTTGAGGGGTTGGCAAACGAGGTGTCGTCGGGATTGATGAGCGAACGGAACGGCGTCTCTTTCATGGCCAATGCCTGCAGTTGGGCGTGCCCCATCTGTCTGACCTCTTCACCCCATTCCTTTCTGCAGCGTTCGTAGAGCCACATGCCACAGATGTTTTTGAGGAAACGTGTCGTATGTTCTATGCCGCCTTCATTGGTGAAGTTGTATGCCTGACTTTGTTCGTTGATGATGGCCTCTGGTGTTTCTATACCCATCAGACTCCAGGTACCGCTGGAAAGATAGGCAAAGTGCTTGTCAGTGGCAGGTACGGCTGCCACGGCACTGGCGGTATCATGTCCTGCTACTGCCACTACGGGTATGGATCCCAGTCCAGTGAGGTGCTGTACCTCTTCTGTCAAATGGCCTACGATAGTGCCTGGTTCTACGATGTCGCCAAACTGATTACGTTGTAATGCCACACTTTCTAACAGTGCAGGGTCGAGGTCTCCAGTCCTTGGGTTCAACATTTGTGATGTCGATGCGATGGTGCGTTCACAGATGCTTGTTCCTGTCAACATCCATGTTAGGGCATCTGGAATGAAGAGAATCTTTTTGGCATGACTTAGCGCTACATTGCCTTCCTGTCGCATGGCATAGAGTTGGAACAACGAGTTGAAATTCATGAATTGTGTTCCTGTTGTTTCATATACCTGTTGTCTGCTGCACACTTGCTCCAAGTATTCCTCCATGCGTTCTGTAGTATATGGATCGCGATAGGATAGGGGATTGCGCATGATGGCATCATCTTCGCCCACCAGTACGAAATCCACACCCCAGGTGTCGATGCCTATGCTGACGATGTTGAGTTGTCGTTTGGCAGCAGTTGTGAGTCCCTTGATGATTTCCTGATAAAGGGCGAAGATGTCCCAATAGACATGTCCGCCAGTGGTGATGAGCGGATTGTCGAAGCGTGTCAGTTCCTCTTGTTGTAGTTTGCCGTCGGCAATGGCACCGATGATGGTGCGTCCGCTTGTTGCTCCGAGGTCAACGGCAAAATGGTATTGTTGTTGCATTGTCTTTGGTTTCTTGAGTCAGTAGATGATATGACGGTTTTCTTAAAAGAAAGACGGATGACCGCTGTTTCTGTCATAGGTCATCCGTCGTTTTTTTGTTAGAATGTCATGGGTTTCCCGTCAAATGTGAAATCATCAAGGATGTATTTGTCGGATGGCTTCACATCGAACATATCTGGTGTTTCTACCTTTATGCGTTGTATGGAGATGTTGTTGCATCGGGATGGAGGCAGATCACGGTCTCCTTTTTGGAAGAACTGTGTCCATGGGTGGATGAATAGGAAACGACGGCAATAGCCTGTAATGTCTTCTACCGTCACATATTCATAGTGCTGAGGGGTGTCGAGTCGCATCTTGAGCCACAGCACGCGGTTGGCATTGTCGGTATGGCAACGGCGCAGTATGATGTTGCGGTCGTGGAGAGATTCTGATCCTAGCGTCAGACATCCATGAACAGTACCATAGTGGCAGTCTTCTATAAGAATGCGTTCACATGGACCGTTGGTGGAGTCACGGTCTGCCCATGTTCCCTTTCCGCCTTTCAATACCACGGCATCGTCACACACATTCATATAGCAACCGCTAACTAATATATCGGTGCAGGCATCAATGTCAATGGCGTCTGAACTGGGGGCACCGCGTTTCGGATCTGGAGGATAGATGCCACTTGTAGGAGCATAGATATAACAATCGAGGTAGCGCACGTGGTCGCTTTTGTAGATATGGTTGGTCCAAAAAGGACTATTGATCAGTCGCACATCCTGTATGGTAACGTTGCGGCAGTTGGATAGATAGGTCAGTCGTGGGCGTTGCTCATCCTTGTTGGTGCATTTGGCATTCCATGAACGACGTGTCCAGAATGCCTGCCAGTAGCGCAGACCATTACCGTCGATAGTGCCGTTTCCTGTGATAGTGAAACCGTCGAGTCCGTCAGCATTGATGAGGGCAGGGAAGTATTTGCAGGTTTCTCCTTCTATGCGGGTGGTCAGTACAGGGAAATCGATGATGTTGTCTGAACCTTTCAACTTTCCTCCTTGTTTTATATGCAGATGTGTGCCTTGACGGAAAAAGAGTGCGCCGGTGAGGAATGTGCCCTCAGGTACAACTACCACACCGCCTCCTTCCTTGGCGGCCTTGTCTATGACCTTTTGCAAGGCTGTTGTTTGTACGATAGTACTGTCGTTGTTCACGCCGTAGTCAGTAACCATATACTGTCTGCCGAGTGTTTCCGGATTGATCTTTGTTTTGTTTGTAAACCATGCGTCCATGACTGTTCCGTCAGGCCATGTGGCTGGCGTGGCTTTCTTTTTGGCTTCAACCGTTATGGTGGTCAGAAACAGCGTGACCATGATGATGCACTTCAAGACACCGGATGGGTAAATGTTTTTCTTGTTTGTCATTTTGTTTATGTAGTTTGTTTTAGTAGATAATCTATTACATCCTTAGGGGGGGATCTTGTGATGTGTTTGCAAAAATAAGCAATTCTTTTGAAACAACCAAGCGAAAGGCTACCTTTTCTATTTCGTTTTTGTTTCCTTGTGTCATGATATCCTGTCAATTTGTAGGACGTGTGAGATAGATTTTGTATCTTTGCACGTCGAAGGATATGAAAGAAATGCCAAAATTATGAAATATAAGGTATATAGTCAGAAAAAATGGGAACGAAAGGTAGGGCAAAACCATACAGCAGTAAAAACCATAGGTCCGGATACTGCTTCATCGTTCTATCTGCTGCTAGAAAAGGCATGCACTACTGCAGACCCCGTCAATGTCAGATATGATATGGTCAGAGATGTGTTCCGACGTGTTGTGGAACAGGGCATTGCTGACTGCCGCATCGCCTTTGTGGGAGCATTTGCAAAATTAGACTATTGTATCAAGGAATATCAGATACCATATCGGGTGGCATCGCTCATACAGTTGACGCGAAAAGAACTCTTCCCTGAATATAACAGAAAGGGCATTCTTACGGAGTCGAAGCTGGCAGAGGCTTTTCCTCATAACCTCAAGGCAACTGCATTGTTGGTCTATCATATCTGTGGAAAGGAACCGTTGCCGGAATCGTTAAAGCGGTATTTCCCCATTGCTGACAGAAATACCACTTGGGGAAAATTCGATGAGCGTGTCATGCGAGTAGTTGTCGAACGGTGGGACGATGATTATATCTGGGCAACGGAAGAGATGAACAACAGTACGCTGAAGATTTGCTATGGTAAAGACAATAGAATATTGACGCGTGAGGGAAAGTTTGATTGGGGCTATTTGAAAGATGCTTTATGGGAGGGAGCACAGCTCAATCTGGTGCGTCTCCGTAAGGACGATAGGGGTGAAATATATTATCCCGAATTGATAATCCTCGAACCTGACTATCTGGTCAATATCACCAATATTGCCAACTGTTTCACCACTTATGCAGAGTCGGCTGTCGTCAACCTCATCAATAAAATAAAGCCACAGTCTAATACACTTGCCATCCATCTCGGCCTTCTGGCTGGTCGTATGCTTGACGATACCATTCATGGTCGCCATGTGTCTGTTGATGAGAGTGTCCGTGAGTTCGTTAAAGATAATGTGTTGGCGCTGATAGCCTGTAGCGAGGTTAGGCAGGGTTTCGCACAGTTTAAAAATGATGCTGCCGTGCAACAGCGGAATATCGATAAACTCATTGGGCATGATTTGCCTCAGGCTATTGGTGAATATAACAGTAATGATGTCATGCTCGAACCGACTTTCTTCAGCGATGTGCTCGGCATACAAGGTCGTTTCGACCTGCTCTATGAAAAGGAAGGGGCATATACCATTATAGAGCAGAAATCGGGCAAGGGCGAGTTTGTTGGCTATAATACTCCTGGTTATGATCCCGATGTGCCACGAGCTCGTGAATGCCATGCTGTACAGATTATCCTGTATCGTGCACTTTTCCAGTATCAGTTCAATAAATATGCCGAACAACTCAAACATCTGATGCTGCTCTATTCCAAGTATGAAAAAGGTCTGCTCATGGTACCGCAAAGTCCCGAACTGCTGTTGCGTGCCATTAAGATACGTAATATGATCGCATGGTCGGAAATTATGTATGCCCAAGAAGGTATGGATATCCTAACCCAACTCACCCCCGATCAGCTAAACAGTAAAAAGTCGACTACAGGATTGTGGGAGAGATATACACGGCAAGAACTATCGGACTTGCTTGATCCCATCGGACGGGCTACAGATCTTGAACGTGCTTACTATCTTCGATTCATGCGATTTATCGAGAATGAGACTCTCCTCTCAAAAGTGGGTAACCGAGAAAAGGAGGACTCTGGGTTTGCCAATATCTGGCATGCCACTCTTGAAGATAAAAAGGCGGCTGGAAATATTTTTGATAGCCTCAGTATCGATAGTATGGAGAGTAATCAAATGGGTGTTTGTAGTGTCACTTTCAAGTTCAACGACACGGAGTCGGCTGATGCAACCAATTTCCGTGTGGGCGATATCGTTATCCTCTATCGTTATGAGAAAGAACAGGTGCCTGATGCCTGCCAGCAGATGATTATCAGGGCGAACATCGAGGATATTGGTGAGCAACAGATACGTCTTCGACTTCGTTATGCCCAGAATGCCAGAATCTTTGATGACCATCAAGATGATTGGTGGGCGATAGAACATGATATGTTTGAATCATCTTCCAATGCATTATATAGCGGTATGCATAGTTTTCTTTCTGCGACCAAAAGTCGGCGTGATCTGATTCTATTGCAACGCGATCCTAAGATTGATACTTCGTGTGTGTTGAAAGGCAACTATGGTAACTTCAATACCTTGACTCTTCGTGCAAAGCAAGCACGCGACCTTTTCTTGATTATCGGACCGCCAGGAACTGGAAAGACTTCCTATGGACTTGTCAATCTCCTCAAGGAAGAATTGTTGGAAGAAGGTACCAGCGTGCTGTTGTTGTCATATACCAATAGAGCTGTTGATGAGATATGCAGCAAACTGGTGGAAATACGTGAAGAGGATGCTGATTTCGATTTTATACGTATTGGTAGTGAACTCTCTTGCGCCAAAGAGTATTGTGATTATCTGCTCAGCAATAAAGTCAAGGAGAAAACAGGAAATGCTGTCAAACGGTTGATAGATACTACAAGGGTGTTCTGTGGTACAACAGCGGCATTTAACGCCAGTCTGTCTATCTTCTCTCTCAAACATTTCTCGCTGGCCATTATCGACGAATCGTCACAGATCCTCGAACCACATCTCATCGGATTGCTAAGTGCACATGATGGTCCTAAGGAAGCTATAGATCGCATCGTAATGATTGGTGACCACAAACAGTTGCCCGCTGTTGTGCAACAATCGGAAAGAGAGTCGGCTGTCAGCGAAACCATACTACATGATATTCATCTCACAGACTGTCGTAATTCGTTGTTTGAACGCTTGCTGGCTCATTTCAAGACCGCAGGTGGTTATGATTCACGATTTGTCTATATGCTTACCAAACAGGGACGTATGCATCGGGATATTGCCGATTTTCCAAACCATGCCTTCTATGGTGACAAACTCGATGTAGTGCCGCTCGGCCATCAGTTGTTGCCACAGCTCCAAGTGAACTCCGATAATGGTATTGTCAAGATGTTGGCAACACATCGTATCGCTTTCGTGGCAGCAGAACGTCCACGTCTGTCTCCATCGGTAAAAACAAATGCTATTGAGGCACGGATGATTGCTGCAACGGTTTTTCAGATCTATAAACTGACGGAACATTCGTTTTCTACAGAAGCGACTGTTGGCGTCATCGTACCCTATAGAAACCAAATTTCAACTGTGCGTAATGCAATCGATCAGTACGGTATCTCCGTCCTTCACGATATTACCATCGATACGGTGGAACGTTATCAAGGAAGTCAACGCGATTATATCGTTTATGGTTTTACTGTTCATCAGCCCTATCAACTTAACTTCTTGACCAATAATGTTTTTGAAGAGGAAGGCGTGATTATCGACCGCAAGCTCAATGTGGCTATGACTCGAGCTCGGTTGAATCTGATTATGGTTGGCAATCCTGCTTTGCTCAGCATGAACCATACCTTTAGTCAGTTGATGGAGTATGTGCGTGGAAAAGGTGGTTATATTGATGTGAAACCAAATGACTATTGTCTGGGACGTTTCCAAATATAAAAATGATTTCTGTTTTATAGGCCTTTCTGTAAATGTGGGCTTAAAGATTGAAAATAAAGAAAACGGCTGCCATCCGATATGGAGGCAGCCGTTGCTGATTTTATTTGGGAAATGTTACTTTCGTATTATGCCCATGGATTCTCTGTGGGATAAGGCAGAGACTTAGGCTGGTTGTAAGCGATATCCTTCACGCCGAGATACTTGAATACCTCGAAGAGGGTCTTGCCAACGTGGTCGAAGGCAACGGCTCCGTGGTGAGGATAACCCTTCTGGATGAGGACGTGACGATAGAAACGACCCATTTCGCGAATACCGAAGATACCGATACCACCGAATGAACGTGTGGGAACGTCAAGTACTTCACCTTCTGCAATGTAGCTGCGAAGGTTACCCTCAGAGTCGCACTGCAGACGATAGAATGTGATGGGGCTTGCAGCGATGTCGCCTTCCAGGGTACCACGTGTGAAGTCGGGTTTGCCGCCGTTCTCCAACAGACGGTTCTGGATGAGCTGGAACTTGATGGCACGGTTTGCACACATCTTGCACTGAGGAGTGTTACCACAGTGGAAGCCCATGAAGGTATCGGTCAGTTTGTAGTCGTATTTCTTCACGATGTCCTCGTCGTAGATGTACTGAGGTACAGAATTGTTGATGTCGAGCAGAGTAACGGTATCGTCAGAAGCACACATACCAATGTACTCAGAGAGTGCACCATAGATGTCAACCTCGCATGCTACGGGAATACCACGGCTGGCGAGACGGCTGTTGACATAGCAAGGCTCGAAACCGAACTGGCTTGGGAATGCAGGCCAGCACTTGTCGGCAAATGCAACATACTTGCGTGAACCCTTGTGAGCTTCAGCCCAATCGAGCAGAGTCAACTCGAACTGTGCCATACGACGGCTGAGGTCTGCATAGTAGCGGCCTTCACCCATTTCCTTTGCCATATCCTCGCAAACGGCATCGATGCGTGGGTCGTTCTCGTGCTCCTTATAGGCAACGAGCAGGTCGAGCTCAGAGTTCTCTTCAATCTCAACACCCAGTTCGTAGAGGCCCTTGATAGGAGCGTTGCAGGCGAAGAAGTCCTGAGGACGTGGACCGAAGGTGATAATCTTCAAACCCTTCAAACCAATGATGGTACGAGCAACGGGAACGAAGTCTGCCATCATCTTGGCAACTTCTTCTGCAGTACCTACAGGATACTCAGGGATATAGCCCTTCAAGTGGCGCATGCCGAGGTTGTAAGAGCAGTTGAGCATACCGCAGTAAGCATCACCACGGCCATTGATCATGTCGCCGTCGCCTTCTGCTGCTGCGACAAACATGCAAGGACCGTCGAAGTTCTTAGCAATTAAAGTTTCAGGAGTCTCAGGACCGAAGTTGCCGAGGAATACAACCAATGCGTTGCAACCTGCAGTTTTTACTTCTTCAATGGCCTTGAGCATATCTTGTTCGTTCTCTACTGTTGTCTGGCAGTTGAAAACTTCGCCTTTGTAGGCTTTAACGATGTTCTCACGACGCTGTGTTGACAGCGCAATGGGGAAACAGTCACGGCTAACGGCTACGATGCCGAGCTTGACTTGAGGAATGTTGTTACTTGTCATAATGAATTTGTTGTTTAGTACTAATATTGTTTTTTTTTGTTTTATGGTTACAAAAGTACACAATTATTTGATAATACAATGCATTTTAAGATATTTTATAGATAAAATAAATGCAATTCCCATGAGTATGTAAATAAATAGTGTCAAAATCACACTAAAAGGCTCGAAATTGAGGTGGCTGTATGGTATTTCTGTGACTAATTGAAGTAGGTGGTTCATGGTTTTTACCACGAACGAAAGGGCCATGACAAATAGGTTGGAAAGCCACGGAAACCATATTGTTGTCAGGGCGAGGATGGTGAGGATAATGGTTAGGGTGG
>ERZ869983.63-NODE-63-length-34029-cov-7.354206_pt1 | contig 34029 bp, 46 predicted proteins | sample MGYA00521106_ERZ869983 | MGnify/ENA primary metagenome ERZ869983 (study PRJEB32232, sample SAMN07284972) | human gut metagenome | biome: human-associated habitat; material: feces | host: Homo sapiens | place: Tanzania | collected 2014-04-05 ...
ACTGGTATCCGGTGTTGGTCGCCGCTGACTGGTATCCGGTGTTGGTCGCCGCTGAGTAGTCTCCGGTGTTGGTCGCCGCTGACTGGTATCCGGTGTTGGTCGCCGCTGACTGGTATCCGGTGTTGGTCGCCGCTGACTGGTATCCGGTGTTGGTCGCCGCTGAGTAGTCTCCGGTGTTGGTCGCCACTGAACGGTATCCGGTGTTGGTTTTTTTATCATTATTCCAATCAACTTGATTCTTGATATATTCAACACCTGCTTTTACGATTCCGGCAATTCCGATTTCAGCCTTGATCGAGATGCTTTTTCCAACTCTCTTGCTATCACCTGATTTCTGATCGTTTGCATCCAGATCCACTTCGCAGTATCTTGAATCTGCCGGGGCGTAATATCCAAATACATCCAGAGGGAACTCGCAGGCATGAAATCCGCATTCGCAAATGTCGGCTTTTTCCTCTTCGTATTCCTTTCCAATTTCGTACTGGAAATTACGGCATTTCAAGTTTTCGTCAAACCCTTTGTAACATTTCATTTTTTATCTTCCCTTTCTTCGTATTTGATTCCCAGAACCGCCGCTACTTCCTTTTTATCCATGAAGTCAGTTGTTCCCATAAGAGCTTCCAGTGCTGCAACTCTGCCTGCCAGAAAAGCATATTCTTCTTCGAGGGTTTCTGGGGCATAGCTGAAATAGCTATTCTTCTTTTCCATCTGCTGTCTCCTTAAGTTTTCCGAATATGTTGTAGAACATTTCATAAAGCGCACCTGCGAAAGGATTTTCTTCTGAAATATTCCTGATTTTTCGGCGAACTTCTTCCTTTCTTTCTTCATCTGACATGAATCCAACCTTAACATATCGAAGAATTTCTTCTTCTGCTTCTTCTTTTGTAGTTCCGTGTTCCATTAAAGCCTTTCTCATGGAAGACGCGATTAACGCTAAGTCTGTAGCCATCATTGATCTTGTGCCCATTATTGTTGTTACTCCATTTTCGCTTTTAATCATTTTCTTTTACCTCTCTCTTTCTTGTGATATACTCTCCTATAGGAAGGAGGTGTGTACCATGAAAAATTTTGACGATTTCTTAAAGACGGTCGATATGGATAAATTAGTATCACCGACCATTGACGTGATTGAAAATTCAGATAATCCTATATCTGCTATTTCGGCGTTATCTACTTCAATTGCCGTGAATCTGCTTCGTCAGTATCACGAATGGATTTCTGAATCGCAGAACTAACTCCGCTTGTAACGCATTCGGTAATTGTCTCTCCGTTGACTTTTGCTGTGTGCGTTACTTTTTTCGTTCTTGTAGGTGCAATTTCTTCTCGAATGGCTTTAAGTTCTTCCAAAATCTGCTTGAGTAATGCATTTGTTTCTTCCATCATGTCACTTCCTTTCTGTGGAACGCTTTCCTATGGGGCTTATTCTGCTGAAAGATTGGTCATCCATGGTAAATCTTTAAACTTGATTCCCTCAATTTCTCCGATGCCTTTCTGGTTCACCTGCAACATTTTTAAATCTGTTGATAAATTCAAAGCATTCAGGTCAATGGAAAGTATCGGTGTCGAGTCCCCAACTCCTTGTTTCAGTTCAAAGCTTCTTACTCCCTCAAGCTTGTGACCGTCTACAAGGATTTCTGTGAAGATTCCTTTTTCGCCTTCTACCTGACGGATTTCGATTTTAGATGTTTTCATGTTTTTTTCCTTTCGTAAAACACTGAACGCAATTTTGCGTTGAGTCATTGAGTTTTCTTCCTTATCTACCTATAATGTATTTACAGACACTGCCATGCCTAGTAAATCGAAAGGAGATAAAAATTTGCTGTTATTACCACATATAGATGGTTTTTATCAATCCGGCGAAAAGGTTTCCGAAGCCTCAATATTTGTATGCAATAACTGTGGTTCTAAGAGAACTGTAAAGTCCGGCAAAACCATCCCTAAGTGTTCAAAATGTAACGACTACACCTACTGGTTCAAAATCGTAACACTTTGATCACTTTCAATATCCGCGAACATTGTTTCTGGGTGGTATTCATCCTTTAAATCACTGTTTGCATAGTCGATGGATTCCACTTGGAAGCAGATGTTTGCTCCATTTTCAGTATTAAATACTTTCAGGTATTTTTTTTCTTTCTTGGAAAAACATATCACCCGGGTCTTATCTGGAACTCTAACAACCCGTGGCGAAAATAAATGTTTTAACAATTGTTTTAGCATGGTTGTTCTCCTTATTAACTTCCATCTGACTTCTCAGTTTCCTGCCCCAGAAACTTATTCACGAAATACAACTGTCCCTTTCCGCTGACTTTTGTTGTTCGTGTGATTCTTACTGAACCATCTGGATTCTGAACATTAGATTCTTTGATTTCAAACAATCCTTGCTCAACGTATTTCTGCTTTGGCATATTTCGTGAACTTCCAGAGACCATCAGATAGCCATTGTCTCTCATCCACTGGAATAATCGTTTCTGTCCTATCTGGTATCCGTTTTGGCAGATAAGTTTCGCCAAGTCACCGATAAGAATTGATGTATGGCTTGTAGCTACAGCATCTGCGAAGATTGTTTTTGGTCTGTCGGCTTCGATTTTCTCCGCAAGAGATTTATTTGTATCTTTCAATTTCGCAATGGTCTGGTCTGCCATCTTCAATGCTCTGGCAAAAACCTGTTCTGGTGTATTCCAGGCTTTTTCGAGGTCGATGAGATACTGTCGGCATTCTTTTCCTTTTTCGGTTCTGCTCATAAGGCAAATGTGTTTTGCCATGTCTACTGATAAGGAATAGTCTTGCAATTCTCTAATCTGCACTCCACCGTTGTTCTGAACCTCCGTACCTGTAAGTACGCTGGTGTAATCCTCGTTCTCAACAAATCCCTGAGAGTTTGTCTCGAACCATGCTGAAAATCGTTTACTGATTTCAAGAGATTTATGCAACTCTCTAGCTGATACCGTCGGTTCATCACCGTTATAATTAATCGTCATTAACTGTTCTATTTCATATCATTCCTTTCTGTGATATACTCCTTATAAAAGGAGGAATTATATGTTAGAAAAAACATCTCATAAATTATTAAAAATACTTTACAAGAAAAACTTTCTAACTTTTGATGAGTGTCATAAAATCTGCCGAACATCCGATGAAACAGGAAATCCATATGCTTCCTATTTACTCAATCATGGATTAATCGAGCTTCACGAATGCGGTCGTAGTGGAAAATTTAACGAAGCTGACTATGATGGTTATTCAATCACACTTGATGGTGCAGGATTAATATATACAGAAAAACGCGATTTCTGGATGTTCCTAATACCATATGTGATTACGACACTCATAGCTTTCGTTGCCCTTTTGGTAGCAATGAGGGAAAGCGAACCACAAGGAGTTTTTTTCTTTTTCCCACCATTTTTCAAACTGTTCTGATGTCATACGCTTGCTATGAGTTACATTTGCAAAGAAATAAAATTCTTTCATTGTTACCCTCTTTTGCAAATATCTCATAGCAGGCTGTATGTAATCGTGCTTCGTTTTTCTTTTTATCAGCCTGTGCCACCAGTGAATGTTGTACCATGGCATCCGGTCGAATCCATCTGGCTTTTCTCCTACTCTTTCGTCCCAATTCCAATTATTTAAGTTGTAAATCATCTCGCAGATTTCCTCGTTTGAATAATTGGAAACATCTTTAAACGCCATTGTTTCTCCTTTCCTAGTCACTTCTTACTGTCTCAGGTTCTTCAAATAGCAGTTTCCAAGTATGCCAAATCTTTTACTGCTTCCAGCCGCTTCTTGCAGTTCTTGTAGATTTCCTTATAATGCTTTCCCTGCATGATTCCTAAATCAATCTCGTGCAAAATAATGTTTTCCATTAATGAAAGATTATTTAACTGCATCACAGTTGCTTCGTCTCTTTTATTAATACCAGCCATTTTATTTGCCAATTTTGAATAGACCGTGTAAAGCATTTCTGCATGACTACTTCCCTGCTCTTTTGCATATTCAACAAGTTTTTGAATCGTATCTGTTTCAGCTTTTCTGGTAAGTTTCCCTGCTTTTCTGGTTTCAATCCATGCCTGCGTTGTTTTTTCACGGATGACTTTTTCCATTTGATTGAACGCCCGAATATACTGCAATTTCCATTCGAGAGCTGTTTTTCCAGTAAATCCCATTACTAATAAAGAAAATCCGTCGCGGTTCATTAAATACAAAGGATATGTCTGTTTATTTTGAGGGTGTGTGTAACTACTTTTTATAAACATGGGGTCTCCACCATTTTGGACACACCCTTTTCCAATTAAGTCTGAATACATTCTTTCAATCTCGGAAATCAATTTGTCATGCCTTTTTCCAAACTTCTTTGCAACCTGTAAACTATCGCATACAGGCTCATTGTTTTTGATGTAAACTAAATCTTCTATAATTTGCTCCTTTCTTATTAATGGTAACTTATTAAGTTACTCTCTAGCAAAAAAAATTGCCGCGGGATCTTCGATATGAAACTCATCAATCATAGTCTGAATTTCATCACTTCCAAAAACACCTTTTTGCATTCTTCCATAGAACGTTTTAGGTGTAATCCCAAGCATTTTAGCAACGTCAGCTTGGGTCTTTCCGTTCTTTGCAAAAATGCCTCGAAGCTCATTAGTCTTTATCATGTTATGCCTCCTTTCAAGAATGATGTAACTTTTTAAGTTACTCACATTATAATAACTTTTTCGTAACTTGTCAAGTTATTTTTTTATTGACTTGTAACTTTTTACGGAGTATAATGAATATATCAAATAGAAAGGAGGTTATACAAAAGATGACTATAGGTGAGCGTATACGCGAAAGAAGATCTGCTCTAGGCATCAGCCAAACTCAACTAGCAGATAAAATTTCCGTATCGAAGCAAACTCTCTATAAATACGAAACTGGTGTTGTCACTAATATTCCGTCAGATAAAATAGAAAAAATTGCCGAAGTATTAAATACAACTCCAGGATTTCTTATGGGTTGGAAAAAGCCAGAGAACGTAGAAATGGAATTTATGGCAGACCTTGCCGGAGATTCTGAGCTGATTGAAGCAATTAGAAAAATCGCTAGAATGTCAAAAGAACAAAAAATCAGAGTATATGGTTTTATAGAAGGCGTATATTCCGAAAAAAAAGCTGGGGATTAATCTCCCCAGTTTTTTATAAATCTTCTCGCGAAAACAAGCAATCGTTCTGCCAGTGTTTCGTCATTTATCCTTTGTATAATTTCAATAAGTTGTTCTTTATAGCTCATATCTTATCCATCCTTTCATAAATAGTGCTGATTAAGAGCCAGAATCCGAAACAACTGTTTTTAATATAACACAAATTTCTCTTAATATCAAATATTTTTCTCTCTAAAAAAACAATTGTTTTCCGTCCGGTATACGCTGGTCAGTGGAAAATATAGCGTCGAACATCTGTTCTTACTGTATCATCCCACAAGTCCAATAAAATGGGACGCATCTATGTTTCCTCTTGCCAACTGCCAGTGATATACTGGAATATTTGTGATTTCAAATATAGTTTTTACTTTCGCAAAGATAAAGTTCGGTTTTACCGGAATTTCTATCATTTCTATAATATCGTTCGTTTTTAGAATCTCTTTCGCATTCTGGTTCAGAGTTGAATACTTGCACATATACTCTGCCGAGTATATCCCTGTATCCTTATTCGAATAATCCTGCTCGCACATTGGCAAATGGATGATGTAGTTCGCGAAGAAGATTACTCCTATCACGATTAGTAATCTCTCAATCTTCCTCATGTGTGTTATCACCTCTTAAAACATGGTTTCCTGTGCGTTCTCAGCGTCAATCTCATTCTGTAAGAATACGGGCGGCTCGTATCTGCCAATGATGTCCACAGCTTTGTCAACCTGATTCCTCTTGATTGATTTGTACGATTTAACCTGAAACTGATACCGCAGGTTTGAATGAATATTGCTGTATACTTTCTGGCGAATGGAACGGCTCTTGTAAGCGTTTGAAAGTTTGCCGCCAAGGACTGACGTTCCTTTCTTCTTGACAGCTTCAGTGATGCGATCTGCTTCAACAGGAAGTACTGGCAGGTCATACTCCAGACGTTCCAGTTTCTTGTCCAAGGTATCAACTCTCTGGTTCAATTCAACGGTTCCCTGTGCTAGAAGCTGAATCTGCTCCGGAATAGTCATAGGGATAGCGCGACGTACTGTTTCTTTCAACTTGTCCTCGACCTTGAGGAAATACTGGCGTGCAATCTTTCCCTTAGCAGAATGACTTTCCATCGAAAGATGCTTTGCGAAGTCAGTTGTAAGTCGGTAATCCTTGCATTTATTACCGTTCTTCATCACGAAGAACCCCCACCAATCTGTGTTTTCATCGAAATATTCATTTTCTTCAATATTCTTTTTCGCCCATCTTGCAAAGTTCTGTGAGGGCATTTCAAGAAAGTCATATAATGCTCTGGCAGTAGTATAACCGTTTTCGTCAATACCGAGTGCGATTTCAATAGGTGTCTGATTGGATGTGTTGATAATGTCGTTCATAAATATACCTCCATGAAATAAATGTAGTTGCCAAAAAGAGGTATACAGTGCTATAATTTGTATACCAGATTATTGGTGTGGGTATCCGTTCGCCGTAGGAAAGTTCGCGGATACCCGTTTTTTAGTTACTCTCCAAGTTCTTCGTCAATCTTTTCGTTTAACCATGCAGTCTTGGTTTGACCTTTTTCTTTCAGTTTTTTGTCCAGTGCTTCAAGTTTTTCTCTTTTCACTGACACACTAAACTGTCCGATAGTTTCACGACGCTTTTTGAAATACTCGGAGTTATCTTTTCTAGCAACCACAAAAACACCTCCTTTGTATTGCTAGCTACATATTATCATTAGTTGCTAGCAATGTCAAGGTATATTTGTTTGTTTTTCTCTTTGTTATACCACTTTTTGTGCAAATTAATCGGGCAAAACGATAAAACTGCATTTTTAATGGATAAAAATATGAAAAATATTTCCGTTTTGACTATGATATTGTTGAATCTTGCGGTATAATATATGCAAATTTTACCAAGGAGGAAATATTTTTATGAGAAAGAAAGTAAAACTTTTAACCAGTATTGGGCTGTCAAGCATTTTGCTTGCATCCATGTCATCAAATGTTTTTGCAGAAGATTTTATACTATATGAAGGAAACGGCATTCATGTTGAAACAAAAGGATTGACCGATGCGCCGTCTACGGGCACTATAGGACTGTATATTGAAAACAATTCTGATTTAAACTTAGGCGTAGCTCCCTATGCTTATGCTATAAATGGTATTATGGCAGGTGGCGATCAATACGGGCTTAACTCTGCTGACGTAGCTCCGGGAAAGAAAGCAAATTCATCAATAGAACTTGTAGACTCGTGGGAAAACAAAGATTTTTTTAAAGATTTTCAGATGAATGAAGTCGATAGTTTTGACCTTCTCCTTTGGGCATATGATAACGAGCAAAGTTTCAAGGCATTCGATAGCGGACAGCTTCATGCGGACGTAACTGGAACTACCGTAACTTCTTCCCCTGTATTTGACAGCGCACAGAATTTATATAATCAAAATGGTGTCAGCGTTGACTTCATATCCTCAGAAGGTAACAGCTTTACATTTTGCATTACGAACACTACCGGGAAATATTTTGCATACGACGTAACTTCTGAGACTTATAATGATTTCACAATGTCGGATAGTTATGAAGTATACAATGAGTATTTGTTAGATGGCTGCAAAACTCTTATGACTCTGACTCCTACAGATGAATTTCTTACAGCGAACGGAATTTCCGACGTGTCAAGCGTAGATTTTGCATTAACGATTCGTCCATTAGCAGAATTCGCTAACGAATATACTACAGACTTGATTTCATATCAAAAATAATTCGTTATTAAAAGGGTGTTGCACAGCAATGAGCCGAGGATTTTACTCCCCGGCTCTTTTTTATGGCAAAGCCTGCGATTCACGATCAAGCCCCTCCCCAGAGTAATCTGGCAGGCTGTACCAACGAATTAAGATGTCGAATTTTTTCGAAGTTTCGCTGAACTATTTACACATTTCCGTTTCGGTGCTACTATACTATCATAAGTGTTCGTTTAAATGACGATAATCGGATAAAGATTGAAGTACAAACGATAAACGGAAGGTGAATGTTATGAAAATTGCTATTTGTGACGACTGCGAACTACAGGTTGAGTATTTTAAACACCGAATCGAACCGTTTTTAAAGCAAAACGGTGACCGGAATTATACGATCGACGGTTATTTCAGCGGAAAACCATTGATAGATGATGTCAAGGATGGAAAATGGTTTGATATGATCGTTTTGGATGTAGTACTCAAAAACGAAAATGGCGTTGATATTGCCAAAGAACTCCGTAAATGTGGATATAAAGGTGGGATTGCTTTCTGGACTGCTCACAAGGAATTCGTATTTGATGCGTTGGATGTCGAGTTTACGCATTATATCATAAAAGGGAATGAGCATGGAAGAATGTTTTCTATGATTGACAAGACACTGGGTGATATGAAGCACAAAATGCTCACGATCAGGCATAGAGACTGTATTATCAGGATTCCGCTGAATAAAATAGAATACCTCGAGGCACGGGATAAGCAGGTCTTTGTGCATTGCACAAACGGCATCGAACACAGTATGTATGCAACCTTAAAAGCAGTTGAACCTTGCCTTGATAAACGTTTCCTGCGTTGTCACAAGTCTTTTGTCGTAAATATGGATTATGTGCAAAAGCTAGATTCCGATTTTACGATGTTTTCCGGGGACAAGGTGCTGATTCGAAAGAATGGATATGCAGACATCAAAAATCAGTACTGGGAGTATATCAATAAATAAAAGAAAAGAGATGACCTACTAAGAAAGTAAGCCATCTCTTTTTTTGTGAGTCCATCTTCAAACTCTGGGGAGGAGTTGAAATTATGGTATATTTATTATATCACATTTATCACACTTTGCAAATATATTTTGCGGAAACAAAGCCAAAATATTTTCCGGCAATGCGGATGTAGTACCAAGATGTGCCGTCTTTGGCTTTTACGGTATCACACACATCTACAAGGTTTCCTTTCGCAAGTACAGGATAGCTTTTAAGCTGCGCATTCTCCGTTCCTGCCCACGTTCTGACGTTCAGCGTACTTGCGGTTACCTTGCCTACAAACTTAGGCGTTTTGGACGGTTTAGAGCTGCCTGTTGTAGCTGCTGTATTGCTCGAATTATCTGTAGATGTATCGGCCACGATACTCCAATCTGGCGTACAGAATTTTGTTCCCGGCATCTGGCTGTTTAAATAACTTTTTGCACACACACCACCGCCATTTGCAATGATTCCGGATGCACCGGAAGTATTTCCCTCGATAGTTGAGAATTTATCTCCATTTACGGCGGTCACGATTCCGGTATGGGTAAATGTGCCGTTATGGTAGAAAATCACAATGTCGCCGACTTTCGGATTTGCATTCTTCGCAAAAAGATTTCCGAGTGTCGGGCAGTAAACGTAAGGCCAATGCTTCAGGAGTTTCTTTGCCTTATCCTGTCCGAACGCTTTCATAAAACACCAAGAAACGAATGCGGCACACCACGGCTCGCCCAGATAAGATGGTTTGATGTCCCGCCAGTATTTTGTATAATTCGCTGATCCTGCATTTGCAGTCTTACTGTCAAGTTGACTGTTGTTTTTCTTTTCCAGATACCCGATCTCATTTTTTGCGATAGATATTACTTTATTGATTACTGTTGTTTTGTCCACTAATGTTCCTCCTTGTTCTGCTCGATAATCAGTATAAAACACATCCAGATCAACGTCATTTGCGCTGTTTCCCGCTATTTTCCCACGTTCTGAATACTGCCAGCCTACACCTGTAGACGGTCTAAGCCGTTCCTGAATAGTGCCATTGTCGTTATTCGGATAACTTGCAAGCCAGAGGTCGTATTTCTTGAGGCTGTCAGGCAGATAGTTTTTATACCAGTCCATATTACAGTAGATACCAACTTTATATCCGGCTTTCTTGATTCTAGTCAGAAACGATACTGCAATGTTTTCAATCGCCTGTTTTCCAAGGGATTTTTGCTGTTCCCATTCCAGATCGTAAAACACTGGAAAGTCCAGCCCTCTCCCTGCCAGAACTGCAATCACATTCTCTGCTTCATCTATTGCCTGTGCCGGGGTCAGGGCATAACTGTATTTATATACCCCGACCAGAATTCCATTCTGTTTGCATCCTTTGTAGTTGTGCTCAAAGCTGGAATCTACGCCATATCTCTGATGGACTCTAAGAATTGCTACTTTTACGCCGGATTTTGCGACTTTTGCCCAATCTGGCTTGCCTTGATCTGACGATACGTCAATACCTTTAATTTCCATATTTTCTCCTTTCGCACCACGTATCTGTGGTGACTATATCTTAGTGATTCTTGCGATACCTTCGCATAAATCATGGTTGTGTCTAGTTTTTCGTATCCTAGTATCTAACACTTAGCACATCCTTGTGGTGGTAATTTTTATGAAATTTTCAAAGTTCTTAGTTAATTAAGCTGCAAATTAATTCACTATTTCATATGAATACTTCGCCCATTTCGACCATGCATTAGAACTACTGATGAAAATTCTAATATACATAGCACCGTTGTTAATGATTACTATTTGTATATCATACACGGCTAACAAAATTAATACGCCCCAATATTTATTAGTGGATGATATTCCAGAAATGATTGCTCCGCTGATTTTATATTCTCCAGGTAATTTCCCGTTGCTCGTCCGGTATTCTTCCAGTGTGGTTGTACCGTCTATTAGCTCTCTGTACTGCTTGCTATTTAATTCATTAATCGCACCCACTACAGTCTTGTTTGAGGTCTGCAAGTTGCTGATGACCGCATTGGTTAGTTTTTCGATAATCCAGTTCCAGATTCCACTGAACGGTGAAAGTTTGTTTGATTTTGCAGCTGCATCATAGATCATTAAGGTATCTGCATCTTTTGGGGTTGCTTTACTTGGGTATTCATTAAATTTTGCCATATTAATTCTCCTTTTCTATATTGAGCTTTTTATAGAGCTGATTTATAAGTTTTTCTTGTCGGTCAAGCTGTTCTTTCTGACTTTTAATCATTGCAAACATTGCCGGTATCATAATACGTTCGTTCCAGTTCTCGGCTTTGCCATCTATGTGGTCAACTGCCAGAGGAAAATACATATCCACATCTTCCGCACGGAACATCGGAAATTCAACTCCAACACGCTCATCATGTTCTTCAAGATAGCCGTCTTTGTACCGTGCCATTATTGGTTCGATGTTATACAGGCTTTCAATGAATTCTTCCGTCAATGAACCTCCAAGAATCTTGTACCTTTCAGATGATGAGCCATATGCACGAAGTCTATAATCATTATTTGAAATCCAAGCATTCCATCCAGATGTTGTATAGCCAAAGCCATACACTTTCATGCTTTGCCTAAATATCGGTTCGTTATTTTTATCATCAAAAGTGCACGGACCAGATACATTCATATTGTTGACTTTCAAGTCACAATTTTCGGCAGTCAAATTTGAAAACTCACCGGTATTAGCTGATATTTCTGTTGCACTAATATTAAGCTCTTCGGCGGTCCAGTCGATTCCCCACGCCGTTTCAACGTATTCAATGTCCGTAGTGCTGCTAAAGTATTTTTCGACACTAACAGGATTTATTCCAGTATTCGAAAAACAAATTCCTGTATATTTCATGTACGTAGAATTTTCTTCGTAGCTTGTGAATGCAGTGTAGCCTGAGTAATCTATCAGTTCCTTCACGGCGCCTTTTTCATCTTTAATCTTCAGATATCCGTTGCCGTTTTTGGTTCCACCTAGAATTGCGGCGTTTCCCATCAATGCATCTAAACTGATGTACAGATGTCCATTCAGATAGTAGAGACCTTTAAATTCTCCGCCATTGGACAATATCTCAACAATCTGCTCCTGCGTAAGCATGCCAACGTCAACAGCAACCTGCCATGTCTGCTGATCGGCGATTTTAGTTCTTCCGGAATCCGTATAAATTGTTGCACGTATCATTCCGTCAGCACCAAGAGAATAGCTATCTGGATCAATAGTTATTCCGCTGGTCTGTGAATTAAAGGCCATTTTTGTCCATGTTTTTCCGGCATCTTTGCTGTATTCTACTATCCACCGGGTTTTAAAAGTTGCTTCGTCACCCTGCCCATCTCTGTAATACGCATGAACATTGAATGGATTAGGAGTTATTTTCTTATCCTGTCCCATCATCAGGACTCCTGCGTTGGCTCTCAGATAATACGTTCTTCCTGGAGTACCGTTATTACCTTTAATCTTTGTCCAACTATACTTAGTTGGGTCAGTGCTATCATCTGGTAAGTAATCTGTGTACTGACCGATATACAGCTTATCGACACTGTTGTCTACTGAGAATCCAGTCTTTCCGTCTGCACTGTTTGCATATGCAATATGGAAATAAGGTGTTTTACCATCAGTTCCAGGTTTCCCCGGCACGCCCTGCGCTCCGTTTGCTCCCTTAATTAGTGACCATGTGTACTTTGTCGGGTCGGTGCTGTCGGCTTCAACGAAGTCCACATACATACCGATATACTCACGTTTTCCGTCACTTACCGAAAAATCTGTTCTACCGTCTGCACTGTTTGCGTAAGCAAGGTGCGTGTACTGCGTCTTTCCATCCTTACCGTCTTTTCCCGGGATGCCGTTTTCTCCGTCTTTTCCGTCATATCCATCAACGCCACGGAATCTTGACCAGATGTAATCTGTCGGGTCGTCACTCTCTGTTGCAGTATCTTTGTTGGTTGCAATGCCGATATAGGTCGCCTGTGTCACTGTATAGATTTGCTCTCCGGCACTGTCCAGAATTGGATTTCCGGTGCTGTCCAAAAGTTTTACATAATCTGGATTGTCGGATAAATCGAGTCCATCTGGACGGCTCGCATATTTCATCCAAGTGTAAGAAGACTTTCCATCTTTACCATCGGCGCCAGGGTCGCCTTTGTCGCCTTTCTGACCATCGGCTCCTCTGATTAATGACCATGTGTAGTCGGACGGATTTACGCTGTCTTTCTCAACATTGTCTGTATAAGTACCGATATACTTTTTGTTAGCTCCAACGATGGTATCAAATCCAGTCTGTCCGTCGGCTGAGTCTGCATAAGCCACATGAACGTAACCATTCTTACCAGGTGTGCCATTCTCACCGACATATCTCGACCAAGTATATACTGTTGCATCTGTTGGCGCAGTCATAGTTTTCGTTACTGCAACACCGATATATATTGTGTCTTTAGTTGGAATAGAAACCATGTTGCTACCATTGGCGTTTGCGGAATATCTCAGCCAAGTATAACTTGATGTTCCGTCGAAGTAATCGACGCCTTTTTTAGGAGTATAACCGTCTTTACCATCTGCGCCTTTAATTAGCGTCCACGAATATTTGGTATAATCATTACTGTCGTTCGGCTCAAAGTCGGTATACTGACCAATGTACTTCTTATTAGTCGAATCAGATATTGAGAAATCAGTTTTTCCATCAGCTGAATTTGCATAGGCAATATGCAGATAGCTTGTTTTTCCATCTGTGCCAACACCAGGAATTCCTTGCTCGCCTTTTTCACCTTGGATTCCTTTAAACCTTGCCCATGTGTATTTACTTGGGTCGGTGCTGTCATTTTTTTCAAAGTCAACGTAAGTACCAATATAGGTTGACGGAGTCTCGGTTATTTGGCTAGATGTGGTTGGTTTTGCAACTGTGCTGTATTTGATGTGGAAATGAGAAGTCTTTCCGTCTGCACCTTTGGCTCCAGGAATTCCCTGTTCACCTTTCTCGCCTTGAATCCCCCGCAATCCTTGCACGCCAGGGTCGCCTTTGTCGCCTTTAATGCCTTGTACACCTTGATCGCCTTTGAATTTCGCCCAAGTGTAAGCGGATGGGTCGGTACTAGGGACTCCATTGAAATCACTGTATGTACCAATATAGACCGTGTTAGCATCTGGTGCAGTAGTCATCTGTGATGCCGTAGGATTCTGTACAGGCGAATATCTGATGTGCAGATAAGTTGTCTTACCATCTTTTCCGACACCTTGAATACCCTGTTTGCCCTGTTTCTGCTTTGCCAGCGTAAATCTCTTTGTCACTGCCAGATCAGTAAGATATGTGGCTTTAATATTCACCCAACCATTATCGGCGGTCAGCCCTGTAACATTGTAGACATGTGTCGCATCGTTCCAAGAGCCAGTTACGCTTGTGGACTTTGTAATTGTAAAACTACAATCATCCGTGATGTCCTGTGTTCCATACATGACGGTTGCTGTTGTTGCGACTGTTGGAAATATCGGAATGTTGCCGTCTGCATCAGATGAGATCGTTTGCATGTCGTTAGAAAGCTGTAAGGTCATGTTTCTGGCTAATGATGCTGCTTCAAGGGCTTTATTTGCAGTAGTATCATCAGTGTATTTGTTTAATTTCTGCCAGTCCGAAGATGCATACACGCTTCCTTTTGCTCTGGAAACTACGCAAGTAAGAATGTCTCCACCTTCTTGTGACCACAAATCTCCAATATCATACGGCGGTGAAGGCTGTACGACAAATGTTCTTCTCTTTCCGTCTGCTGTATCTTGTGCTTTTTCAGCTTGCGCAAGTGCTTTGGAAATGTCGTTGTCTTGAATCATCTGCCATTTCCAAACTGCCCCATCTTGCATAAATCTATATGCATAGCCTGTGGATTTCCAATAAAAAAGGTCTCCTTCATGCTTCTTTCGTTCTTCTGTCGTAGTCCACTCAACCGCTGGTTTATTCTGTAGCGATGGTTCGTAATCATAGAAGAAGGATTCTATCTGTCCATCTATCTGCGCTTGCAGACCGGCTAATGAACCCGTTACTGTATCTGCGTAATCAGCTAATTTACCATCGGAATAATCTTTGCTCTCCTGAAGATTGTCGGATAATGCTTTATCAGCTGTCTTTCCTCCGATTAGTACTGTGGCTCCGCTGATAATAACCTTTTTTGTATCCATATCAACTTGAAAAAGAATATTTCCATTGGCATCCTTTACCGTGATTGTTCCGGTGTTAATCCAATCGGCGTTGATTCCTTCTGCTGCCAGAATTCTTGCGATCACATCGCCGTCAACCGTCATGCCGCCGTTCCAAGTCTCGCCGCCGTCTGTAGATACTGCCCATGCTTCGGCGGTCATTTTCCAGACCATATCAGAATCTTTCAGTTTTGGTTTGTTATGTAGATAATAAATATTACTTCCGTTTTCCTGCTCTACGATGGTGGTAAATACACCAGACGATTCGCCAAGGCGGTCTGCCAGATCTTTCAATGCTTTTTCTCTGGCGGTGCGCTCATCTCTAATATCTTTCTTGGTTTCTGACTTTACCTGTTCGGTCAGGGTGTATTGTTTTTGGCTTTGCCGGGAGATACTTTGCGCTCCACATTCAAGCTGCTCAAAGGAACCGGGATTTAAGGTTAGAGTCGTTATATAACTTTGGTATGTTTTCCCGTTTCTGTCGAAAATTACAATAGAGTCTCCAGCTTCCCATGCAATATTGGTAAGCGCGCCAGTATTGAATGGCCGAAACTTCATTCCCACACAGCGGTTTGAGATAATTTCGCAAATTTCTTTTGCACTGCCCTCTTGAATCAGCTTGTTATCGCTGATCTCGATAACATATCCTTCTGAGCCTGCTGCTACCGTCTCTGCCTCTTTCTCTGAACTGCTTTTGACATATTCCGTAACTTGGATTCCAGTTATCGTAATATCATACAGCCACGGGGTAAATCCCTGTGTCTCTTTTGCAGTAATATCTGGTTTGGTCTTGCTTATGGTCTTTTCATACCAGCCTAAACAAAGTCTTCCGTAAGCATCGCATTTCGCCCACTGGCAACCCATCTGAGCTACCCATGCGATTATCTGCCGGAAAGTAAGACTGCTGTCATCCGGGCGTTCCTTGATTACAAAATCGCTGTTGTCAAAACTGGTAGTCTGTAAGGTTACTCCGCAAACTTCGCAAGCATCCTGCACGATCTGTAATCTCGTTGCTGGGTATGTCAATTTGCTATCTGAGTAGTCCCGGTCAAACTTTCGCATATAGTCCTCGCAGGTCAGGTTGATAATCGCTGTGCTCTGGTACGGAGCATTCGTAACCGTCATGGTGCAGATTCGGATTTTTTCGATACCTGCGGACGTCTGCATACCGATATAGCAAACCACTCTTGCATCGTCCCAGATATAGTCCGTAAACTTTCCTGAGAAGTTATTGATTGACAATGTGAGGCTATTTACGATTGCAGAGCCTATGTCAAAAGAACTGTTACCTGACACAGAATCTTGGAAGCTGATTCCATTTGACCACAGGTCTTCGTTTGTAAGGGAAACCGTTTTACCATCTGAGAAAGTGAATTCCGCATATTTCAGATAGTTCCGGTTCCCGTTCTTCTGTTGTTCGATAAATTCAGATGATAAATTTCTCCTTTTGCTACCTCTCTATAAAATCAAAACTCAGCCCTTCCATTCGCTGATTCCCAACCCACCAGCACTTGAACGGTGCGGTGCGGTCGCCAACATAAAAGGTTCTGGTTTCATGCTTGTTGCCAGATAATAAATCCGGGTATGTAACTTGGATGTACTCTGGATTTACTGCCTGTACAATCTTACAGGAAGATTCCCAATCCGGGGCATTCCAGCCGACCTTTAGTTTTCTTTTTTGCCCTACTCGGTTTTTTTGCATTGTGGTATCATCGGTTCTACCCGATTCCGATGCTGATATATCCTGCAATCCCCATTCAAACGAAGATGGGCAAGGCATACTCACACCGTCAACTTTCAAAAAAACATCCGTCGTAGAGCTTTTTGTTATATCTGCCCTTGTATTTCCTCCTGTACAATACAAAAAGCACCTGCCAGTCGGAAGATGCTGTACAATAAACGCTTTATGATTATTTATTGTACCACATCGGGCTTGTATGTTTCAGTATGGACTATTCCTCCTGCTCCTCGCGCTTCTGTTTCACTCGATTATATAAAATGTTCTGTGTCTTCTCCGTGAAAAACAACCAGATATGATAATCGCACTCCAACTTGTTGTTTTGACCAATGTCCGTACCAAAGAATTCGTCCATCATGTCTAGATAATAGTCCAGTTCCTCATCCTCTTCGATCATTTCATCTTTTGCCATATCCGAGTCGGTGCTTTGAACCATGTGCAAGAATTGGTCAACGTCTTTTTCAAAAACAATTGGGTGTCGTTCGCCTCGGAACTGCTTAAACTTCTTGAAAAAGTTACAAATCAACGCCATAGTCAGGCAAATATCATGGTCTTTAAAAATATCCTCTTTATCTCCATAGAGTGATTCGAATTCGTTACTCAAGATTACTGGCAAATGCTCATCTTTGTAATTAAGTGAACAAGAATTCTGTATCTGCTTGCGACGTTCTTCCTTCTGCTCCCTTGTTCTGGGTGGGATAGTTGTTATGTTTACAGAGGGAGAAGAAGTATTTACTCCTTTATCTACTGATAAAGTCTTTTTCTCTTTATTTGGTAAAATAAAGTCTTGGTTTATATTATCTTTACTATAATCTTTATTATTTCTATTCTCTTCTATTGCTCGACTTACATTGCACTCATCGTCGGTGCATTTTGCCCCATCATCAGCGCATACTGCATTTTCATCAAATTCCGCTAATTCATCGTTCTGTTTTACAATATCTATTACTTCCTGCAACCTCTTGTAATCTATGCGATACCATTTCTTTTTGTCAATTTTAAGACTATTGTAATTTCCAGACACGACAATGCCGTATCGTTCCAAAGATGTTACAGCTCGCTTGATCGTATCGACAGACCAATAAGGGAAATCTCTTTCAATCATTTTGGAATATGAACTGTACATCCAATAATGTCCATCTTTGAAATTAATTCCCGCTTTTTCGTTCAATTCAATCCAATAATTCAGCTGATTCAGGAATATAGCTTTGTTAAGACCTGTTTTATCTGGCTTTTTGAGCGTACCTGTTTCTTCCGAAATTCTTTTAGATTCAATTTCATCAAATTTATTCAAAATAACTGCTAATTCTGGGTAAAATGTAAGAGACTTGTCTTTGTTATATAATAATTCTTTGTAATTCATATAGATAACCTCCTTGTTGGTCGTTGACATTTCCATAATATGCCAGAATCCTTGATTTATAAAAACAGCAGGCAGGTGCATCAAGGTTTACACTTTTCGGGAGCTACCCTAGCCCACTGGTTTTACCAAAAATACAGATTGCATTTTAAATGCGACCTGTTTCGCAACGAAAAAAAGCACACCAAAGAATACTGAGAGCTGCTTTTTCTCTCGATTCATCTTTAGTGTGCTTCTTACAATATCGTTTATGCATTTATGCACTTATTATATTATCACATCTCACCCCAAAAATCAATAGGCAGGCGACGGATTGAACCGACTATTTTCATCCTTTATGGCTTCTGTGACAACTTTTGCAATTTCCCGTCCATTCCATGAAATACTGTTCATAATATACTGCGGGTTGCTACTGCCGCCGGAATTATTCATCATCGCCATGGACACGCCCTGCGCCACAGCCTGCATGATTTCTTCCTTTGTCAGTCCCATATTTCCGTCAGAGCTGGAAACGATGCTGTCTGCAATGGATTTCATAGCTTTCTTGTTTTCGAGTGGAAGTACCGCCTCTTTTCCGGCTTCACCAACACCGATCACGGATGCAGAATCGAAAAGACCGCCCTTCTTATACCAGTTTACACTGAAATTTGGTGTTTGGAACCATCCACCATTGTATAGTCTATGTGTGTTCCACGATGAGATTTGCAAATGAGGCGTTGGGATAGAAATTACTTTAAATCCATCTGCAAAAGATTGCGCAGCTATCTGACCAGCTTCACGCAAACTACCCATGCTTTGAACGACATTCGCAGTAAATTTGTCAAAATATTTGGACATAGACGGTATTCTGCGGCTCAACGTAGTTTCAAGGCTATCAAGAATCTGACCTCTTCCAGTGATTCGCTCTGCCGCCTTTTGCCATTTGGTAGTCATAATATTGTACTGGCTTCCAAAATGGCTGGTTACAGTTTTGTCCATATTTCCAAGTCCGGTGCTTACGTCAATTTTCATCTGACGGACGTTTTTATAGACTTCATCGGATGAATTTCCCCAATTTGTCGTTGTGGATGTGTTGACACCTTGAAGATATTCGTCAGCCTTGGACTGGATTTCAGCAAAATCACTGGTTGCGGTATCTGCCATATCTCCGGTAGCCTGTTTGGTATCATCAGATGCTTTTTTGACAGATGATGAAATTGTCTTCTGCGCTCCGACAATATTTTTATCAACTGCGGTCTTGGTTGCAACAGTTGCACCTGGGAAATCTTCTCTTAATTTTTGATCCAGCTCATCAAGGGGAACACCTGCGTTTTTAAGAGATGTATATACTGCATCCAAAGCATCCTTCGTGGTTGTGATTGTGCCGACATTATTGGCATTATCGAGTTCTTCCATGGCTGTTCTGTATGAGCCACCGAATTCATCAGATTTCAAGCTCAGCATATATAGCTCATCCCTCAGCTCAGAGATGCTGATTTTGGATGTATCAAATTTACTTGCAGCTTCTGATACTCCTTCGCCGAGTTCTGCAATTTTATCCGTCATACCATCCACAAACTCTGCTGATACGCCCGCTTGTGCCCCGTATTGTTCAAGAGCAGACTTGGCTTGATCTGCGGAAACACCATATTCTTTCAACTTTTCGACCATGTCCGAATACATTTCATCATGGCTTTTACCGAGTTCTTCGTCCGTTTCAATCAGTTGCCATAATGCTTCTGATTGCTCATTGGTGAGGCTTGCCACATTAGTCAGCTGAGTGGCGTAATCATGCAGATAGCCACCATACTGAGTGGTCATTCCATTACCGCCCTGCATGGTCTCAAAGAGTCCTGCCAGTTTCTTCGTAAGCAATACTGCGCCTGTTACAGCTAAAGCAATTCCTCCACCTGTCGCAACAAGACTTCCGAGAGAGGTTCCAAGAAGTGGAACTGCGGTTTCTGCCACTGACGTGATTGCCGGGTTTAACATTCCCTGAATTGCAGTTGAAAGTTTACTTGTCACTGTTGAGCCTGTCAGGAATTTTGAAACATTATTTACGAATGGCATCAATTTTGAGCCAACTGCAAAAATTGCGATAGCCTGCACAAATTTTCCTGCGGAAGTGGTTCCGAGTCCTTCCCAAATACCACCAATAACCTCTGTAAGAACATCCAGAAGCTGACCGATGTGTTTTACCCAATCAATCTGACTCAGAAATACTCCAACATTATGTCCAAATGCTTCCCAGTTTACATTAGATGCAATGTCAACCAAGGAATCCAGAAGATTATTGATAAACGTCTCTAACTTTTGACCGTTCTCTTTCCACTTGAATTCTTGAATAAAAGTAGAGATTCCATTGGTAATGTTCTGTACCAGATCATCCCATTTGAAATTTTCTGCAAAGGTTGCAAGAGTAGTGAAGGCTCCATTCAGACCGGTTGCCAATGCGTGAGCAATTTCGGTAAAATCCACTTTATCGAAAATACCATTCAGACCATCGGCAAAATCTTTTCCAATATCAGAATACGGAAGATTCTCTACAAAACCTGTAAAGATTCTCCATCCTTTCATAAAGGAATTTCCAAGCAGATTTCCAAGGTTTCCCCAGTCTACTTCGCTGGCAAGTCCGGTGATTCCTTCCGCAAATTTCTTTCCAATCTCTTCCCACTTGATACCCTCAAGAAGCTGGTTCATGGTATTGACAATCGTATTGACACCAGCACCAATCGTTCTTCCAATGAGATCAAATTTCGTATTTTTAATGAGACTGTTAAAAGCTGTAGTGAACGCACCGGTGAATTTTGTGATTGTCGGGCCGACGTTGTTCCAGTTGATTGCATCGTAAATCTTTTGCATTCCCCAGTTGATGCCGCTTGCCATGATCTTTCCAAGGCCGTCCCAATCTTTTTTCTTGAAAGCATTTACAATAGCATCTGCCATTTTGTTGGCACGGTTGCTCATACTCTTGAAAGCCTTATCCCAAGCCTTTTGGTAATTGGCAAGGGCTTTATCTAAAGCTGTATCAAGAGCCGGAATATGAGCGTTCGCGCCCTTATTTGAACTGGTTGAGCCTGCGCCTGTGTCGCTGGTGTCGGATTTGCTGCTCAGCTGATTCAGTTCATCGAAAGAAAGAACGGAAAGCGTCTTGGCGAGCTTTTTGGCGTTCTTATTCGAGTTATCAATTGCATCACTGGCTGCATCCATATCGTCTGCGATATTGCTGGTATCTACAGAGATTCCACCCATTGAAGCGACGGAATCGGATAGCTTAATACCAAGAACTTTTGCCAGATATGCAAACATTCTTTGCAGTGCGATTGTTACTGCGTTGATATACGGCAGAACTGTTTGCAGTACCGGGATAAATAAAGAACCAATTGTTCTTGCAAGGGATGCAAAATTGGATTGAAGCATACGAATCTGGTTTGCTGGCTGGTTTCGAGTTGTTATCGTAAGGCTTTTTATCCTTACTTCTGCATCATTACAATGCAGTCCAGCGTACCTTTTTACCACGGGTTCTGCACCCGTACCGACCGATAGTGATGACTCTTGGGAAGATTATATTCTGTGGCATCGCAGTTACAGGTTCACTTCCTACGCGTTGCGGTTGACTGTGCCTTTACTCACAGCCTTCACTCTCTGATTACCGTTGCAAACGGCTTTCCAGCTTATTTCATCACTTATAACCCATATCCTACTTGCCGGTTTCGATATGGGCGACTTGCCAGTAGCTACGCATTTATCACGCTACTGACCTTGTTAATCCATTACGCAGATATACAGCATTACCAGTATCACCGCCGGTGTTGCTTTGACGGTTTGGCATCGCTTCTACAATCAGCATATTGTTATAAATATCATCTTTTGCGACTTGGCTCTCTGACTGATTCAATTCAGCAGTCATTAAATCAACGTCTGACTGGGTTCCGTTCCCTACGTCCTTGACGGATACCGCTCCAAGTTTAACCATCTTCAAAAATTCCTGCTCATCAATTTCACAGTTCTTAAATTTCATAAGAGCCTGTACAAATTGTTCAACACCATTCAGGCGATCAGATTGATATTTGTTAATCGCATCGTACATCGTGATTGCAATTTCAATATCAGACAGCCTGTCGTGATTGTTTTTATACTCAACAATCGGGATTCCTCCAAAGCCATTGATTCCAGAACTTCTTATATTTCCGTTTTGGATATCAAAATATTGATTAGAAGAATAGCAGCGATAATACTGTTTATTGTCTTCGTCTTTTAATATCTGTACAGAAAGCATCGGTTTTCCATTTTGGCTAGAATATACGATATAAACATCTCCAGGATACGGAATAAATATCCGAAATGGTGGTAAATCTCCATCTTCTGTCCAGTCCTCTTCCTTAAGGATTGCTTTGTACGAAGTACCGACCGCACTCTGGTAAATTCCAAGCTGGATGTTTCTGGCATCTGCATTCGCTTCGTCCAGATAATCATTCAGCAAATCGATCTGCGTATTTACTTCTTCACTTGCTTTCTTTTTCTTGCATACATACTGTATGGGTTCACCGTATATTTGCCCTGCCTTAAACTTGACTGTTTCAAGCGCATGGTTTTCTACGATTTTGTTATTTACCTCAGGGCGCACAAGTTTCTCACGATACAAAATCGGCTGGTCTCCTTTGTAATATCGGTAAAGATAATTAATCAAAACCCTATTTCGGTTATGTATGCCGATAGTATCAGAAAGAACCTTTTTCACATTTTGAGGTGTTATTCGGTCTACCCCGGTGTAAGCAGTTTTACGTCCGAAATCACCACCACACAAGTCAATAAAGTTTGATATGTTTCTTCCCACTGCCTATACCTCCATAATTTTAGGCATGAAAAAAGCACCGAGAAAAATCTCTCAGTGCTTCGTATTTTTACACTATACATTATACAGTATTTAGGCGTATGTTTCAGTATGGGATTTAAGAGTCAAATCCTTTTATTTTCTGGACTTCTGCTATCGCTGTTAAATGAAGCGATTTTGTCCACTGATACGCATAACCGATTTCGTCGGCAATCACTCCAAGAGATTTGCCTTCGACATATTTTTTGAACAGGATTTCATACAGTACGGAATTCTCCACGGAATCTATCGTTCTGATGATTTCCGTTCTTCTTTCGATGTATTCATTTGTGAGAGCTGTAATCTCAGATTCAAGATCAACAATCTTTGCAACCAGGTCTCCTACCATATCGTGACTGCCAGAGGTCTGCACACGCTCTGATTCGTAGCAGAAAGACTTTAATCCTGTCGCGTGAGATTTCAGCTGTTCTCGTTCAATATACTTATTCCTGATGATTTTATCGTACCGTTGGATTTGATTTAAGTATTCTCTTGTATTCCTTGATTAATGTCTCCTTCCCCAAAATGGATTTTGAACTGCCTGAGCTTTTCCCCCTAGTGGATTCTGGACAAGTTCAGCCATCATAGCTAAACTATCAATTCCGTCATCGTGAGGTACTTTTGCTTTTGTTGTGTATGTAGTTACATTGGACATAAACAAGCCATAATCTGACTTGGGCTTATATTGACTTGGATGCAAAAAATAAAAATGCTTTGATATGTAGTCAGAGTTTACAAGGATTTTGGTCTCCTTATTTGCCAGCGTAATTCTTGGTTCAATCTCAGCCCGGCATTTTCCATCAATAAGCTTCTGAACGTTATACGCAACACGGTTCCCGGCATTGTTTGACTCAAACCTGATTTTATGCGGATTATGTCTGATCAGAATGTCCGCTGTTTTCTTATCAAGAATGCCATAATCTGTATTATCATCAAAAACTACATCTGGAATAAAAATTTTATCTCCATATTGGTATGCGATTGGCAGCGACTCAAAGTCTATTCCCTTATCTTTTGTATCGCACACCGCCCAAATTGCATCTGCTTCTCTATTCGGGATAATAATGTAATCATCTGTGCATCCGTCCGGTATGTCTTCTTTGCTGAAAAAGAATCTTTTCAACTTGTCTGGCGGAAGCAACAAGCCTTCACGCTCTACCGGCTGTTGCATATAAAGACAATTAAACGAAATTTCATCCATTGATTCTTTTGCATCATTGAAATATTTTTCTGAAAATCCGTTTACAGAAAACAAAAAATTGCTTTTACCGTTTTCGTCTAGTGCCGGAACGGCTATAAATCTGGCTCTTGGATTTCCTTCATACAACTGCTGCAACTTTCCGATGGGGTCATGTACTGACCACCTAGTAGCAATGTAAAACTCTTTGCATCCTTCAAGTCTACGAGAACGAAGGTCATTTACTACTTTTGTCCAGAGAGTATCCAAACGATTTTTATTCAGAGCTTCTTCGATACCAGACACAAGGTCATCAGCAGTAAGAAATCTATTGCAACGTGTAGCACCGGTCAGTGATCCGTCAATGGATCTAAACGTCCATGTCTTAAATCGTCCATTTCTTTCGAGGTTAACTGTAGTTTCCTTTGCATTTGTTCCCTGCATTTCAACGTCTGGAAAAATTTCATGCCAGGTATACTCAACCGGATCATTGATAATTTCCAATACACCATCGTAAAGAGAACGGGTCAAAATACTACTATGTGCAGACGACAGGTTGAAATCATTCGGGAACCAGCCGCCGACTAACGAAAGGAAGAAATCTTCAAGGGTAGATTTTCCACATCCCGGAGGAACGCTCAGTGCAAAAATATCAAGTTTATCATCCATCAGATCTTGTAATGAACCGATAATGTTGTGTTTTAAAAACACATTTCTTCTTGGCTGGTAAAAACGCTCTTTTAAAATTCTATTCTTTTCCAAATACAGCAGTCCGCTATCCACTTGATAATTACGTGCTTCAAAAAGCAAATAATTATAATAGAGTTCTTTGAATTCTTCGGATCCGGTCTGTGTCAATAAAGCGAGCGAAGCATTCTTCCCAACATTACTCATTCGTATTCCGGCTTGACGATAATCTATGTTTTCCTTAAAAGAATGTTTTTTATCCATCCCATAAACCCAAGAATATAATTTGTTCCATTTATCTATGGGTGAAAGGTTGCTTTCTATAATGTTCTGACCAATCGCTTCATACCACTCAATTGACCCCTCTGTAATTTTCTGCATAAAAAATGAGCCAGACCTCCCTTCTTCTTAGGATTTAGCCTGGCTCTCATGTGGCTCTCTGACTGTTTATTCTAACCAATCATTATCTAAGTAATAAAATCCAAAAACAACAATTCCTGTCAAGATAACCCAGAAAACACGAAATAAAATCAACCATACTCCGGTTTCCAAATGTTTTACCGTTTCTTCGATGTTTCGGTTGTTGTAAAATTCAGTCTTATCACTGATTGTTTTGTCTTTTAGCGACGTAAAGATTGTTCCTTTGTACTTTGTCCCAACTCCGTAGTATTTATATCTGATACGGCTTGACTCTTTTACCGTATCAATGTACTCATCATCTGGAAGAACAATTTTATTGATTTTGAAATCAATTCCACAGAAATTTATCTTTTTAGCTTTCTTACTTTCTTTTCCTACATAATCCCATGTCCAATACGTTTCTGTGGTGTAATAAGTTCTCTTCCCAGTTTTATGTGCTACTCTTCTGGTGTGCCGCGTGTATTTTTCCTTTACTTTTTTAACATACATGTATTTGCCGCCAATTTCCGGGTAAGTAACTGTATCTACAGCTTTTAATTCGCCATATACAAAAGCATTACCGACATTGGTTTCCATTCCATATTGAAATAAATCCGCGGATTGAATCTTTACTGCTTTATTGTATTTATCGTTTTGGTTTATCTGCCAGTCGGATATTTTGGAAGAAATCAACACTCCAACAAGAAACATTACTGCGATAATGGAAATACTTGCAATAATTTCTCTTTTCGTAATCTCGAAGTTTCCAAAATCCCAACCTCTATCCGCCTTCATATCTTATTCCTCAAACAGGTTCTGTGGTGCCGTTTCTGGTGCATCGAAATCAAGCAATTCAAAGTCCTTTTTATCATATCCAAGCATATTCAAGAACGATCTCTGAGGAAATGCTTTTACATATTTGCGGTATGCTTTGACAGACTTGTTGTAGTTCTCTCTGTATTCTGCGATAAGATTTTCTGTCATAGAAAGTTCTGTCATAAGTTGCTTGTAATTCTCAGAAGATTTTAATTCCGGGTACGCCTCACTCACGGCTGAAATTGCAGTAGTTACATTCTCAATATCATTTGAGCCGGAAGTTCTTCCAGAAACAATAGCTTTTAATGTTTCACTCTCGTGCTTATCATACTGTTTTACGCAATCCGCAAGATTGTATACCAGATCAACTCTACGTTTTTCCTGTATCTTAATGTCTGATGATGCTGATTCCACCTGCTCTTCCAATGATATTGCATGATTCTGGAAGCTCTGCACTCCAAAGATTCCAAGAACCACAACTGCCAAAATTCCTACCAGTGAAATTAATACTACTTTCCATGCATTTTTCATTCTTTATTCCTCCCATAAAAATTTGTCTATTCCTCGTGCATTGTCAACTACTCTTTTCAAAATAAGTAATCCGCATTTCTTACAATAATACGGATGAAAACGAATGTTAGATGCTCCTTGTGGTTTAAATTTAGTAAAATTATAATCATAAGGATTACATATCTCACATTCTTCAAAATCGTGGTCGCATTTCGATATTTTATCTGTATCTTGGCAAGACGAAGATGGAAGTATTTGACAATTCAGAGGGTTATCTCTTCCATGCTTTTCCGAACGTGATATAACTTTGTGCCATTCGGCAACAGTTCTTTCACCTGCATCTTTCTGAATGAAAGTGCCTAAAGTGTTTCCGATATAACATTTTATCACTGCATCATCATTTTTTATTTTTATCGAATAATTGCCAAATCTGGGCACGGTGAAATCAGTGATGAATTTTAAAATAGTTTTTTCAATTGGTGGGTACGATGTAAGAAAAATTTGTTCGATCTCAATTTGTGAGTAAGTTTCTATTCCAAGATCAACGATTTCAATTGGAACAGGGTTGATTAATTCTGTCATACATTCACCTCATTCTGGAATCCCTAATTGTTTGTAAGTAAATACGGCTGTATATTTTTTCCCACATTTGTAGCAAGTTTCTGTAATTGTGCAAGTTTTTTCTTTGTCATTACATTTCGATTCTGTATCCGAACTTTTGAACTTGCACCCACCTGTCAGAATACATTTAATCCGTTTAAGACTTATTTTCATTCAAAATACCTCTCAATATCTTTTCCCATCTTCCAGTTGAAAATGTTCCAACCTGTTTCGCCATAAGTTCAAAGCGTATTGGAAAAGTATTATCGGAGATTCCAATGTGAATTACCTTAAATGGAATCTCGCTTTCTCCTACTTTCACCATAAGTGTTTCGCCATAGTCTAATCTACCAATTACATCAGCTACAAAGCTGGCATATTCTGTTTCTTGTTCTACCATAACAAGAAACGAAGATGTTGCTGATTCATATGGCTTCATAATTGTTATTGGAATACAAGTGTATTCTTCTACATATACTTTGTCGTTTTCAATTTTGTCAAATATTTCTTTGCATTGTTCTGGGTGTTTTGTTCTTCTTTCTTCACATGTAGTATGCATGTATTCTAAAAATAGTGGTTCACAGCATAAACGAATATCTCCGTTATTAAGTTTACGTATTTTACAGCATTTACATTTTTCAAATTCTGGGAGCTTCATACATTCACCTCAAACTCTTTCTTGCAGTTGCTACCCTTGCACTTCAATTTAAGATGTTGAATCTTTGTTTCGGGACTAATCAGAAGTGCTTTTTTCTGGCAAAAAGGACAGCAAGCGTAGTTTTTGCCATTGATGTTCTTTATTAATGCCCGTCCGTCCCATTGCTCCGGCGGGTTCGTTACTTGAGAGAAGTCTATTCCCTCGGATTCAAATGCTGATTTGATGCTCATTAAAAAATCTCCTTAAATTTTCTGTCGATTAAAACCATTGTCTTTGTTTCCCCAATACGGATATTGCTGCGAACTTTTTCTCATATACTCGCACGGATGTGATTTTGCAAAGTCAGCAATTTCTTTGATAGGCTCCTGTCGTACCTGTTTCGTCCATTCCGGCCAATCTTTTTTTTCTTCCATATCAGCTCACCCCATGAATCTTTCTTAAATTTGCATATCGGTCAACAAGTACGTCTAATGCAGTCTGAAGCTGATTGATTGTGATACAATCAGCTTCATGAACAAGCCGAAAATTCATTAAGTGCTCGGACGTGCCTTCAAAAGGAACTTCGTTCAAATCAGACAGTTGTTTCTTTAAATTGTTGTTATAATCACACATTTTATCCAGTTCAGCCTGAAGCTCATTGATTTTCTCGTTTTTATCAAAGATTTCATGTTGCTTTTTTTCACATTCATCAGACAGTCGAACAACTTCTTCTTTTAGCTGATCTACAGTCCAATTTTTTAAATCTTCAATTCTCATGGTGTTCCCTCCTATCTTGTAGACCACGTAACTATTTTGTTCTTGCACTGTGGGCATACGATGTATTTTTGCTTGTATCCGAAACCAGATGGCATATTTGTGGCAAAATGCTTTTCTACACTGTCTTCTTTTACATCCTCGGCTTCATCGTAACTCAATACCGCGCCGCATTTCTGGCAGGTTGCTTCTTTTAATGTTCCGGGTTTTAAAATTTTAATCATTCTTTTCCCTTTCCTTTCTATGATTCATCTGGCATTCGATCATTTTTGCAATGTTGTATCGTTCACAGTTAATTCCATGTCCTTGGCGAAACAGTTCGCATTCAAGAATGTTCCCGCACTTGGAGCATTCGTCTTTAATTTCTTTTCTTCGTACATTCATCTTTTTTCACCGCAATTCAGTTCAATAAGCAAATGTAGGATAATCTGTTTGATTTCAGATTTGCTGAACATCCGGTATCCTTTTTCGTTCTTGAGGTTAAGCAACCAGTCAGCAAATTTCATAGGTTCGTGTGGGACCTGAATGAATTCTTCGCTATTTGCATGAATGGTCAAAGAATGGAAAAGGTGTCGTCCCCAAAATTCCAGTGCATCCGGCGTACATCTTTCTTCCAGTTTTTTAAAAGCGTTTCGATATTCTTCAAGTTCTCGGAAACAATTTTCAATCTGGCAGTCTTTTTCTGCAATTTTAGCGATCATTTCAGCTTCTGTCATTTTCACACTCCTCCCAGCACTCACAACTATCATCCAAGCATCTAAAATCTGCCCGGTGCTCGCTGTCTCCATTAAAACAGGTTCCGTTATCTGTATCATACCATTTGCAGGTACAGCAATATTGTTTGTCTTCAAATCCATTCAACATGGATATAAGTCTACATCTGGTAATTTCTTCTGCACCCAAATGCAGTCTTGATTTTATCAACTGTAATGTGCCGTACAATTCTTCCAACTTTAATATGTTGGTCTGGAACAGCTTTTCACTCATCAAAAAGTAATCTGCTCCAAAAAGGCTGCCAATACCGCCAATATTGTTGAGAGTAATGACCTCTACCAAATGTTTTGGAGTTTCTAATCTTTTGCGGAAGTAATCAACTTTTATATATTCATAATCATAAAATTGCTTTTGGAGATTGTGCAAAAAGAAATTTGCATCTTCATTTCCGATTGCAATATACAGTATTACTGTTTTATTCATTATGCCCTCCTTAAATGAAAAATCCGGCGGGTGGACTTGAACCACAACTTGTCACCCAACGTGAACCACCGGAAACCATCATACTTTAGGAGAATTTACCTTCCAATGATTGCAGTTCATTGGAGTAGAAGTAAGAGGAATCGAACCCCTGTCACTGCACACTAAAAAGCGTGGAACTCTACCACTGAGTTATACTTCTTTTTTTTACCAGAGGAGTATCTGCCGGAACTGCCGACTTGCGGAATTGAACCGCCCACCCAAGTTATAAGGACTGGAACACCTTGTTTCTCTTGGAAAGCTACCACTTGGATTCGAACCAAGAACCTGTACAGAACATTGCCGGGTGACGCTTGTCCCGGATCTCTTTTAGCCAATATGGCGTGTGGTTGCATCAATTTACCACCTCAATGTTCATAACCGCTCTATCCAGTTGAGCTATGGTAGTATATGGGAGAAGATGGAGTCGAACCACCAGAGCCGTTAAGCAACCGGTTTACAGCCGGCACCGCTACCCCTACGGAATATTCTCCCTTAATTGCAGGAGGCGGACTTGAACCACCGTTTCTGGCTAAGGAGACCAGCGAGTTACCTGTACTCTATCCTGCGTCAACCCGGATTCCCGGGTTAGCAATGTGTTTTTCGTGTTATGCTTTCCACTAGGCTGTTTTATGCTGTGCCAGCCCCACAGGGTTGTTTAACTTCTGTATACGTATGTCCATTGACTTGCATCTCTTGAAAACTCACCATGCCAAGTGTGCGCTGCACCGGGCATTACAACTCCGAGATACGTGCTGACCGGAAAATGGCATCTGTTTAGGCTACGCCGTATCGCACCTGCACGGATACCGTTCAAGAACGCTCAATCAGCAAGTTTTTTCCATTTGCATTACGGACAAATGGCATTCAGGAAAGAAATGGAAATTTAGGGACTCGAACCCTAGGCCGACCGGTTATGAGCCGGTTGCTCTAACCAACTGAGCTAAATTTCCTGAGTAGAAGCTGTCGGACTTCTACTGTTGCGGTTCTTGACCACCAGCCGCAACAAAGGCTCCTGTTAAGCACCTGTTATACTTTTTCAGGAAAAACCGTCCGGGACGTTTGAAGCCCCTTTAGTCAGCTCCGTTGAGCTAGACGGTAGTAATAGAAAGGCAAAATGTACATTGCCAAGATTACTTGGCAAGCGGGGCTAGCGGGATTTGAACCCACAAATAACGGAACCAAAATCCGTTGCCTTACCATTTGGCGATAGCCCAGTAGTTCCCGTCACGGAAAGCACCATTTCAAACGCGACGGGAATCATGCGTGATATAGAACACTTAATATGGGGTATTTCGGCATCTTGATAAACTATAAAAATATTCGCAATTAAGTTATTTGCTATGTCGGATGCATTGAGTATTTGCTTGCGTACCTATCTGTAAAAGGGCACTGCCAGCAAATAAGGTTTTCTATAGGCTTAACCCGCTCTACGATGAGAAACGGGATAGTCCACATTGGAAATGCTAAAAGCATAGGCTACCCCTTATTCTGTAAAAATCCAATCCTCTGCTAACATGTCCGCCTGAGATGCAAGCCAGCCCATCTGTACGCCGGATGTCCCGGCAAAAGCAATAGCTTTATTCCCGATCGCATCATGTTCACAGTTTACAATATCTCCGGCAGGTGATTTATAAGAGATTCCGGTAGCAAGCTGAATATACTGTTTATTTCCGTTCCAGCCTTTTCTTGCAACCTTGAGTCCGCGTTTCAGATACTTAATTGCTTCCCCAAATGAAAATGTTGCTTCTCCACCAAGTTCAGGGCAGTTCTGGTTATCTGCAACCACCCAATCATCACATGCGACATTAGAAAAGGTGTAATCTACCACCTGTGTTTCTCGAATGTCCATTTCTTCTCCATCCTTTGTGTGTATGATAATTGTCTTTTTTTCTGGATCCCAGAGCCAAAATCCACCCCAGCTAGGAAGCTTTACTTTTGCACCCTGTTTCATACATTTAAACGCTTCTGCAAATTTCATAGTCCATATCCTCCTTTAGACTTTTTACCTCGCTGTGCAAATTAATACAGTATTCAACGCAAGCCCAATGTCCATTAAGGTAAAGAAAAATGTTGAGAGCATCGGGATTTTTCTCTGGTTGATTTGCCCATAAGAAATGCCGTCACCATTGTAAATACCATAATGTTGAGTGCAACTGCAATAATCGTTAATGGTAATCTCATTTTTCTTCTCCAATCACAAAATCAAGTATCTTTCCGGCGATCTCGTCTTCCGGTTCAAACGGAAGACCACAGTTATTATACTTTTCCAGAGCCGATTTCAGGCTTGCTTTGAATCCACGGTAAAGTTCTCCGTGTTGAAGCAGTTCATGTCTCAAAATCGAAATTGCATCAGTAATTGATTGAGGACTGAACATAATATTTGCCATACAGTCCATTTCGATGTTTGGCATACCCTCCATTTCGAACTCAAACACTGGAAGTTCGTCTACCGCAACGTGAAAGTCAACAGCTTTTACGTTATGAATTTCTTGGTTGTCTATATAGTACTTTGTCCCAAGCCACTCATTCGGGTTTGGGTTCACAACCTTCACAACTGGCATATGTGCATCCCCTTTCCTGTGTATCGCAGTACGCCATAAGATGCATTGCAATTTCCTGCAACTGCGGTACATCGTATTTTGGAATTTCAATCTGTTTGTCTTCCGGAACTGGGTATAAAGCCCCGTATTCCGGCGGACCCGAAATTACAGTTGAATGAATGAGCATTGCTGCAACGTCGATTGGGTCGTCTGGAAGAATGACCATAACCTCTTTTTTATTTTTTTCGGAAAATTTTGAATCAGCCATTTCTCTACCTCTTTCGAAAATATTCTGCCAGAGCTTCACGAGTGATCTGCGATATGCTCTTTCCAGTTCGGTTCTTTTCTGCTATCAGCTTTCGTTCCAGTTGGTTTGGAATACGAATTCTGATGGATTCGCCAGATTTGCTTAACTGCTTCATGGGCATTGCTCCTTAATGTTGAAAACCGTTTTTTTAATTTTTCGGGAATTCGGAGGACTTACTAGGCCATGTGGGGCATCCCTACAGACCCCCTCCCCGTATCTGTTCCATCCAGACGCTAACCGGGCGGCCCTCTGCCCCATGGGTTCCCGCCGTCCCGGTCTTAACGCTGTTTACGAAAGCCTGCGGCAATAATCAAGGGAAGATAGCCGAACAAACATTCTCGAACATTTGTATCTATAAGATAAACTCTTGTTTTTTCTATAGATCAGCGAGATTCACTATGCATATTGCACAATATATATATCGTTTGATTGTACATATTGCACATTCGCATATATTTATGCTGTTTGTCCGTGCTGTAAATACATTTTTGTCCTTGTTTTGCCTCATGTCTCGGAATCTGGAAGCAATCCACCGAACTCTTGCGCGATCTGCTCCAAGCTCTGCTGTGGTGCGCCCTGCTGTTGCGTCACCTGTATCGGTGCTGTTTCTGCAAGTCCGTATGCTGCCTTTGCGACGAATATCAAGTTCGCGTTTGTTCCGGTTTGATTATTTAGGCGATTGACCGTACAATTTTTGCATGTATCAAACCATTTTTTAGCCGTGTCGCTATGCGTTGAGCTTGCCCTTAACTGTCCGTTGATCCATCGCGTTATAGTCCTGCGCTCGATCCCGACCAAAAAGCTGAACACCTCCAACGTCGGCAGTACTCCATATCTCGTGCAGATCCTGACAAAGATATTAAATATATCATCCAGCAACTCAATATTATCATTGCTGGGCTTCTGTATCCTGTCAGCAATATAAAAGATCATATCAACGAAGCTATCTGCAACCATAGCCTTATACTCTTTCGGGTTGTCAAAATCATCTGGTGATATTTGTAATACAGTTTCGATGTACTCATCAACCAATCTGTATATTTCATTCTCATATACTTCTATTCCCTGATCTGCAATAACTGTATTTCTCTTTTTCCTTGTATCACCTCTCTTTCATTTTGGCATAAAAAAATACACAGAACAAAATATAGACTTATAGCTTATGCTATAATCTCATTTCATCCTGTGTATCTCAATAAAAATTCGTAAAGTAATATATATGCGGTGTATAGTATTCTGTTTTTTTGAACTGCCATTATCATTGCATAAAAATTAACACCTGTCAACAGTTTTATTTAATTTTTATAATTAGCCTTGTATAACT
>ERZ869983.64-NODE-64-length-34003-cov-11.923481_pt1 | contig 34003 bp, 30 predicted proteins | sample MGYA00521106_ERZ869983 | MGnify/ENA primary metagenome ERZ869983 (study PRJEB32232, sample SAMN07284972) | human gut metagenome | biome: human-associated habitat; material: feces | host: Homo sapiens | place: Tanzania | collected 2014-04-05 ...
CTGCGCTTATTTTAGCACTGCATGCGAAGTGTGACAAGAGTAGAACTCTCTAAATATTTGCCCTTCTATATTCGGATGGTGTCATGTTGAAATATTTAAAAAATATTTTTCTGAAATTATTCAATGATTGAAAACCGGTACGTTCACTGATTTCTGAAACAGATAAGGTACTGTGAGTCAGTAGTTCAGAGGCTAGTTTCATTTTTTGATTCTGTATATTTTCAATAAATGTGTGCCCAGTGGCACTTTGAATGATTCGTTGAAGCTGACGTTCACTATAATTGAAAAGATTAGAAAGTTCTTTCAGTGATACAGTTTTAAAATTAGCCTGCATATATCTGAGTATATACATAAGATTTTCATCCGCAGAATTTAGATGGATATTTGAAAACTCTATATGTTGTTCGTGACGACGGAAAAGGTTGATAAAAAATAGTGATAATAAAGTGTTAACCATTTGTTTTCGATATCTCTTTTGCTGTCCACATTCTGCATAAGCGCGTTCAATCAGATCAGTTAATACAGGATCATTTTCGCTATGAAAAAGAAGGTATGGAATTTCTGAAGTCTGATAAAAGGTACGTTTAAAAAAATCAGATAAAATAGTATCACTGTCTAAAAGTCCGAAAAATGACTGCTCAAAGGTGCTTTTTCGAATCAAAATATTGATAATATAATCTTCATCATGAAAGGCACTAAGAGAATGTGTGACATCAGGAGCCATAATGCAGATATCACCTGTTCTCATAGGAATACTGCGATCGAGAACATAGTTTATACAGGTTCCATTTTGAACAAAGATAATCTCAAAAAAGTCATGTCTATGCCAAAAGGCAGGAGTGTAGCGTGCATGGCGAACAAATGAAATATCCATATTTTCAAGGATAAAAATTTGCTCATCTATATGAGTTGTCAAAGATTTAGTTATATTATTATCATTTGTAATTGTATAGGATGCAAGCAGGACATCCATAACATCTTCACGATCACAAGGCTCTTGAAGAGAACGCTCCGGTGACTGTTGATAAATCTGTTTTAATTTGTTTTCTATTGGTGATAATTGTGGAAAGTGATTCATAGGTGTCCTCCATTCTATGGGACAACTATAACATAGAAATGTCGTAAAAGATACTATTTACTGTCTTGTTTCGGACTTATTATTTGACGGAATGTGTGATAAATTGATAAAAACGGCCGGAACAAAAGTAAAAAGGAAAGAGGTATTATTTATGGAGATGCATAAAAAATTGAAATTTACGGAAAAGCTGTCGTATGGTATTGCAGATCTTCCGGAAGCGGCTAATTCAATTATCGCAGCATTTTTGACAATGTTTTATACAGACAATATTGGACTTGCAGCGGCAGCTGTTGGTACGATGTTCTTTATATCCAAATTGTTTGACGGTATTTCAGATATTCTTGCAGGTATATTGATTGATAAGACGAGAACAAAGTGGGGAAAAGCAAGACCATGGCTCTTGTGGTTGTCGGTACCTACAGGATTGTCAATTGCATTGATCTTCTTTATCCCGCAAGATGGGTCAAAGACTATGCAGATGATCTATGCATTCGTTACTTATAATCTGTTTACATCAATTATGTTTACCATTACAGGAATTGCAAGAAGTTCACTTCTTGCTCTGATGACACAGGATTTTAGAGAAAGAGGATCTATGGCATCATTTGGAATGTTTTTCGGACTTGCAGGTACAATTCTTGGATGTTCCTTAACATTCCCATTGATATTTAAACTAGGTGGAGATATCCGGGCATGGAGAATTTTGTTTGGTATTTATGGTGTGATTGTTACAGCAGGACTTCTTGCAGGATTCTTTATGTCTAAAGAATATGTAACTTCTGTCGAGGCAACATCAGGTGAAGAAGTACAAAAGATTTCTTTTAAAGAAGGTATTAAATTATTTTTTACAAATAAATATTTGATTCTTGCACTTGTTGCAACAGTACTTGTTAATTTTGTTACTCAGATCAATTCTTGTTCACAGACTTATTTCTATAAGTATACAATGGGAAATGAAATGCTTACAACAACATTGAATCTTGTAAGTATTATTCCAATTCTCGTAGGAATCGTTTTGTTTGTTGGCCCATGCATGGCGAAATTCGGAAAGAAGAAATGTATGTACATCGGTATTATCGGACAGTTGATCGGAAGTTTGATTCGTGGATTTGCAGGCATGACTCAGAGCGTGCCGCTGCTTATTGCAGGAACTGTAATCAGTGGTGCAGTAACAGGACTTCTGGCCGTACCGGTAAGTACATTATTTGCAGATGGAATTGATTATGGAGAATATAAGACAAATAGAAGAATTGAAGGAATGGGTTCTGCAATTACGAGTTTCTCACAGAAGATCAGTTCAGGACTTGCCCAGGCAAGCATTGGATGGATTCTTGGGCTTACAGGTTATATCAGTGGACAGGCAGTACAGTCAGGAGTAACCAACATGGGTATTATTTCTATGTATGCATGGATGCCGGCAGTACTTCTTCTTGCTATATTTATCATTTTAAAATTCTGTTATAAATATGAAGATATAGCAGATGAAGTTATAAACACACTTGAGAACAGAAAAAAACAGGCAAGAAATTAAGAAAACAGGTAGTATAGGAAGGCAGGAGTATAAAATGAATAAACTTGGAAATTGGATTTCCCAGGGAACACAGAAACCATTTTATGTGCGCAAAGAGTTTGAGGTTGAAAAAGAAATAGTAAAGGCAGCAGCATATGTTTGTGGTCTTGGACAGTTTATTTTTCATTTGAATGGACAGAAAGTTTCGGATCATGAGCTGGATCCAGGCTGGACAAATTATGACAAGAAGATTCAATATGTGAAATTTGATATTACAGATCTGGTGCATACGGGAAAAAATGTGCTTGGAGCAGAAGTGGGGAACGGATGGTTTATAAAAGAGGATGAACATTATACTTTTAGCTTTCCTGCATTTATGCCTCCAAACCCGAATCCGTATAAACCATTTGGGAATGAATTGGTATTTGCAGTGAAACTGATTTTAAACTATGTAGATGGAACCGCGGAAACGCTCTTTGCTGATGAAACTTTCAAAGTAAAGGAACATCCGGTTACAATGAGTAATGTATACGGTTCAGAAACTTATTGTGCGGAATTGAATCAAAAAGGATGGAATCGAATAGATTTTGATGATTCCGAATGGAAAAATGCAGTTGTTGTGACAGAACAGGATGCTCCTAAGGGAGAGCTTATAGAACAGTTTCAGCCAGCAATCAAGGTGATCTGTAGTTATTCAGCAAAATATGTACATACAGTATCAGGAAGGGATATTTATGATCTTGGTCAGAATGTTTCAGGTATGCTGAAGCTTTCGTATCGAGGAAAAAAAGGTGATGTGATTTATATTTATCCAGCGGAAAAGCTGAATGAAGCCGGAAATGTCGATCAGGTTGCGAAAAACTGGGTGACGGTTGGAAACTGCATCACATGTATTGTTGGAGAAGATGATACATGGCAAGACTATCGTATGCGATTCACTTATTTTGCAGGAAGATATTTTGCTGTAGAAAAGAGTAGTGAATCAGCAGAAATAAAAGATATTATAGGCGAATCAATTTCCAGTGCATGGAAAACAGACGGAACATTTCACTGTGATGATACAAGATATGTACAGATTTATGATCTAGTAGAGAAAGCGGTAGAGGCTAATATGGTCAGTATTCATACAGACTGTCCAACAATTGAACGTTTTGCATGGCAAGAGCCGAATCATCTGATGGCACCATCTATCATGTATATGAAAGATGGCCGGAAATTATGGGAAAAGTTCTTTATGGATATGCGTATAGACCAACTTACTGAGGAAGATTATTTTATGGATCTCGAAGGAAATAAATATTTTCCGGGAGCAGGTCTGATTCCGTCACAGGCTCCGTGTTATATACATAATGTTCTTCCAGTATCTGGAATGGGGAGCTTTTTTGACATTATTCCGTGGGGGAGTTCAGGAATCTTAGGGGTCAAATGGCATTATCTTTTTTATGGAGATAAAAAGGTGATTGCTGATAATTATGAAATGGGTAAAAGATATCTGGAGCACCTTAAGACAAAGCAGAATGAAGATGGTTTTATCAATCACGGACTTGGTGACTGGGGAAATCCAGATAATCAGCTTGCAAGAGAAAATGTTGAGACAGCCTTTCTTTATGCCGATGCGATAACACTCGCGGAATTTGCCAAAATCCTTGGAAAAGAAGAGGATGAAGCAGGGTTTCTTCGATTTGCAGAGAGCGTGAAAGAGAATTATAATCGAAGACTGCTTGTACAGAACGAGTGTGGAAAATGGTGCTATAGAAGTTATGAACACAAAGAAAAGTTTGTGATGACACAGGCATGCGAGGCACTTCCGCTTTACTGGGGAATGGTGCCAAAAGATAAGATAGAGGACGTTGTTGATTCATTTCGTCAGACACTTATTGAAAAACAGTCTTTTGCATCAGGAGAAGTAGGGCTTCCGTATATTATTCAGACAGCAAGCCGTTATGGAATGAATGCTTTGATTTGTTCCTTTATTACAAGACCAGAACATCCGTCCTATTATGCATTTGTAAAAGATGGTCTGACAACGTTAGGTGAATACTGGGAAGAAAATCCGAGAAGTCATTGTCATGATATGATGGGACATATTATTGAATGGTATTATAATGGAATCGCAGGAATCAAGCCGCTGAAACCTGGCTTCAAAAAAGTACTTATCAAGCCGTATCTTCCGGAAAGTATGAATGAAATGTCATGTAAATATGATTCTGTTAACGGAAAAATCTTTGTCTCTATGAGAAGAGAAGATGGAAAGATACGGCTTGATGTAAAAGCTGATGAAAGAATTGATGTGGAAATTGATAAGACTTTTATTGAGTGAAATAATTTCCCGCAAGTTCGATCAGTGTCCGCGCCGGCTTGCTGATATAATGTCCCTTGCGATATGCGGCAACAATCTCCCAGGAAGGATGGTCAGGCAATTGAAAATAGGTAATTGCCTCATCTTCCGGATCCATATAATACATCGGTAAAATTCCACAGCAGATATTTTCATGGATCATAGAGATGATCGCATGGTTATTTGAAGTCTCGAACAGAACATTTGGCGTAAATCCGGCATTTTTGAAAACGGAATCAACAATATCACGGATGGTAGAAGTTTTCTGTGTGAGGACAAAAGGCTCTTCTCTGAGCAGGGCCAGATCACCGTTTTTCATATCTAAAGCAGTCACAAGCTTTGTTGGAACGGCAAGAACCATTTCTTCCGAAGCAAGTGTTTCATAGATGATTCCTGATTTCTGCTGTGACCTGGTCAAAGTCATAAAACCAAGGTCAAGTTCACCGGACAGTAGAAGTGGATGCTGATCACGAACACTGCGTTCAATCGGTTCCACTTCTATATTTGGACAAATATTGTGGAACTCTGGGTAAACACTGGTGAACATGGCAATTCCACGGCCGGGAGTGAATCCGAGAGTGATATGACCTTTCTGTGCTTCGCAGAGATCGTGAATCTGATTGTAGGCATTTTTCTTTATAAGAAGAATGTCTTTTGCTGCGTTGAGATAGATTTCTCCGGCGGGGGTCGGATGCCAGTCAGTCCGGGAACGATAGAAAAGAGGGGTGCCGAGCTCTTTTTCCAGCTTGAGAAGCTGCTGGTTGAGGGCAGACTGGGTGATAAATAGCTTTTCTGCTGCATGGGTGATATTTTGTTCTTCTGCAATTTTTAAAATATATTCAATCTGTTTTAAATCCATAGGAATAACCTTTCTGTTTTACTGATTCTGTGAATGAGCCTTTCTGTTTCTATTTCCAGTATAATTTGAACGATATAGAATGACAAGAAAAACTATTAGAAAAATTAAGAGAAGTAGAAAAACAACGAATTTTACTTATTAGAAGTAAGAGTGTATGATAAAACCATAAAGAACAGCAAAGAAAAACAAAACATTTCTTGCTAAGCGAAAAGGAGGAATCATTCATGGCAAAGCGACTTCTTGTAAAAGTAAATGAAGCAGATAATGTTGCAATTGCAGTGAAAGAAATCAAAGCCGGAACACAGATTTCAGAAGATCTGGTTACCCGTCAGGATATTCCACAGGCTCATAAAGTAGCGCTTGAGAGAATCCCAAAGGGACAGCCGGTGATTCGTTACGGTGTTATTCTGGGATATGCTCTGGAAGATATCGAAAAGGGAGACTGGATCAATGAATTTATGCTGGAGCTTCCGACACCACCATCTGTTGATGATATGGAGTACGGAAAAAAGATTGTAACAGAGCTTCCGACACCGCCGGTAACAACATTCGAAGGATATAGGAATCCAAATGGTGGGTATGCCGGAACAAGAAATATTCTTGGAATCAGCACAACGGTTCAGTGTGTAACCGGTGTACTTAATGTGGCGGTGAAGAGAATCAAAGAAGAACTGCTTCCAAAATATCCGCATGTGGATGACGTAGTTCCAATCAATCATGCGTATGGATGTGGTGTCGCGATCAATGCACCGGAGGCAAAAGTGCCGATCCGTGCTTTACGCAATCTTGTACATCATCCGAATTTTGGCGGACAGGTGATGGTTGTTGCACTCGGATGTGAAAAATTAACAGTGGAAAAATTGCTGGACGAGGCAGATATTTCCCCGGAAAATGTAATTGTTCTTCAGGAACAGAAAGGTTTCGATGCCATGGTAAATGCCATTATGGAAATGGCAGATAAGAAACTTGCAATTCTTGATCAGAGAAGAAGAGAAACATTACCGCTTTCCGATCTTTGCATCGGTATGCAGTGTGGCGGAAGTGATGCATTTTCAGGCGTCAGCGCAAACCCATCTGCCGGATACGCAGCAGATATGCTTGTAAATGCAGGCGCAACCGTAATGTTTTCAGAAGTTACAGAAGTAAGAGACGGCGTACATTATATCGCAGAACGCTGTGTGAGCAAAGAAGTCTGCGACAAACTTGCGGCAGAGATGAAATGGTATGATCATTATCTGGAAGAGGGAAATGTTGACAGAAGTGCTAATCCAACTCCGGGAAATAAGAAAGGCGGACTCTGTAATATTGTAGAAAAAGCAATGGGATCAATTGCTAAATCAGGAAGCTCACCGATTGTAGAAGTATTATCTCCGGCAGAGCGCCCATCAAAGAAAGGTCTTATCTATGCAGCAACACCGGCCAGTGATATTGTATGCGGACCTTGTCAGCTTGCATCCGGTATCACATTGCAGGTATTTATGACCGGAAGAGGAACACCTTACGGACTTGCAGCAGCCCCGGTTATCAAAGTCTGTTCCAGAAATGAGATGAAGGAGATGTGGCAGGATCTGATCGATATCAATGCAGGTCCGGTTGCTACAGGCGAAGCGCAGATCTCAGATATCGGTACAGAATTATTTAATAAAATTATTGCAGTTGCAAGCGGAAAAGATCAGAGCTTTGCAGAAAAATATAAACTCCACAATGATCTGTGCATCTTTAATCCGGCACCGATCACCTAAAATATGTTTTGAAAAATTCTCAGTCTCCTAAAAAGAATATAGAGCTGGCCGCAGAGCGTGCTGTGGCCGGCAAATACACGAACAGAAAAAGAATCTTGTCCCGAATACTGCGGAGAAGATTCTTTTTCTTTTTATAATAGTAGGGAATAAACTTGTTGATAAAATAGTGAAGTGCGTGATAAGGTAAAAGAAAGTGAATTATAGTTGGAGGCATTTATTATGGTTAAAATAGGAATGCTTCTCCCGGAAGAGCGGATGGTCGAACCGGCGAGAAAAATTATAGAAGAAAATCATCTGGATGTGGTCTATCTTGAGGCTGTGCATACAGTTGATGCAGTGAATAAAGCAAGAGTTGCAGTAGAAGCCGGAGCTCACATTCTGGTAGCCAGAGGATATCAGGCGAAGCTGATCAAAGAATATACAAATATTCCTGTTGTTGAGATTCGTTTTCATGCACAGGAGATCGGTCTGCTTATTCAGAAAGCAAAGACGATTCTTAAGAAAGAGCACCCACATATCGCATTGATCGCATTTGAAAATATGCTCTGTGATATGTCGTATATGGAGCAGCTGTTTGATATACGGCTGGATGTGCTTTATCTAAACCGTATTGAAGAGGCTGAAAGTATTATTGCAGATTTTGAGGAAAGACCGGATCTGATCATTGGAGGAGAGGGAACTTGCAGGGCAGCGGAAACCATGGGGTATTCGACGCTGTTCTATCAATCAACGGAAGAATCACTGAAAGAAGCCCTTCTTGCAGCAAAGAATGCGTCTTATGCAGCTGAAAGTGAGAAACGTAATACTGCACAGTTTGAAACAGTACTGGATACGTCCTTCAATGGAATTATTAAGGTGAACACAGAGGGAAAGATAATTGTTGTTAATAAACTGGTTGAGAACCTTTTAGGAAAGAATAGTGATGAAGTTGTCGGACAGTATCTGACAGATGTTCTTCCAGGCATTGATTCCATGCTGATCAATAATATTTTAAGTGGAAAGAGTGAGAACTACTCAACTTCTGTTTCTGTACGGAAAAAAACCTGGATGGCAATGATTGCACCAATTCAGTATGACAATCAGATAACGGGAGCAATTCTGTCGCTTCAGAAGCTGGCGGATAATTCTGCAAAGACAAAGGATATTCAAGGAGATATGCTGCTGCATGGATTTGCCGCGCAGACCAGATTTGAAGATATCCAGACTGAAAATACGCAGATGAGGAGAATGCTGGAAATAGCAAAAGCATATGCATTGTCAGAGCATGCAGTTGTTATCTATGGACAGGCTGGCACAGAGGACTACCTTGTGGCAGAGGCAATTCATAATAATAGTATCCGTAAAGCAGGACCTTATGTCAGCATTAATATGCGTGGTATGGATAAGGAACATCAGATGGAAGAACTTTTCCGAAGAGAAGCAGGGGACACAGTGGCAACTTATGGAGCGAAAGGCGCAATGATCAAGGCGAACCACGGAACACTTTTTATAAAAGGGTTGGAGCATCTGACCTTGCGTGTACAGCATCAGATTTTGCGTACAATGTTAAGCAGGGCGCAGATGAGAACAGATGCACAGCCACTTGATACGTTGGATGTAAGAATTATTGGATCATCGAAGATAAATCTGAAACATCTGGTGGAAAAGGGAGAGTTTAGCGAGGAATTATATTATATGCTACAGAGCCTGGTACTTGAGATTCCTTCATTGAATGAACGCCCGGAGGATCTGAGAAATTGTTTTGATAAAGAATTGAAGATATATAAGGAAAAATACAACCGTCCGCTTAGCGTAACAGAAGGAGCGTATAAGAAGCTGCAGGAATTGAAGTGGACAGGGAATGGGATCCAGCTGAGGTCATTTTGTGAACGACTCGTTCTTACGGCTAAAAAGCGCATGATTGATGAAGTTGTTCTTCAAAACTTATATGATGAATTGTTTCCACATGTGGAAGAATCCCATGGAGAGAAGCGGATTCTTGTGTATCGTTCTCAGGAGACGGATGAACTTGAGGAGTTGCTTGAACGTTTCCACGGAAACCGGAAACTGGTGGCAGAAGAGCTTGGTATCAGTACGACAACTCTCTGGAGAAGAATGAAAAAGTATGGGATAGAAGCCAATTATGGCGGAAATGAATAGTTATAGAAAGAAATGGAAAAGTACAATGGGAGATGGCTTGAAAGCATCTCCTTTTTTGATGCACAATTTCGGCAAGCTGTACAATGTACCTGTGTACAAACCAGTATTTTGTTATGTATAAAAATGAAGTGAGAATTTGTGTAGAATTTATAATGTTTCAAAAAATGAAAAAACAATTACATATGATGAAATGAATAGAGAAAAAATGAAATTTAAACAGATGAGAAAAAACGGAAGTGAAACATAATGAAATAAAAATGAAATACACGATTCAAATAATGCAAACTTATGAAATCTACATAAATCAGAGCACACTCCATTGAACAATCTGTCAATGGAATCTTTGTACGTGGTTTTGTACAATAAGCATGTCAGATAGATAAGTTACCTGACCAAAGGCAAGGCAGGCAACAAAAAGCGCGCGAATTATCAAAGACGATTAGGAACAAGTTGAAATAGCAGTAATACAAATTATCAGAAATCTGAGAGGAGAAGAACAATGAAAGTTGGATTTATCGGACTTGGAATTATGGGAAAACCAATGTGCAGAAACCTTATGAAAGCAGGATATGAAGCTGTTGTATATAACAGAAGCAAGGCAAGCGTAGAAGAATTGGCAGCGGAGGGAGCACAGGCAGCAGGCAGCCCGGCAGAGGTGGCTGAGAACTGTCAGGTGATCATCACAATGCTTCCGAATTCTCCTCAGGTCAGAGAAGTCTGTTTAGGAGAAAACGGAATCGCTTCCGCAGCAAAAGAAGGAACGATCGTAATCGACATGAGTTCGATCGATCCGGTACAGTCGAAAGAAATCGGAGCAGAGCTGAACAAAAAGGGAATTGACTTAATGGATGCACCGGTCAGCGGAGGAGAACCAAAGGCAATCGACGGAACAATTTCTGTTATGGTTGGAGGAAGCAAAGAGAACTTTGACAAATACTATGATTTATTAATGGCAATGGCAGGATCCGTAGTATATGTCGGAGAACTTGGATCTGGAAATGTAGCAAAGCTTGCAAACCAGGTGATCGTAGCATTGAATATTGCAGCAGTGTCTGAGGCACTGACACTTGCAGTGAAAAATGATGCAGATCCGGAACTTGTATACAAAGCTATCCGCGGAGGTCTTGCAGGATCTACAGTACTTGATGCAAAAGCACCAATGATGATGGATCACAACTTCAAACCTGGATTCCGTATTGAACTCCATATCAAAGACCTGAATAATGCACTGAATGCAGGTCATGCAGTAAATGCAGCACTTCCACTTACTTCACAGGTAATGGAAATTATGCAGTCACTTAAGGCGGACGGAAATGAAAAAGATGATCACAGTGCAATCGTAAAATATTACGAGAAGATTTCTGATACATCTGTTGAGAAAAAGAATTAAGAGAGGTAAGAACTATGAGTGAATCAACCAGAATGATGCTGGGGCTGGTGATCGGAATTGCGATAATGATCGTCCTGGTTATGAAGACGAAGGTACATACATTTATTGCTTTATTGCTCGCAGCATTAATCACAGGCTTGATCGGGGGCATGCCGGTTGCAGATATCACAAATGCAGCCGGAGAAACGACAGTCGGCGTTATGACCGCTATCAAAGATGGATTTGGAAACACATTGAAAAGTACCGGTATCATAATCGGACTTGGAGTTATGATGGGAGGAATCCTTGAAGTTTCAGGAGCAGCGGAACAGCTTGCATTTACTTTTATCCGTGTGATTGGTAAGAGAAAAGAAGAATGGGCACTGGCAATCACAGGATGGGTTGTATCCATCCCGGTATTCGCAGATTCCGCAATCGTTATTTTTGCACCACTTGTAAAAGCAATGTCTTCTGTAACAGGAATCTCTGTTGTAGGACTTGCACTGTCACTGGCCTGTGGACTTCAGCTGACACACTGTCTGGTACCGCCGACACCGGGACCACTGACAGCAGCCGGAATGCTTGGAGTTGATGTAGGACAGATGATCATGGTCGGAGCCGGAATCTCTATTCCAATGCTGATCGTTGTAGTATTCTACTGTAAATATATTGGAAAGAAAATTTATCAGATTCCAAATGAAGATGGACATGGATATGAAAGAAAAGAATTCAAAAAAGAATATATCAAATCCATGGAAGAAGTTGAAAAGCTGGTAGGAGAGAAAAATCTCCCATCATTTACAGCATCTATTCTCCCAATTATCATTCCGATTATTTTAATTTTTATCAAAACATTTTGGGGACTGTTTGGAACAGGTGAAGGAGTGGCAAACACAATCATCAGTCTTGTAGGTGAACCAATCTTCGCACTTGGTGTTGGAACAATCATTGCAATCTATGGACTTGTAAGAAAAGAAGAGAATAAAAGAGTTATCGGTATCATGGATACAGCGATCAAAGATACAGGTATTATCATGCTGATCACAGGAGCCGGCGGTTCTCTTGGAAATGTAATCAAAGTCAGCGGTATCGGAAACGTTCTTGGAGAGACAGTTGTAGGACTTCCGCTTCCGGCAATCCTGATTCCATTTATCATTGCAGCACTGATGAGAATCGCACTTGGATCTGCAACAGTGGCAATCACAACAGCAGCATCCCTGACAGCACCACTGATGGCAGCAATCAGTGTATCCCCAATCCTGCTTGCAGCTTCCTGCTGTGTAGGAGCAATTTCCTTCTCCTACTTCAATGACAGCGGATTCTGGGTATTCAACGGAATGTTCGGTCTGACAGAATTGAAAGATCAGGTAAGATGTAAAACAGCAGTGTCATTGATCATGGCCGGAGTTGGAATTATAGAATTACTGTTATTGCAGTTTGTATTATAAATTGAAAGGAGTTTTTTATTATGACATTCGTACCAAAGGGAATTATCCCTCCAATTATTACACCATTAACAGATGAGGGTGAAGTAAACTATCCGGTATTAAGACAGATGGTAAATCACCTGATCGACAACGGAGTTCACGGTTTGTTCCCACTTGGAACAACCGGAGAATTCTATGCATTCGATGATGATACATACAGAAAGATTCTTGAGACAGTCGTTGATGAGACAGCAGGACGTGTTCCGGTTTACGGCGGAGCAAGCCACATTACAACAAGAGGAGTCATCAGACTGGTAAAGATCTGTGAGGAGGTCGGCGTTGATGCAGTTTCCGTACTGACACCGATGTTTGTATCTCAGACACAGGATGAGTTGTACAACTACTATAAGACAATTGCAGAGAATACAACACTTCCGATCATCATGTATAACAACAAACCAAAGACAAATGTGACAATCACACCGGCAACAGTTGCAAAGCTTGCTGATATTGAAAACATTGTCGCTGTAAAAGACAGTACAGGTGATATGACAAATGCTGCAGAGTATATCCGTCTGACAAGAGGAAAAGATTTCTCTGTACTGATGGGAAGAGATACTTTGATCTACGCAGCACTTTGCTACGGAGCAACAGGAGCAATCGCATCCTGTGCAAATGTAGCACCGAGAATTGCAGCGGACATCTATGATAAATACGTTGCAGGAGATCTTGAAGGAGCACTGGAAGCACAGTTTACACTGGCTCCGTTCCGTATTGCATGTGGTATGGGAACATTCCCGGCAGCAATCAAGGAAGGTCTCGTTCAGGAAGGAATTCCGGTAGGAAAATGTTTGGATCCGATCGGTGAACTGACACCGGAAGAGAAAGAGAAACTGCATAAAGTACTTGCAGATATGAATCTTGTTTAAAACAAGAAGTTATTAAAAAATGTTAATAAACTAAAATTTGCTGCCATAATTTCGGTGGTCGGACTGTAAGTCAATCTCCGGTCCGATCACTGAAGTAAAAATAAAAGTAGAATAGAAACAGATAGAGCAATAGTTCGTGTATATAAAGGAGAAATCATTATGTCTAGAATCGTAAAAATGGAAGTATATCCAGTAGCTGGAAAAGACTGTATGGAACTGAATTTAAGTGGAGCACACGCACCATACTTCACAAGAAATATTGTTGTTCTTTATGATGAGAACGGAGAGACAGGAGTTGGAGAAGTTCCGGGAGGAGAGAAGATCACAAAAGCACTTGAAGAGTGCATCCCGCTTGTTGAAGGAACAAGAGTTGCTGAGTATAAGAGCACACTGCTTAAAGTAAAAGCGCATCTTGATTCTAAGGGAGAGGAAGATGTCAGAGGAAACCAGACATTTGATCTTCGTACAGGAGTTCATGTAATTACAGCAATCGAGGCGCCTTGCCTTGATCTTCTTGGAAAGCAGCTCGGAGTTCCGGTTTGTGAACTTCTCGGAGACGGACAGCAGAGAGACAAGGTAAGAATGCTCGGATACCTCTTCTTTGTAGGAGACCGTAACAAGACAGACCTTCCGTATGATTCAGAGCCGGATTCAGATTGTGCATGGTACCGTCTGCGTCACGAGGAAGCACTTACAGCAGATAAGATCGTAGAGATGGCACTTGCTACAAAAGAGAAATACGGATTTAAAGATTTTAAACTCAAAGGCGGAGTTCTTGCAGGAAACGAAGAGATGGATGTGATCCGTGCAATGAAGAAAGCACTTCCGGATGCAAGAATCGACCTTGATCCAAATGGTGGATGGCTTCTGGAAGAAGCAGTTGAATATGTGAAGGGAATGGAAGGAATCCTTACATACTGTGAAGATCCATGTGGAGCTGAGGGCGTTTACTCAGGAAGAGAGATCATGAGTGAATTCCGCAGACGTACAGGTTTCCCGACAGCAACAAACATGATCGCTACAGACTGGAGACAGGTTGGACACTCTCTGGAATCTCAGGCAGTTGACATCATCCTTGCAGACCCACATTTCTGGACAATGAGTGGTTCTGTACGTGTAGCTCAGATGTGCCATGATTTTGGCTATACATGGGGATCTCATTCAAATAACCACTTTGATATTTCCCTTGCAATGTTTACACAGGTTGGAGCAGCGGTTCCGGGAGAGTACAATGCACTGGATACACACTGGATCTGGCAGGAAGGTCTTGAGAGACTGACAAAAGAGCCACTTCAGATCGTAGACGGATGTGTAGAAGTTCCAAAGAAACCAGGACTTGGTATTGAAGTGGATCTTGAGCAGGTGAAGAAAGCACATCAGCTGTACCTTGATAACTGTCTTGGAGGAAGAGATGATGCAGTAGGAATGCAGTATCTGATCCCGGGATGGAAATTCGATCCGAAGAAACCTTGCCTTGTAAGATAAGGATAACGACAGTAGAAATGAAACAAAAGATTTACATTCCTCAGCCAATCGCTGCAGCAGGAGAGGACTATCTCATAGAAAAAGGTTATGAGATAGTCCGCGGCAGCAAAAAGACAGACAAAGAATCAATAAAAAATGATGTTGCAGCATGTGATGCAATGATTCAGCGAACTGTAAAAGTAGACAGAGAGATACTTAAAGCAGGAAAGAATCTGAAAATCGTAGCCAGACATGGAGCAGGATATGACAATCTTGACTGGAGAGCTGCGAATGAGTTAGGTGTCCGCACGACTTATTCACCGGATACAACGACCTTATCTGTTGCAGAATTTACCATAGCAGCAATTTTAAATCTTGCAAAACGTCTGAAAGAATCCGAAGAACTTGTAAGAAAAGGGGATTTTCCGAAGAAGTTTTCACTGAAAGGGACCGATGTAGCAGGAAAGACACTCGGAATCATCGGTCTTGGAAAGATTGGAAAAGAGGTAGCAAGAAAGGCGGCACTGGGACTGGATATGAAAGTTATTTCTTATGTGCCACGTCCGGAAAGGAAAGAAATTCCAGAGTATGTAGAAATCGTATCCTGGGAAGAACTTTTTCAAACGTCAGATTACATCAGTCTGCATGTGCCGGGAGGAAAAAAGAATCAGGGAATTATTTCAAAAAAAGAGTTTGCCATGATGAAGAAATCCGCTTCCCTGATCCAAGTTTCCAGAGGCGGTGTTGTTGATGAAGAGGCGTTAGCGGAAGCAATTGAAAACGGTCAGATCAAAGGTGCAGCAGTGGATGTGTTCTCAGAAGAACCACCCAAAGAAGACAATCCATTATTGAAACTGGAACAAGTGATGCTGACACCGCATATTGGTTCCAATACGGTGGAATGTATGGATCGGATTGCACTGGATGTAGCGGAAGATGTACATCGTGTTCTTTCCGGAGAGAATCCAAAACATCCAATCAAAAGATAGATTATGACAGAAGAGGAAAGGCAGCGGGAAAATGGAAAAAGTAACTTTAGACCCGGCAATTAAATTTGGAGCCGGGAGATACAGACAGGAAAAGAATTTACTTGAAGAGTGTGGAAAAGAAATCTCACGTTTTGGAAAGAGAGCATTTATCATTGCAGGAAACAGAGCGTGGGATGCAGTGAAAGAACGGATACTTCCGGGATTTGAGACGGCAGGAATTGAGTATGAATTGCACCTGTATAGTGGAAAGTGTTCTTATGAAGCTGCCAGGGAATATGCTGAAAAATGCAAAGCAGAAAACTGTGATGAGGTAGTTGGAATCGGTGGCGGACTTGTTATGGATTTCGCAAAAGCAGTCGGTGAATATGCAGACACCGGAGTTGTCAACATTCCGACATCAATCGCAACCTGTGCCGCATTTACAACAATGAGTGTTATGTATACGCCGGAAGGTGCGAAGAAGGACTGCTGGAGATTCGAACATGAAGTCGATGCAGTTCTTGTAGATCTGCAAGTGATCGCAGAATGCCCGATTCGCTATGCGGCGGCCGGAATTCTGGATGCGATGGCAAAAAAGATTGAGATACAGAACGGCAAGCCGAAGATGTATCTCAGTGAAAATAAAATTGATCTGTTCAGTGCCTACAAGATGGCAGAGTATACTTACGAGGTGCTTGTAGAGTATGGCGCACAGGCAATTGAAGATATCCGTCATAAGAAACTTACAAAGGCAGTGGAAGATATTACATTTATCAACATCGCAGTAACCGGTGTGATCGCGAACATCACGAAAAGCTTCTCACAGTCAGCACTTGGTCATATGATGTATGACGGCGTACGGACCTATTTTACAAAGGAAGCGGAGCATGCGCTGCATGGAGAAATCGTGGCAGTGGCACTGTTTACACAGCTTTATTACAATAAATTAAGTGAAGATAAAGAGGCACTTCGTCTGTTCATGAAAGGGATGGACATGCCATTAACTTTGCAGGAGCTTGGAATCGAGCCGACGCAGAAGAATCTTGATATTCTGGAAGCGTATCTGATTGATTCTCCTTATGTGGAGCAGTCAGAAGAGAGCTTTAAGCTGCTGCATGAAGCAATGAAACAGATGTGTTAAAAGAAAGGAAATAATAGAATGAAAGTAGGATTTATTGGACTTGGAATTATGGGAAAACCGATGAGCATGAACCTGTTAAAAGCAGGAAATGAGCTCGTTGTATTTGATTTTAATGAGACAGCAGTTGCAGAGGTTGTAGCAGCAGGTGCAAAGGGAGTAAAAAGCGGAGCTGAAGTAGCAGCAGAGTGTGATACAATCATCACAATGGTTCCAAACTCACCACATGTACGTGCAGTATGTCTTGGAGAAGGTGGAATTGCAGAGGCAGCAAAACCGGGAACAGTTGTAATTGATATGAGCTCTATTGATCCGGTAGAATCTAAAAAGATTGGTGCTGAGCTTGCAGAAAAAGGAATCGAACTGATGGACGCACCGGTAAGTGGCGGAGAGCCGAAGGCAATCGACGGAACACTTTCTGTTATGGTTGGTGGAAAGAAAGAGACATTTGATAAATATTATGAACTGTTAATGCAGATGGCAGGTTCTGTAGTATATGTTGGAGAGCTTGGATCAGGAAATGTTGCAAAGCTTGCAAATCAGGTAATTGTTGCACTGAATATCGCAGCAGTATCCGAAGCACTGACACTGGCAAAGAAAGCCGGAACAGATCCGGAGCTTGTATATCAGGCAATCCGTGGAGGGCTTGCAGGTTCTACAGTTCTTGATGCAAAGGCACCGATGATGATGGATCACAACTTCAAACCGGGATTCCGTATTGAACTTCACATCAAAGACCTGAATAATGCGCTGAACGCTGCACATGCAGTAAATGCATCTCTTCCACTCACAGCAGAGATTATGGAGATTATGCAGTCCTTAAAGGCTGACGGAAATGAAAAAGATGACCACAGTGCAATTGTAAAATACTACGAGAAAGTATCTAATGTGTCTGTAGAAAGAGAAAACTAAGATTAACCATTTGTAAGAATATAAGTTATTGCCGGTCATGGGAAACTGTGGTCGGCATTTTCTATCTGAATAAAAGGTCAGGAGGAAGAACAGAATGAAGTTACATATTATCGACGAGGCAGAACGCTGTCTGAAATGTAAAAAACCACTTTGTCAGCAAGGGTGTCCGATTCACACACCTATTCCACAAATCACTCAATTATTACTCGAAAACCGTCTGATGGAAGCCGGTGAAATCCTTTTTGCGAATAACCCAATGTCTGTTGTCTGCTCCACAGTGTGTAACCATGAAAATCAATGTGAAGGCCATTGTGTTTTAGGAAGAAAGAGCAGTCCAATCCATTTTAGCAGTATTGAGAATTTTATTTCAGATTCTTATCTTGACAGGATGGAAGTGCCAAAAATAGAGAAAAACGGAAAGAAAGTAGCGGTGATCGGTTCAGGGCCGGCAGGAATTACAGTTGCTATCAAGCTTGCATTAGCAGGTTATAAAGTAACGATTTTCGAAGAACGAAGCAAAATCGGCGGTATGCTGCAGTATGGAATTCCAGAATTCCGTCTTTCAAAATCTGTAATCGACCGATACAAAAAGAAAATGGAAGAATTGGGAATCCGGATTCGCCCGAATACCGTAATCGGAAGTGCAATTGTGATCGATAATTTGTTCCGTGATGGATACAGCAGTGTCTTTGTCGGAACAGGAGTATGGAGACCGAAGGCGATCGGAATTGAAGGAGAGAGTCTTGGAAATGTATACTTTGGGATTGATTATCTCAGAAGACCGGAGGCACATCAACTGGGAGAGAAAGTAGCGGTTATTGGTATGGGAAATGTTGCAATGGATGTAGCCAGAACTGCATTGCGTCACGGTGCAAAAGAGGTTACACTGTATGCAAGAGGAAAACGTATTTCTGCAAGCTCTCATGAGGTATCTTATACGAAACTGGAGGGTGCAGATTTTGTGTTTGGAAAGGCGATAGAGTCGATCAATGAAGCTGGTCCGGTATTTAAAATAAGTATCTTTGATGAAAATGATAAAGTGATCGGATATGAAGAAAAATTAGATCAGGTAGAAGCAGACTCTGTAATCATTTGTGTGAGCCAGGCACCAAAGAATAAGCTGGTACTTACAACAGACCAGCTGAAAACGACAGAGAAGGGACTTCTTCTGACAGACGAGAATTGTATGACAACACACAAAGGAGTCTTTGCAGCAGGAGATGTTGTGCAGGGAGCGAATACGGTAGTACATGCTGTTGAGGAAGCAAAACGGGCAGCGGAAGGTATGATTCGATATATGGAAAGGGAAGAAAATGAGTGATTTACATCTTACGTTAAAAAATGGAATGAAAATGCCGCGTCTTGGAATGGGGACCTGGATGCTTGGTGAACATCTGCCAATCTACCAGCAGGAAAAAAAGGCACTTCAGGCAGGACTTGATGCAGGATTTACTTTAATAGATACAGCTGAAATGTATGGAAATGGACTTTCAGAGAAATTGATCGGGGATACGATCCAGGGATATTCTCGAGAAAAACTCTTTCTCGTGTCAAAGGTATATCCGCACAATGCAGGACGTCCACAGATCTATGACAGTATTGACCAGACATTACGTAATCTAAGAACAGATTATCTGGACATGTATCTGTTGCATTGGCGTGGAAGTATTCCGTTGGAAGAAACAGTGGATGCAATGGAAGAACTGGTGAAAAAAGGCAAGATCAGAAGCTGGGGCGTATCAAATCTGGATACATCAGATATGAAAGAACTGTTTTCAGTTCCAAACGGAGATCACTGTCAGGTGGATCAGGTATTGTATCATCTGGGATCCCGTGGGATAGAGTATGATCTGATGCCATGGCTGGAAGAACATCAGACTCCGGTGATGGCATATTGCCCACTTGCACAGGCTGGAAGCTTGCAAAGAAGTTTGCTAAAGAACAAAGAAGTACAGAAAATAGCAAAAGCTCGTGGCATTACACCGATGCAGGTACTTCTCGTATTTGTTCTTCGGAAAGACCAGGTGATTGCAATCCCAAGAAGCGGCAGAACAGAACATGTACTTCAAAACTGGGCAGTAAAAGATGTTATCCTTACAGACGAAGAATACGCTGCTCTTGATCGTGCATTTCCTGCCCCGGGGCATAAGACCTATTTGGATATTGTATAGAATAAGCTGTGAGAAGAAGTATTGTGAAAATGTAACAAAAAAGTGTGGAAACGTTTACATTGTTATAGAATAAACAATGTTTGTAAACGAAATCAATGACAAAACGATAAAAATCAGAAAAAATTGAGTGAATCTGTCTCTAGAAAAAGAAATCTTTGAATGCTATTCTGTTAGTGTAAAAAAAGAAAATAAGAATAGAATTTTTTAAGAGAGTCTATAGGAGGCAGGGGAATGAGAAGAATTTTACAGAATCTGATCATCGCATTTACAGTTATATTTTTGTTTACGGGTATGGTTTTATATAATAAATCAGAATATGTAGAGGCAAGCGGACAGTATACAAGCAACATAACACTTCATAACACATCACCACTTGAACTGGAAAATGTTCAGGTGAAGTTCAACGGAGCAGAGACAGTGACGATCGGGGCAATGCAGTCTGGAGAGAAAAGAGTGATTGAGATTCCGGAAGAAGCAAAACCGGCAGTTACAGTCCAGGTGAGCGGAACATCTGATCTGTCCGGAAAATTCGCCGGATATTTCAGTGGAAGAATTACTGATGGAACAGAAGCTACGATTTATATGGAAGAAGATCTGACACTTGGAGTTTCATCGAATGTGATAGATGATTGAAGAGAACAAGACTTATAAATTTCATAAAATTTCAAAGTCTTTCATAATGTGAAGAGAGTGGACAACAGAAATTAGTGTTGCTGTCCACTCTTTTTATGCTATTATAGGAAAGAAATGCGTAGCATTTTGGAGGTTGGCTCTGAACAGTTACAACTATTCTATAATAGGAAAGGACAATGATAATGAATAAGAAAATCATTCTTGCATCAGCATCTCCGCGCAGACGAGAGCTGCTTGCGCAAATCGGTTTAGAATTTGAGGTAAAGGTAAGTAATAAAGAAGAAGTCTATACAAGTACAAAACCACAGAAGATTGTAGAAGAACTTGCTTTGATGAAAGCAGAAAATGTTGCATCTGATCTTCAAGCAGAGGGAATAGAATTGAAAAATACAATTGTGATCGGAGCAGATACAATCGTTGTACGTGACGAAGAAATCCTTGGTAAGCCAAAGAATGAAGATCATGCATATGAGATTCTTCTAAGCCTTCAGGGAAGAGCACATGAAGTCTATACAGGTGTTGCAATTCTTTCCTATAATAATACAGGCGAGAAAGAAATCATTAACCATGCGGTAGAGACAAAGGTTCATGTGCATGAGATGAGCGAAGAAGAAATCCGTGCGTATATCGCAACCGGAGATCCGATGGATAAGGCGGGAGCTTATGGAATCCAGGGAAGCTTTGCGGCGTATATAGATGGAATTGAAGGGGACTACTATAATGTGGTTGGACTGCCGGTATCATATGTTTACCAGCAATTGAAAAAACGCTAAACATATATTGTTACATTTGTAATTATATAGTATAATACATATGTTGTCGCTCCTAATCTGGCAACAGAAAGGGGGTGTGAATATGTCGATATTTATCTCTTTTCTTATTTCCGTCGCAGCAAGTGTAGTTGGCTACTATGTTTGCAAATGGCTAGACGGAGATGACAGCGACAATTAGCCTGAATGGATGCTCAACCATCAAAAAAGAGAAGACCCCTCATGAGTTGGCGGCTCATGAGGGGTCATTTTTGTGTGAATATGTCATATTCATCTCTTTCCTTAGCTACAATCACTATAGCACATAATCGTAGCTTAAACAAGTATATGTTGAAAAATAAAATTTTATTTATCACATCTAATTATTGCTCAAAAGTGAGTGTTTTCTTTTGGAAAACAAAATCGTAACAAAACTGTAACATCTGATTTGCTATTATTATGAAAAGCTGGCGCAAAAATGAGAAAAACTTATTATTAATATACAAAATAAGACGAAATGTCTAGGAAAAAATTTTTGAATCATACAAATGTACGAAAATATAAACAATTTTATTGTGGAAAATGCGCATAAAAATAGAGCGGATTCTAAAATAAGAGCGAAAAACGGTTGAAAAAGTAATAAAAAATAGACAAAACGTAGAATAAAAAAAGAGCAAATTGAAATAAAAAAAGCGGATTTTTTATGAATTTAACTTGTTGAAGTGGAACGTTGACAAAGAGAAAACATGGGAGTAATATTTAGTCAACTTTTCGGAGAACATGACGTTTTAATGCGATTGTAAGCAGTAACATATGCCATGCTGTATACGAAAAGTGACAAAATACAGCAATATACATTAGGTAGAAAGGGAGGGAGCAATACGGGAAATCTGGCAGACAATCTTATGGAAGAACTGAATTGTGAGACAGTGTTCACACTTCCGGTTCTTGGCGGGATCAATGAATCTGTAGTAGTTACCTGGATCATCATGGCAGTGCTTGTGATAGCATCTATCATCCTGGTAAGAAACTTAAAGGTTGAGAATCCCGGAAAAGTGCAGTTGGCTCTCGAAGCCGGTATCGGCGCCGCTGAGGACTTCTTTGTTGGAGTGCTTGGCAAAGAGAACAAGGGCTATGTACCGTATCTGATTACGGTTCTGTTATATCTCGCTTGTTCAAACACAATTGCACCATTGTTTGGCTTTAAGCCTCCGACGAAAGATCTGAACGTGACGGCAGCCCTGGCAATCATGAGTATGTGTCTCATTGAATTCTCAGGTATCCGCAAGAATGGATTTGGACATTGGGCGAAGCATTTCGCACAGCCGATTCCAATCGTAGCGCCGATCATGATTCTGGAGATCGTCATCCGGCCGTTGTCGCTTTGTATGCGACTCTTTGGTAACATGCTGGCAGGATTCGTAGTCATGGAACTTTTGAAAGCAATCGTTCCACTGATCATTCCGATTCCAATCAGTTTTTACTTTGATATTTTCGACGGTCTACTTCAGGCATACGTATTTGTATTCCTGACATCTCTGTTTATGAATGAAGAGATGGAGTAAGAACTTAACACATTCTATTGAAAAGAAAAGGAGATTAAAATTATGTCAACACTTATTGCTATTGGAGCAGCTATCGCAGTATTCACAGGTATTGGAGCAGGTATCGGTATCGGACATGCAACAGGTAAAGCAGTAGAAGCTATCGCAAGACAGCCAGAAGCAGAAAGCAAGATCAGTAAAAACCTTATCCTTGGATGTGCTCTTGCCGAGGCAACAGCGATCTACGGTTTCATCATTGGTATCCTGATCATCTTCTTCCTGAAATAAGAGATAAAAAGAATCTTATGAAAATGATGGAAGCAGATAACAGGAAAGGCAGGTGTAAAAGGTGCTTCAGTTAAATATGAACCTTGTCTATACCATTATTAACCTTATTGTTCTCTTCCTCCTGTTGAGACATTTTCTGATCAAACCGGTGAGTGATATCATGGAGAAGCGCAGACAGATGATCGCAGATGGTCTTCAGAGTGCACAGGATGCACAGAATGATGCGCAGAAGATGAAACAGGAATATGAAGATGCTTTAAAGGGAGCGAAGCTTGAATCAGCAGCGATTGTTGATAAGGCACGCTCAGAGGCTAAGACAGAGTATGACCGTATCGTAAGCGAAGCGGGAAGCAAGGCCGGAGATCTTCTGGAAGCTGCAAAAGAGAATGTACGTATTGAACGTGAGAAGACAATGAAAGATCTTCAGACTCAGATTGCAGGACTGGCTATGGCATCCGCTGAGAAGATCGTGGGCGACAAAGAGCAGAACATATATGACCAGTTTTTGGGAGAAGTAGGTGGGACAGATGAAGACACAGACAAGTAAAAGTCAGATTTACTGCCCGATGGCAGCAATCAGATATGCACGTGTTCTGTATGAAGTAGGTGTCCCAAAAGAAGCTGTACAGAAAACACGTGAGATTTTTGAGGAAGTACCGCAGCTTCACGAGATTTTCGCGAATCCTACCATTGAACTTCAGAAAAAAATGAATGTGGTAGACAGAGTATTTCCAAAGGAGATTAGAAATTTCCTTAAAGTAGCGTGCAGATATCAGAGAATGAATCTGATCGAAGATATCTTCACAGCATATGACAGATACTGTGATGAACAGAATCAGGTTCTGAACGCAGTTCTGACATGTATTCAGCCTCCGACGGAGGAACAGAAAAAAGGAATGGAGGCGTTCCTTTGCAAGAAATATGGCGCAAAGCGTGCTAAGATCGAAGTTCGCCAGGACAAAGCACTGCTTGGAGGATTCATTCTCCGCGTTGGCAGTGATGAGTATGACTGGAGTATGAAAGGACGCCTGAACAGATTAGAACAAAGATTGACCTGGAGGTGAACAAGGTGAGTTCAATCAATTCAGATGAAATTATTTCTATCCTGAAAGAAGAAATAGAGAATTTTGATACAATGAGTAAGGACAGTGAAGTAGGTACTGTTGTTACTGTCGGCGATGGTATCGCCACAATCTACGGGATTGATCACGCCATGTACGGGGAAATCGTTACTTTTGAGAACGGCCTTAAGGGAATGGTACAGGATATTCGTAAGAACGAGATCGGATGTATCCTTCTTGGAAGCGACACAGGAATCCGTGAAGGCACAAAGGTAGCCCGTACAGGAAAGAAAGCAGGCGTTCCGGTTGGAGACGCTTATGTAGGAAGAGTTGTCAACGCCCTTGGTGAGGCAATTGACGGAAAAGGTGAGATCAAATCTGATGACTATCGCCCAATCGAGAATGAGGCACCTGGAATTGTTGATCGTAAGTCAGTAAGCGTTCCGCTTGAGACAGGTATCCTTTCCATTGATGCAATGTTCCCAATCGGCCGTGGACAGCGTGAGCTGATCATCGGAGACCGTCAGACAGGAAAGACATCCATCGCACTGGATACGATCCTGAATCAGAAAGGCAAAGATGTAATCTGTGTCTATGTTGCAATCGGACAGAAAGCATCTACAGTAGCCAAAGTTGTTAATACATTACAGACACACGGAGCAATGGATTATACGATCATCGTATCCTCAACAGCAAGTGACTGTGCTCCGCTTCAGTATATTGCACCATATGCAGGAACTGCTATGGCTGAGTATTTTATGCATAAGGGAAAAGATGCACTGATCATTTATGATGATCTTTCCAAGCATGCGGTTGCATACCGTGCACTTTCTCTTCTGCTTGGACGTTCCCCGGGACGTGAGGCATATCCTGGAGATGTATTCTATCTGCATTCAAGACTGCTGGAGAGATCCAGTCGTTTAAGTGATGAGATGGGCGGAGGTTCTATTACAGCACTTCCAATCATTGAGACACAGGCAGGAGATGTATCAGCATATATACCGACAAATGTTATTTCCATCACAGATGGACAGATCTTCCTGGAGAGTGGACTTTTTGCATCAGGAATGAGACCGGCGGTCAACGTTGGACTTTCCGTATCTCGTGTTGGTGGTGCGGCTCAGGCGAAAGCAATGAAGAAAGCATCCGGAAGTATCCGTATCGATCTGGCACAGTATCGTGAGATGGAAGTCTTCACACAGTTCAGTTCTGATCTGGATGCAGCTACGAAGGAAGAGCTGGAATATGGAAGTGGTCTGATGGAACTTCTGAAACAGCCACTGTACCATCCACTTTCCCTGCATGAGAAAGTAATCACACTGTGTGCAGCAACACATAAAGTACTCTTAGGTGTTGAGAAGACAAAGATCAAACAGTTCCAGTATGATATGCTTCAGATGTTCGAGACAGAGCATCCGGAGATCGGTCAGGAGATTGAAGAAAAGAAAGCCCTGACAGAGGAACTGATCGACAAGATCGTAGAGACAGCGAAGGAATTCAAGAAGAGCAGGTGTTAATATGGCAAATATCAGAGAGATACAGAGCAGAATCAACAGTGTCAAAGACACAATGAAGATTACCAATGCAATGTATATGATCTCTTCTTCCAAACTGACACAGGCAAGAAAGAAGCTGGCAGATACAGAACCATATTTCTATGCGTTGCAGGGTGAGATCAGCCGTATCTTACGTCACTTACCGGAATTACATCATAGCTATTTCAACAAGAGAGAAAATATTCCGGCAGAGGAGCGTAAGATCGGATCGATCGTTATCACTGCAGATAAAGGACTGGCAGGTGCTTACAATCACAATATCGTGAAGCTTGAGGAAGAGATCCTTTCCAAGCCGGGTCAGCACAAACTTTTTGTTGTAGGAGAGCTTGGACGTCATTATTTCGCAAAGAAGGATGTAGATATTGATACAAACTTCCGTTATACAGTTCAGAAGCCGACCATGCATCGTGCCCGTGACATTTCAGCGGTTATTCTGGATCAGTTTAACAATCATGAACTGGATGAGGTTTATGTAGTATATACACGAATGGAAAATGCAGTTCAGTCAGAGGCAGAAGTATTAAAGCTTCTTCCACTCGAGAGAGGGGACTTCGGCGAAATGAAAATGCCTTTGAATATGTACCGCGAGGAAATTGAACTGAATCCGTCTCCTATGGATGTCATGAACAGCATCGTACCAAGTTATATCAATGGTATGATCTACGGATGTCTGGTTGAGGCTTATGCCAGTGAGCATAATGCCCGTATGATGGCAATGAAGTCAGCAACAGACAGCGCACAGGATCTGATCAAAGAATTGTCAATCCTCTACAACAGAGCGAGACAGGCTGCAATCACGCAGGAAATCACAGAGGTTTGTGCCGGTGCAAGAGCTCAGCAGAAGAAGAGTTAAAATGTCGAGATGCGTTACAGACAGCAGATTGCTGCAGTCTGTAATGACTGAAATATAGAAAGAGAGAGAGAACATGAATAAAGGACGAATTGTACAGGTTATGGGACCTGTCGTTGACGTAGTGTTTGAAAACGGTGATCTTCCTTTTATCAAAGATGCTCTTGAAGTTGATAATAATGGAAAGAAATGCATCATGGAGGTTGCACAGCACCTTGGAAATAATGAGGTGCGCTGCCTGATGCTTGCTGCAAGTGAAGGACTTTGCAAAGATATGGAAGTTACTGCAACAGGAGCCGGTATTCAGGTTCCTGTCGGCGAGCAGACACTTGGAAGATTATTTAATGTACTCGGTGAGACGATCGATAACGGAGAGCCGATTACAGATTCTAAAAAATGGGTGATCCACAGACAGCCGCCTACATTCGAGGATCAGAGCCCGGTAGTTGAGATCCTTGAGACAGGTATCAAAGTTATCGACCTTCTTGCTCCTTATGCAAAAGGTGGTAAGATCGGTCTGTTCGGTGGTGCCGGTGTAGGTAAGACCGTACTGATTCAGGAACTGATCCGTAACATCGCAACAGAGCATGGCGGATATTCTATTTTCACAGGAGTTGGAGAGCGTTCCCGTGAGGGTAACGACCTCTGGACAGAGATGAAAGAATCCGGAGTACTGGAGAAAACAGCCCTGGTATTCGGACAGATGAACGAGCCACCTGGAGCTCGTATGCGTGTCGCTGAGACAGGACTTACAATGGCAGAGTATTTCCGTGATGAGCAGCATCAGAATGTGCTTCTCTTCATCGATAATATTTTCCGTTTTACACAGGCTGGATCTGAGGTATCTGCCCTTCTTGGGCGTATGCCTTCAGCCGTAGGTTATCAGCCGACACTGGCAACAGAGATGGGTGAACTTCAGGAGCGTATCGCTTCTACAAAGAACGGTTCTGTAACATCAGTCCAGGCAGTATATGTGCCGGCCGATGACCTGACAGACCCGGCTCCGGCAACAACATTTGCCCACCTGGATGCAACAACAGTACTTTCTAGAAAGATCGTTGAGCAGGGTATTTATCCGGCCGTAGATCCGCTGGAGTCAAGCTCCCGTATCCTGGAAGCAGACGTTGTAGGAGAAGAACATTACGAAGTAGCCAACAAGGTAATCGCAATTCTTCAGAAATATAAAGAACTGCAGGATATCATCGCAATCCTTGGTATGGAAGAACTTTCTGATGAGGATAAGGCAACCGTTATGCGTGCAAGAAAGATTCAGAAATTCCTGTCCCAGCCGTTCTTCGTAGCAGAGACATTTACAGGAATCCCTGGAAAATATGTACCGCTGAAAGAGACGATCCGTGGATTCAAGATGATCATCGACGGAGAGATGGATGCTTATCCGGAGAACGCTTTCTTCAATGTCGGAACAATTGATGACGTAATTGCCAAGGCAAAAGAGATGGAAGAAGAGTAATTGTTGAAATAGGAGAATGTGCATATGGATACATTTGGTCTGAAAATCATAGCAAGTGATGGTGTATTCTACGAAGGCCGTTGTAAGAAGCTGATTATCCCGGCTCCGGATGGAGAAAAGGGAATTCTTGCAAATCATGAGAATATGGTGATCGCTGTTAATGTCGGAGTTGCACATATGAGTCTGGACGGAGAAGAATGGAAGGACATTGCAGTTGGTGTAGGATTTATTGAAATCGTAAACAATCGTGTTACGCTGATTGTTGATACAGCCGAGAAACCGGAAGACATCGATGTGCGTCATGCACGGGAACAGAAAGAACGTGCAGAAGAACAGTTGCGTCAGCAGCAGAGTATCCAGCAGTATTATCATACGCAGGCATCTCTGGCAAGGGCGATGAACCGACTTCGTGTTTCACAGAATAAGAAGTGGAATCTATAGATTCCGAAGGCAGGTGTGCAGAAATCAGAAGTACCTGCAGGATATATCATTTAATTATAGAAAGAGGGATAGATTTTCCAGAACGGGGAATCTCCCCTCTTTTTTACATTTAAAAGTGAACTGCGAAACTTTTTTGTATTGCATTTTAATTCGTGGTATAATACAATAAACTTATCTGAGTGTCTAAAATTATAGAAAGACAGAGGAAAAATAATATGGGTGATAGAAAAAAGCCACGTTCTCTTTCAGAAATCGTAAATGATGTACTTAGTGCAGTACGTGATTATTATGATTCAGAATATGTGTATTATATTGAAAAAGAGTATGGGGATATTGAGACCATCTTTGAGTGGTGTGCGGAGAATGTTCCATGGCAGAGAGATAAGATAAAGATGCTTCCGGAAGAACATCAGCCAAGATGGATGAAGCAGGAGATTACAAATTCGACAGAGGCTGATTATAGTGTGAGCTTACAACTGGATGAGAATACAGTAGCAATTCTTGCAGCAGTTGGAGTTCACCGGGGTGGGTGTGATGTTGGATTGCTTCGCACGGTGATTCCGTATATACCACAGGCAATCACTCTTCATAAACTCCAGAAACAGCAGGAGTATCTCAGTTATCATGATAATCTGACAGGGGTACTTAACAGAAACAGTTTTGTTGCATATCTGGACCATGTGGAACCGGAAGACTTGAAGACACTGGGAGCTCTTTCTGTAGACATTAATGGGCTGAAGAATTTTAATAAAGAATTTGGCAGAGATTATGGAGATGAAGTTGTCACCAGAGTCGGTGAGGTGCTTTCGGAGTATTTTCATAATGGTAATGTATACAGAATGACAGGAGACGAGTATCTGGTTCTTGTAGAGAACGCTTCATATGAAGATTTCACACAACAGGTACATGGTGCATATACAAAGCTTGAGAACATAAGTCTGGGACTGGTTTCAGTAGGGTATGCCTGGGGGAAAGTAGACATAGATGTGAATGGTCTTGTGATCAGTGCAGAGAATATGATGCGGGAAGAGAAAAAGAAGTATTATAAAAATCTGCGTAAAGGTCATCATGAGCCGATTATCAAAAAGGATCTTCTGGAGGATATTGAACAGAAGAATTTTATTGTATGTCTGGTACCGAAGATTGATGTGCAGACCGGAGAAATTGCAGGTGCTGAGGCGATTGTCAGATATCATCATAAGGATCTTGGAATTATGGATCCGGGAAGATATATTAATCTTCTGGAAGAGACAAGGTTGTCGCATTATCTCGATCTCTATATATTTGAACAGGTATGTCAGATCCTTCATAAGTGGGAAACAGAAGGAATTCAGATGGTGCCGATTTCAGTAAACTTTGCAGGTGAAACATTGCGCCAGGAGAATATTGCGGATCAGATGAGTGCGCTGATTGAGAAGTATCAGGTATTGTGCGAATATTTGGAAGTAGAAGTATCCGAATCTTATACAGATACGAACCAGGAGATGCTGGCGGCATCATGCAGTAAGATCAGAAAAGCGAATGTCCGTGTAGTATTGGATCATTTCGGAGCTAAGAATTCCAGCTTTTCGATTCTGTCAATTATGGATTTTGATGGATTGAAGCTGGATGAGAGCCTGATCACAAATCTGGTTGGAAACAGAAGAAGCAGAGTGGTAGCAAAGGCCGTAATTGATATTTGTCATCAATTGGGATGTTCTGTTCTTGCGGAGAGTGTCGAGACACAGGATCAGCTGAATGTTCTTCAGGAATTAGGATGCGATTATGCACAGGGAACATTATTTAATAAACCGATCAAAGTGGAGACATTTGAAGTGCGATATCTGAAGGAATAGGATGATCTGCCGGGGGGATGAAACGGAAAAGATTCTAAATATTACAGAGGATAAGATGAAAAATACAGATGGAGTTGAAATTAAATAAGATGAATAAAGCATTGTTCAGAGACAGAGCAAAGAAACTGATGCTTACGGGTGCTTTGGCAGGAGTAATTGCAGGAGTGGCAATTACTTCAGGAATCTCCTCAATTACATTGAAAAAGGCTGAAAAGAAGCTGGAAATCAGCAATGCAAAATTACAGGAGCAGACAAAGAAGAACGAAGAACTGCAGGCAGAATTAGACAGAGAAGAAGTAACAGAAAATACTGCAGAATTGCTGGCAAGTGATGATGACCGGTGGTGTCTTGCACTTGTGAATGAGAAGCATCCATTGGATACTTCTTACGTGCCGGCGAAGCTGACGGAGATAAGTGGTGGAAAACAGGTAGATTCCAGGATGGCAGACAGTCTGAATAAGATGCTGGATGATGCGAAGAAGGCAGGACTCAGCATGTATGTGACATCAGGATATCGTTCTTATGAGAAACAGAGAGATGTCTTTAATACGACGATGCAGGATTGGATCAATCAGGGATACACACCGTTAAATGCGTATGATGAGACAAAGAAATCAGTTGCAATTCCTGGAACAAGCGAGCATGCAACCGGTCTTGCTGTTGACATTATGTCGACAAAATACGGGGAGCTTGATGAGAAACAGGGAGATACAGAAGAACAAAAGTGGTTGATGGAACATTGTTCAGAGTATGGTTTTGTCCTTCGGTTCCCGCAGGATAAGTCTGATATCACAGGAATTATATATGAGCCGTGGCATTATCGTTATGTGGGAGTAGATGCTGCAAAGGAGATGACAGAGAATGGACTTACTTTGGAAGAATATGTTTCTGCAAATTAAGTAAAAAACCGTTCTGATTGACAGATAAGAGAGAAGTATAAATAATACATAAGGAGGAGCAGTAAATGGAAGATTTAACATTTGGAGAACAGGTGAAAATCGTCCTGGGAAGAAAAGGAATGACGATCAAAGAATTGGCGGAGACAATTGAGAAAGAGACAGGGAAGAAAATGTCCCGTCAGAATTTAACACAGCGTCTTGGAAGGGATAATTTTCAGGAACAGGATATGAGACTGATCGCATCCATTCTTGGCTGTCCGTTTCAGCTGAGTATCATGTCAGGAGAGATCGCAGAGGGCGCAGCCGGACGTATCAGAAAGCAGGAAGTAAAATGGAATGAACAGGAACAGCCGGAAGAGAGCTTTTCAGAGGAAACGGTGGAGACAGAGAAGGAAGAACAGCAGCTTACAGGTGAAGAACGTGACATGACGATCGGTGAGATTTATGATATGCATGAAGAACTTGCTGAACTTGAAAAGAATGCAGTAGAGGCAGAGCCAACGGAAGATGTCAGAGAAGATCTTCAGGCAGAAGAAGAGGAATATACGGAAGAACTTCAGGAAGAGACGGAATCAGATCAGGAAGAAGAAAACTCTGCGGAATCAGAAGTTTCCTATACAGAAGAGTATGCTCAGCCGGTAGAGGAAGAAGCAGAACCATATGAGGAACCAGAAACTTCAGTTTATGAGACACAGCAGGAAGAGGTCACATACGAAGAGCCTGTAGAGGAAGAAATAGTACAGGAAGAACCAGAGGAAGAAGTTGGAGATATCAATCCATACACAGGAAGAGAATATGAATCCAACAGTGTGCGTATGCATCCGAAGAGAATTGGATATGTGCAGGTTTATGACCGTGCAAGCCATAAATGGACAGATATGACAGAATGGGCATTCCTTGGATATCAGGAACGTAAGAAAGTACTTCTTGGAGAGGATTATGAACCGCCGATTTATCTGGATTAGAATTAAAATGATAGAGAAAAGAAGTGCTTCTGTTGCCAGACACCTCCTTTCTCTATCTTTTTCCTTTCTTTTTGAGAATCACATTAAGTATCGACACCAGTGACCAAAAGATTCAGAGTTTTCACATTCATCTTCGGTAAGCTCCAGAATAGAGATGTAAGAACTGGTAAATTGAGGAAAGCCGAACAAGTTAGCCATATGAGCTTCTCTGGGGTCATAAAGGCCGGGAACGCCAAGCCAAAGATGATCCTTTTCTTTGACCAGGAGAAGGTGATGATAATTATGACAACCATGCAGAAGAAAGCTGTTGTTGGCAAGTGGCCAGAATCTGCGCGGAAGTGTGGAAATCTCTGCGTGTGTAATTTTTCTGGCTTGAATTGAAGCGTCCTGAATTGCAGTCTCCTCAGTTGGTGTTACCTCAGTTGGTGCCTCCTCAGTTGGTGCCTCCTCGGTTGAAGCAGCATCAATAGAAGTGTCATCAATAGAAGTGTCAGATAATGCTGCTTCAGATACAGCCTCAGATACAATTTCTTCTGTTATGACGGCTTCTTCCGAAAGGGATGGATTCTCAGGTTCAGAGGATAAAATCTCTTCTGTCGATAAAGAACAATCAGAAAAAGAATAAAAATCCGGCAGAGGTACAGCGGAGGCAATCCAATGCTGTGGTTGATTCTGGGTGATGGAGAAAATAATGAACCCATCAATGTGTTTAAGAGTTCTTTTATGTGGAAAACGTTCCCCGGAAATGACCAGTTGTGTGGATAAGTTCTGACCAGAGCACTGAAGAAGTGCAACCGGAGAACCTGTAAGCGTCTGATTTTCTAGAATAAATGCATGGACTTCTAACTGTTCGCCAGGGATGATTGGAAGGTTTTTAACATGAAGTGTTAAGAGATAAGAATAACCATGTGGTGAGATTTGCAGAAAACCAAGATTTCTGCGGCGGCAGCAGGATTCGTATTCATATAAATAATAACTTCCCGGATTCATAATAAGCCCCCGAAAAGAATTTTTCTATATAGTTTATTCAGAATGGAAAGGAATATTAATGGTATTTTTATACAATAACCGAAAGGAAACAAAATGAGGATGACAACAGATGAAAAATATATGCGTGCGGCTTTAAAACAGGCAGAGAAAGCGTATGATCTGGGAGAAACCCCGATTGGCTGCGTGATCGTTCATGAGGATAAGATTATTGCACGCGGGTATAACAGACGGAATACGGACAAGAATCCACTGGCACATGCTGAGGTTGCAGCAATCAGGAAAGCAAGCAAAAAGCTTGGCGACTGGCGTCTGGAAGAATGTACATTGTATGTGACATTAGAGCCATGTCAGATGTGTGCAGGTGCAATTGTCCAGTCCCGTATACCAAGAGTAGTTGTCGGGTGTATGAATCCGAAAGCAGGATGTACGGGTTCCATTCTGAATCTGCTGGATATCCAGGCATTTAATCATCAGGCAGATCTTACAACAGGTGTATTGGAAGAAGAATGCAGCCAGTTGATGAAGCAGTTTTTCAGAGAACTCAGGGAAGCAAGAAAGATGAAGAAAAAAGCAGAAGCACAGAGTTTGTAACACAGAGGTATAAAATCATGTGGAATCTTGTGCAAAAGAAAGAGCAGCCTACTTGACAAGCATTCATTTATCATGTAAAATAATAA
>ERZ869983.68-NODE-68-length-33639-cov-4.500268_pt1 | contig 33639 bp, 27 predicted proteins | sample MGYA00521106_ERZ869983 | MGnify/ENA primary metagenome ERZ869983 (study PRJEB32232, sample SAMN07284972) | human gut metagenome | biome: human-associated habitat; material: feces | host: Homo sapiens | place: Tanzania | collected 2014-04-05 ...
CAGATTTGATTTTACAGGCCATTTTTTCTATAATGAAAAATAAAAAAAGAAAGAAGCAAAAGACATTGAGAGATTTACTGGAACAATTAGAAATCAGAAAAGAGTTAGTGGAAGAAATCAAACAAATTAGAGCTTCTTTTTCTGTAGAAGAAACTCAAAAAAATAGGATTCCAATGTCGGATACCATTTATTATGGCAGGGAAATCTGGGAGCAGGCAGTCAGTGCTCTGTTATGTGGAAAGAATCTGCTCTTAGTTGGACATAAAGCAACGGGGAAAAATATTTTTGCAGAAAATCTGGCGGGAGTGTTTCAAAGACCGAAGTGGGATATTTCTTTTCATGTGGCAACAGATGCCGCATCTTTGATTGGAATGGATACGTTTAAAAATGGAGAGGTGCAGTTTCGTCCGGGACCGATTTACAGTGCAGCCAAATACGGAGGCTTTGCGATTTTAGATGAAATTAATATGGCAAAGAGCGAGGCAATGGCAGTCTTACATTCGACTTTGGATTTTAGAAGGTGTATTGATGTTCCGGGATATGAGCGTATGAAACTGCATCCGGCGACCAGACTGATTGCCACAATGAATTATGGATATTTTGGAACAAAAGAACTGAATGAAGCTCTGGTATCGAGATTTGTTGTGATAAAGATGCCAATGATTTCAACAGGGAATCTGGTAAAACTAATTTTAGATCAATATCCGGCAATGAGAAAGAAGATGGCAGTCGAATTTGCTGAAATATTTTTGGAACTCCAGAAAAAATGTGAACATGGTGAACTCTCGTCAAAAGCAATAGATCTTCGAGGATTATTAGATGCGATTGCATTGATGGAAAAAGGGGTGTCAGTTTATACAGCACTTGATATGGGAATTACGAATAAAACATTTGATGAGTATGAACAGACATTAATTCGAGATACCATTCGGGCAAGAATTTCACGAAAAGTGGAGCGAAAGGATATTTTTTGACTGAGGGAAAGATGGAAGAACAAGATAGAATAGAAACAAAGCGAGCAAAAAATTTTATATGGTCAGCGGCACAGTGTTATGATTTTGAACCTCTTTTTCTGGCATTTTCCTTGGATGGAACGGCCGATATTTATCTGAATCTGATCATCGGACTTTGTTACAAATGGTATAATAGGGAAAAGATGGAAGCGTTTTTTGAGATGCTGAATGGGAAAAATCAGGAGACACTTGAAGGGCTGTTCTGGATTGGACTGGAAAATGCAGTATATCAAAAGGAACAGACTAGCCGTTCTTCTTTAAAAGAATTGAGAAAGGAATATGCACAAGAAACAGTAAGGCATTATCGAAGTCAGAAAGAATATTCACTGATTGACCGGATTCGAAATGGACACTGCAGTCAGATTCTTGGAAAATCGTCGGGATTAAAAAAAGAAGAACAGGCGCTTCTTTCGGAGTTTGATTTTTCAGGAAAAATGACACTAGAAGAAATGATAGAAAAAAGCAGTGAAGTGTTTGAACATTATTTTTCCTATAAGCCTGTTTTAAGAAAGAAAGAAACAGGAATTTATTTTTTACAAAGGGTTTCGTCTGCCTTTCATTCTTTTGGAAAGGTTAGTGCAACTTATGTACGGACAAAAAACTATGAAGATAAGAATGAGACAGAGGGTGGATATGCGGGAAGTTTGGAACAAAAAAAGCATTATTTGTTTCAACTTTCTTTAAAGAATAATCCGGAACAGGCAAAACAGTATGTAGAGGGGTGTTTTGGTCAAAGTATTTATAGTGAGTATGAACGGAAAGAAATAGAAAAACGGCTTTGTATTGGAAATCATAAGAATACGCATCTGCTGTTTACAAGGGGAGAGAAAGCAAAACAGAATAAGGAGTCTGGTGAGGTCCGGGAATTTCAAAAACAGTGTCAGGTGCAGTATGAAAAAAATAAGGAATATTTTGAAAAGAATCGTGTAATTTATGAAAACAGTGCGAGAAAATTAATGCAGCAGCTTCAGATTTTTATAGAAACACAAAAAGAACAATCTGTTGAACTGGCACGTTATGGAACAATCTATGCTCCAAAAGTATGGCAGGCAGTTTATCTTGGAAATCCCAGAGTGTTTGAACAAAAAGAAGAAAAAGAATGTCCAGAATTTTCGGTTGATATTTTAATGGATGCTTCTTCTTCGAGAAAAAAACAGCAGGAATTTATTTCTGCACAAGCCTGTGTGCTTGCAAAGGCACTTGGAGCATGCCGGATTTCATTTCAGATTTCTTCTTATTGTAGTATCCGGGGATTTACTGTGATGCGCATTTTTAAAGAGTATGAAGAAAAACAAAGGGAAGAGGAGCTGTTTCACTATGTTTCGGCCGGGAATAACAGGGATGGTCTTGCATTTCGGGCAGCGGGATATCTGATGGAAAAGAGCAGAAAAGAGAAAAAACTGCTTTTAGTGCTTACGGATGCAAGTCCGCAGGATGACCAGGAAATCGGAGAGGGAGTATTCTACAAAAATAATGAATATATAGATGAAATTGCCGTTTTAGATACCGCAAAAGAAGTTTATGCACTAAGACAGAAAGGAATCGAAGTAATTGGAATTTTTACAGGAGGCAGTCGTGAGATGGAAACTGCGCAGAGAATTTTTGGAAGAGACTGGATAAAGATTCAGGATATGAATCAGTTTTCAGAAGCAGTTGGAAAGATTCTCAGGCAAAAGCTGTACGAGAGAGGAGGAGTTTAGATGAATCAATTTACGGGATATGAATTATTATGGCTGTTTTTAATTTATTCTTTTTTGGGATGGGTGCTGGAGACAGTCATTGCAACCGTAAGACAGCGGAAGGTGGTAAATCGAGGATTAATCAATGGTCCGTTTTGTATTATTTATGGAATTGGCGCAGTATTGATTACCATATGGTTGCAGGAACTGAGCGGATTATGGCTGTTTTTATTTTCAGCAGTTTATGCTTCTGTGGTAGAATGGATTGCAGGGCATCTGATTCAGAAAATTTATCATGAGAGATGGTGGGATTATTCAGATATTAAGTGGAATCTGGATGGATATATCTGCCTTCCATTTTCAATCATCTGGGGTGCATTAGGCTATGTAATTGTAAAATGGGTAAATCGGCTTTTGCTTGATTTTCTAAATATCGGTCCGGAATTTTTAATTCATTTGATTCTTCTGATTTTAATCGGAGCTTTGGCATTTGATGCACTGGCCTCTTATATTTTGCTTCGAGGAACAAGTGAAAAACTGGAAAAATGGGAGGAAGCAAACAATCGTTTTGTTTCTATCAGTGCTAAAATTGCAAGATGGATTACGGTACATGTACAGTCACGTATTCATAAGGCGTATCCAAAGGCTGTGAAAGCCGAGGCAGTGACTGCCAGTAAAGAGATATTTGCAGCAGGATGTGGTTTTTATAAAATAGTGATGCTGTTTTTCATTGGGGCATTTTTAGGAGATATCACAGAGACGGTTTTCTGCCGTATCACAGCAGGTGTATGGATGAGCAGAAGCAGTGTGGTGTGGGGACCTTTTAGTATTGTATGGGGGCTTGCAATTGGTGCAGTTACTGCCTTACTTTATAAATATAAAGACAAAAGTGACAGTTTTTTATTTATCGCAGGAACTTTGCTTGGCGGAGCCTATGAGTATTTGTGTAGTGTATTTACCGAAATGATGTTTGGAAAAGTATTCTGGGATTATAGTAAGATTCCATTTAACCTGGGTGGAAGAATTAACTTATTATATTGCTTTTTCTGGGGAATTGCGGCTGTTGTATGGTTCAAGAAATTATTTCCGTTTTTTGAAAAAGGACTTGAAAAGATACCGATAAAAATTGGAAAAATGGTGACCTGGGTTTTCATTGTATTTATGAGTTGTAATATTATGATGTCCTGTCTGGCACTCATTCGATATGATGAGAGAAGCAGTCAGGTGGAGGCAAAAAACAGTCTTCAAATCTGGCTGGATCAGCATTATGATGATAAGACGATGCAGAGAATTTATCCAAATGCAATAGAAGCAAAGTGAACTCCGTCACCAATGTCTTGACAAGTGGGGACAGATATTATAAAATTAACATATTAGACGAATAGGTTATGAGGGCGGATGTAAGGAAAGATACATCCGCTTCTTTACGATATAAGGAGTGAAGAAATGTTAAATCAATTTTCAAGAACAGAGTTGCTGTTGGGAAAAGAAGCAATGGAACGTCTGGAAAATTCCAGAGTTGCGGTGTTTGGTGTCGGAGGTGTTGGCGGTTATGTCTGTGAAGCACTGGTTAGAAGTGGAGTCGGAGCATTTGACTTGATTGATGATGATAAGGTTTGCCTGACCAATTTAAACCGACAAATTATTGCGACAAGAAAAACAGTGGGTAAGTACAAGGCAGATGTGATGAAAGAGCGAATCCTTGAGATTAATCCAAAGGCGGATGTTCGAATTCATAAGACCTTTTTCCTGCCTGAAAATGCAGATGAATTTCCGTTTGAGGAATATGATTATGTGGTAGATGCGGTGGATACCGTAACAGCGAAACTGGAACTTGTCATGAAGGCAAAAGAGAAAAATATTCCGATTATCAGCAGTATGGGTGCAGGAAATAAATTAGATGCGAGTGCATTTAAAGTGGCAGATATTTATAAGACAAAAGTCTGCCCGCTTGCAAAAGTCATGAGAAGAGAACTTAAAAAAAGAGGCATAAAGAAATTAAAAGTCGTTTATTCAGAAGAACAGCCAATCCGTCCAATTGAGGATATGTCAATCAGCTGTAGAACCAACTGTATCTGCCCTCCCGGAGCAAAACATAAATGTACGGAACGACGTGATATTCCGGGAAGTACGGCATTTGTTCCATCGGTAGCCGGTCTTATTATAGCAGGTGAAGTGATTAAAGATTTGTGTAAGAAAAACTAATGTTTTTTTATAGACAGGAACTGTCTCTGTGATGGGACAAGGGTTGAAAAAATCACTCTATTCTGCTATAGTAAGAAGATAAACACGTGATGAACCACGTTACTAAAAATTACTGGAGAAGTTTTATGAGTGAAAAAATACAAGTTCTGGGTATTTCAGTTGAGAAATGCTATGTGGACGAAGTAATGGACAATATTAACGAAAACTGGAACAGGGATGATGTTCTGGCAACTTACGGTGTGATTAATATGAAAATTCTTCTTGCAGCGCAGAAAGATGAGGAACTTAAGGAATACATCGACAGTCTGGATAAGGGAGTTGTGGATGAACCGGAAGTATTAAAGGCTGCAAATATGGATGACACGCGTATGGAAGAGGAAGTGCTTGGACATAGTTTCTTTGCAACCTTGTTCTGGTATCTCTCCCGTTATCAGAATCAGATTTATCTGCTTGGCGAGACGGAAGAAGAGGCCAATGCATTTTTTAATTACGTCAAGGAGAAATATCCTGAAATCGTGGTTCTTGGAAAAGGCAGTTTAAAAGATGGCAGTGAGGATGACTGCGATAAGATTATCAATGATATTAATGCACTTGCACCACAGGCGGTTTTAGGGTGTTCCGGAGATTTCAGTATCGAGCGTTTTGTAAAAAAACATCGAAAAAAAATGAATACAAGGGTTTTTTTCTGCCTTGGAGAACGTGCAGAAATCCAGAAAGAAACCGGTGTAAAAAAACGCTGGTTGGAAAAAATACTGGAGAAAAGCTCTTTTAAAAAATTAGTTTCCCAGTTCAATGAGGAAGAGAAAAATTAAGAGACACTACTGCAAAAATGATAAAGAGAAAATATGAACAAAATGTTACAATTTGAAAAAAATATGTAATATTTTGCATTTTCCCTTTATTTTTTTTCTGTTATGTATTACTATATAAAGTGAGGTTTTTGTTTTTTGGGGAAAGAACAATGCGTGTCAGAGCAGTCAAAAAAGAAAGTTAAAGCTGTATGACGTAGAATAAACTATATGATGAAAGAGGGTATATACATGATTTCAAACCAGGTATTACAGAACACGTTAGATGGACTTCGTTCCATAACCAGAACAGATTTGTGCATTACTGATACAGAAGGGAAAGTGCTCGCATCGACCTTTTCTGAAACTGTATGTACAGAGGATGAAGTGTTGGCTTTTGCACAGTCACAGGCAGACAGTCAGGTGATTAAAGGATATCAGTATTTTAAAGTGCATGATGACCATCAGTTAGAATATATACTGGTGATTAACAGTGCAGGGGAAGATGTCTATACACTTGGAAAACTGGTTGTTTTTCAGATTCAGAGTCTTCTGACTGCATATAAAGAGCGTTTTAACAAAGATAACTTTATTAAAAACCTGTTGTTAGACAATCTGCTTTTGGTTGATATTCATAACAGAGCAAAGAAATTACACATCGAAGTTGACCAGCGCAGGGTTGTATTTATTCTGGAAACCAATCAGGATAAAGACTATGGTTCTTTAGAGAATGTAAAAAATGTTCTCGGAGGAAAGAATGGCGATTTTGTCACAGCAGTCGATGAGAAAAGCATTATTATTGTAAAAGAACTTTCAGAAAGCGACAGTTACCCACAGGTGGATAAAATTGCAAGTACAATTCTGACAACCCTTGGAGTTGAAAAAGACAGCAATACCCACATTGCTTATGGTACGATTGTAAAAGAATTAAAAGAAGTATCACGTTCTTACAAAGAAGCACGTATGGCACTGGATGTTGGAAAGATTTTCTTTGGTGAAAAAGAGGTAATTGCCTACAGTTCACTTGGTATTGGACGTCTGATTTATCAGCTTCCGATTCCGCTTTGTAAAATGTTCATTCGGGAAATATTCGACAGCAAATCACCGGATGATTTTGATGAAGAAACTTTGACTACAATCAACAAATTTTTTGAGAACAGCCTGAATGTTTCAGAGACCTCCAGACAGTTGTATATACACAGAAATACCCTGGTTTACCGTCTGGATAAACTGCAAAAGAGTACAGGTCTGGATTTGCGGGTGTTTGAAGATGCAATTACATTTAAGATTGCGTTGATGGTAGTAAAATACATGAAGTATATGGAAACACTTGATTACTGATATCTTAAAGAGGGGTCAGATATCAGGAAAACAGGAGGATTTTTATGATTGATTTAAATGGCGTGAGTAAATCATACAGCAAGGGTCAGCCGGCACTTGACAATGTGAGTCTGCACGTAGATGAGGGTGAATTTGTTTTTATCGTAGGAAACAGCGGTTCAGGTAAATCTACCCTGATTAAGCTTCTGTTGAAAGAACTTGATCCGACAGCCGGAACGATTACAGTAAACGGTTATGTATTAAATAAGTTAAGACGCAGAAAGGTCGCAAAATACCGCAGGGGAATTGGAGTTGTATTCCAGGATTTCCGTCTGCTCAAAGACAGAAATGTCTATGAAAATGTGGCATTTGCACAGAGGGTAATTGAAAAACCGACACGTGTGATTAAAAAACGAGTGCCGGAAGTATTGACTCTGGTAGGTCTTGCAGAGAAATATAAATCTCGTCCGGACCAGCTCTCCGGTGGAGAACAGCAGAGGGTGGCACTTGCAAGAGCACTTGTAAACCGTCCGAATATTCTGCTTGCCGACGAGCCGACCGGAAACCTTGACCCGAAGAACTCTTTTGAAATTATGAAACTGCTTGAGGAAATTAATGAGCGCGGAACGACCGTTCTTGTAGTTACCCATAACAGAGAAATCGTAAATGCATTTAAAAAACGTGTAATTACGATGAAGAAAGGCGTCATCATCAGCGACGAACAAGAAGGTGGATATCAGTATGAGAGTTAGTACAATGGCATACATATTGAAACAGGGATTTAAAAATATCTGGAGAAATATCCGATTTTCTTTAGCGTCAATCGCAACAATGGCAGCCTGTATTTTCCTGTTTGGAATCTTTCTTTCTCTGGTTATGAACTTCCGTTACATGGTTCATTCCGCAGAAGAAGGAGTAGCAGTTGTCGTTTATTTTGATGAGGGTGTGAAACAGGAACAGATTGATGATATCGGTTCTAAAATCAAAAAAATGTCGGAAGTAGAACGTGCAGAGTATGTATCTGCAGACCAGGCATGGGAAGCATTTCGGGATGAATACCTTGGTGGTGATGACACACTTGCAGAAGGATTCCGTGACCAGGATAATCCTCTGGCAAATTCAGCAAGTTATCAGGTTTATTTAAAAAATGTAGAATCACAGGATAAAGTAGTAAAAGAAATTGAAAAGATGGACGGCGTGCGTCAGGTAAGCCAGTCACAGTCGGCTGCAAAAACCCTGTCTACATTCAATAAACTGATTGGATATGTATCATTAGCAATTATTTTTATTTTACTTGCGGTTGCATTTTTCCTTATCAGCAATACTATCACAATGGGTATTTCTGTACGACAGGAAGAGATTGGAATTATGAAGCTGATTGGTGCAACGGATTTCTTTGTAAGAGTTCCATTTGTAATTGAAGGAATTATTCTGGGAATTATCGGTGCAGTAATTCCGATGGCAGTGCTGTATGGACTTTATAATCAGGTCATTAACTATGTAATGACAAAATTCCATCTCCTCACAGGCTTCCTTCAGTTCCTTGACGTATGGCATGTATTCAGAATTTTACTTCCGGTTGGGTTAGGTCTTGGAATTGGAATCGGATTCTTTGGAAGTATTCTTTCTGTAAGAAAACATTTAAGAGTATAATAAAAGTGTCAACAGAGATAGTTAGACAAATTAGAAGGAGGTATAGTCAGGGAAATTCTGGCTGTATCTCCTTGTTTTGTGAAAGGAGACAGAAAAGTTGGACAAAAACAAAGTAAAGGGGTTTGTGACTGGCGTATTGTGTACCGCATTGGTAGGCGCTGGGATATTTGGAGGGCGCTATGTCTTGTCAAATAAAGACCATGCGGTAAATCAGGAATCGGTTCAGAAAGCAAAAACAATCGAAAGCTTGATTGATAAATATTATCTGGATCAAATTGATAATGATGAACTGGAATCTTATCTCTACAAAGGGTTGATGGCTGGACTTGGCGACCCGTACTCTACTTATTATACAGCAGAAGAGTATAAAGAACTGACGGAAGACACCGAAGGGGTTTATCGTGGAATCGGCGTGACAATGCAAAAAGATGTGTCTACCGGAGCGGTAACCGTCGTAAAATGTTTTGAGGGAGCACCGGGAGCAGAAGCAGGATTACAGCCACAGGATCAGTTAGTCAAGGTCAATGGCGAGGATATCACAGACAAAGAACTCAGTGAAGTCGTAAAAATGATAAAAACTTCGGAATCAGATACCGTGACACTGACTATTTTAAGAGAAGGTGAAAGCGATTACCGAGAAGTAGAAGTAACGCTTGATACCGTAGAAGCACCAATGGTAGAACATGAAATGCTGGATGATAAAATCGGTTATATTACGATTAATCAGTTTGCAGAAACTACAGCAAGCCAGTATGAAACCGCTTTAGAAGATTTAAATAATCAGGGAATGGAGCGTCTGATTGTAGATGTCAGAGATAATCCGGGCGGACTCTTAACTTCTGTATGTGATGTCTTAGACTCGATGCTTCCGGAGGAACTGCTTGTTTACACCGAAGACAAAAATGGCAAGAAAAGTGAATATAATGCAACAGGCACCGACCAGTTTGATAAGCCGATGGTAGTACTCGTAAATGGAAACAGTGCAAGTGCAGCAGAAATTTTTTCCGGTGCGCTTCAGGATTATAAAGTGGCAAAACTGGTAGGAACGACTACATTTGGAAAAGGAATTGTTCAGCAAATCTTTAATCTTTCTGATGGAAGTGCAGTAAAAATGACCATTTCCAAGTATTATACTCCGAGCGGAAGATGCATCCATGGAACAGGTCTGGAGCCGGATGTTGAGATGGATTTGCCGGATGAGTTAAAAAATCAGGTTAGTATTGATAAAAGTGAGGACACTCAGCTTCAAAAAGCGATTGAGACTGTAAAAGAAATACAGTAAAATAAAAAAATAAAAAAGTTAGGAGAAACAGCCTATGTATAATTTTGTAATTCTGACAGATAATACCGTAGATATGCCAGTTGAATGGTTAAATGAGCATGAGGTAGGCTACGAATGTCTTCCGTGTAGTATGAACGGAGTAGTTTATGATAAAAAGAATCCGATTGATACAAAGCTGTTTTACAGGCAGATGAGAGAAGGAGCAATGCCGACGACTTCCCAGATGAATCCGGCAATGGCAGAGGAAATGTTTGAGCCTTATTTACAGGAGGGAAAAGACATTTTATATCTTGCCTTTTCTTCCGGTTTGTCGGGGACATGCAACAGTGCCCGTATGGCAGCAGAGGAATTAAAAGAAAAATATCCGGAAAGACAAATCAAGATAATGGATTCATTAGCTGCATCCATGGGAGAAGGATTACTGCTCTATTATGCAGTAAAATTAAGAGACAAGGGAAAAAACCTGGATGAAATCTGTGACTGGCTGTTGGAAAACAGACTGCATCTGTGCCATGTATTTACAGTAGATGATTTAAATCATTTACACAGAGGCGGAAGAGTTTCCAAGGCAACTGCGGTTTTAGGAACACTGGCAAATATTAAGCCGATGCTTCATGTAGATAACGAGGGAAAACTGATTTCAATTGGAAAAGTCAGAGGAAGAAAGAAATCTCTTGCGACACTGGTTTCCATGATGGAAGAACGAATTGGAGGGTATTGTGATAAAAATGAAACCGTGTTTGTCAGTCATGGAGATTGTGAGGCTGATGCCGAGTATGTGGCAGGACTGGTAAAAGAAAAATTTGGGATTGAAAATATTATGATTCATCCGATTAGTGCAACGATAGGAGCACATTCCGGTCCGGGAACGGTAGCGCTGTTTTTCCTTGGAGAATACCGCTAGTACAGCGTACAAAAAATAACCAGATTAATAGTGCAGAATAAATTTTTATTGTGCAAAGAAGAAAAGCGATAGGAAGTAATTTTGGAGGAAACGAATGAATTTAAACTTTAAACCGGTAGAAGCAGAAGATTTGGAAAAATTAAATCCGTTTTTCTGTAAACGACCGAATAAAACCTGTGACAGTGTATTTTTAGACAGCTTTATCTGGAGAGAATATTACAACGTAAGATATGCCGTCAGCGATGATAAGGCAATTTTATGGCTGATGGACTTAGAGGGAAAAACAGGTTCTGCAATGCCGATTTGTAGTGAAGAAGATTTAGAATATTATTTTTGGAAACTGGTGGAATATTTTAATACAGAATTAAAGGCACCGCTGTATATCAATCTGGCAGATGAAGAAGCCGTAGAACAGTTAGGCTTAAAAAATATGCCGGATAAATTTAAGATTACAGAACAGGTGGATTTAAAAGATTACCTGTATGATGGAAATACAATGCGTACCTTGTCTGGAAAAAAACTGCATAAAAAGAAAAATCATTTAAATGCCTTTAAACGAGAATATGAGGGCAGATATGAGTACCGCCGTTTGTGTTGCTCAGACAGAGGCGATGTCTGGAAGTTCTTGGATCGCTGGAGAGAAGAAAAGGGCGAAGAAGTAGAAGAGCATCTGGACTATGAAGTGCGTGGAATCCATGAGATTTTAAAGAATTGTTCTCTTTTGAATGTCAGAATGAGCGGAGTTTATATTGATGGTCATTTAGAAGCCTTTACGATTGGAAGCTATAATCCGTTGGAGCAGATGGCGGTAATTCATATTGAAAAGGCAAATCCGGAAATCAGAGGGTTGTATCAGTTTATTAACCAACAGTTCTTGATTGAGGAGTTTCCGGAGGCCGTTTTAATCAACCGTGAGGACGATTTGGGCTTAGAGGGATTAAGAAAAGCAAAGCTTTCTTATAATCCAATTGACTATGCAAGAAAATATCAGGTAGAACAGATTTGGTAAATCGGAGCGTTGATTTGATATGAAGAACAGATATTTAAGCAACGAGGAAAAAAGAGCCTGCGAAGCGCTCTGGAAGGAAGCATTTTTCGAGGACAGTGATTCCTTTCGGGAATATTATTTTACAGAGAAAGTAAAGACAAATCAGATACTCGTGGCCAAAAAAGACAGGCAAATTTTGTCTATGATTCATCGAAATCCCTATCAGTTGAATATTAAAAATCAAAAAGTAGTCTGTGATTATCTGGTCGGTGTTGCGACGAAGATAGAAAACAGAGGTCAGGGATATATGCGAAGTCTCTTAAAACAGGCACTTTTGGATATGTATCAGGAGGACATGCCGTTTTGCTTTTTGATGCCGGCAGATCGTCGTATTTATGAGCCGTTTGATTTTGTGTATGTATTTGACCAGCCGGTGTGGGAATTAAAATCAAGGACAAAATCAAAAGACTGGCTGGAGCAGGAAGTGACAGATGAGTCGGCAAAGGAAATCGCAGACTGGATGAATGAGTGGTTAAAGGCACGGTATGAGGTGTTTACATGGCGGGATGAGAATTATGTGAAAGTTCTGCTGAAAGAATTAAAAAGCGAAAATGGAAGTTTAAAAGCATTAAAAGCACCGGAAAATCCACATCAGATAAAGGCATTAAGGGCAGAGTGGGGAATGGAGAAAAAAGAACAGCGTCTGCTTTATGCCAATGCGGATGACTGTAAAAAGATAAAACAAGAACCTGCAATTATGGTAAGAATCGTGAACCTTCCAGAGTTTTTGAAATATATCTGCCTGAAAGATAATGTAGCAGAGCAGGAAGTGATTTATCAGTTAAAGGTAAAAGATAAACTGCTTGAAAAGAATGATGGAATCTGGATTTGGCATGTCAATCACGAGGAGTCTTTTATTGAAGCATCCGATGGAAAAGCTTTCCGGAAAAAAGAATCAGATGAGCAACAGGAGAAAAATTCACAAAAAGAACGAACCATAGAACTTGAAATTTCGGAATTGACATCGTGGTTATTGGGATATGAAATACCAGAAAACATAAGTGAGACTGTAAAAGCAGAAATCTGTTATATCAACAGAATTTTTTTGGATGAGATTGTTTAGTACAGCTGTTTTATTTATGCAGCACAAGAGAAAAGAGGGAAAACGGGCATGCAAACAGAAGAAATGCTGGAAGAACTGTTAAAAAAGGCAAAGGTGGATATGGCACTTCGGCAGAAGTTATTTGATACAAGAAATGAAAAAAATCCAGTTTCCGCATTTTGTAAAACTTGCAGAGAATTGGGATATGAAATCTATGATATGGATTTAATCAGCGCCGGAGAAGAATTTTACGCAACCATGAGAAGAAGTACAAATGGTGGAGGAGAAAATTCTCCGATGCTGGAGGGCGAAGATGATTTCTATGAACTGTTTTTTGCAAGTCTGGAAAGTTTATAAGAAATCGTTCCGCTCCCATGCAGTTCTAATAAATGTTAGAAATACATTGGAAAAGATAAAGAGGAAAAAGAAATGGAAATAGAAATACAAAATATTATTAAAATTGTGGAAGATGCAGCAGGAATTTTATCACAAAGAGATTTAATCGGGGATATCTCGGTGAAAGGTCCGGCTGATTTTGTAACTGAGGCAGATAAGGATATTCAGCAGTTTATCCAGGCAGAACTTCTGGTTCAGTATCCGGACATTCAGTTTCTTGGAGAAGAAGACAGTCAGAAAGAGGTAGATTTCTACGGAAAAATGTGGGTGCTTGACCCGGTTGACGGAACGACAAATCTGATTCATGATTATCGTTCCAGTGCAATTTCTCTGGCTTTGTTTGAGGCAGGAAAACCGGTTTTTGGAATTATTTATCAGCCGTATACAAAGGAATTATTCTGGGCGCAGAAAGGAAAAGGGGCATTTCTTGGCACAGAAAGAATTTCTGTCAGCGAGGCTGGTTCTCTCTCTGAGAGTATTGTAAATGTTGGAACATCTCCATATAAAAAAGAACTGGCAGATGAAAATTTTGAACTGATTAAAAAGGTATTCTGTAAGAGTCAGGACATCAGACGAAGTGGTTCGGCTGCCTTAGACCTTGCATGGATTGCCTGCGGACGTAGCGATGCATTTTTTGAGCGCAATCTGAAATTATGGGATTTCGCAGCAGGCTGGATAATCATTGAAGAAGCAGGCGGAAAAGTGGTAGATTTTAATGGTATGGAAATAAGACCGGTGATTGCTGCGGATATTGTTGCCGGAACACCAAAAGTCTGTGAGGAACTCTTGACACTGATCAAAGAAAACTGAACTTAAAAAGAAGCACGGAACTTAGATGGAGAGACTCCATATTGCTTTTTGAAGGCTTTGCTTAAGTGAAATTCATCATAAAATCCGAAGTTCAGTGCGGCTTCGTGAAGTTTTGCGTCTGGCTGATGAATCAGAAAATCGCGTACCATTTCAAGCTTTGTCTCCATTTGATAAGCATAAAAGGTTTTTCCGCAGTTTTTTAAAAAATGATTATTTAAGGTACGGGCACAGATATAATAGCTGTCTGCAATTTCGGAAGCGGTATAAAAAACCTGCGGATTGGATTGAAGTTTCTGCGTAACCTCTTCAAAAAGGGAATCGGTCTTATGATTGGAGCAGATGTTATCATTTAATTCATGAATTTCGCAGAGCATAAGATTAAATAATAAAGAAATTCGATGTTCTTTCTGGGGACTTTTGGACCAATAGGCACGAATAATATTTTGAAAATAAGTGCGGATTAGAACCCGCTCTTTGCAGTGCAATAAGGTATGGCATGGAAAAGTAGAAGAGGATTCCACTTTTTCCATGCTATTTTTTGTAGATAAAAAATGCTGTTTTTTAGAATTAAGATGGTGTTTGCTGTCAGATTCCAAAGCGGTAGGAAGGACGTGCAGGTACATGTGACGGTTGCCGGCATTGCAGGGAATCCGTCCATAGTGATGGCGTCCGGCAGATAAAATTAGCAAATCATCTTTTGACAAGTGATAAACCTTGTTTTCTTCAAAAATTTCCCATTCTCCATCTAAAATATATAAAAAATCGTGCACATCCATAATCCGGTTTGGGTGAACCATTCCGTTTACGGAAGTGATATAGTTTGCACCGGTTATCCGGCGTTCAGCCATTTCTTCTAAATTCAGCATAAAAAAATCCTCCTTTGAAACAGAATTAATACAGAATGATTAAAATTTGAAAGTTCATATCTTTCCAAATTATACATGTAAATTTCCGAATTGGCAATGGATTCTACAGGCTCAAACTGCTAGAATAAAGATAACAAAAAACAAAAAATCTTTAAACAAAAAGATTAGATTTCAAGAGTAGATCAAAATGATTTGGGAGGAAGTTTACATGGACAAGACAAAATTCAGCAGACCACTTTCTTTAAAAAACGTACAGATTACAGATACGTTCTGGAAAAAAGAAATGGAATTAGTAAGAACAGAAGTAATTCCGTATCAGTGGAGAGCTTTAAATGATGAGGTAGAGGATGCGGCACCAAGCTTCTGTATGCATAATTTTGAAGCAGCAGGCAGACAGAATAAGGAAAGAAGAGAGAAAGGAGCAGGATTTAAAGAGCCGGTTTATACATTTCGTGGATTTGAGACGCTTCCGGAAGACCCCGGACATCTCGAAGATAAGTTCTACGGATTTGTATTTCAGGACAGTGATTTTTATAAGTGGATTGAAGCAGTTGGGTATTCTTTAAGCCAGCATCCGGATGAAAAATTAGAGGCAATTGCAGATGGTGCAATTGATATCGTCTGCAAAGCGCAGCAGGAAAATGGTTATCTGGACACTTATTATATCTTAAATGGAAAAGATAAGATTTTTACCAATTTAAAAGATAATCATGAATTATATTGTCTCGGACATCTCTTAGAAGGAGCAGTTGCCTACTATGATGCAACGGGAAAAGACAAATTGTTAAACGCAGCAAAGCGTTATGCAGATTATGTGGATTCCTGCTTTGGAAAAGAAGAAGGAAAATGTAAAGGTTATCCGGGACATGAAATTGCAGAGATGGCATTGGTTCGTCTTTATGAGACAACTGGCGAAGATAAATACTTGAATCTGGCGCGTTTCTTTATTGATGAGAGAGGAACAAGACCATATTATTACGACAATGAACATCCGGAAGAAGTGAAAAAGAATTCAGACGGATTGCGCTATGAATATAATCAGGCACACAAGCCGGTTCGTGAACAGGACGAAGCAGTCGGACATTCCGTACGTGCAGTTTATCTTTACAGTGGAATGGCAGATGTGGCAAGACTGACTGAAGATGAAAGTCTGTTAAAAGCGTGTGAAGTGCTCTGGAACAATATGACAAGAAAGAAAATGTATATCACTGGAGGAATCGGTGCAACCCATATTGGAGAAGCATTTTCCTTTAATTATGATTTACCGAATGATACCGCTTATGCAGAAACCTGTGCATCCATTGGTCTGGTCTTTATGGCAAGAAGAATGTTGGAGATGACACCGGATGCAAAATACGCTGACGTAATGGAACGTGCATTATATAATGGTGTTTTAAGTGGGATGGCATTAGATGGAAAGAGTTTCTTCTATGTTAATCCATTAGAGGTGCTCCCGGAAGCCTGCCACAAAGATGAGAGAAAGTTCCATGTAAAACCGGTTCGTCAGAAATGGTTTGGATGTGCCTGCTGTCCTCCAAATATCGCAAGATTATTAAGTTCTATCAGTACTTATGCATACACCGAAAATGAAGATACTTTATTTGTACATCTGTATATTGGTGGAATAATCAAAAAACAGCTGGATAGACAAGAGATCGAAATAAAAGTGACCTCTGAATTCCCATGGGATGGAACAGTAAAAGTAGAAATGCCTGCAACCGAAAATCCATTTACTCTGGCATTTAGAATCCCACAGTGGGCAAAAAATTATCAGGTAAAAGGCATAGAAGGCGCCAAGACAGAAGAAAAAGCCGGTTATCTCTATGTGACAAAACAGTGGACTGGAACTGAAACAGTAGAGTTGGAATTCCCAATGGAAGTAAGACTGGTTCAGACCAATCCAAAGGTAAGGGAAAACATTGGAAAAATTGCAGTTGTAAGGGGACCGATTGTGTATTGTCTGGAAGAAGCAGATAATGGTGCAGATTTACATCTTGTATCCTTAAGTCCGAAAGCTGTTTGCGAAGTAAAAGCAGAAGAGATTGCAGGAGAACCGGTAAAAACAGTGCTGACAGAGGGATTTCGTCAGGAAAATCCAGAAGAGGAAGAATTGTATACTATTGCAGAAGCAGATACAGAAATTCCGGCTAAATTAAAGTTTATTCCATATTATGTATGGGCAAACAGAGGCGAAAATGAAATGACTGTGTGGGTAAAAAAAGCATAAATTCAGTAGAATTTATTAGTATCGCATACTGAATTTCACGAGTGTCTGACTTGAATATATTAGTTGCGAAAGAAAATAAAAAAGCATATAATAGACCTGTAAAATAATACATCATACAACAGATGGAGAAAGAGAGGTCTTAAATGTATTGCACAAGAAAAGTAGCAGATGATTTAATCTGGGTAGGAGCAGATGACAGAAGACTTGCCATGTTTGAAGGCGTGTACTCTGTGCCAAAGGGAGTATCTTATAACTCTTATTTATTATTAGATGAAAAGACCGTTGTATTTGATACCGTTGACCACGCAGTAGAGAAAACATTTCTGGAAAATATAGAGCATGAATTGAACGGAAGAACTTTAGATTATCTTGTAGTACAGCACATGGAACCGGACCATTCCGCAACAGTCCGTACCCTGCTGATGTTGTATCCGGAAGCAGAAGTAGTATGCAGTAAAAAAACAGAAGGAATGTTACGTCAGTTTTTTGGTGATGCAGTTAAGATGAACATAAAAGTAGTCGGAGAAGGGGATACCTTAAAAACCGGAAAACATGAGTTTACCTTCCTTGCTGCACCGATGGTTCACTGGCCGGAAGTCATTGTCACGTATGATTTGACAACCAAAACTTTGTTTTCAGCCGATGCATTTGGAACATTTGGCGCATTAAATGGTGCATTATTTGCTGACGAAGTAGATTTTTTCCGTGATTATCTGGATGAAGCACGCAGATATTATACCAATATCGTAGGAAAATACGGTGTTCAGGTACAGGCTTTATTAAAGAAAGCTGCAACTGTGGAAATCAAGACTATTTGTCCGCTTCATGGATTTGTATGGAGAGAAGACATCGGTGCTTATCTGGAAAAATACCAGAAATGGAGCTTATATGAACCGGAAGTAAGCGGTGTTATGATTGCGTATGCGTCTGTATATGGAAATACAGAAAATGCAGCCAATATTCTTGCATGCAGATTACGCGATAAAGGGATTAAGACAATTATGTTTGACGTCTCTGTAGCTGAGACTTCAGAAGTAGTAGCTGCGTCTTTCCAGTACAGCCATCTGGTATTTGCCGCTCCAACTTACAATGGCGGAATCTTTATTAAGATGGATGAAGTACTCCGTGATATTGAAGCACACAGTTTAAAGAATCGTACTGTAGCATTTATGGAGAACGGAACCTGGGCAGTGACATGCGGAAAACAGATGAAAGAAATTTTTGCGGGATTAAAAGGCATGAATATCATAGAGGATACTGTTACAATTAAATCCGCACTCGCAGACGGTCAGGAAGCACAGGTAGAAAAACTGGCAGAAGCGATTGCCGAAACCATGTAAAAAAACAAAATCAAAAATAAAAAAGAACCAATGGTTAATGACGGTTGACCATTGGTTCTTTTTAAGTTTATCTTTATTATTAAAATTAGTTCAGAGTATTAACAGCTTTAGATAAACGTGAAACTTTTCTTGCTGCATTGTTTTTGTGGTAAACACCTTTTGTAGCAGCTTTATCAATTGTAGAAATAGCGTTTGCTAATGCTGCAACTGCTGCTTCTTTATCTTTTGCTACAACTGCTGCTTCTACTTTCTTGATAGAAGTCTTAACTGCTGATTTGATAGATTTATTTCTGTCAGCTTTTTTCTGGTTTACTAAAACTCTTTTTTTAGCAGATTTAATATTAGCCAAATCCGTACACCTCCAAAATTATTATATTTCATATTCGTATGTTTATTATCTGATACCAAAGAAGACACGGGCACTTTGGTATTCACATGCTTTTTTATTCTAGTTTATTTATCGCAAAATGTCAATACATAAAATCTATGAAAATGCAAAAAATAGAAATAAATCTGATAAAGAGGGAGAAAAACAGCATGATTCGAGGAAGAATACACACCGATTTGGCACTGGAAGCAAAGGAAAGATATGAGGAGGACAATGTAGAAATCAGAGGAGTCTGTATTGAAGAAGAGTATAATGAGGAAAAAGACATCCGGACCACTCTGGTAAAAATTGAAACTGAAAACGGAGCACGGGCGATGGGGCGTCCGCAGGGAAGTTATCTGACTTTAGAAGCACCGAATCTATCTATACCGGATGAGGATTATCACAGGGAAATTTCAGAAGAACTGGCAAGACAGGTTAAGAAACTGATACCGGAGAAAAAAGAATTGACGGTTTTGGTGGTGGGACTTGGAAATCGGCAGGTCACACCCGATGCGTTGGGACCGGACGTGGTGGACAATTTAAAAATGACCCGCCATATAATTTTAGAATATGGTGTGCGGGCAATGGGAGAACAAAACAGATATCAAGTCAGCGGGCTTGTTCCGGGGGTGATGGCGCAGACGGGAATGGAGACACTTGAAATTGTAAAAGGTGTGATAAATGAGACCAGACCGGATGTTGTGATTGCAGTTGATGCACTTGCAGCAAGAAGTACAAAGCGGTTAAATCGTACAATCCAGATTACAGATACCGGAATTATTCCAGGCTCTGGTGTAGGAAATCACAGAAATGGGTTGACAAAGGAGACACTTGGAGTAATGGTAATCGGAATTGGAGTGCCGACAGTGGTAGACGCAGCAACAATTGTGCAGGATTCAATGGAAAAACTGCTTCAGACATTAGAAGAAAAAGAAAAGAAAGAATTTCTGGAAGAAATGATTCCACCGGCATTATACAGCATGTTTGTGACGCCAAAGGACGTGGATGAGACGATGAAACGGCTGTCTTATACAATTTCAGAGGGTTTGAACCGGGTATTTTGTTAAAAAGCAGGCTCAGAGTTTATCTGTGTTCATGAGCAAGTAGCGAAGCGGATTGCGAATGTCCGCTTTATAAGGTATAAAGCGCAGGGATTGTCTCATATAAAGATAGGAGATGATAGGGGGAACAAAATGAGAGAAGGAAACAGGGCAAAGCTGGTTTTATGGGGGATTTTTATCGCTCTTGCAGGATATCTGAGTTTGAAGGGACTATCTCTTGATAAAGAAACATTTGTATGGATGGGAATAAATCTGGAAGAGCAGGCAGTCGAGGTTTATCTCCCATCGATATTAGAATCGGATGGAAAAGAAGCATCGCTTAGTGACAAGATTTTAAGTGAGTTATTTGTAAGAGGGGGGACAAATGTACGAAGCATTTCTGAACAGGCGGGGGCAGATTCGGAAACCGACCGGAAGATTATCAAAGAAAATGAACAATTTTTAGTTGAAAATCTGACAAAGGAAAATCAGGAGGCGGAACCGAAAGAAAAAAATCAGGAGGGTACAGGAATGGAGAGTGAGGGAAAAAGTACAGTGGAAGAAAACACGCAAGAAAATACGGAAGAAAGTACGCAAGAAAATGTTGAGGAAAATGCAGGAACGGAAAATGGGCAGAAGGGGACATTGACAGCCAGTGTCCCGGTCATGGACCTTCCATTGGAGCAGTTTCAGGATTTTAATTTTGTCATCAGCAATTTTTACACGATAGATAAGACAACTAGCATTAACAGTGAACAGCTTAATGCAGTGACACTCTTGGAAAAGGATTTACGGATGAGTGCAGGGGCAGAAAATCCACAGATTCTGATTTATCATAGTCATTCACAGGAGGAATTTGCAGATTCTGTTCCAGGGGATGCTTCCACAATGATAGTGGGGGTGGGAGAGTATTTGACGACTCTGCTTCGGGATACATACGGATACAATGTCATGCATGTGACAGACACATTTGATATTATGGGTGGAAAATTAGACAGAAATAAAGCTTATAACTATGCACAGGAGACCATCAGCCGGATTTTGGAGGAAAATCCAAGCATTGAGGTGGTGATTGACCTACACAGGGATGGAGTAACCGGTGCGAAACGGCTGGTGACGGAAATAAACGGAAAGCCGACGGCAAAGATTATGTTTTTTAATGGTCTAAGCCGGACGAATCAAAATGGAGAACTTTCCCATCTGCCGAATCCTTATATTCAGGATAATCTTGCATTTTCGCTTCAGCTTGCGCGTTATGCCAAAGAATATTATCCGGACTGGTTTCGCACGATTTATCTAAGAGGATATCGTTATAATCTGCACTTGAGACCAAAAGCTCTGCTGGTTGAATGTGGAGCACAGACAAATACGGTAGAAGAAGAAATGAACGCAATGCAGCCCCTTGCAGACATTTTGAACAAAGTGCTGACTGGGGCATGAAACGCTTGCACGTGCAGGGAATCTCGTGATATACTGAGCGTTAGCAAGAGATAAAAATTACTTTAAAATTAAAATAAAGTTCAAGTTGAAAAACAGTTTAGAGGAGAAAGAACGAATTTATGGCAGGAATCGAACAAAGTAAAATCAGAAATTTTTGTATTATCGCACATATTGACCATGGAAAATCAACCCTTGCGGACCGTATTATCGAAAAAACCGGTCTTTTAACCGCAAGAGAGATGCAGGCACAGGTGCTTGATAACATGGAGTTGGAGCGTGAGAGAGGAATTACAATCAAATCTCAGGCAGTTCGTATTGTATACAAGGCAAAAGACGGAGAAGAGTATATTTTTAATTTGATTGATACCCCAGGGCATGTTGACTTTAACTATGAGGTTTCAAGAAGCCTGGCAGCCTGTGACGGTGCAATTTTAGTTGTCGATGCGGCACAGGGAATTGAAGCGCAGACACTTGCAAATGTATACCTTGCACTGGATCACGATTTGGATGTATTTCCGGTTATCAATAAAATTGACTTACCAAGCGCAGAACCGGAACGTGTCAAAAATGAAATTGAGGATGTCATTGGAATCGAAGCACAAGATGCGCCTTTGATTTCTGCAAAAATGGGACTCAATATTGAAGAAGTGTTAGAGCAGATTGTGACGAAAATTCCGGCACCGACAGGGGATGCATCTGCACCGCTTCAGGCATTGATTTTTGACTCCGTCTATGACTCTTATAAGGGTGTTATTGTATTTTGCCGAATCAAAGAGGGAACAGTAAAGAAAGGCACACGTATTCGTATGATGGCGACCGGCGCAGTAGAAGAGGTAGTAGAAGTTGGATATTTTGGAGCAGGACAGTTTATTCCATGCGATGAGTTATCCGCAGGTATGGTTGGTTACGTCACAGCAAGTATTAAAAATGTAAAAGATACCCGCGTGGGTGATACTATCACAGATGATGAGCGTCCATGCGATGCACCGCTTCCGGGTTATAAAAAAGTAAATCCGATGGTATACTGTGGTGTCTATCCGGCAGATGGTTCAAAATATCAGGATTTAAGAGATGCGCTTGAAAAACTGCAGTTAAATGATGCCTCCCTTCAGTTTGAACCGGAAACTTCAATTGCATTAGGATTTGGTTTCCGCTGTGGATTCTTAGGACTTTTACATCTTGAAATTATTCAGGAACGTCTGGAGAGAGAGTATAATCTTGATTTGGTTACGACTGCACCGGGTGTTGTTTACCGTGTCTATAAAACAAATGGAGAAATGATGGAATTAACGAATCCGTCCAATCTTCCAGACCCATCTGAAATTGATTACATGGAAGAGCCGATGGTTAAGGCGGAAATTATGGTGACAACGGATTTTATTGGACCGATTATGGATTTATGTCAGGAACGCCGTGGTCAGTATCAGGGAATGGAATACATGGAGACAACTCGTGCGCTTTTAAAATATCATCTGCCGTTAAATGAGATTATTTACGATTTCTTTGACGCCTTAAAATCCCGCTCCAGAGGATATGCTTCTTTTGATTATGAAATGCTTGGCTATGAGAGAAGTGAGCTGGTTAAGCTGGATATTTTAGTTAACAAAGAAGAAGTGGATGCGCTTTCTTTTATTGTATTTGAAGGCTCTGCTTATGAGCGTGGCAGAAAGATGTGCGAAAAATTAAAAGAAGAGATTCCGAGACAGCTCTTTGAAATTCCGATTCAGGCAGCGATTGGAAGTAAGATTATTGCACGTGAAACCGTAAGAGCAATGCGAAAAGACGTACTTGCAAAATGCTATGGTGGAGATATTTCCAGAAAGAGAAAACTGCTTGAAAAGCAGAAAGAAGGAAAGAAGAGAATGCGTCAGGTTGGTAACGTAGAGATTCCACAGAAAGCATTTATGAGTGTATTAAAATTAGACGAAGATTAAGCTACTGTGACAGTAATAAAGAAAAGTAATAAAAACAGATCAAAATAGGTCAGTGTGTGGGAAGGTAGTAAAACAAATGAAGAAGGATTTGGGGCTGTATCTTCATGTGCCGTTTTGCGTAAAAAAATGCAATTACTGCGATTTTTTATCGAAAGAGGCAACAGAAGAAGAAAAAGAGGCGTACGTAGATGCGCTGATAAAAGAAATAAAAAGCTATAAGAAATTTGCGGGGAATTACAAAGTATCAACGGTTTTTGTGGGAGGGGGAACTCCGTCCTGCTTAAAATCAGAACAGACAAAACGTATCTTTGATGCGCTTTATGAAATCTTTGAATTTGTCAAACATCCGGAGATTACAACAGAGATGAATCCGGGGACGGTTGACAGAGAAAAACTTGAAACTTATAAGGCATGTGGAATCAATCGTTTAAGCATCGGCATGCAGTCGGTAAAAGATGAAAATCTGAAAGTGCTTGGACGGATTCACAACTTTGAACAACTTCTGGAATCTTATCAGCTGGCAAGAGAAACAGGCTTTACCAATATCAATCTGGATTTGATGTCCTCTTTGCCTTCTCAGACCAAAGAGGAATGGGAAGAAGAACTGCAAAAAACGGTGGAATTAAATCCGGAACACATTTCTGCGTATCAGCTTATCATAGAAGAGGGCACACCGTTTTATGAAAAATATGATGCACATCCGGAACTTCTGCCGGGTGAAGAAGAGAGCAGAGCGATTTATCAGACAACAAAACGTATCTTAGAAGCAAATGGCTATCAGCAGTATGAGATTTCCAACTATGCGAAACCGCAGAAAGAATGTAAACATAATCTGCGTTACTGGGAGCGGGGAGAGTATCTTGGAATCGGGCTTGGATCAGCCTCTCTGATTCAAAATATGCGCATGAACAATACCAGAGAGATGAGTGAATACCTGGAAAAATCCGCAGTGCCAAAAGAAATGCGAAAAGATGTGGAATTTTTAGAGAACCGTCAGCAGATTGAAGAATTTATGTTTTTGGGACTTCGAAAAACTTATGGTGTTTCGAAAAAAGAATTTCACCGTGCCTTTGGACGGGAACTTGAAGATGTGTATGGACAGACCTTAAAGAAATTTATCGAAGAGGGCATGATAAAAGAGAAAAAAGACCGAATCTTTTTAACAGAAGATGGGGTGCTGGTGAGCAATCAGATTTTGTCAGAATTTCTGTTTTGACTGCCTGACTTTTGTTTGAACTGCTTTAAGAAATATTAGAAAAATTTAAGAAAGTTTTAGAAATAAAATCTGGAAAAATAAGGATTTCTGTGGCACAATAAAATACGCAAAAGATGATTTCTTTAAGAGATATGTCTGTTCTGTAATGGGGACAGAACGACATGGTTATGGGAGGCTATTATGAATATTTTATTTTTCCTTACTCCAAAAAGTGATGTGGCTTATATTTATGACAATTACAGTTTAAGACAGGTGCTTGAAAAGATGGAGTATCACAAGTATTCCTGTATTCCAGTGATTGGAGTGGACGGAAAATATGTAGGTACAATCACAGAAGGTGATTTGTTATGGGGGTTGAAAGAACGTGGAGCATTTGATTTGAAGAAAGCGGAAGAAGTTCCGATTCGTTCCTTTGAGCGTAGAATGGATTATGCACCGGTTCGGATTGACTCGGATATGGAAGATTTGCTCGATAAAGCACTTCGCCAGAATTTTGTTCCGGTTATAGATGACCAGAAGAATTTTATCGGAATTGTCACAAGACGTGATATTATGATGTATATGGCATCTGCTGGCAGAAAATCAAAGACAGAATCGAAAAAAGTATATGTGGAAACAGTAGGTTAACCACTTAAGTCAGGATAAAAATTATAAGAAAAGGACAGTCTAATACAGGCTGTTTTTTTCTTTTACAAAGTTATGGTGAGAGTGTCAAAAGTATAAAAAGGTGTCTTGAAAATAATTCGAACAAATGTTTGTAAATAAAAAATCTCTGTGCTATAATGATACTGTTGAAGTTAATCGCATCGCAAGAAGGAAATGAGGAAAATACATTGAGAAATCAGGAACATAAATTTATTAAGATACGTGGAGCAAATGAAAATAATTTAAAAAATTTAAGTGTAGACATCCCAAGAAATGAATTTGTCGTGCTGACCGGTTTAAGTGGTTCAGGAAAGAGTTCTTTGGCATTTGATACAATTTATGCGGAAGGACAGCGCAGATATATGGAGTCGCTTTCTTCTTATGCAAGACAGTTTTTAGGACAGATGGAAAAGCCGGATGTGGAGAGTATTGAAGGATTGTCTCCGGCAATTTCCATTGACCAGAAGTCAACAAATCGAAATCCCCGTTCAACAGTTGGAACAGTAACCGAAATTTACGATTATTTTCGTTTATTGTATGCAAGGGTGGGAATCCCGCATTGCCCAAAGTGTAAAAAAGAAATCAAAAAGCAGACCGTAGACCAGATGGTAGACCAGATTATGGCACTGCCCGAGCGGACGAAATTTCAACTGCTTGCCCCGGTTGTAAGAGGCCGGAAGGGAACACATGCCAAGTTGTTAGAACAGGCAAGAAAGAGCGGTTATGTCCGTGTATTGATTGATGGGAATCTTTATGAATTAAATGAAGAAATCAAATTAGATAAAAATATTAAGCATAATATTGAGATTGTTGTGGATCGTCTGATTGTAAAAGAGGGAATCGAAAAGCGTCTGACCGATTCCATTGAAAATGTGCTTCATCTTGCAGATGGACTGATGATGGTGGATACCATGGATGGAAACGTAATTAATTTCAGTCAAAGCTTTTCCTGTCCGGATTGTGGAATCAGCATTGATGAGATTGAACCGAGAAGTTTTTCATTTAATAATCCATTTGGAGCGTGTCCGGACTGTTTAGGTCTTGGATATAAGATGGAATTTGACGTGGATTTAATGATTCCGGATCAGAGTTTAAGCATTGCCGAGGGTGCAATCGTTGTGCTTGGATGGCAGTCCTGTACGGATAAGGGCAGTTTTACCCGCGCAATTTTAGATGCACTTGCCGAGGAATATCATTTTGATTTGGAAACTCCGTTTCAGGATTATTCAGATGAAATTAAAGATGTGATTATCAATGGAACAGGTGGAAAGAAAGTAAAAGTTTATTATAAAGGACAGCGTGGAGAAGGCGTTTATGATGTTGCTTTTGAGGGGCTTATCAAAAATGTAGAGCGTCGTTATAAGGAAACCGGTTCAGAGAGTTCCAAACAGGAATACGAAAGTTTCATGCAGATTACACCGTGTAAGACCTGTAAAGGTCAGCGTCTGAAAAAAGAAGCGCTTGCTGTAACAGTCGGAGAGAAGAATATTGCCGAGGTAACGGCACTTTCGATTCGTAATCTTCAGGAATTTTTGGAGAATTTAAAGCTTACAGAGACACAGCAGTTAGTCGGAAATCAGGTGTTAAAAGAAATTCGTGCAAGAGTTGGTTTCCTTGTGAGTGTAGGTTTAGAATATCTGACGCTTTCAAGAGCGACCGGAACACTTTCCGGAGGAGAGGCACAGAGAATTCGTCTGGCAACCCAGATTGGTTCAGGGCTTGTCGGAGTTGCCTATATTTTGGATGAACCGAGTATTGGACTGCACCAGAGAGATAATGACAGGCTGTTATCCGCTTTGAAACATTTGAGAGATTTAGGAAATACGCTGATTGTGGTCGAACATGATGAAGATACGATGAGGGAAGCCGACTGCATTGTTGATATTGGACCCGGTGCGGGAGAACATGGAGGAGAATTGGTTGCAATTGGAACTGCCGAAGAAATTATGCAGTGTCCGGAATCAATTACAGGAAAATATTTAAGTGGTGAATTAAAGATTCCGGTTCCAAAGGAGAGAAAAAAGCCGACAGGGTTTTTGACGGTAAGAGGTGCAGAGGAAAATAATTTAAAAAATATAGATGTCAATTTCCCATTGGGGGTTATGACCTGTGTAACCGGAGTATCAGGTTCTGGAAAGAGTTCGCTTGTCAATGAAATTTTGTACAAGAGTCTTGCAAAAAAATTAAATCGTGCAAGAGTAGTGGCAGGAAAACATAAATGCATCGAAGGGACGGAACAGCTTGATAAGGTTATTGCGATTGACCAGTCCCCAATCGGACGAACTCCAAGGTCAAATCCAGCAACATATACAGGAGTATTTGACCAGATTCGTGATTTATTTGCGGCAACTGCGGATGCAAAAGCGAGAGGTTATAAGAAAGGTCGTTTCAGTTTTAATGTAAAAGGTGGACGCTGTGAGGCATGTAGTGGAGATGGAATCTTAAAAATTGAGATGCATTTTCTTCCGGATGTTTATGTGCCTTGCGAAGTGTGTCATGGGAAACGTTACAACCGTGAGACTTTGGAAGTCAAATACAAGGGAAAAAGCATTTATGATGTGTTAAATATGACGGTGGAAGAAGCACTGAAATTTTTTGAACATGTACCGTCTATCAAAAGAAAGATTCAGACCCTTTATGATGTAGGGCTTTCTTATATCCGCTTAGGACAGCCTTCTACGGAGCTTTCCGGAGGTGAAGCACAGAGAATCAAGCTGGCTTCTGAGTTAAGTAAAAGAAGTACCGGAAAGACGATTTATATCTTAGATGAGCCGACAACCGGACTTCATTTTGCAGACGTGCATAAACTAATCGAAATTTTACAGCGTCTTTGTGAAGGAGGAAATACCGTTGTTGTCATTGAACACAATTTAGATGTCATAAAAACTGCGGATTATCTTATCGATATTGGTCCGGAAGGAGGGGATAACGGGGGAACTGTGGTGGCATTTGGAACACCGGAAGAAGTTGCAGCGAATCCTGTCTCCTATACAGGTCAGTACGTGTCAAAATATTTGAAATGATTGCCTCTTTTCATTTTTCGGTAAGTTCGGTATAATGAAACACACAGCAGTCAGGCTGTGTGGTCTGCCGGAATCTTAAAATAAGATGAAAATAAAAGGCAGGAAAGGGGTAAGAATATGGGAGCTACAGAGATTGGAATTGACTTGGGCACAGCGAACATTCTGGTATATGTAAAAGGAAAAGGAATCATATTAAAAGAGCCATCCGTTGTTGCTTATGATAAAGATACAAATAAAATACGTGCAGTCGGAGAAGAAGCAAGACAGATGATTGGAAGAACACCGGGGAACATTATAGCGGTACGTCCGATGCGTCAGGGTGTGATTTCAGATTATGAAGTAACAGAAAAGATGCTCAAATACTTTATTTCAAAGGCAATGGGAAAAAGAGCGTTTCGAAAACCAAGAGTTAGCATTTGTGTGCCAAGCAGTGTCACAGAAGTAGAGAAAAAAGCAGTAGAAGAGGCAACTTATCGTGCCGGTGCAAGAGACGTTGCAATTATCGAAGAACCGATTGCAGCAGCGATTGGAGCCGGAATAGATATTACAATTCCATTTGGAAATATGATTGTAGATATCGGAGGAGGAACAACGGACGTTGCAGTAATTTCACTGGGCGGAACGGTAGTTTCAACTTCCATAAAAATAGCCGGAGATAACTTTGATGAGGCAATTATGCGTTATGTCCGCAAGAATTATAATTTGATTATCGGTGAGCGTACAGCAGAGGCAGCAAAGATAAAGATAGGAACGGTTTATCCGGAAACTCTTCCACATACAATAGAAGTAAAGGGCAGAGATACTGTGTCCGGACTTCCAAAAAGTGCAGAGATTTCATCCGAAGAAATCCGTGAGGCACTTGCAGAATGTACCGCTCAGATTATGGAAGTGATTCACAGTGTTCTTGAGAAAACACCGCCGGAACTGGCTGCGGATGTTGCGGAGCGTGGAATTGTCTTAACTGGAGGCGGAGCGCTTTTGGGCGGACTCGAGAAACTGATTGAAGAAGAAACAGGAATTAATACAGTTGTTGCAGAAGACCCTGGAATGGTAGTGGCGGTTGGAACAGGACAGTACCTTGATGTGATGAGTAAAGTCGAGGGAAAATAAGAAAGGAAAGCAGATGGAGGAAACCATAGAAGGATACGTTGACCACATTATCTTTCGAAATCAGGATAATGGATATACGGTTATGGTGGTAGTCACAGAGGACGAAGAATTAACCTGTGTCGGCAGTTTTCAGTACATGAACGAGGGAGAAACGATAAAAGCGTTCGGGCATTATACCGAACATCCCTCCTATGGACGGCAGTTTGTAATGAGTTCTTATGAAGTCATTGTTCCACAGGATTCTCAGGCGATGGAGCGGTATTTGGCTTCGGGAGCGGTTAAGGGAATTGGAGCGGCACTGGCAGCAAGAATTGTCCGCAGATTTAAAGAAGACACCCTGCGTATTATGGAGGAAGAACCGGAACGCCTTGCCGAGGTAAAAGGAATCAGTTTGAGAAAAGCGCAGGAGATTTCAGACCAGATAGTGGAAAAATCAGATATGCGAAAAGCAATGATGTTTCTTCAGCAGTATGGAATTTCTCTGGCACTCGGAGGAAAAATTTACAAGCAGTATGGTCCGCAGATGTATCATGTTTTAAAAGAAAATCCATATCAGATGGCAGAAGATGTAGAGGGGATCGGATTTAAGATTGCAGATGAGATTGCCGGAAGAATTGGAATTTTGCCGGATTCAGATTATCGAATCCGAAGTGGACTTCTTTACATACTGACGCAGGCATCCGCAGAGGGGCATGTTTATCTTCCAAAGAATTTTCTTTTAAGAAGGGCATCTGCGCTTTTAGGTGTGGAAGAATCCTATATGGAAAAACATATCATGGATTTGGCAATTGAGCGAAAGGTTGTAATAAAAGAAATTATGCTGGGGGAAGAAGAGCATGAGCAGATTGTGTATGCAAGCCAGTTTTATCAGGTAGAGCTGCATGTGGCACAGATGTTAAAAGAACTGGATTTAAAAGAAGAAATCAATCAGGATAAGTTAAAGCTTCAGTTAGACGAACTTGAATCAGCAGAAGAAATTACGCTGGATGAAAAACAGAGACAGGCAGTAATGCAGGCAGCCTCAAATGGGCTGCTTGTTGTAACGGGTGGACCGGGAACCGGAAAGACAACGACTATTAATGCGATTATCCGGTATTTTGAACAACAGAATGAAGAAATTCTTTTAGCTGCGCCGACGGGAAGGGCAGCAAAGCGAATGGCGGAGACGACGGGGTATGAGGCAAAAACCATTCACCGTCTGCTGGAGCTTTCTGGCATGCCGGAGAATCAGGCGAAAAAAGGAATTCATTTTGAAAGAAATGCGCAGAATCCATTAGAAGCCGATGTGATTATTATTGATGAGATGTCGATGGTGGATATTTTTTTAATGCATGCTCTGCTTTCGGCGATTATGCCAGGAACAAGACTGATTTTGGTAGGAGATGTCAATCAGCTTCCAAGCGTGGGTGCAGGAAGCGTGTTAAAAGATATTATTTTGTCCGATCAGTTTGCCGTTGTAGAATTGACAAAAATTTTCCGTCAGGCTTCTCAGAGTGATATCGTTGTCAATGCGCATAAAATCAATAAAGGAATACCGGTTACACTCGATAATAAGAGCATGGACTTTTTCTTTTTAAAACGTTACGATGCAAATGTGATTATCCGTGTACTGATAGCTCTGATTCAGAATAAACTACCGAAATTTGTAAATGCGACTCCTTATGAAATTCAAGTCTTGACTCCAATGAGAAAAGGGCTTTTAGGTGTGGAACGCTTAAATATGATTTTACAGCAGTATTTAAATCCACCAGATAATCAGAAAAGAGAAAAAGAGCATAGACAGGGGCTGTTTCGTGAAGGTGACAAGGTCATGCAGATTAAAAACAACTATCAGACAGAGTGGGAAATCCGTGGAATCGGGGGCATCCGTATTGAAAAAGGTGTGGGTGTATTTAATGGAGACACCGGAATTATCAGAGAAATCAATATGTTTGCGGAGACACTGACGGTTGAGTTTGAAGAGAGACGTTTTGTAGAATATCCGTTTAGGCAGTTAGATGAACTTGAACTTGCTTATGCAATTACAATACATAAGTCACAAGGTAGTGAATATCCGGCGGTAGTTATTCCGCTTTTGAATGGACCAAAGATGTTAATGAACCGTAACTTATTATATACAGCAGTGACCAGAGCACGAAAATGTGTGACTTTAGTAGGAGATGAAAAAATATTCTGGGAAATGGAAGAAAACCAAATGGAACAAAGCCGTTACACGACACTCGACTTAAGATTAAAGGAAATCGGATTACAGCAGGAATTTTAGATATTCTTTATCCAAGGAGATGTCCGGTGTGCGGAGAAATCGTAGCACAAAGGGGGCGCAGTATCTGTAAAGACTGCGCCCCAATGTTAAAACCGATAAAAGGAGTTCGATGTTACCGCTGTTCCAGACCACTTTTAGAGAAACGGCAGGAATTTTGCTATGACTGTAGTAGAAAAAAACATGTTTATCAACAGGGAATTGCGGTGTTTGGGTATCAAAATCCGGTGGCACAGTCCCTTTATCAGTTAAAATATCATGCAAGAAAAGAGTATGGAATTTTTTATGGGCATTATGCGGCAGTGTATGCAAAAAAACAGATTCAGGCATGGAAGATTGAGGTACTGATTCCGGTGCCGCTGCATCCGTCCCGTCTGGCAAAACGTGGTTATAACCAGGCAGAGGTGATTGCAAGGGCGATGGGAGAAAAATTAAATCTTCCGGTTGTGACGGATGCAGTAAAACGAGTGGAAAAAACAAAACCGTTAAAGGAATTAAATCCACAGGAGCGCAGAAAAAGTCTTCAGAGGGCATTTATGCCGGCAAAAAATCAGGCGCACTGGAAAAATGTACTGATTATCGATGATATTTATACGACAGGAAGTACGATTGATGCAGTCAGTCGGGTTTTAAAAGAAACACAGAGAGCAGAAGCTATCTATTTTCTGACGATAGCAATCGGTATTGGAAATAATTAGAAAATAATCAGAAAGAAATTGACAAAAAATTTTTCATAGAATATAATGGGGCAAGAATCGGGAGGTAAATCATTTTGTTTCATAAGTCAGCACAGTGAGTATTTTTACAGGAGCTGTGCTTTAGAAAAGAGGAGTAAAAATGAGAAAAAAAACATTGTTTATCGTACTATGTCTGCTTTCAGGAATTCTGACTCTTGGTGGATGTGGAAAGTCAGAAACTGACGATGTCAAAACACAGAAAAGTGAAGCAAAAGAAGAGGATGAATGGGAAGAGACTCCGGTTGCACCAATTGAAAAAGAAGATTTGAAAAAAATCGGAGTTCCATTGAAGGGGACTGTTGAGATAAAACTGGAAAATAATACTGGAAAGAGTATTACTGGATTTGCGGTTAAGAAAAGTGAAAACAGTGAGTTTGGTGAGAACCTGCTCGAAGATGAGGATGTTTATGTCAAAGGTGAGAAGCGTTATTTCTACTATGACTATAAGCAGGAAGATTCAGAAGAAGAAACGGAGACGATTTCTGCAGATTACGACGGTAATACAGAAGAAGAAACAGACGAAAGTGTACCTGAATATGATATTCAGATTACATACTTAAATGGTACCACCGCAGTTCTTCATGATTTTCCGTTTGACGATATAAAAGAGGGTACATTAGAGTTGGAGGATGAGATTACTTATCTGACTTATACAAGTATCAAGACGAAAAAAGAAGTCGATACAAAAGACGAAGAGCGCAGTATCAAGACAAAAGAAGAAACAGCAGCGGCAGAAGCGCAGAGAAAAGCAGACGAGGCGGCAGCCGCAGAGGCAAAACGTCAGGCAGCGGCGGCGGCAGCAGCAAAACAGCAGGCAGAAGCAGCGGCGGCGGAAGCACAAAAACAGGCGCAGGCAGCAGCAGAAGCACAGAAGCAGGCACAAGAGCAGGCGGCACAACAGCAACAGCAGCAACAACAGCAGCAGGATGCAAACCAGAATCAGAATCCGGATGCAAACCAGAACCAGGACGCAAACCAGAATCAGAATCCGGATGCAAACCAGAACCAGGATGCAAATCAGAATCCGGATGCAAACCAGAATCAGCAGACGCCTGATAATACAACGACAGATAGTAATACAACAACAGAAACCCAGCAATAAAGAATTAAAAGAAATAAAGAGAGAACAGATAAAAGAGACCATTGAAAAGAGGGATGTTACTAAAAAGAAGAGAACAGTAACAAAGAAACAATGGTCTCTTTTGGTATGCGTAGAAAGGGTTGCTTCGTCTGCTTTAAGTATGGTATAATATAAAACGTATGATTAGATTTGCTTTAAGAAAGCAGAGGG
>ERZ869983.69-NODE-69-length-33587-cov-9.004536_pt1 | contig 33587 bp, 25 predicted proteins | sample MGYA00521106_ERZ869983 | MGnify/ENA primary metagenome ERZ869983 (study PRJEB32232, sample SAMN07284972) | human gut metagenome | biome: human-associated habitat; material: feces | host: Homo sapiens | place: Tanzania | collected 2014-04-05 ...
TCCTAGAGATCAATGGCGAATCGGATCATGTCCATATCCTGATGGAAGCTGATACAACAACTTCACCGGCGGAACTTGCAAATGTTTTAAAAACACAAACAGCACGAAAAGCACGAAAGTTGTATGGCGAAACCATTTTAAAAAAATATTACTGGAAACCTTATTTTTGGTCGGATAGTTATTTTATTTCATCTGCTAGTGAAAACAGTCTGCACACAATAAAACAGTATATTCGGAATCAGGGGAAACGATAATGTGTCCGTCGGGACGCATTCACCCACGCCCATATTAAAATATGGACGTGGTACTCTGCTTAGATTTTATAGATAAAACTTCAAAATTATTAAGTCCTGTGAAAATGCTTTCTTTCGAAATTCTAAGACATCCTGTCAAAACTGCAAATTGTAGAAAATCATTTCTTTTTAGTGCTTGCCCAAAAGACTCTGAAATTGCTTAATCTCTTCTTCTATTAATTTATCACTATTTTTAAGATAATGGTGTCTTCGTGCTTCATTTTTAATAATCGTTGTAATCCGAATAATTGCTTCTTCAAAAGTTAATCCATCGATTCCTTTCAATGACAGAAAGATTACTGGATACTTTCCCATATATTCATCACATAATTCTTTATTTTTAGAAATATATAAACCTTCAAAAAGTGATTTATCCATACCAATTTCAAAAAAAGTACGTAACATACTCATATTGAGTATCTTTCCAAAACGACGTGGTCGTGTAAACAGATTTACTTTTCCCCAATTTTGTAAAAGCTGTTCGATTAATTTTGTCTTATCTATATAATAAAATCCTAGCTTGCGAATATCTTCAAAATTCTCAATTCCAACTGGCAGCTTTAATGTTTGATTCATTCGGATCCTCCTATTAATTTTGCCTTGCGACCGATGTTTCTCTTTTATTATAGCTTGTTTTATTTTTGCTCACAACAAAAAAGACCCAGAAAGTAAACTTTCTGAGTCTTTGAAAATTATCATATTCAATCGTAGAAGTAAGAATTACTCGATGATTGTAGCAACTCTTCCTGATCCTACTGTACGTCCACCTTCACGGATAGCGAAAGATAATCCCTGAGCCATAGCGATTGGGTGAATTAATTCGATAGTCATTTCTACGTTGTCACCAGGCATGCACATTTCTGTTCCTTCTGGTAATTCGATAACACCTGTAACGTCTGTTGTTCTGAAGTAGAACTGTGGACGGTAGTTGTTGAAGAATGGAGTATGACGTCCACCTTCATCTTTTGTTAAAACGTATACCTGAGCTGTGAATTTTGTATGGCATGTGATTGAACCTGGCTGGCAAAGAACCTGTCCTCTTTCGATTTCGTCTCTCTGAACACCACGTAATAATGCACCAATGTTATCTCCAGCCTGAGCTTCGTCTAACAGTTTACGGAACATTTCTACACCAGTTACAACAACTTTTCTTGTTTCTTCTTTGATACCAACGATTTCAACTTCGTCAGATACGTGAAGAACACCACTTTCTACTCTACCAGTTGCTACTGTACCACGTCCTGTGATAGAGAATACGTCTTCGACTGGCATTAAGAAAGGTTTGTCTGTGTCACGCTGTGGATCTGGAATGTAGCTGTCAACAGCATCCATTAATTCCATGATCTTATCTCCCCATTCTCCGTTAGGATCTTCAAGAGCTTTTAAAGCAGATCCCTGGATTACAGGAATGTCATCTCCTGGGAATTCGTATTCATTTAATAATTCACGAATTTCCATTTCTACTAATTCTAATAATTCTTCATCGTCAACCATGTCACATTTGTTCATGAATACTACGATGTAAGGAACACCTACCTGACGAGATAACAGGATATGTTCTTTTGTCTGAGCCATTACACCATCAGTTGCAGCTACTACTAAGATAGCTCCGTCCATCTGAGCAGCACCAGTGATCATGTTCTTTACATAATCGGCATGACCTGGGCAGTCTACGTGAGCGTAGTGACGTTTTTCTGTTTCATACTCAACGTGAGCTGTAGAGATTGTGATTCCACGTTCTCTTTCTTCTGGAGCTTTATCGATATTTTCAAAATCTACTGCTGCGTTTCCTGCTACACGTGCAGAAAGAGTTTTTGTGATTGCAGCTGTTAAAGTAGTTTTACCGTGGTCTACGTGTCCGATAGTACCAATGTTGCAATGAGGTTTGCTTCTCTCAAACTTTTCTTTAGCCATTTTAAATGTCCTCCTTATTAGGCCCGTTGGGGCAATTACAATAATGATCTCTAAACTTCAAAATATAGTGCCCCGGCTAAGGGCTGTCCTAAATTTGATTATATTTCATTTAAACAAATATTTCAAGACTATTTTGACAAAATAGCCCCGAAATATTTATATATTAATTTTTCTTACTTATCAGCAAGTACTTTTTCCTGTACGTTCTTTGGTACTGGTTCGTATTTTTCAAAGAACATAGAGTAGTTACCACGTCCCTGAGTTCTAGAACGTAAGTCTGTAGAATATCCGAACATTTCAGATAATGGAACGAATGCACGAACCATCTTACCGCTCGCGATATCATCCATACCTTCGATACGTCCACGACGAGAGTTGATATCACCGATAACGTCTCCCATGTATTCTTCAGGCATTGTAACTTCGACTCTCATGATTGGCTCAAGCAGGATAGCTCCGGCTTTCTGCATAGCCTCTTTAAATGCCATAGATCCGGCAATGTGGAAGGCCATTTCACTAGAATCGACATCATGGTAAGATCCATCATATACTGTAGCTTTAACACCAAGTACTGGGAATCCTCCTAAGATACCAGACTGAGCTGCTTCTTCGATACCTTCTCCAACTGCTGGGATGTATTCTTTAGGAATAGATCCACCAACAACTGTAGATTCGAATTTGAACAGTTCTTCTCCGTTGGCATCCATTGGCTCAAAGTGAACTTTACAGTGACCATACTGACCACGACCACCAGACTGTTTAGCGTATTTGCTGTCAACGTCAACGGCTTTTGTAAATGTTTCTTTGTATGCTACCTGAGGAGCACCAACGTTAGCTTCTACTTTGAATTCACGAAGCAGACGGTCAACGATGATTTCCAGATGAAGTTCACCCATTCCGGAAATGATTGTCTGTCCTGTTTCCTGATCTGTATGAGCTCTGAATGTAGGATCTTCTTCAGCCAGTTTTGCAAGTGCTTCAGACATTTTACCCTGATCACCTTTAGTTTTAGGCTCGATTGCTACGTCGATAACTGGTTCTGGGAATTCCATGGATTCCAGAATTACAGGATGCTGTTCATCACAGATTGTATCACCAGTTGTTGTAGATTTGAAACCTACTGCAGCTGCGATATCTCCTGAATATACGATATCTAATTCTTCACGCTTGTTAGCATGCATCTGTAAGATACGTCCAACACGCTCTTTTTTGTTCTTTGTTGCATTTAATACGTAAGATCCTGATTTGCATGTTCCAGAGTAAACACGGAAGAATGCAAGTTTACCTACGAATGGGTCTGTCATGATCTTAAATGCTAAAGCTGAGAATGGTTCATCATCAGATGAATGTCTTTCAACTTCGTTACCATCTTCATCGACACCTTTGATAGCTGGGATGTCTGTTGGAGCTGGCATAAATTCGATAATAGCATCCAGTAATTTCTGAACACCTTTATTTCTATATGCTGTACCACAGCATACTGGAACTGCTTTACATTCGCATGTTCCTTTTCTTAATGCAGCTTTTAATGCATCAACGCTTGGTTCTTCACCTTCCAGATATTCCATCATCAGATCGTCGTCTAATTCACAGATCTTTTCAACTAATTCTGTATGATAAAGTTCAGCGTCTTCTTTCATATCTTCTGGGATTTCAACGATAGAGATGTCTTCACCTTTGTCATCATTGTAGATGTAAGCTTCCATCTCGAATAAGTCGATGATTCCTTTGAAGTCGTCTTCTTTACCAATAGGTAACTGAAGTACTACTACGTTAGCTCCCAGACGTTCTTTCATCTGGTCTACTGCTCCGTAGAAGTTAGCACCTAAGATATCCATCTTATTGATGAATGCCATTCTAGGTACGTTATAAGTATCAGCCTGTCTCCATACGTTTTCAGACTGAGGTTCTACTCCACCTTTTGCACAGAAGACTGCTACTGATCCATCAAGTACACGCAGGGAACGTTCTACTTCAACTGTGAAGTCAACGTGACCTGGAGTATCAATGATATTGATACGATGCTCTAAAGCACCTTTTTTAGGCTTGCAATGATCCTGCAGTGTCCAATGACATGTTGTAGCTGCAGAAGTGATTGTGATACCTCTTTCCTGTTCCTGCTCCATCCAGTCCATAGTAGCAGTACCATCATGAGTATCACCGATTTTATAGTTTACACCAGTGTAATAAAGGATACGCTCTGTTGTTGTTGTTTTACCAGCATCAATATGAGCCATGATTCCGATATTTCTGGTTCTCTCTAATGGATATTCTCTTCCAGCCAAGATTTTTTCCTCCTATAAGTTTTAACATAGAAGCATGTCTGGCAAAGCGCCAGAACAGATTCTTGAAATTAGAATCTGTAATGTGCGAATGCTTTGTTTGCTTCTGCCATCTTGTGCATATCTTCTTTTTTCTTTACAGATGCTCCTGTATTGTTGGAAGCGTCAAGAAGTTCTTTTGCAAGACGTTCTTCCATTGTTCTTTCTCCTCTTTTACGTGAGAAAGTTGTGATCCAACGAAGCGCTAATGCCTGTCTTCTATCTGGTCTAACGTCGATAGGCACCTGATATGTTGCTCCACCGATACGTCTAGCTTTTACTTCAAGAACTGGCATGATGTTGTTCATAGCTTCTTCGAATACTTCTAAAGCTGGTTTTCCAGCTTCTTCTTCGATACGGGCAAATGCTCCGTATACGATTTTCTGAGCAACTCCTTTTTTACCATCTAACATAATGTTGTTGATTAATTTTGTCACAACCTTATTGTTGTAAATAGGATCTGCTAATACGTCTCTTTTCGCAATATGTCCTTTACGTGGCACGGTTCTTCCCTCCTTAATAATCATTAATTCATCGGTACTCATACTTAGTTATTGCATGTTCGTGCAGGACTTTTATATCTCCTGTAACCTTTGTAGGAAACAATAAAGTTCCGGCACAACTATACAAGGTAGCGTTTAAATTACGCTGCTTTGTACCAATTTAGTTTTGTTTTATTTTTTCTTAGGTCTTTTAGCTCCATATTTGGAACGAGCCTGCATTCTGTTAGCTACACCTGCTGTATCAAGTGTACCTCTAACGATATGGTAACGAGTACCTGGTAAGTCCTTAACACGACCACCACGAATCAGAACAACACTATGTTCCTGTAAGTTATGTCCTTCACCTGGGATATAACTTGTTACTTCGATTCCGTTAGAAAGACGAACTCTGGCGATCTTACGTAAAGCAGAGTTAGGCTTTTTAGGAGTTGCAGTTTTAACAGCTGTACATACACCTCTCTTCTGTGGTGAGCTTGTGTCTGTAGCTTTCTTCTTTAAAGAGTTAAATCCTTTCTGAAGTGCTGGTGCTGTAGATTTCTTTACAGATGTTTTTCTCCCTTTTCTAACTAATTGGTTAAAAGTTGGCATTGATTTCACCTCCATACATGTTTTCTACTGTGGTTACTTAAATTCACCTTGTGACTATGCATGTACTTCTTGGTTTTGCTCCCCAAAAAGGCATGCTAGGCTATTATAAAATGCCTGCATGCCTTTGTCAAGACCTTTTCTCAAGATTTTTATTAATTTCTATATATTTTTATCTTTTTTGAAATCTCATTCTATGGATCTTATTCGAAATCTTTTCTTATCCCACTGTCTCCAGAAATGCTTTCTCGTCACATCTCTGATATCGACCCTGACAGCTTCTATTCTGATTTCTTTTCTTGATCTCAACGTTTTGATTTCTTTGTCATATGGCTTCTTTACGCCATTTTCTTAATATATAAAAATCAATCTCTTATTCTTGAGAAAATATTCAGTTAATAAGTTCCAAATTATTTTGTTAACGGGTTACACTTTGTTTTAGTTACCAGTTACAAATTTTTTAAATGCTCCACCGGTCAGCTGATTGAATGTTTATTGATCTCTTATCTGAATCTTTCTTGTTTGGATTCCTCGTCTCTTGGAATCTTTCTTGTTTGGATTCTTTTTCTTTGATCATCTTCTGATCTTATCTTAAGATCTTGTTCATTCTCTCTATTCTTCGTATTATCTTTATGAGGTTGACTCCTTTACCGTTCTATCCGCTTCTAGGACTCTTATGTTCTCTCCCGAGATCATAATATCCTGTTGAGTCAGTCTCATGATTCCCAATCATCTTAATACTTCTGATCCATCAGCTGCCGGTTTTAAAGGTCTTTCCGTTAGCCTTATGGAGCAACTTGGGCGATTCTCCTTTCTTTTAAAACTTATCTTTCATTTGTTGATTTTATTATAACAATATCTGTTTACTTTGTCAATTAAATAGTTTTTTCAGTTTTCTTAAGAATTTTACATACAATAAACAGATTTTTGTTTGATAGACTGAAGTTGGTGGTGGAATATTATAAAAATGGTTATCTGTCTGCGACGCGCTTTCGCTCGACTCACACGTAACTGTACTAAGCTCCTGAATGGTCATCCGACCATCCACTCGCTAAGTGCAGACGTGTTCCTACGGTCGCCGACAGATAACCATTTTTATAATATTCAATAATTTCAGTTATCGAAACCACTATGAGATATGTATGTTGAACGGTATTGGCTTGCGCTCTTGGTACTGACAGGCGGAAGATAAAAGTTCATTACACTCGCATCTTCAATAATTCAAAATATTGTTACTATCCACACTATAGTCTTCTGGTATATGATAAAAAAACACAAACGCAGCATTGGAATTTTGCCATCTTTTGAATAAATTCGCAGCCCAATTGGACGATTGTCTGAGCTTCAGAGACTCTTGTCTTAGATAAACTTCAGAGCGAGTTATCGTAGGAAATTGGGCGGATAAGCGATTTGTTCAAAATATGAGCAAAAATTCCACCGCTGCGTTTGTGGTTTTTTATTTATTTTTTATCATATACTCAAAGCCTACAGTTGGCCAACTACAAATTCAAATTATTCTTCAATATCAAAATCTTCATCATCGAAATCAATCTCATCTCCGATTGTGAAATCATTTTCGTCTGTGCTGATCTTGACATCTCTGTAACGTCTCATACCTGTTCCGGCTGGAATCAGTTTACCAAGGATTACGTTTTCTTTTAATCCTACTAATGGATCGACTTTTCCTTTGATCGCTGCATCTGTAAGAACTTTTGTTGTTTCCTGGAAGGAAGCTGCTGATAAGAAGGAATCTGTTGCCAGAGATGCTTTTGTGATACCAAGCATGATCTGGTCTGCTGTTGCAGTCTGAAGACCCTGTTCTTCCATCTCTTTGTTTCTCTTCTCAAGTTCTAATACATCAACCATTGCTCCTGGTAAGTATCCTGTGTCTCCACCGTCTTCGATACGGACTTTCTTAAGCATCTGACGTACGATAACCTCAACGTGCTTGTCGTTGATATCTACACCCTGTAAACGGTATACTCTCTGTACTTCGCGGATCATGTAATCCTGTACGGCACGGATTCCCTTGATTCTTAATAAATCGTGAGGGTTGATAGAACCTTCTGTAAGTTCATCTCCGGCTTCAAGGATCTGTCCTTCCTGTACTTTCAGACGAGATCCGTAAGGGATCAGATATGTCTTCACATCGCCAGTTTCTCTGTTTGTGATGATGACTTCACGTTTCTTCTTTGTATCTTTTAACTGCACTTCTCCACCAAATTCTGCGATGATCGCAAGTCCTTTTGGTTTACGTGCTTCAAATAACTCTTCGACACGAGGAAGACCCTGTGTGATATCATCACCGGCTACTCCACCGGCATGGAATGTTCTCATTGTAAGCTGTGTACCTGGCTCACCGATTGACTGTGCTGCGATGATTCCGACAGCTTCTCCAACCTGTACGGCCTGACCTGTTGCCATGTTAGATCCGTAACATTTTGCACAAGCTCCAACTCCAGATTTACATGTTAACATCGTACGGATCTTAACAGATGTATATCCTGCATCACAAACGGCTTTCGCACGTTTTGGTGTGATCATGTGGTTTGCTTTTACAATGACTTCACCAGTTTCTTTATTCACAAGCTCTTCTGCTGCGTATCTACCTGTGATACGTTCTTCTAAGCTTTCGATAACTTCCTGTCCATCCATGAATGCTTCTACATACATTCCTGGAATTTCCTCTCCAGTACCTTCACAGCAATCCTGTTCACGAATGATCAGATCCTGTGATACGTCTACCAGACGACGTGTTAAGTATCCTGAATCGGCTGTACGAAGGGCTGTATCGGACAGACCTTTACGAGCTCCATGCGCTGAAATGAAGTATTCCAGTACGTCAAGACCTTCACGGAAGTTAGACTTGATTGGCAATTCAATTGTACGTCCTGATGTATCGGCCATCAGTCCACGCATACCTGCTAACTGTTTGATCTGCTGGTTAGAACCACGGGCTCCGGAATCGGCCATCATGAAGATGTTATTTAATCGGTCTAATCCTGTGATCAGTTTATCTGTTAAAACGTCATCGGCGTCGAACCATGTCTTAACAACCGCTTTATAACGTTCTTCTTCTGTCATCAGACCACGTTTATACTGTTCTGTAATGAATTCTACCTGTTTCTGTGCATCTCCTAAGATCTGAGGTTTCTCAGGTGGCACTGTCATATCAGAAATGGATACTGTTAAGGCTCCTCTTGTAGAGAATTTGTATCCGATCGCTTTGATATCATCTAGAACTTCTGCAGTCTTTGTTGCTCCATGAATGTTGATACATTTATCAAGGATCTGTTTTAACTGTTTCTTTCCTACGTGGAAATCAATCTCATATGCTAAAGCATTCTCTGGTTTGCTTCTGTCTACAAATCCCAGATCCTGTAAAATGATCTCATTGAACAGGATACGTCCAAGTGTACAATCTACAACCTGAGAAATAGGATTTCCGTCTTTGTCTACACCTGTACGTCTTACTTTGATCTTAGAATGAAGTGTGATCACCTTATTTTCATAAGCTAAGTATGCTTCGTTCTCAGATTTGAAGTATTTACCTTCACCTTTGTCTCCATCTTTCTCTAATGTCAGATAGTAAATACCAAGTACCATATCCTGAGAAGGAACAGCTACTGGACCACCATCAGATGGTTTTAACAGGTTGTTTGGTGATAACAGAAGGAATCTACACTCTGCCTGTGCTTCCACAGATAATGGAAGATGGACAGCCATCTGGTCACCGTCGAAATCGGCGTTGTATGCTGTACATACCAGTGGATGCAGACGGATCGCTTTACCCTCTACCAAGATAGGCTCGAATGCCTGGATTCCCAGTCTATGCAGTGTCGGTGCACGGTTTAACATAACAGGATGTTCTTTAATGACGTCTTCTAAGACATCCCATACTTCTGGCTGAAGTTTTTCAACCATTTTCTTTGCTGATTTAATGTTATGAGCTAATTTACGCTCAACTAATTCTTTCATAACGAATGGCTTGAATAATTCGATCGCCATTTCTTTTGGAAGACCACACTGGAAGATCTTTAAGTCTGGTCCTACTACGATAACGGAACGTCCAGAATAGTCTACACGTTTTCCTAACAGGTTCTGACGGAAACGTCCCTGTTTACCTTTTAACATGTCTGATAATGATTTTAATGCACGGTTTCCTGGTCCTGTGACTGGACGTCCACGTCTACCATTATCGATCAGGGCATCAACTGCTTCCTGTAACATTCTCTTTTCGTTTCTTACGATGATATCTGGTGCTCCAAGTTCTAATAATCTCTTCAGACGGTTATTTCTGTTGATGATACGTCTGTAAAGGTCATTTAAGTCAGATGTAGCGAAACGTCCACCATCTAACTGAACCATTGGACGGATATCTGGAGGGATGACTGGAACTGCATCCAGGATCATCCATTCTGGTTTATTCTCTGAGTTGCAGAATGCTTCTACAACTTCCAGTCTCTTAACGATTCTGGCTCTCTTCTGACCTGTAGCAGTTTTGAACTCATCCTGTAAGGATTTTGCTTCTGCTTCCAGATCAATGGCCTGAAGCAGTTCTTTCACTGCTTCAGCACCCATTCCTACGCGGAATGTATCTCCGTATTTTTCATACGCTTCTCTATATTCTTTTTCTGTTAATACCTGTTTATATGCAAGATCTGTATCTCCAGCATCTAAAACGATATAGCATGCGAAATATAAAACCTTTTCCAGTGTTCTTGGTGAAATATCAAGAATCAGACCCATACGGCTAGGAATTCCTTTGAAATACCAGATATGAGATACTGGAGCTGCTAATTCGATATGTCCCATTCTTTCACGACGGACACTTGCTTTTGTTACTTCAACACCGCATCGGTCGCAGACAACACCTTTATAGCGAACTTTTTTGTACTTTCCGCAGTGACACTCCCAGTCCTTTGTAGGCCCGAAGATCTTCTCACAGAAAAGCCCGTCTTTTTCAGGTTTTAATGTTCGATAGTTGATCGTCTCAGGTTTCTTTACTTCTCCTCTAGACCACTCACGGATCTTTTCTGGGGAAGCCAACCCGATCTTAATTGCATCAAATGAAATTTTATTGCTTTGATATTCATTGCTTGATTCCATCATTTAAGGCTGCTCCTTCCTAAATTGCTCGCCAATCTACATGATTGTGTTATCTTCACCTTCTGATAAGTCTCCGTGTTTATATCCTAAAGCACCGAGTTCAGATTCGCTTTCTTCATAATTATTGAAGACACCGTCTCCTTCGATCATTGGTGCAAGATCCTGATTTGCATCTCCACCATCAACATCTTCTCTTAATTCAACTTCTTCAGCGTTCTCGTCAAGAATTTTAACATCTAATGCCAGTGACTGGAATTCTTTTAATAATACTTTGAAAGATTCTGGAACACCTGGTTCAGGGATGTTATCACCTTTGATGATCGCTTCGTATGCTTTCACACGACCTACAACGTCATCGGACTTGAATGTCAGGATCTCCTGAAGTGTGTATGCTGCACCATAAGCTTCCAGTGCCCATACCTCCATCTCTCCGAAACGCTGTCCACCGAACTGAGCTTTACCACCCAGTGGCTGCTGAGTTACTAATGAGTATGGACCAGTAGAACGTGCATGGATCTTATCATCTACCAGATGATGCAGTTTCAGGTAATGCATGAATCCGATTGTTACAGGGCTGTCAAATTCTTCTCCTGTACGACCGTCTCTTAATCTTACTTTACCAGTTGTATCAATTGGTACACCCTGCCATTCTTTTCTATGGTCTCTGTTTTCGTATAAGTAATCCATTACATCATCGTTAACTTTATCACGCCATTTCGCGTCAAATTCTTCCCATGATGTATTGGCATAGTCATTTGCCATTCTTAATGTATCTGCGATATCGTTCTCGTCTGCACCATTGAATACTGGTGTAGCAACATTAAATCCAAGAACTTTTGCTGCTAAGGACAGATGGATCTCTAACACCTGTCCGATATTCATACGTGAAGGCACACCTAATGGATTCAGTACGATATCTAATGGACGTCCGTTTGGTAAGTATGGCATATCTTCTACTGGCAGAATACGGGAAATTACACCCTTGTTACCATGTCGACCAGCCATCTTATCTCCTACAGAAATCTTTCTCTTCTGAGCAATGTATACACGAACGCTCTTGTTTACTCCAGGAGGAAGTTCGTCTCCATTCTCTCTTGTGAAGATCTTTGTATCCATAACAACTCCGTAAGCACCATGTGGCACTCTTAAAGATGTATCACGGACTTCTCTTGCTTTCTCACCAAAGATTGCACGTAACAGTCTCTCTTCAGCTGTTAACTCTGTTTCTCCCTTAGGAGTAACTTTTCCTACCAGGATGTCACCGGCACGTACTTCTGCACCGATACGGATGATACCGTTGTCATCTAAGTCTTTTAAGACATCTTCACTTAATCCTGCAAGATCTCTTGTGATCTCTTCCTGACCAAGCTTAGTATCTCTGGCTTCTGCTTCATATTCTTCGATATGAACAGATGTGTAAACGTCATCCTGTACCAGACGTTCACTTAACAGTACCGCATCCTCGTAGTTATATCCTTCCCATGTCATGAAACCGATCAATGGGTTCTTACCAAGGGCCATCTCTCCGTTGCTTGTTGAAGCACCATCTGCTAAGATGTCTCCCTTTTCTACTCTGTCTCCTACAAATACGATCGGACGCTGATTCATACAGTTACCCTGGTTGCTTCGTGCAAACTTGATAACATTGTATTCATCTCTCTGACCGTCATCATTACGAACTACGATCTTTGTACTTGTAGATCTTTCTACGACTCCGCCATTTCTTGCTGTGATGCAGACTCCAGAGTCATATGCTGCCTTGGATTCCATACCTGTTCCAACAACAGGAGCTTCTGTAGAAAGAAGTGGTACTGCCTGACGCTGCATGTTGGACCCCATCAGCGCACGGTTGGCATCATCGTTCTCCAGGAAAGGAATCATGGATGTAGCTACTGAGAATACCATCTTTGGAGATACGTCCATTAAGTCAAGGTTTACTTTATCAAATTCTGATGTATCCTCGCGGAAACGTCCGGATACATGGGCATTTACGAAATGTCCATCTTCATCAACAGGTTCGTTCGCCTGTGCTACTACATAATTATCTTCTTCATCAGCTGTTAAATAAACAACTTTGTCTGTAACAACTGGATTCTCAGGATCTGATTTATCCAGTACACGGTATGGTGCTTCGATAAATCCATACTCGTTAATTCTTGCATAAGTAGCAAGAGAGTTGATCAGACCGATGTTAGGTCCTTCAGGTGTCTCGATTGGACACATTCTTCCGTAATGTGTGTAATGTACGTCACGGACTTCGAATCCGGCACGATCACGAGACAGACCACCTGGTCCTAATGCAGATAAACGTCTCTTATGTGTCAACTCAGATAATGGGTTGTTGTGATCCATGAACTGAGATAACTGAGAGCTTCCAAAGAACTCTTTTACTGCTGCTGTTACTGGTTTGATATTGATCAGTGACTGTGGTGAAATAGATTCAATATCCTGAGTTGTCATTCTTTCACGAACAACTCTTTCTAATCTTGAAAGACCAATACGATACTGGTTCTGAAGCAGTTCACCTACAGCACGGATACGACGGTTTCCTAAGTGGTCGATATCATCATCATGTCCAATTCCATACTCTAAATGGATATTGTAGTTGATAGATGCTAAGATATCTTCTTTTGTAATATGTTTTGGAATTAATTCATGAATATTCTTCTTCAGAGCTTCTTTTAATTCCTCTCCTTCATATCCTTCTTCTAAGATCTTCTCTAATACAGGATAGAAAACATCTTCATGAACACCGATCTCTTCTGGATTGAAATCTACATATTCAGCAAGATTTACTTCCATGTTAGAAAGTACTTTTGTAGCACCTTCTTCTGTCTGGATCATAACACTTGCTACGGCTGCGTTCTGGATCTTGTCTGCAAGTTCCATATCCACATTCGTTCCAGATTCTGCTAATACTTCTCCAGTTGTTGGATCTAAAACATCTTCTGCTAAGATAAATCCACTGATACGATTTCTTAATGCTAATTTTTTATTAAATTTGTAACGTCCAACTTTCGCAAGATCATATCTTCTTGGATCGAAGAACATGCTGTTGATCAAGCTTTCTGCACTATCTACAGATAATGGTTCTCCCGGACGGATCTTCTTATATAATTCTAACAGACCATCTTCATAGTTATCAGATGGGTCTTTTTCGATACTTGCAAGAATCTTTGGTTCTTCACCAAATAATTCTTTGATCTCTGCGTTTGTTCCAATACCTAATGCACGGATCAGAACTGTGATAGGCACTTTTCTTGTACGGTCTACACGTACATTGAATACATCATTGGAATCTGTTTCATATTCAAGCCAGGCACCACGGTTTGGAATAACTGTGGAAGAGTATAACTCTTTACCAATCTTGTCATGAGCAATTCCATAATAAATTCCAGGGGAACGCACTAACTGACTGACGATAACACGCTCAGCTCCGTTAATGATAAATGTTCCTGTTGCTGTCATTAAAGGAAGATCGCCCATAAAAATCTCATGCTGCTTGATTTCATCAGTCTCTTTATTATGAAGTCTTACTTTCACTTTTAAAGGTGCAGCGTATGTTGCATCTCTTTCTTTACATTCTTCAATTGAATATTTGACGTCATCTTTACATAATTGATAGTCAACAAATTCCAAGCTTAACTGATCGCTGTAATCTTCGATTGGGGAGATATCTTCAAATACCTCTGCTAATCCTTCTCTTAAAAACCAATCATAGGAATCCTTTTGAATTTCGATCAGATTTGGTACTTCAAGGACGTCATCCTGTCTGGCATAGCTGATTCGCATCCCTGTACCTGATTTTATTGGCTGTATTCTGTTCTTTTCCATGGACGTTTTTCACCTCTTGATCTAAACCTGGTTTATATACTACATCAACTGTAAGAAACCCTCTATCTTACTATATCTTTCTTACAATCTTATTCTTAATTTTACATAGAGTGTGGGCAGACAAACCCACATTAAGACATTTTCTTATATTACCACACAGGATTTGTCATGTCAACAACTATTTTCAAATACATGAAAAAAGCCCCTGAAAATGTTTCTCATCTGCATTTTCAGGGGTTTTTTCTTATTTTGTTTCTTCTATCAAGTAATTGGCAACTTTCTCATCTGTAATCAACACATTGACATAGCCGCCTCTCAAAACAGAAAGGATTGCTTCTTTCTTCTCGAGGCCACACGCAACACCAACACGGATTGGTATCTGTTTGAAATCTTCCAAAGTAAGCCCGATCAGATGTTCTTCAAACTGGTCATTTAGGAGATTTCCATTCTTATCAAGGATATGGGAAAGCAATTCCCCTTTTCCTCCAAGTTTCTGAAGTCTCTTATATTCCTCCAGCGGTATCATCTGTGCATTGATCAATGCTGAATTTTCATTCAATGTTCCGATACCTGCAATCGCTATATCTGCTGATCTTGCCAGATCAAATACTTCTTTGATACTCTTCTCCTGCATAAAAACATCTCTTGTCTCAGCGGAAGTTACATATTGTGGTGCAAACATCTGATAACTATTTCCATTAAAGATTCTTGCAACTTCTTCTATTAAATAATTAGAATACGCCATACGGTATTGCTTAGGAACTGAGGTTGAGATATTCGTTGCTGCCATTAATGGTACAAGTTTTACATCATCTGTCTTTAAAAACTTCAAACGTACATCCTTGCCAAGGTAATCCACCATATGCTGTAATGTCACTCCCCTTGTCAGAGCCACTGTCATATGGTTCTTTAAAGTTCTCAAAAGATAATCTGAAGCATAGAAGGCGATTTCATCTTGTAAATCCTGTTCATTTTGTGTGCTTGCGATCACTGCTTCTTTTAAGTTAAATTTCTGTTCCAGTGTCGTTTCTAAACTGATCGCTGAATCCTGTGGATAGTTGATCTGAATCTGTACATATCCTTCTCGTTTTGCCTGTGCTAATGCTCTTGATATGGTTGTTCTTGATACATTTAATTTCTTTCCTATCTCTTGTTGTGACATTCCCTGCTTATAATGCATCTCCACAACTTTAATGATAAATCGTTCTTCTCTCAAATTATACTCACCTTTCTACTAATCTTCTGTCTTTATACAGTATAGCGATTATATCAGGCTTTCGTCAATGAAAAAGACAATATTTACTTAAATGATCACTCCGATACAACCTAATACTAAAGATATGATAGTCAGTCCAATTGTTGCTTTAAAGTAGTTTCTGTTTTTAGATAAATATTTCCATACAAGTAATACGACGATCAGTGGTAATAATCCTGGAAGGATAGAATCTAAAATTGACTGGATCGTTGTTGAGTATGTACTTGTTGCGATCTTTAATGGTGTAGAAACTGTAACATATGTAGATGCTAATCCACCCATCATGAATAATCCAAGGATACTTGCTCCTGTAATAATCTTGTTAACTAATCCGGATCTTAACATATTTTCTGCAAATGAATATCCATATTTATAACATTGTGTTGTTAAGAAATATCCGATTGCGAAACATACAACTGTTAAGCATACGATTGGTCCGATTCCTCCAAGAGGATTTCCTTTTTTCGCTAATGGTAAGAATAATCCGATGAACAGATACATTAATGTTGACCATGAAATCGTATCACCGATACCTGCTAAAGGTCCCATAAGTCCTGTCTTTAAGTTTGTGATAACTTCTCCAGGAATTGCTTCATAATTCTGGGATTTCTTTTCTTCCATCGCAAGAGTTAAACCTAAGATTGGTCCACCACCCCAGTGAGCTTCTGTATTGAAGAACTGCATGTTACGTTTTAGAGCTTCTGCATATTTTGGCTGATCTTCTTTGTTAGGATAAAATTTCTTTAATGCTGGAACTAATGCTGTACAGAAACTTGGTGCTACCATACGTTCAAAACTATGTCCAAGTTCTGCTGTTGTCCACCAGATAAGCCATGATTTTAGAACATCGAATTTACCTAAGACTTTGACACCTTCTTCATCCTCGTCTTCATCTTCATCCTCATCTTCATCTTCGTCATCATCATCTGCTGCAGATGCAACATAATCTTTCTCTGTAAATGTCAGATATAAGAATGTGATAAACAATCCTGCTAATAATAATGGAATCGTTCCAATCTTTGCATACTGGATCAGGAAAAATCCTGCGAAGAAAAATGGAACAAACTTTGGTTTGGAGATCAGGTTTGCAATGATCGCAAATCCAACAGCTGGAAGGCATGCACCCATGGCTGTTAATCCGTTTGTTACAAATGTAGGAATATCATTTAAGACTCCCTGAATAACTCCGCTTCCTGCATATGTTGCAACTGCTACTACAACAGTGAAACATAAAGTTCTGAATGCTGCTGGAATGATAACACCAAACATTGTCATCATTCTTGAATTACCTTTTTCAGCATAAGAATCTGCTCTCTGAGCAAATACACCATTTACAAGGTAAACAACATTTAAAAGCTGTGCTCCAAGTAATCCGACTGGAACTGCTACCGCTACAGCTGCATTCTGATTTAATCCTGACACCATAACCAGCGGAATGGCAATGTATGATGCAAGACAAGGATCTGTTGGCTGGTTTCCTCCTGCAGCGATCGTTCCAAGATAAATAAGCTGTAAGGATGCTCCGATAATCACTGCCGATTTTACATCTCCAAGTACGACACCGATCATAACTGCATTAAAAATAACTGTGTTGTAGTTAAATACACCCCATGTATATGGTAAGCAGCATTTCGCCAGACCACATAACAGACCAAGTATGATCGCTTGTGCTAAACTAATTGACATGTTTCTCTCCTCCTTAGTTTTTCATATATATTATTGGATATTTGGGAACACTTTTTTGATCATATCTAATGATTCTTTTTTATCTGTAGGCTGTGTCTGGAACTGTAAGTTCACTCCATCTTTCTGAAGATCAAATAATGCCTGTGCCTCTTCTTCTGTAAATCCTGTAGATTTATAAATCTGTTTACGTTCTCCGATGATTGACATATTTCCTAATGTAATCTCATCGAATTTTACACCTTTGTCTGCTAATTCTTTGATCTGTTTTACATCTTTGAATAATACAAATACATTTAAGTTTCCAAACTGGTTCTTATTCCATACTTCAACTGCTTTATCTACAGAAAAGATGCTTACTTTTAATTCTGGTGGTGCCGCAAATTTTAATACATTTTTCTGCATCTTGTCTTTTGCTACGTTGTTGTCAATTACAACGATCTTCTGTGCCTTAAATACTTTTACCCACTGTGTTACTACCTGTCCATGGATCAGTCTGTCATCCACTCTGACTGCTAAACTCTTTGCCATATTATCTTTCTCCTTTCAACATCTTAAAAAGTTTCTTTATTCATCATCTTCGTCGTCATCGTCACTTAAGAATCCTTCGGTATCAACTCTGAAGATTCCATTCTTACCATTCTCTACAGCGTCTAAACTGAAATCTTTTCCTGACATTCCTTCTCTTGCAAGAACTGCATTGACTAAGATTGGAAGATTCATTCCTCCGACAACTTCTAATGGTTTCTCTGTTTCCTGAACATATCTCATTACCTGATTGCAAGGTGTTCCACCAAACAAATCAACTAAGATCAAGCTTCCTTCTGGAAATTCATTGATCGCTTCGCTGAATGCTTCTCTGTATTTATCAATGTCGTCTCCTGGTTCTAATGAATATGCAGCAATGTTCTCACTGTCTCCGAACAGCATCTTCGCTGTATCAACCAGTGATACTGCAAATGGTCCATGGCTTAGTAAAATAATTCCTGGTAAATCTTTGTTTACATTCTCTGGCTTGTAATATTTCACGTTTCTTTCTCCTTTGCGTTTAAAGTGAACACTTTTTCATTATATTGAACTTCTGTTCTTTATGTTGTTATTATATCTCCGTCTTGTTCGAATGTCAATACAAAAATGAACATTTTTTCATTATATTGTTCCTATGTATATTTTGTCACTAATCAATGCTGACAAAATAAAAAGAGACCTGATATTTTTCAAGCCTCTTTTCTATCTTGTCAACGAATCTATATGGATTTCTTACTCAAAATCGAGCATAGTTTTGCCTTCTCCACAGCATCCTTCAAAGTCGTTGATAAAGTCTTTGACTGCGTTTTCTGCAACACCATTAAATGCCAGTGTTTTTAATGTATCTGGGTTTACTGTCACTGATCCGATGCCAAATTTGCCCATCTCAAGAACCTGCTGTGAGTTCTTAAAGGACGCACCTAATACTTCTGCCTCATATCCAGCTGCTTTGACCATAGTATGGATATCTTTTGCGATCTGAACTCCATCATATCCAAGATTGTCCAGACGATTCACGTATGGCGCTAAGAATTTCGCCCCTGCTTTGGCTGCCATAAATGCTGGCATTACCCCATAGATGGCTGTCGCTGTAATATTGATCCCTTCTTTGCTTAAGATAGATATCGCCTTTAATCCTGCTGCTGTCACTGGTACTTTGATATATGTGTTCTCACCAAGAACAGATACCATATGTTTTGCTTCTTTTACCATCTCATCTGTCTCAGTAGATAATACCTGTGCATGAAGCATAGCATCCGTTGGGATGATCTCACGAATTTTCTTTAACTGTTCCATTGGATTTTTATTTCTTGTTTTGCTTAAGATCGTTGGATTTGTTGTCACTCCATCATATGGGTATTTTGCATACAGTTCCTCAATCTTTGTTAAATCTGCATCATCGATTAAAATTAACATAGTTCTTCTCCTTTACAATATTAATTTATGATAAAATTTTTATAGTAATCCCTAAAATATCCTTCCACCCATGGATATGATCTGGTCTTCCCATGACTTTTTCATATCTTTTGATGGTACTTCATATTCTTTTTGTTCCATACGGCCAATGCGTGCATCTTTTGCCACACCAAATTTATGATATGGCATAAGTTCCACACCTTTTAGGTCCTTCATCTCCCTGCTTCTTTTGGCAATACCCCGAAAATGTTCTTCCGTGTCATTCAATCCCGGAATGATCGGACAGCGCAAGATGATATTTGCCCCATCTTTGTATAATGCATCTAAATTTTTTAAGATCTGCTGATTACTGACACCTGTAAATTTCTTATGTTTTGTCTCATCTGTCTCTTTATAATCCCACAAAAATTCATCCACATAAGGCAACACTTTCTTATATTGTTCCAAGGATGCAAAACCACTGGTCTCCATCGCCGTCTGGATTCCTTGTTTTTTCGCTTCTTTCAAAAGGGCAAGTGAAAAGTCTGGCTGCATCATCGGTTCCCCACCAGATACTGTGATCCCACCATTACTTTTCTTAAAAAATCTCAGATCTTTCATGACATCTTCGATCACTTCATCGACACTCATCCATTTCCCAACGGGTTCAAGTGCCCCATAAAGACATTTCTTTGCATACTGCTGTTTCTCATCTTCTGATTTTATATACAGATCATGCATATTTTTGAAAATATATCCACATCTTCCACAGCCACAACATTTATTTTGTATATACTGAATTTCAATCTGTGCAGATAGTCCTTCTGGATTATGGCACCATAAGCACCTTAGCGGACAACCTTTTAAAAACACATTGCTTCGGATCCCATCTCCATCGTGGATTGAAAAATGTTGAATTCCAAACACTAATCCCTTTTGCTCCATAGACATTTCTCCTTATACTTCCCCGTACAATGTACGATGAATAATCTCTGTCTGAAGTACCTTATCAAGATTTACAAAAAACTCACAGTATCCACCAACTCTCACAATCAGATCTCTGTGTTTTTCCGGATGGATCTGCGCATCTTTGAGATCTTCCATGTTTGTTGTATAAATCTGTATCTGAGGTCCAGCATTTTCGATGTAGGCTTTTAACAACTGTTCAATGGATCTTGTACCTTTATCTTCATTTAAGAATGATGGGTTGATCTTAAAATTTAATGCATATCCGCCTGTAACCAGCTCATCATTTAAATGAAGCACGGAATTTAACAGTCTTGTTGGTCCCTGCTCATCTCTTCCCTGGCTTGGTCCCATACTGTCACTGAATGCTTCCCCTTTCATTCTTCCATCTGGTGTCGCACCTGCGATCTCACCATGATAAATATGGAAGAAATATCCAAACAATGTTGATACAAATTTATCTGTCTCATTCCTATTATTCAAATCCATCACTGCCTTCGTAAAGTGACTTAGAACTTTCTCTGCAATATCATCAACTTCATCCATCCCGTTTCCATAGGATGGTGTTTCTTTTAATAACATTGCCTGAAGTTCTTCATATCCTTCAAAGTTATGGTCCAGTGCATTGATCATTTCTTCCATCGTGACTTTCTTTTCGTCAAAAATGAATTTCTTCACAGCGCATAAAGAATCTGCTACTGTCCCGATTCCATATCCATAAACAGACCAATGCATTGGACATTCACTTCCGCCTTGCAGCATATCTTGCCCATTTTCTAAGCATCCATCGATCAGCAGAGAACAGTATGGATCATAGCACTGATCCTTCATAACAGCTTTTTTCTGCACGGCTTCTTTGTAATCTGCTTCAACTGCTTCATCCATATATTTATAGTAGATTTCCATAAAATCATCGAATATCTTAATCTTATCTGGATCATCTTTCCATTCTTTCATAACATCTTCGATCAACACTGGAAATGCGATTGCTTCACAAACACCCCAGTTTGGCTGTTTCCCTGGAACCATGATCTCAACACATCCCATGTTATAGTAATCGTTGGCATCTTCCTGTGAATAACCTAGTTTCTTCATATTCGTGATCCACACATCATCGTTGATCAGCTGTGGTTGTCCACACCCTGCTTTTGCTGTCTGCACTGCCTCTTCATAAATCCAGTCTGGATTCTTTTTATTGATTCTTAACCCGATATTCGGATATGGCATTCCTACATCTGCTGCTGTCTTAAGACAGATTCTCGTAAGCTCATTAGCAGCATCTTCTCCTTCTCTTGTGATTCCTCCAAGAGTTACACTCTGCACTGTTCTCATCTTTGGTTCATTGACTTTAAGCCACAAACAGGATAATAATTCCTGCACCTCTTCCTCATTGATGATCCCCTCCTGTATATCTTTTTTATAATATGGATACAGGTACTGGTCGATCCTCGCAAATGATAATGCAGATCCCCCCTGAATATTTGCTATAATATGTAACATCCATGTAAACTGAATTGCTTCATAAAATGTATCTGCTGGTTTTGTTGCGATCTTTTCACAGATATCTGCCATCTTTTCGATTTCTTCTTTCCTCACAATCGAAAGACCACGCTGATTTGGATGATCTCTTAATGTCTGTGCGTATCTCGCAATAAATTCAGAACTTGCCTTCGCTGCGATCAAAGCACTTTCGTAATATTCTTTTTTGGATATATCTTCTGTAATTTTTAAATATTCTTCAATCTCTGAGATCAATTGATCAAATCCCTTACCGATCATTTTTCCATAATTTAAATTGATATGATTTCCTAAGAACCATGGGAGTTCATTATATGCATCCTTCATTTCTTTATCATATGGAATCTTGAATGCTCGTTCTAATTCTCTTCCTATTTCGTAGGATTCAATGTCCTCGTCCTTGTATTTTTCTTCCATATCAGAAATAACTTTCTGGAGATCTTTAAATTCCACACTAGCATCATGATGAACGCGGGACATTAATGACCACCGGCTCTTTTTACTTGTAAAATCATCTTCAAAACTTTTGGCATGTCCTTCTCCGAACTGGATGCTTCCATCAAAATGGTGATTTTGTTTCTTCTTTGCCAGATATTCTTCTATCACTTTCACAGCGTAATCATACTGCTGATCTTTACTCATAACATTTTCATACAGTGGACACATACCCAACATCGTTCCTGCAAGTTTTTCATATGGAAGAACTTGTTGCTCTACATTTTCCAAGACGTATGCAAATCCCTTTGCTCTTCGAATCTGTGTTGGTTCCCCTTCTGTCTGTTTCAACGATTCTGCTACATATTGATAAAGGTATGTTTTCCTGATACCTGCGTCGTTTAAATTCTGTATATTCTCTTTTAAATCCTTAATTCTCTGATTCAATTTTTTCTCCTTTCTTGTCTTATGTGCACATATGTGCATTATTATGTTCGTTTGTATCTTTAATATAACCTCTTAACGAACAATTGTCAATTAATATGTGATTTTTTTCATTAAATTCTTATAAAAAATAGACAGCGCTCTTTTTCATAAGAACACTGTCCATTTTTTATTTCACTTCTATTCCCATAATATAATCTATAAGTTTATCTGAAAATTCCTTCACCACTGTATCTGCCTGATGGAGATCTTGCTTGATTGCTCCTTCTGGTGCATATCCAATGCATTTCATTTTGGCAGATTTCGCTGCCTTTACTCCTGCTTCGGAATCTTCGATCACGATACAGTTTGCCGCCTTCTGTCCAAGTGCCTCAGCTGCCTTTTGAAAGATTTCTGGATCTGGCTTTCCGTTTTCACATTCGGAACCGCTTATAAATGCTTCAAAGCAGTCTGTAATTCCAAATATGTTCATATTTGTCATGATATCTTCTTTCAATGAAGACGATGCTACTGCCAGATGAAATCCTTTTTCCTTTAATGTGCGGATCAGATCAACAACCCCCGGCATCGGCTTTAGTCCTTCCTGGTCGATCAACTCTTTTCTGGTTTTGACCCACTGGTCTATATAATATGAAACTTCTTTATCAAGACTTTCGAATTCTTTCTTCATTTCTGCCCACATATATTCATGTGTTGTACCCAAAAACTTATCATGATAATGCCAGTCAACTTCAATGCCTGCCTTTTGTAAGATGAGATGTTTTGCTTTGACATTAAAATATTCAGAATCAGCGATCACGCCGTCCATATCAAAAATCACTGCTGTAATCATACTTTCCTCCTAATAAAACAGAAACGCACAAAATGTTAAGTAGTCATCTGTGCGTCTCTATATCTTCCGTATTAAACTGTAATAAATCCTAATCCTTCAAGTACTGAGAACACTAAGATCGCAACAATGCAAATCGGTGCAATATACTTGACCATAATAAGGAATAGTGATTTTCTCTTAAATTCTCCAGAACTTTCAACTTCATCTACAATCACTTTTGGCTTAATGATATAGCCGACAAATAGACATGTTAAGAATGCTGCGATCGGCATTAATACGCTGTTACTGATGAAATCAAAGAAATCAAGGAAGTCAAATCCTAAAATCGTAATATTGCTCCATGCTCCAAATCCTAAAGATGATGGAACTGCTAGTAACAGAGCAATAATAAACATCGTAATACATGCAGTTCCTCGTCTCATATGGAACTTATCCATCAGAACTGCTACGAGTGTCTCAAGCAGCGAAATGGAAGAGGTAAGTGCTGCAAGTAACACTAAAATAAAGAATACTGCTGCGATCACACTTGAAAAGGCCATACTGTCAAATACTTTTGGAAGCATAACGAACATCAGTGATGGTCCTTTTGCAAGCATGGATGAATCTCCGTTTGAGAATACAAACACAGCTGGTACGATCATAAGTCCCGCAAGGAAGGCAACCCCTGTATCAAAAATCTCAACCTGTGTGACTGATTTCTCAAGGTCAGCTTTCTTTGGCATATATGATCCGAATGTGATCATAATACCCATAGCAAGGGACATCGAATAAAATAACTGTCCAAGTGCAGCTAAGATCGTTGTCGGACTAAACCCTTTTAAATTTGGTTTTAAATAATATGCAACTCCATCCATCGCCCCTGGTCTTGTGATACAGAATAACGATACTCCGATCAATAAGACGATCAAAACTGGCATCATGATCGTGCTGACACGTTCTACTCCGCCTTTGACTCCTCCTGCAACAACCACTGTTGTAGCGATCAGGAATACCAGAACACAGATCATAGGTTCTGCTGATTTGCTGATAAACCCTGTAAAAAATGTATCAGAGGCGGCATTATGAATCCCTCCCTGAAGCGATACCAGTGCATATTTTGTAACCCAGCCACCGATAACACAGTAGTATGGGAAGATAATAAACGGAATGATCGTTGTAAGATATCCGATAAATGTATACTTCTTGCTAAAGTGTCCGAATGCACGGATCGCACTGGTTCCTGCCTTTCTTCCAAGGGCAACTTCCGTGATCATCAGTGAAAATCCAAATGTTAATGTAAGGATCAGATAAGTTAATAAAAATGTTCCTCCGCCATACTTGGCTGCAAGATATGGAAATCTCCAGATGTTTCCAAGACCTACGGCAGACCCAGCCGTTGCTAGAACGAATCCTAAACGGCTCGAGAATCCACTTCTTTCATTACTCATAATAATTAAGTACCTTCTTTCATATATATTCAGATACGTAAGGATATGTATCTGGCTCTGCCGGAGATCTTAGATATGAACCTGCATGGCAGGATTCCCAGCCTGGATGCTGAATTCTATTTAGATGACGTCCACATCTTCTCCGGCAAGGACGGCATTCATATTACGTACAGAACACATCTTTCCACACATTGTACATGTATCTTCTCTCTCTGGTGTTGATTCTGCACGGTATCTTCTTGCCTTTTCAGGATCAAGAGCAAGTTCGAACTGTTTCTCCCAGTCAAGTTTCTGTCTCGCAGCTGCCATCTGGTTATCCCAATCCATAGCACCTTTTACACCTTTGGCAATATCTGCCGCATGTGCTGCGATCTTAGAAGCCATGATTCCTTCTTTCACGTCATCGACATTTGGAAGACGCAGATGTTCCGCTGGTGTTACATAACATAAGAAGCTTGCTCCAGAAGCTGCAGCGATCGCTCCACCAATTGCAGATGTGATATGGTCATATCCAGGTGCAATATCTGTTACCAGAGGTCCAAGAACATAGAATGGTGCTCCATGACAGATTGTCTGCTGGATCTTCATATTCGCCTGAATCTGGTCCATTGGCATATGTCCAGGTCCTTCGATCATAACCTGTACATCTTTCTTCCATGCACGTGCTGTTAATTCTCCTAATGTTACTAATTCTTCGATCTGTGAAATATCACTTGCATCAGCAAGGCATCCTGGACGACATGCATCGCCAAGACTTAACGTAACATCATACTCGTTACAGATATCAAGGATTTCGTCATAATATTCGAAGAATGGATTCTCATTGCCTGTTGCTTCCATCCATGCAAAGATCAAAGAACCACCACGAGACACAATGTTCATCTTACGTTTCATTGCCTTGAAACGTTCCGCTGTGTTTCGGTTGATCCCACAATGGATCGTCATAAAATCTACACCATCTTCTGCATGCATCTTAAATACATCGATCCATTCACGAGATGTAATATCCTTTAACGCTTTATTGTAATAAACAATCGCGTCGTAAATAGGTACGGTACCAAGGATCGCTGGGCATTCATCGACAAGCTTCTTACGAAATACATGCGTATGTCCAAAAGAAGAAAGATCCATGATAGCTTCTGCACCCATCTCTACGGCTTTGTTAACTTTCTCCATCTCAACATCTAAGTTTAAACAGTCTCTGGATGTTCCAAGGTTTACATTGATCTTTGTCTTCAAAGAATTTCCGATTCCAAATGGTTTTAAACACTTGTGGTTCTTGTTTGCAGGGATGACAATGGTTCCAGCTGCGACTTCTGCCATAAGATCTTTCACGTCAATTCCTTCATAGGCAGCAACTGCTTCCATCTCTTTCGTTACAATTCCCTGTCTTGCTGCATTCATCTGTGTTGTGTACTTCATGATTGAAAACCTCCAAAATATAAGATTTTGGGAGACTCTTATTCGGTTTTGTTTATTTTATCATCATTCTGTCTTGTTGAGATAAAAAAAGACAAACTTTAAAAAGCCTGTGATGCTGCTTTACAGTTCGTCTTGTATTCATAGCATCCAAATCCCTACGACGGCATTATCCGTATCAGGTCCATGGTCGAAACTTTCGTTCCCTCTCAGCTAAGGTATCACCTTTTAAGCTCCCATTTTAGTTACATCAACATTGTACCACCCCAAAAGGCAGATAGCAAGAAATTTGTATCCTTGTTATCTGCCTTTTGTACTTCTTTATCTTTATATTTTCTTTTATTTTACTGGTCTGGCGATCGCTGCTACTTTACGGTACCATGGATAGCTGTAAGATACACTGCTTCCATCTGCATGTACGATCGTATCATTTCCGACATACATAGCAATATGATCGATATTTTTATATCTTCCATTCTTTCCACTTCGTTTTCTGTAAAAGATCAGATCCCCAGGAAGTAACCTATCTGATCTTCCGTTGTATGTAGAAAGTTTTAATAATTTCTTCTTTTTGCTGCACCATTTTGCAATATCTGCAGCTGTTGGTGCATAGCTCTTACTTCCAAAATTCACACCATATGGTTTATAAGACTTCCACACAAAAGAACTGCAATCTACATAACCTTTCCGCATTCGTTTTGCCTGACTGTATGTTGGTTTTGTCTTGCAGATCGCTTGAGCTTTGCTGACTCCTTTGTATGCTTTGGATTTTAAGATATAAATATTAAAAGATACACTCGCATTATCAGCACTGATCGTTAAGGTTGTTCTTCCGTATTTTTTTCCTTTTGTTGATCCATTTGATGATACAGATGCATATTTTGTATTTCCAACTTTATATGTAACTGGTGTATATCCACTGGCTCCTGACACTTTGTAAGATACTTTTTGCCCTTTTTTCAGAATACAACTCGCTCTATATTGTGGATCTGTGCACTTTACAGTTGCTTCCAAACAAATTCCATCTACATATACGTATACCTTTCTGGTTTGTTTTGCGTATCCAGAAAATGTCCCATCATCTGATACATAAAAATTATTGTTATTATCTGCTCGATAGATAATGCGTTCTTGTCCATTCGTCGAGTTGCCTTCTAATTCAACTTTCCCTTCGTTATAAAGAACCGTTGCAAGTTTGTTATTCTTTAATCTCGGATTTGAAATCTGGATGTGCATCTCTTTCGTTTCTGTGCTTTGGTATTCTGTTCCTTCGTCTGTTATGATATTTAATCGGACGGTTGCATCTCCTGTGGATCTTCCCGTAATCTTTGCAGTCTTCTGATCCGCTGATACCTCCATCGCAATATGATCATTTCCATTGACGATCTGCCAGTCATATTTCAGATTATCTCCATAATTATAAGAATCATTATATTTTAATGAAATATTTCCGCCAACAGCAACTCCTGCATTGGTATCAGAATCATAAAAATCAATGTCATATGTTGCTGCTTCTTCTGGTGAATCGTATCCACCCCATAAATTATATCCTGCTTTGTTTATCTTATTCGTTGTCTTTCCCATACTAGTCTTACTTGCTGCTGATACTGGCATGATCTGAATCGATAACATCCCTATGATCACTGAAAGCGTACTCACGCACAGCTTTTTTATCATTTTTTTCACTTTATTTCTCCCCATTTATCTTGTTTCTCTTAATGTATATTCGACTATTTATAAAATTTAATTCATTACATTGACTGGTTTTCCTTCCATCCAGCATTTCACATTATCAAAATCAATGATCGCACGTTTTACCAATGCTTCTTTTGTTGCAAATGCAACATGTGGTGTCGCGATCAGATTCTTTGCATGTAAGAGTGGATGATCTTTTGATACCGGTGGTTCATTCTCAAAGACATCAACGGCTGCTCCTGCAATCTTATCGTTATTGAGTGCTTCAGCTAATGCCTCACTATCAACAACCGGACCTCTTGCTGTGTTGATCAAAACTGCGTCTGGTTTCATCAATGCGATCTCATCTTTACCGATCAAACCTTTTGTTGATTCATTTAAAGGTACATGCAGTGAAATGATATCACAGTTATATAAAAGCTCTTCTAATCCTACAAATTGAATTCCTGGAAGATCTTTTACTGTCCTTGAATATGCGTAAACTTCACATCCAAATGCCTGGGCGATCTTCGCAACTCTGGTTCCGATCGCTCCAGTTCCGATCACACCGAATTTCTTTCCTTCCAGTTCAAATCCAACCAGACCATCCTTGGTTCCTTCTTCTCGGACTACCTGATCACAGGAAATGATATTTCGGTACAGTGAGATCAAAAGTCCAAAGACAAGGTCTGAAACTGCAGCATTTGAATAGCCTGCACAGTTGCATACTGTGATTCCCTGTTCTTTGCATGCATCCATCGCAATATGATCGATCCCTGTAAATGCTACCGCCAGCATCTTAAGGTTTTTGCAGCCTTTGATGACTTCAGCATTCAATGGCAGGTTTGCAACCATAATAATGTCCGCATCCTTTCCACGTTCGATCAGGCTTTCTGTGTCAGTTACTCTGGTCTGGTAAGATACGATCTCGACAGAATCAGGCAATGCCTTATGTGCGATCTCCATCAATTTCTCTTCTTCCACACCTAATGGTTCAATAATTACTAATTTCATAATTGTCGAATACTCCTTTCGTATGATTTTACTCTACTATTCTATCATCAAACATACGATTATAAAAGCTTAGAAATATTTTATTTCGTAGAGTATTCCATCGGAATTTCTTATGCTCCATATAAAGTAAAAAAACTGCCACACCGGTTTTCACCAATGTGACAGTTTCATATACTTTATAGAAAATCTACTGGAGTAAATCTCTTAATTATTTAAGAGTTACTTTAGCTCCCTGTTCTTCTAATTTAGCTTTGATGTCTTCAGCTTCTGCTTTAGATGCACCTTCTTTAACTACTTTAGGAGCTCCATCAACTAATTCTTTAGCTTCTTTTAATCCTAATCCTGTTACTTCACGAACAGCTTTGATGACTTTAACTTTAGCTCCACCAACTTCTGTTAATTCTACGTCGAATTCGTCTTTTTCTTCTGCTCCACCTTCAGCTCCAGCTGCTGCTACTACAACACCTGCTGCTGCAGATACTCCAAATTCTTCTTCACAAGCTTTTACTAAATCGTTTAATTCTAATACTGATAAACCTTTGATAACTTCAATAATTTCCTGAGTTGTCATTATAATTTCCTCCTAATATTTTAAATTTACTGATAACTGATCTTACTCAGCTGCAGCCCCTTCTCCGTCTTTTTCAGCGATCTGCTTAATAACACGAGCAAAGTTTGTAATTGGGGACTGAATGCTTCCAAGGAATTTCGCAAGTAATTCGTCTCTTGATGGGATGCTTGCGATAACCTGGATACCATCTTTGTCATAGAATGTTCCTTCTACAACACCAGATTTCATTTCTAATACTTCGATGTTCTTAGCGTGTTTTGCAAGGATTCTTGCAGGAGCTGTAGCATCTGTTTTAGAAACAGCGATTGCTGTAGGTCCTGTTAAATCATCAGCTAATGCTTCAAATTCTGTTCCCTGGATTGCAAAACGAATCATTGTATTCTTATATACTTTGTATTCTACATCAGCTTCTCTTAATTCTTTACGCATTGCTGTATCCTGTTCTACAGTGATTCCGCGGTAAGAAACTAATACTGCTGACTGAGCATCTGTAAGTAATTCTTTAATTTCGTTTACTACTGGTTGTTTTAACTCAACTTTTGCCATTGAAATGGTGCACCTCCTTGATTTATTTTGTGTACCACCGCACATATAAAAAGAAAACTCTATATCTGCACAGACATAGAGTGTTAATTAGCATATTCACTAATACTCTCCTCGGCAGGTTGTTCTACGTTGCGCCTTGCGGCACCTGCTGTCTTCGGCAGTAATACTTTACATATAATACACGACATTTATATATATGTCAAATGTTTTTTTACTTTTTTTGAAATGTTTTTATTTTTATGCAATTCCCATATGGCAACATAGGATTTTGCATAAATCTGGGGTCAGACTACATGAGACTGACCCCGCTTAAAGTTAAATATTAAGCAAATTTTGTTGTATCGATTTTCACTCCAGGTCCCATTGTAGAAGTAATTGTTACGTTTCTAAAATACTGACCTTTTGCTGCTGCAGGTTTTGCTTTTACGATTGCATCGATTAACGTCTGGAAGTTGTCCGCTAACTGTTCTTCTGTGAAAGAAGCTTTTCCAACTGGTACATGAATGATGTTGGATTTATCTAATCTATATTCGATCTTACCTGCTTTGATTTCTTTAATGGCATTCGCAACGTCCATTGTTACAGTTCCGGCTTTAGGGTTAGGCATTAAACCTTTAGGTCCTAAGTCACGTCCTAAACGACCTACTACACCCATCATGTCTGGAGTAGCTACTACTACGTCGAAGTCATACCAGTTTTCTTTCTGAATCTTAGGAATTAATTCTTCTGCTCCTACAAATTCTGCTCCTGCTGCTTTCGCTTCTTCAGCTTTTGCATCTTTAGCGAATACAAGAACTTTAACTTCTTTACCAGTTCCGTGTGGAAGTACAACTGCTCCACGGATCTGCTGGTCTGCCTGACGTCCATCTACACCAAGACGGATATGTGCTTCGATTGTTTCGTCGAATTTAGCGTTTGCTAATTTTTTTACTAAAGCAACTGCTTCCTGTGGATCATAATTGTTTGTTCTGTCCACTAATTTTGTAAGCTCTGCGTATCTCTTACCTTTTTTCATTCTAAAATACCTCCTGTGGTAATATCGGGAGTTCACCCTCCCACTTTCGTTTCAAATTTGTGACTACTCTTCTACTGTGATTCCCATACTTCTTGCAGTACCGGCGATCATGCTCATTGCTGCTTCGATAGAAGCTGCGTTTAAGTCTTTCATCTTTGTTTCAGCGATCTGCTGAAGATCTGCTTTAGAAATAGTAGCTACTTTAGTTCTGTTAGGTTCTCCTGATCCAGACTGGATTTTGCAAGCTTTCTTTAATAAAACTGCTGCTGGTGGAGTCTTTGTGATGAAGCTGAAGCTTCTATCCTGATATACAGTGATTACTACAGGGATGATCATGTCTCCCTGATCAGCTGTTCTTGCGTTAAATTCTTTTGTAAACTGTACAATGTTTACTCCGTGCTGTCCAAGTGCTGGTCCAACGGGTGGTGCTGGTGTTGCCTTTCCTGCTGGAATCTGAAGTTTGATATAACCTTCTACTTTCTTTGCCATAATCGTTAACCTCCTGATTATTGTGGTAATTACGGGATAGCCCTCCCACTTTGTTTCAAATAAGATTCTCTATTCTTATTCTTCGTTACGCTTTCTTAATATCTAAGAAATCAATTTCTACTGAAGTTGCTCTTCCGAACATCTCGACTTCAATAGTTACTGTCTGTTTGCTTTCATTGATTGCAGTAACCGCACTTGTTGTTCCTTCCCAAGCACCGGAAGTCACAACGATCATATCACCAACTTCGATATCAAGTTCAATCTTCTCTCTTGCTGGTGTTTCTTGCTGTTCTCCTCCAATCTGGATTCCTAATGGTTTCATCTCTGCAGGAGTCAGCGGTACTGGTTTTGATCCAGGTCCTACGAATCCTGTAACACCTCTTGTGTTACGAACCACATACCATGTGTCGTCGTTCATGATCATATGGATCAGAACATAACCTGGGAACATTTTTCTTGAAACTTGTTTCTTCACACCGTTTCTCATCTCTACCACGTCTTCAAGTGGTACGCGGACTTCCAAGATCTCATCCTGAAGCTTACGGTTCTCGATGGTTTTCTCAATATCCACTTTTACTTTATTCTCATAACCTGAGTAGGTGTGAACAACATACCAATTTGCCTCTGCCATAAAATCTCCTTACTTCTATCCAACCAATGCCTGAATTCCATACTGGATTCCAACATCAAGAACTGCAACAATGACTCCGATAATAATAGCACAGATCACTACAACTGCTGTTTCTTTTGCAATTCTTTCTTTCGTTGGCCAGATAATTCTGTTAAATTCAGCTTTTAACTCTTTGAACCAACTTGGTTTCTTTGCTTTGTTAGTTTTCTCCATGTTTTCACTTCCTTTTCTCTCAAAGGGAATTACCGGAAATTATTTTGTTTCTTTGTGTAATGTGTGAGTTTTACAGAATTTGCAGTATTTCTTTGTTTCCATGCGTTCAGGATGTGTTTTCTTATCCTTTGTCATGTTGTAATTACGCTGTTTACATTCTGTACATTCTAATGTTACTCTTGTGCGCACAACTTCCACCTCCATTTTGTTTGTTGTTTAATTAAAATAAGGCATAAAAAAAAGACCTTCTTCCAACGCTAAAGTCTAGCGTATTTATCATATCATCCATATGTTGGTCCGTCAATAGATTTTTCGTTTTTTTTACAATACAATCTTTTTCTTTACATATAAATCAGGACCACCCGTCCAACGGGTGGTTTGCTCTAGGGCTATAAGCCCTTATGACTACTAGGCCAGCGTCTCAAGGCACTGGCTTTCTCTTTCAGCTGTTGAAATCCTGTTAACACAGCCTTCCAACAGCTCCGTTCAAGCCATATTGCTCTTGACTCGTCGCTACCCCTTAAGGGGTATTGTTACTACTTGGCATTAACCCTTAAAAGGGTCTTCATATTCTTTTACACTTAACCTATCCATTGCAATGTCATGTTTTTCTTGCTCTTGAATATATTTTTTTATTGTAGCCTCATTTAATCCTACTGTGCTTACATAATATCCTTCTGCCCAGAAATGACGGTTTCCAAATCTATACTTTAAATTTGCGTGTCTATCGAATATCATAAGGGCACTTTTTCCTTTTAAATATCCCATAAACGAAGATACACTAATTTTCGGTGGAATACTTACTAGCATATGTATATGATCTGGCATTAGATGTCCTTCTATAATTTCGACACCTTTATAACTACACAATTGTTTAATAATATCTCTTATATCCGCTTTGTATTGATTGTAAATTACTTTTCGTCTATACTTTGGTGTGAAGACGATATGATATTTGCACATCCATTTCGTA
>ERZ869983.70-NODE-70-length-33468-cov-6.863257_pt1 | contig 33468 bp, 31 predicted proteins | sample MGYA00521106_ERZ869983 | MGnify/ENA primary metagenome ERZ869983 (study PRJEB32232, sample SAMN07284972) | human gut metagenome | biome: human-associated habitat; material: feces | host: Homo sapiens | place: Tanzania | collected 2014-04-05 ...
GGCTTCATATATTCCATGATTCTTTGTAATGTCTTTTGTTTTTTATCTTTCTTCATGGTCTTATGCCTCCTCTCCTGCCATCTGTGATTCACAGATCTCTTTATATACCGGATTCTCTTTTAATAGCTGTAGATGAGTCCCGATCCCAGCAATCTTTCCATCATCTAACACTAAAATATGGTCAGCATTACGGATCGTTGATACTCTTTGGGATACAAGAAATACCGTCATATTATCTGTATTTTCTTTGATCGCTTTTCGAAGTCTTGCATCTGTTGCAAAGTCAAGTGCAGATGCACTATCATCAAGAATTAAGATCTCAGGTTTACGTACTAATGCCCTTGCGATCGTTAGTCTCTGTTTCTGTCCGCCAGATAAGTTTCCTCCATTTTGTTCGATCCTAAGGTCTAATCCCTTCTCTTTCTGATCAACAAATTCTCTTGCCTGTGCGATATCCAATGCCTGATAGATTTCTTCATCTGTAGCATCTTCTTTTCCCCATTTCATATTATCTCTTAGGCTTCCTTCAAATAAAGATGCTTTCTGTGGAACAAATCCGATCTTTCCTCGAATAAATTCTGGTTTTAATTCTTTCTCATCAACTCCACGGTATAGAATACTTCCCGATGTCACATCATATAATCTTGCGATCAAAGATACCAATGTACTCTTTCCTGACCCTGTACCTCCGATCACCCCGATCGTCTCACCTTCTTTCACCGCAAAATCAAATGGATGGATCGTCTCTTTTCTTGCACCATGATAGACAAACGACGTATCTTTAAACTCAAGAATTGGTGTATCTTTCTTCTCTTCCGTATCTGTTTTTCCAGTTTCCTTCATAGATGGCTCTAATGCAAAAATCTGATCTACACGGTCAAGACTTGCAAGAGCTCTAGATAAGATGATCAGAAGATTCGCAAGTTTTACAAGTTCTACAAGGATCTGTGACATATAATTGATCAAGGCAATGATCTGTCCTTGTGTTAAATAACCCAGATCAACCTGTTTTCCACCAGACCATAAAATCGCAATGATCCCCAAGTTAATGATCACGTAAGTTAGTGGATTTAGTAATGCTGAAATCTTTCCAACGTGGATCTGTTTGTTATAAAGCTGTCCACTTTGTACTCTGAAATTCTCTTCTTCGCTTCTTTGTCTGTTAAACGCACGGATCACACGAATTCCAAGGAGATTTTCCCTTGTGCTTTTTAATACTTCATCGACTTGTTTTTGTACTTTCTTATACATTGGCATCGTGATCCATAAGATCAGTCCAACAACCACTGCCAATGCGGTGATCGTAAATACGAAGGAAATCGCAGCCTTATGATCCACCGTAAATGCCATGAACATCGCACCAAATACGACAAATGGTGACCTTAAAAACAAACGCAGGAACATGTTAACTCCATTTTGCACCTGATTGATATCATTACTCATGCGGTTGATCAACGTTGATGTTCCAACCTGATCGATCTCCTGATAAGAAAATCGATTCATATGCGCAAATAAATCACTTCGCATCGACTTTCCTGTATACACAGCCGACCTAGCGGCAAAATACTGTGCTGTGATAGAAAATGAAAATCCAATGATCCCAAGTAAGATCAATAATCCTCCCATCTTCCACAAATATCCAATATCGTGACGTCCGATCCCTACATCGATCATGCTGGCAACAACCAATGGTACAAATAGTTCAAAACTAGCTTCCAGCATCTTAAATAATGGCGCGAGGATCGTTACACAAAGATGTTCCTTCAAATATCCTAGTAAACGTTTCATTGATTCGTACTCCTTGTTTTATCTTACTGCTTTCTTTAGTATACACCATTTCATTTTTTATTTGAACATAGTACCTGATATTTTACAAAAACAAAAAAGTACCGCTTAGAGCCAGGTAACACGCTCCAAACGGTACGGGGATGATTTATGGTTCAAAAAGAGTTATTTGTCTTCCTTTTGAACAGAACAATATCCTTGTGGGTGGCTGCTGTGCCATTTCCATGCAGATGCAATGATCTCTTCAAGATCTGCATGTTCTGGTTTCCAGCCAAGAATATTCTTCGCTTTTTCACTGGAAGCGATCAAGACAGCCGGGTCTCCAGCTCTTCTTCCTTCTTCCACAGCCTTGATCGGCTTTCCTGTCACTTTTCTGGCTGTTTCGATCACTTCTTTTACGGTAAATCCAACACCATTTCCAAGGTTGAAGATATTACTTTCATTTCCTTCCATTAAGTATTTCACTGCCAGAATATGTGCTTGTGCAAGATCTGTTACATGAATATAATCTCTTACACAAGTTCCATCTTTTGTATCATAATCAGTTCCAAAGATACTGATTGCTTCTCTTTTTCCATTTGGCACCTGTAAGATCAATGGGATCAAATGTGTTTCTGGATTATGATCTTCTCCGATCTGTCCGCTTACATGTGCTCCACATGCATTAAAGTATCTTAAAGATACATAACGAAGTCCGTGAGCACGTCCAACCCATTTGAACATTTTTTCCATGGAAAGCTTTGTCTCTCCATAAGTGTTGGTAGGTTCTGTGCGGTCTGTCTCTACGATCGGTACCTTTTCTGGTTCTCCATAAGTTGCTGCTGTTGAGGAAAATACGATCTTATCGATGCCATGTTCTACTAAAGACTGCACCATTGTTTTTGTTCCACAAAGGTTATTGTCGTAATATTTTAATGGATTTACCATACTCTCTCCAACTAGGGAGTTTGCCGCAAAATGAATGACTGCGTCAATATCTTTTTCCTGATCCAGTACACTGTCTACAAAGTCTTTATCTCTTAGATCTCCTTTATAAAACTTTGCCTGTGGATGAACTGCCTCGATGTGTCCTGTTTCCAGATTATCAATGATCACAACTTCTTCTCCAGCATCGATCAATTCGTATACTGTATGAGAACCAATGTATCCAGCGCCACCTAATACTAATATTTTCATCTGTTACTTCCTTTCTGAAATTTTTACAATTTTACTATTGCCTTGCATTCATTTATCTTATTACAAAGTTGAAATAAATCGGTCAAATACTTTTCTTCCTTCTTCATTGCATTTATAAACTCCAGCATCTTCCAAAACTTTAACAAAGACTTGTCCGATTTCTTCTTTTAAGATGCCTTCTACATTCTCTTTGTTGATATCTTCATATTTTTCTTTGATCTCAGTAACCCATGGTGCATGTTTCTTAAGGTCTTCATACTGACTGACATCTTCGTCCTTCACAAGACATTCGCTTAGATGTTCCATCTCTGCTTTTAATCTGGATGGAAGCACGGCAAGTCCCATAACCTCGATCAGTCCGATATTCTCTTTCTTGATATGATGATACTCATTGTGTGGATGGTAAAGTCCTAATGGGCATTCTTCGGTTGTGATATTGTTACGAAGTGTCAGATCCAGTTCGTATACCTCACCTTTTTTACGTGCGATCGGTGTGATCGTATTGTGTGGTTCTCCATCTGTCTCGGCAAAAATGTATGCCTCTTCATCGGTGTATCCACGCCATTTTTTCAAAATATGATCTGCAAGATCGATCAAACGTTTCTCATCTTTGCTCTGAATACGGATCACAGATAATGGCCAGTGAACGATTCCTGCCTTCACATCCTCATATCCTGGGATTGTAAATTCTTTCTCGATTTCTGCTCGTTCCATAGCAAATTCATAATGACCGCCTTGGAAATGATCATGTGTTAAAATGGAACCTCCAACGATCGGAAGATCGGCGTTAGATCCAAGGAAATAATGAGGGAACTGTTTTACAAAATCAAATAATTTTGTAAATGCTGCCCGGTCGATCTTCATTGGTACATGCTGTCCGTTAAATACGATACAATGCTCGTTGTAGTATACATATGGAGAGTACTGGAATCCCCATTTGCCTCCATTGATCTCGATCGGCATAATTCTGTGATTTTGTCTTGCTGGATGATTGATCCTTCCTGCATATCCTTCATTTTCCATACAAAGCTGACACTTTGGATAAGAACTTTGCTTTGCATTTTTCGCTGCTGCGATTGCTTTCGGATCTTTCTCTGGTTTGGAAAGATTGATCGTGATATCGATATCTCCGTATGGACTGTTTACTTTCCATTTCATATCTTTTTTGACGCGGTCTCTTCGGATATAGTTCGTATCCTGGCTGAATTCATAGAAAAATTCGGTTGCTTTCTTTGGACTTTCTTCATAATATGTACGGAATTCTTTGATGACCTGGCTTGGCTTTGGTGTCAGGATTCCCATTAATTTTGTGTCAAATAAGTCTCTTGTCACGATGTCATCACTTTTGATGATATAGCGATCGTAAGCTGCATCTGTCAGACGATCTAAAATCTCTGGCAAAATAATTTCTTCGCCTGTGATATCTGGATCATCGTACTCATCGAAACGAAATACTTCCAGATACTGATTGATCGTATATGTTTCATCTTCTGGCTCAATTAATTTTTTATCTAGTCCGTAAGTTACAAGTTTTTTGATATCTTTTTGCAAATCCATCTTATTCCACCTCAAATCGATACGTTGTTACTGCTTCGTATTCTTCGCCTTTTCTTAAAATTACCTTTGGTTCTTTTTCTATATGTATGGAGTTTGGTAAGAACTGGGCTTCTAAGGCAACACCATCTCTGTTTTCATATGGCTTTCCGCCTTTTCCATTGCATCCTCCAGAAAGGAAATTGGCTGTGTATACCTGAATGCATGGAAGTGTTGTTGTCATTGTCATTTTTCTTCCAGTTTCTTTGTCATATAGAACCAACTGATCATCTTCATCTTTTACCATGAAAGAATGGTCATAACCTCCAGCAAGTTTTAACTGTTCATGATCGTCGTTGATCCGTTCTCCGATCTCATGGAACTCTTTGAAATCAAATGGTGTATTTTCTACGTTTAAAAATGTTCCATTGGCAAGACAGTTTTCATCAACACATGCAATCTCATCCGCTTTTACCTTTAACTGATGATGATAAATTTTATCTTTTCCGGCAGATAAATTAAAGTAAGAATGATTTGTGATATTGATCAGCGTATCTTGATCTGAAACTGCTTCATATTCCATTTTCAGTGTGTTTCCGCAAAGACGATACACAACTTTCAGATAAAGACTTCCTGGATATCCTTCTTCCATATCTGGTGAGAGATAGATAAAACGGATTCCATCTTCCAATAATTCATATTTAAATATCTTTTGATTAAATCCTTTGATTCCTCCATGGAGAGAATTCTTTCCATTGTTTGCTGCCAATTCGTATGTCTTTCCATTTAATTCAAACTTTGCATCTCCGATACGATTTGCAACACGTCCGGCGATTGCTCCCATGTAGCTTCCATCTCCATGCCAGCAATCTTCCACATTCTCAAATCCAAGAACAACATCCCCAAAGTTTCCTTCTCTGTCCTTTGTAAATACAGATAATACATGGCATCCAAGATTACTTGTGATCACTTTGATCTCATCATTTTTTAATTCAAATAAGCAGACTCCGTTATCTCTTTGTTCTATCATTCTTACTTTCATCATCTTATAATACCTTCATTCCTCCGTATGGGCGTACTTTCAAAACATGGCATGCTCCTTCACCAAATACATGTTCCATATTCTTCTTATACATTCCGACAATATCATTTGGCACAAACGCCTGAATCGTTCCTGCAAATCCTCCACCATGAACTCTGCTGACTCCTCGATCTCCTAAAGAAATATCACTCATTGCAAGTCCAATGGAAACGCTCTGATTATTAAGATCATGGTTGGAATATACATTCTGTAAATATTTGAAAGATGAATTTCCTGATTCTTTGATCAGTTTCTTGAATGTTTCAAAATCTCCATCTTCTAATGCTTTCACCTGCTCATCCACACGTTTATTTTCTTCAAATAAATGCATGGCACGAAGCACGGCACGGTCTCCTAAAATTTCTCTGATCTTTGGCAGATTTAAATAGAAATCATCTTTATCAACTTCTCTTAATACTGCTTTATCAAAGAAACCTGCAACTTCTTTCATTTCTTCTGGAATTGCTGCATAATCATCTGTCAGATCCGCATGAGATCCTTTTGTATCCACAATACATAAACTATGTCCATATTCTTCAAAATCTACTTCAACTTTTTTAATCTTAGGATTCTTTGGATCTTCAAAGTCAATGTTGATCAGACCTCCAACAGAAGAAGCCATCTGATCCATCAACCCACAAGGCTTTCCAAAAAATTCATTTTCTGCAAACTGTCCTGCCTGTGCTAAAAATACCGGACTGATCTTCATATCGTTATATAAGCCAGATAAAATATTTCCGATCAATACTTCAAATGCTGCAGATGAAGACATTCCTGCTCCGTTTAACACGTCACTTGTCACATAAGCTTCAAATCCACCGATCTTGTACCCTTCTTCTTTTAATTTAAATGCAACTCCTGCGATCAGCGATTCAGAGCTTCCTTCTTTGACATCATTTTTGTCTAGGTGATCTAAATCAACCTGAATACGATCATAGCCTTCAGATTTCAGATCGATTACTGCTTCATCTTTCGGTGCAACAATTGCGATCGCATCTAAGTTAATAGATGTTGCCAGTACTTTTCCATACTGATGGTCTGTATGGTTTCCTCCAACCTCGCTTCTTCCTGGAGCACTATAGATTTCTACTTCTTTCTCTCCATAAATCTTTTCAAATGATTCTAATGCTTTGATGTAGCGTTCCTGCTGATATGCAAGAACACTTTCATCTACATAAATGTCTTTTAATAACTGATTATATTTTCCTTCTTTTAAAGCTTCTTTTAATTTTTTAACATTGTTCGGCATGTTGGTTTGCTCTCCTTTCCTCGATCGTCTGGATCACTTTCTTCATAAATCCATCATCCAGATGATAGGCTTTTTTATAAACTACATAAGCTACAAGCATGGACACTGCTGGAATCGCACACATTAAGAATCTGATAGAATTTAATGTCAGTGCTGACTGTACTGCATTTGGATTTGGAATATATCCTGTACGTTCCAGTGCAAATCCGATGAAAAGTGATGTTAAAGCTGCTGTAAATTTCACGATCAATGTCTGTAAAGAGAATACAACAGATTCATTTCTTGTTCCCAGTTTGTACTCACCATAGTCAACGACATCAGATAAAAATACTGTCGCACATCCAAGTTCTAATCCTGTTCCTGTCTTTACGATCACTCCTGAAATTGCTGTTAATACAATGTTCTGTGGGCATACAAATCCAACAACTAATAATAATGCTAAACCAATAAATGGTAAAATACATGCCAGTAAAAATGATGTATGTCTTGATAATTTCTTTGCTACTTCTGGGAAGATGATCAATCCAACAACTTCTGCAATAGATGCACTGATCATAAAAGCTGATAACATGTTGGCATTTCCACATACATATGTAAAGTAGTAAACTGCAACACCCATGATAAACTGAATTCCTACATTATATAGAAGAATCAGTCCAACAGCTGACTGTAACTGGTCATTTTTCTTAATGATTGAGAATACATCTTTAAAAGAAATCTTCTCACTTGGTGCATTGTTTTCTTTTACTTTTAAGTTGCAGACTGCAACTCCGATCGTAAGGATAAATGTTCCTGCAATGATCATGGCAAAACGATGATATCCAATATATCCTCCACCTAATGCTGCGATGATCTGAACACCGAATCCTGCGATGACTAATGACTGTCCAATACTTGCGAAAATTCTAGGTAAAACGGAAACAACTTCTCGTTCGTGTGGATCTGATGTAAGGTTTGGAATTACGGACCAGTATGGAATATCCATGATCGTATAAGTCATTCCCCATAATACATAGATCACTGCAACGAAGATGCAAAGTGAAGTTCCTGTTAATTTAAAGTCAGTAAATAATACGACAAACACAACGGAATTGACTAAGGTTCCGATCACAAGCCATGGTACGAATTTTCCAAAACGTGATCTTGTGTTATCTACGATCATTCCCATAAACAAATCGTTAAATGCATCCCAAAGTTTTGCTACGAAGAATACGATTCCTACAAATCCCGGTGATACTTTCAGCACATCCGTAAAGTAGATCATAGCGAATGTCGCCATCATTCCATAAATTAAATCTTTTCCTAACGCTCCAAATGCAAAAGTATATTTTACTCTGCCTGGAACCTTTCCATTAGTTGTTCCCATTTTTCTTTCCTCCTGTTTTTGATAAGCTGTCTTTTATGTTTTTATAGTAAATCTTTTTAGTAAAATTGTCAATATATTTTTACTAAATATTTTACTTTTATTTTACTAAATTTACTTTTATGTTTTTCTCTGCTATAATAAAAGATATTAATATTTATAAGAAAGGGTTTTATCTCCATGGCAACAATCAAAGACATTGCACAGAAAGCATCTGTTTCTGCCGCAACTGTATCAAGAATTTTAAACCAAGACGATACCCTGAGTGTAACCGATGAAACAAAACAGCGCGTTTTAAAGGTTGCCCAGGAATTAAATTATACAAAGCATCTAAAAAATACCGTTGAAAAATCGATTTCTATCGGTATCTTTCAATGGTATTCTGTCTTTCAGGAACTGGAAGATCCTTACTATCAGGCGATCCGTGTCGGTATTGAAAAATATTGTGCCGATCATAATATCCACGTTGTCCGTGCTTTCCAGAGCGATTGCAATTATCCTGACACACTCAAGGATCTTCAAGGTCTGATTTGTATTGGTAAATTTAATAAATCTCAGATCAAGTCTTTTCAAAAACTTAATTCCAACACTATTTTTGTTGATATGAAGACACCAAAGATTTATTGTGATACGATCAATCTTGATTTCCAACAGGCAGTTACTGAAGCACTAGATTATTTGTATGATCTTGGTCATCGAAAAATTGCTTATCTTGGCGGGAAGGAAGTTCTCGCTGATAACAGTGTATATTTTGAAGAACGTAAAGATACCTTCATCAACTTCTGTCAGGAACATTCCATTGACCATGAATCTTTTATTTATGAAGGAGATTATTCTGCTGAATCCGGATATAACATGACAAAACAAATGATCGCTGACGGCGACCTTCCAACCGCTATTTTCTCTGCCAGTGATCCTCTTGCAATCGGTGCAATGCGTGCTTTATATGAGAATGGTTATAAAATTCCAGATGATATATCCATCATTGGTTTTGATGATATCAGCGTTGCAAGTTTTTCAAACCCTCCGCTGACAACGATCCATACACCGGCTGAATTTATGGGAGAATATGCTGCTCATTATATTTTACTTCGGACAAAAGAAGATTCTCTGGAACAGCAGACTCCGATTCGTCTGACACTTCCATGTAATCTTGTCGTCCGTAACTCTTGCTCTACTCCTTGTAAATGATCATGATAGAAAAAGAAGGCATCAAAATCCTTTCTTAAGATTTTGATGCCTTCTTTTTCTTTATCTGCTGATCTCATCAATCAGTTTCAACAAATCTTCCATCTGTTTTCAATATTTTTGCAATTCAACTTTTCAATATTTTACTTGAAGATATGGGATGATTGCAAATTCAAAAACAGCCAGGTTTTATCCATCTGGCTGTCTTTTTGTGTTCATTTGTAGTTTTCATTATAATTTATATCCATCATGTTATTAAAACACAATTTCCATAATTTCTGTTTCTAGATCAATCGGTCCTTCTTTTAATAAGTTAATTTCGATTTTATCTTTCTTTGTTGGGATTACCACTGGAGTCTTAACATTGCGTTCATCATAAATTAATGTTTTCAGATCAAAATGTCCGATCACATCTCCTGCCTGAACATAGTCTCCAACTTTTTTATTCAGATGGAAATAATCTTTCTCATAATTTACTGTATCCATACCGATATGAACCAGCACTTCTACTCCATCTTCAGAGACAAATCCCACTGCATGTCCTGTATCTACCATTGCACCAATTTTTCCTGTGACCGGAGCATAAATTCTATTGTCTGTTGGTATGATCACACACCCATCTCCTAATATTTTTTTTGAGAAGATTGCATCCTTCCCATAAGATAATTTTCTAACAACACCATCAACAGGTGCATAAATTTTTATTTTCTTCATTTCTCTACCTCATTTAACTTCATACTAATTGCCATATTTTATAACCAATTTCTCCATGCATTGAACTCGAAACACTTCAATTAATGGTCCCATACAAAAAGCTGTAATAATTGTTGCAACTCCTACGATACTTCCAAATGAAAATCCAATTGCCACACAAATCACATCTGTCAAAACTCTGGCTGCTTTAAAAGGTATTTTTCTATTACTTATTTTTTCAATGATCACACCAAATGCATCATATGGTGCAATTCCCATATCTGCTTCCATGTACATCGCTGCTGCAAAGGAACACATAGTGACTGCAAAGATCATCAATAGAATTCTGATCTGCAAGGATAGCAGCTCTGGCTGCCCGAGACATTTTGTCAAAACAAACACTCCAAAATCTGCGATATATCCGATTCCAGCCATATTCACGATAGTCCCAGCCCCTATGCAGCTTCTTCCTTTCCATAAAACAAATATAAAAAGCATAATATTAACAAGCAGCTGATATGTTCCAAAACTGATATTCAAAAATCCACTTACTCCAAGATTCATGCATGTAAATGGATCTGTTCCAAATCTTGACATTCGAAGGATTGCCACAGCAATCCCCATCAATAGATTTCCCAGAAGCATCATTATAATTTTCATAGTCTTTGTATTCATTATTTTTCACCATGAAGTAAATAAATCTTAGACCAGAAATCTGTACATGTCTCTCCGCCATCTAAAACTTGTCCAGCGGATGGATCTGAAGTGATCATTCCAGCTTTCATAAGTTCACGTCCTGAATATACTCCATCAACACCTTCTATTGTATATTCCATTTTTTCATCCAATCCATGAAGGCGTAATCGACGATATGGGCAGTTCACATCATTTAAAATCTTATAATATCCCATGATCGCATCTTTTTTGTCTTCTGATACAACTATCCATGCCGCAATATTTCCTTCAAACGGACTTAACAGGCGATAAAATGTTCCCTTCTGAATCAAGCCTCGATACTGTTTTACAAATTCTACCTGCTTTTTAATTTCTTCTTGTTCTTCTTCTGATAATTTTGCAATATTTAATTCGTAGCCAAATGCTCCAAAATATGCAACATTCGCTCTTGTAGATAATGGTGTGTTTCTAAACAACTGATGATTTGGTGTTACTGATACATGAGCACCCATACTGCTTAATGGATATGCCATGCTTGTTCCATATTGAATCTTAATACGCTCAATCGCATCACTATCATCACTTGTCCATGTTTGTGGTGCATAGTAAAGCATTCCTGGATCAAAACGTCCTCCTCCACTTGCACAAGATTCAAACAAAATTTCTGGAAAACGTTTTGTTAAACGATCATAAAGATCATATACACCAAGAATATAGCGATGGAAAATCTCTCCTTGCTGATTTGCTGCCCATCCTTTGCTGAAACATTCTGTGATACTTCGGTTCATATCCCATTTTATATAAGATACTTTTGCATCTGCTAATAATTTTTCCATCTGATCATAAATGCAATCAACAACTTCTTTTCTTGAAAAATCTAATACAAATTCATTTCTTCCATGAGAACATTTTCTTCCTGGAGTTTCGATGCGATAATCTGGGTGTTTTCGAAATAGATCACTGTTTTCGTTTACCATTTCTGGTTCAAACCATAATCCAAACTTCATGCCACATTCTTCTTCAATCCGCTTGGATAATCCAGAAATACCATGCTCTAATTTATTTAAATTAGCAAACCAATCTCCCAGTCCTTGTTTATCATCATTTCTTGTCCCAAACCATCCATCATCTAAAACAAACATTTCAATTCCAGCTTTTTTTGCTGATTTTGCAATCTCTACGATCGTATCTTCATTAAAGTCAAAATAAGTTGCTTCCCAGTTATTGATCAATATCGGACGTTCCTTATCTCTCCAGTATCCTCTGGCCAGTCTTGTACGGAATAATTTATGGAACGTCTGACTCATTCCATTTAACCCATCTTCTGAAAATGTGATGATCGCTTCTGGTGTCTGGAAAGATTCTCCTGGCTCTAAATGCCATTGAAATCCCATTGGATGAATTCCCATAAGTATTCTTGTCACATCATAGGTATCGACTTCTGCCTGCATTAAGAAATTACCACTGTATACAAGACTCATACCAATGACATCTCCCTGAAATTCATCCGCAGATGGTCTTTTTAATGCAATAAACGGATTATGGTTATGACTTGAATTTCCTCGAAGACTTCCTACAGATTGAATTCCCTGTTCTAATTTTCTTGTCTTGATCTCTCGTTCTCTTGCCCAGGCTCCTGATAATTGTATCCACTCGTAGTCTTTATCCGGAAGATCCAGACACGCACTCATCGCTCTTGTAAGATCAAAAGACTGATCTCCATCATTTTCAATGTGCATACTTCTTGTGATCACCGGAAAATCTCTCATGATCGTATAGTATAATGTCATTTTCGCCCCAGTAAGCGAATCTCTTAAAATGATCTCTAATGTCTGTGCTTCTTCTTTTTCTTCTACATAAACAGCTGGTAATCCTTGAAATTCTGGTTTTCCATCATAAATCTTATGGCTTTCATATACAAAATTCGAAATACGACTTCCATTTTCCTGCAAGATCTCAAAAGCAGGTTCGCGGTAATCTGTTGTTCCATATGATGGATATTCCTGTTTTAAATGTTCGAGGGAATATGTAAGATTTCCCTCAAACAAATAAGATGACATTGGACGATGCATTGTTTCTATATAATATCCGAAATCTTCTTTATCTGGAATCGCACTTCCATAATAAAGTTGTCCGATCTGTCCATTTTTCAGTACTTTCATAATATAGCTGACAGATTCATTTTTCAGATGAAATTCCTGTGATGTCTCGTGATAAAAAATACTCATAAAAGTTCTCCTACTCGTTTTAATTTTTAGGCCTCGTGAACTACATTTAATTCCTTGACCATGTTATTTAAATAATCACCTTTTAATTTATATGCTTTTGCATAGATCAGATAACTGATCACTGCAAATACCATCGGAATGACGATCATGATGATTCTAATTCCATTTAATGTTGCTGCTGACTGCTGTGGTAATGATGCATTATAGCCTACCATTGCAAGTCCTACACCTGTTAACAGACCAGATACTGCCTGAGATGCCTTCATTAAAAATGTCTGTGTAGAACAAATAATACTTTCATTTCTTGTTCCAAATAATAATTCATTGTAATCAATAACATCTGCGATACAAACTGTTACAACTCCAAGTTCAAATCCTGAACCAAGTTTTAAGATTCCAGCTCCTAAGATTACGAATAATGGGTTTGTTGGTGCCACAAAACCTGCAACTGCAATAATGATCAGACCAATGATCGGAAATGCACAAGCCATTGCAAACATTTTTTCTCTGCCTAATTTTTTTACGATTTTAGGGAATACAACAAGTCCTCCCATTTCTGCTAAAATACATACACTAAAGATAGAGAATAATCCTTCTTTTCCTGCAACATATTTGAAATAATATATGATGATTCCATTTACGATCTGCATGCAAAGATTATAAGCTAATAATAATCCAATATATGCAATTAACTGTTTGTTCTTAAATAAAATATTGATGATCTGTTTAAAGCTTGTATGTTCTGCTGCTTTTTCTGTTACTTTTTCTTTTACATTAACGATTGTTACACCGATCGTAAATACAAATAAAATAGAAATTACTAATGCTACCATACGGAAACCAGCGGTTCTATCACCATTTCCAAAAATCTTATCCATTCCATTGATCATACTTAAGCCAAAAACACCAATAGAAAATCCTGCTAAACTTGCGAAAAATCTTGGAATAACTGATACTGATTCTCTTTCATGTGGATCATTTGTTAAGTTTGGAAGCCATGACCAGTATGGAACATCCATGATCGTATATGTCATTCCATAAAGAATATATGCAATTGATACATAAATATATAGTGCTTTTCCATGAAGTCCGAATGTATTAAACATTGCAAAAAATACAACTGCATTTAAAAGTGTTCCAACCAATAACCACGTTCTAAATTTGCCAAATCGATTATGAGTGTTATCAACAACCAGTCCCATCATCGGATCATTGATCGCATCCCATATTCTTGCCACAAAAAATAATGTTCCTACAAAAGCTGGTGCTAAAAACAAAACATCCGTAAAATAGAACATTAGGAAATTACCTACAAAGCAGCAGATAGCGTCCTTTCCAAGTGCTCCAAAGCCAAATGAAAACTTTTCTTTTTTTGTTAAATTCATCGTTTTTCTCCTTTTTAATTGCAGGGCCCTTATTTTTTCCTTCTCTCATGATGTACTTAAAGTATAGCATCAATATACAATCTTGGTTATGAAGTTTTGTTTTATATTTTTGTCAAAATGTTGAATAAATTTGATAAATATTTTATAATCAGCAAAGAAATGGAGGTAATTTATGGAACAAGCACAAGTATTAACATTTTTAAATAATGAAGATCGTGATCTTCTATTACAATTTTGTGGGTACTCTACAACCAAACCACTTCACAGTTTTGGTCCTGTAGTACGTCCACATTATATAATTCATTTTGTATTAAATGGAAAAGGTATTTTTCAGATTCGCGAAAAGACTTATCACTTGGAAGCTGGACAAGGATTTTTGATCGAACCAGATGAACTTACCTTTTATCAATCCGATGCAAAAGAACCTTGGGAGTATCTATGGATTGGATTTAATGGAAGAATGGTCCCTGAATTCTTAAAGCAGATTGGTCTTTCATCGGCTCATCCAATTTTTCATTGTGACAAGAGAAAGGAATTGTATTGGTTAGTAAACGATATGTTAGTCCATTCAAAATCTAATTTCTCTTCTGATCTTCGTAGAACTGGATTATTATACGAATTTCTTTCTATTCTCGCCTTAAATCCTTTGGAATCCGATCAACAAGTTGATTCTGAATATATGTATATCAATCAGGCAATTGAATATATAAAAAATAATTACTGGGACGGAATCCATATTTATGATATTGCAAAATATCTTTGTATTGATCGTAGTTATCTTTATTTATTATTTCATAAATACTTAGAACAAAGCCCCCAAGACTATCTTGCTACATTTCGATTGACAAAAGCTTCTGAATTGTTATCAACAACGACTCTTTCTATTGAAAGTATCAGTAATTCCTGCGGTTATGGTGATCCTGCTACATTTTCTAAAGCATTTAAACGTTGGAAGTCTATGTCACCTTCGAAATACCGAAAACAGAAGAGAGCTTCTGGAACTGTTCTTAGTAACTAATTTCATAACTAATCTCAATGAATCTTCCATATCTCAGAAAAAAACTGCATGCTGACCACATGCAGTTTTTCCAAAGAAGGAGTAAAAAGTTAATAGGTAAATTTTATTTATGAAAATGGATTTTCAGTCTTATAAAGCATATTCTTTGGCTGATTAAATCCAATCTCATCGACATCAACACCAATGTATTTGAATACTTCATATAAAGTTTTTCCAAAATGACCAAAAGCAACTGCTCCATGGTGTGGAAAATTCTTTTCGATCAGTACATGGCGGTAAAATCTTCCCATTTCAGGGATAGCAAATACACCAATAGATCCAAAAGATCTTGTTGCTACTGGAAGGATTTCTCCTTGTGCAACGTAGGCTCTTAATTTTGTATCTGCTGTACTTTGTAAACGGAAGAATGTAATATCTCCTGGTGCGATATCACCTTCTAATGTTCCCTGTGTCACTTCTTCCGGTAATGTTCTTGCCATGATCTTCTGATATTTCATCTCACAGAAAGATAACTTAGATTTTGCTGTGTTTCCACAATGGAATCCCATAAATGTATCTTTTTGTGTATAGTCATAGTTATCTTTAATTTCTTCATTATACATATCTGCTGGTACGGAGTTGTTGATATCTAATAATGTCACAGCATCCTGACTTACAACCGTTCCAATAAATTCGCTTAATGCACCATAGATGTCTACTTCACAGGATACTGGTATTCCCTGTGCTGCCAGACGACTGTTTACATAGCATGGTACAAATCCAAACTGGGTCTGGAATGCTGGCCAGCATTTTCCGGCAATGGTTACATATTTTCTGTAACCTTTATGATCCCTGATCCAGTCTTTTAATGTCAGTTCATACTGTGCAAGCTTGGAAAGAATCTCTGGTTTTTTATTTCCTGCACCCAGTTCTTCTTCCATTTCTTTTATGATCGCAGGAATTCTTTCATCCCCTTCATGCTGATTAAATGCTTCAAATAAATCTAATTCTGAGTTTTCTTCAATTTCGATTCCAAGATCATATAATGGTTTGATCGGTGCATTACATGCAAGGAAGTTCAGTGGTCTTGGCCCAAAACTTATGATCTTCAATTCACTTAATGCTTTCACTGTTCTTGCGATCGGCAGAAATTCATGAATCATATCTGCACATTCTTCTGCTGTTCCAACTGGATATTCTGGAATATACGCTTTAATATTTCTTAATTTCAGATTATAACTTGCATTTAACATTCCACAGTAAGCATCTCCTCTTCCATCTAAGAGGTTATCTCCACTTTCCTCAGCCGCTGCTACGAACATCTTCGGTCCATCAAAGTGTTTTGCAAGAAGTGTCTCCGAAATCTCTGGTCCAAAATTCCCAAGATAAACAACTAATGCATCGCATCCTGCTTTTTTGATATCTTCTAATGCCTGTACCATGTGAATCTCACTCTCCACGATACAGACTGGACATTCATAAATGTCTTCAGGATCATATTTTTCTTTATATGCTTTTACTAATGCTTCTCTTCTTGTAACTGATAAACTTTCTGGGAAGCAGTCACGACTGACTGCTACGATCCCGATCTTTGTTTTTGGCATATTATGATTCATATTGTTCTACCTCCGTTTAATTTATAATTATAAATTATTTACCTTGACCATAGTAAGCATTTACTCCATGTTTTCTGAAGAAATGTTTGTCCTGCAGATACTGTGGTGCTGATTTTACTTTTGGATTTAAATGTTCACATCGATATGCCATCTTTGCGACTTCTTCTAAGACAACGGCATTATGAACTGCCTCGGCTGCATCAGCTCCCCACGTAAATGGACCATGATTTGCACAAAGCACTCCTGGAACATGCATTGGATCTTTATCTTTAAATGTTTCAATGATCACCAATCCTGTATTTTTCTCATAGGCTTCTTCGATTTCCTCTTTGGTAAGGCTTCTTGCACATGGAATTTCTCCATAAAAATAATCCGCATGTGTGGTTCCATAACATAAAATACTTCTTCCTGCCTGTGCCCATGATGTTGCCCATGGAGAATGGGTATGTACGATTCCCCCTAAATCTTTGTATGCTTTATATAATTCAAGATGGGTCGGAGTATCAGAAGATGGGTTTAAATCTCCTTCCACTTTGTTTCCATCAAGATCCATAACGACCATATCTTCTGGAGAAAGCTTGTCATAGTCAACACCACTTGGTTTAATAACAAATAAGCCGCTTTCTCTGTCGACTCCACTGACATTTCCCCATGTATATGTGATCAGGCCTCTTTTAGGAAGTTCCATATTTGCTTCGTAAACTTCTTTTTTTAACTGTTCTAACATTCTTTTCTCCTCTATTTACATGGCATCTACTGCTGCACGTTCGATTGTAAGGCCTTTCTGATACTGCTTGATAAACTCATCAAAACCTTCCACATCTTTTTCATCTGGAGCGATCGTTATTCCTTTTTTTCCTGCAAATACTTTATCTGCCAGATAAGTATCCAGTGTTTCACTTCCTTCTTTATCTATCATATAGGCTGCAAGGATCGCCATTCCCCAGGCTCCACCTTCTCCTGCTGTTTTCATGACAGATACTGGGGCATTGACTGCTGCTGCCATAATCTTTTGTCCGACTCCTTCTGTCTTAAATAATCCACCATGCCCAAGCATTTTATCAACTTTTACATCTTCTTCCTTCATCAGGATATCAAGTCCTGTCTTTAAAGCTCCAAGTGCGGTATAAAGATGAACTCTCATGAAGTTTGCAAGATTAAATCTGCTGTCTGGCTTTCTTACAAATAATGGTCTTCCCTCTTTAAATCCTGTGATATGTTCTCCTGAGAAATAATTATAGGCAAGTAATCCACCACAGTCTTTGTCACCTTCTAATGCTTTATTGTAAAGAGCTCCATAAAGCTCGTTCATATCAATGTCTTTCATTCCGAAAACCTGTGCAAATTCTTTAAATAAGTTGACCCATGCATTTAGATCAGAGGTACAGTTATTGCAGTGTACCATGCCAACCAGCTCACCCGCTGGTGTTGTCACAAGATCGATCTCATTATGCACTTTCTTTAATTCTTTCTCTAAAACGACCATTGCAAATACACTTGTTCCTGCAGATACATTTCCTGTTTTTCTTGTCACACTGTTTGTCGCAACCATTCCAGTTCCTGCATCTCCTTCTGGCGGACATAAAGGAATTCCTGCTTCCAGATTACCAGATGGGTCTATTAATTTTGCTCCTTCTTCGCTTAGGGTACCTGCTTTATCTCCAGCCATTAAAACTTTTGGTAAGATATTTTCTAATTTCCATCCAAATTTTTTATCTTTGATCCGATCATCAAATGTCTTGATCATTGTCTGGTTATAATCTTTTGTTTCGATATCGATCGGGAACATTCCAGATGCTTCTCCAACACCGAGCACCTTTTTACCTGTTAATTTCCAATGAACATATCCTGCCAGTGTTGTCAGATAATCAATATCCTTTACATGTTCTTCTTCTTTTAAAATTGCCTGATACAGATGTGCGATACTCCATCTTTGCGGAATATGATAAGAAAATGCTTCCGTTAATTTCTCAGAAGCTTCTTCTGTCATTGTATTTCTCCATGTTCGAAATGGCACTAACAATTCTCCATTCTTATCAAATGCCATATATCCATGCATCATCGCACTAAATCCGATACTTCCAACCTTAGTTAGTGTAATATCATATTTTTCTTTCACGTCGTTTACTAAGTTTTGGTAACTGTCTTGTAGTCCACTCCAGATGTCTTCTAATGTGTAAGTCCATATATTGTTCTCCAGACGATTTTCCCAATCATGACTTCCTGATGAAATTGGATTATGTTCCTTATCAATCAATACAGCCTTAATTCTTGTAGAGCCAAATTCGATTCCAAGTGCTGTCTTTCCATCTGTGATCATCTGTTTTGTTTCCATGGTACTACCTCCATTTTCTTAATGGTAAACGACTTTTACATGAGTTTCCGATCACCAGTTTCGGTTCAATCAAATACTCTGTTTCTTTGTCTGATCCTCCTTGTATTTTTTCTAATAAGAGCTGTCCTGCCATCTCACCAAGTTTTTCCTGTGGATGAGTGATCGTTGTCAATGAAAGCGGTTGCTGATGTGCTAGCATTGAATTATCGTATCCCGTAATTGACAAATCTTCTGGAATTGAAACTCCGATCTGATGTAATCCTCCAATGATCGAAAATGCGATCTGATCGTTATAACAGACAACTGCATCCATCTTTCTTTTGTCTTTTACCATCTGAACGATCGCTGTTACTGGCTTGGTCTGACGATCTTCTGTATGAAACCAGACAACCATATCTGGATCATATTGATATCCTGCTTCCTGAAGTGCCATCACATAACCTTTATGCCGTTCTCTCCCTTGCCTGTCATCCGCTTTAAAAACACCTGCAATATGCTGATGTCCCATATCAATCAGATATTTTGTAAGCATATAACCACCTTTACAGTCATCCATGAGAATATGGGGCTTATCTCTCATCTCCTCATAGACTCCATGAATAAAAATGTAAGGAATTTCATATTTGTCAAGATTCTCATAAAGTTTAGGATGTCTGCATACAATTTCGCTTTTACTTGGTTCAATGATCAATCCATCAATATCTTTTGTAAGAATATCTTCAAGACATGCTGTCTCTCCTCGTCTGCTGTTTTCTGTTGTTTTGAAAATGATACTGTATCCATTCTTGGAAAGAACACTGTTGATCCCTTGGATCAGTCTGGGAAATATGTAATCTGAAATGTAAGTTGTGACCACTGCAATATTTTTAGATTCTTTTTTATGAATCGCCCGTTCTGTACAAAATGTTCCCTTTCCATGAACTGCAACGATATAACCTTCTTCTTCCAAAATTGACAGTGCTTTACGCACAGTATGGCGGCTAAGATCATATTCCTGAACCAATTGATTTTCTGACGGTATCTTATCTCCCGGTTGATAAATACCAGATAAAATATCATTTTTTAATGTTTCTTTTAAAGCGTGATATTTCATTTCTCCTTTATTCTTTCCCATGTTTGACATCCTCCTTCCCTATAATTCTCATTTTAAAACTTGTATGGTCCTCTTCACAAGTTGTTGTTTATGGTCTATATCAACAATATTTTCGCTGTATTTTTATACATTTTTCACAAAATTTCTTTTATATTAAATTTGCCAAATTCCTACTTTTATGTTAATCTAATGTCAGAACATACATTCGATAACAGGAGGTGCCTATTATGGAAATCTCATCTGGAGATTTATCTTTAAATGAAAAATTGAAGATCTTGGCTGATGCAGCAAAATACGATGTTGCCTGTACTTCTAGTGGTTCTTCTCGCCGTGGAAAAAAGGGAATGCTAGGAAATACGGAGGCAGCAGGAATCTGTCATAGTTTTTCTTCGGATGGGCGCTGTGTTTCTTTGCTTAAGATCTTACTTAGCAATGAATGTATTTATGATTGTAAGTATTGTCTAAATCGAGTAAGTAATGACAAGGTTCGTACAACGTTTACTCCGGAAGAGATCTGTACACTTGTTGTGGAATTTTATCGAAGAAATTATATTGAGGGATTGTTTTTAAGTTCTGGGATCGTGAAGAGTCCGACTTATACGATGGAATTGATGTATCAGGCGATTTATCTGCTTCGTACAAAGTATCATTTTAATGGATATATCCATGTGAAAGCGATTCCTGGGGCTTCGGATGAATTAATCACGAATATGGGATATCTTGTCGATCGTATGAGTGTGAATCTGGAACTTCCTACGATTGATGGGCTTAAGAAACTGGCTCCTCATAAGAATCCGAAGAAACTTGTTGCTCCGATCCGTCAGATTCAGAATGGGATTGTCGATCATCGATTGATGATCGGAAAGGATGCCTCTATGGAACGTTCTCGAAGTAATAAGTATTTAAAGCATACGATCTTTCAGGAAAATCCTTATCAAAGGATTCAATCAGGGCGTTCCCCACTTGCTCTTGCTGATCCTTCTCTTAAGAATGCTTTACGCTCCAATGGCAAACCTGCACCTTTTGTCCCAGCTGGTCAGAGTACGCAGATGATCATTGGTGCAACTGGGGAGAGTGATCTGCAGCTTTTATCAACAACGCAGAAATTATATCAGCAGTATGACTTGAAACGTGTATTTTATTCTGCTTATGTCCCTTTGAATGAGGATTCTAATCTGCCAGCTCTTGGAACTACACCGCCGCTTCTTCGGGAACACCGTCTGTATCAGGCAGACTGGCTGCTTCGATTCTATGGATTTAAGGCGGATGAATTACTTTCTGTAGACCGGCCGAATTTTAATACGATGCTTGATCCGAAGTGCGACTGGGCGCTTCGCCATCTGGATATTTATCCGGTTGAAATCAATCGAGCTTCTTATGATGTATTACTTCGTGTTCCAGGAATCGGGACAAAGTCTGCGTTTCGTATTGTGAAAGCACGCAAACATGGAATGCTTAATTTTGAGCATTTGAAGAAGATGGGGATTGTGTTAAAACGTGCGAAGTATTTTATCACTTGTAATGGGAAGATGATGTATCGGATACCGATCGAGGAAGATTTTATTACACGCCAGCTGATCGGTGAAGATGGAAAGCAGAACTGGGAGATTGATCATCCGCAGACTTATCGGCAGCTTTCTTTGTTTGATGATTTTAATTTTCAATCGGAAGTTACTGTGGAAGATTCTTCGAAGACTTTGTTTGGACAGATGTAATTTTCGTTATTTTTTGTATTCTGGAGGCTATTATGACTGTTTTTACCTGTGAAGATAATTTTGATGCGATGATGACTTGTGTTTATGAAGCCTGGGCATCAAGACTTGGACATTCCAATATTAAATTGAAGACAGAACCGATTGGGAATCTGGAATTATTCTGTGATTATCGGCATGTGGATGCCGATCCTGTGAAAACAGCCAGTGTCGTTCGTTCTATTAAGAGCAAGATTTCTTATCAGGCTTATATTATGATCTATGAAACTGCGATGTCTGATGCCGAAGATAAATTAGATACCATTTATCGTTTTATGGTTGCTGGATTCCATTATGGTGCTCATGTTGTGGATTTTCTTCAGGAACCTGTGGTTATGCGGATGTTTGAATTGAAACGTAAAGTTGGAAATGAAGCTCATTTTCATGTGGAATTTATCCGATTTGCGAATATGCCTGGGGATGTGTTGGTAAGTCATATTGAGCCAAAGAGTAATGTATTGACTCTGGTTGCTCCGCATTTTTCTGATCGTCTTCCTTCAGAAAATTGGATGATCATTGATGATAAACGCTTCATTGCTGTCGTTCATCCTGCAGATCAGGATTATTATTTAACAACACTTTCAAAAGAAGAAATGGACCGCCTGTCCATTCAGACAGACGATCCGTTTATTGATCTATGGAAAGACTTTTTCAATACAATTGGGATTAAAGAACGAGAAAATCATCAGTGTCAGAGGAATCTGATGCCATTGTGGTATCGGAAACATATGACGGAATTTCAGTGATTTTTAGTTTTATAATTGTTCTTCTTTAATATTACAAACTATTCTATGCAACTAGTTGATACATTTTTTTATAATACACAACACATCTTTCTTGTATATTCTGTATATTGCATTGTTGTATATCATATAATGCAGATATTGTTTGTTTCTTTACTAACAGTTCTTCCATATGCACATCAAAAAGTTCACTCAGCATTAATAAATGATCTACTGATGGAAGCACTTTCCCATTAATCCACCGATATATCGGTTGTGGGCAAGAAAGATGCAAGGTATTCTGAATATCTTTTACTGACATTCCCGTCTGATCCATATATCTTTTTAATTTTAACCCTGTTTCAATCATATCAATATTGGGATATGTCATAATCAATCTCATCCTTTCTCTATCATCTTATATTTTTAGGTATAAACTCCAGATGAAGGACCATATCCATTCCCTCTGCAAGTCTTTTCAATGTAGACAATGCAGGATTCGCATTTCCTGTCTCGATCTTACTAATATCCGCTTGATTAATCCCTGTTTTTTCTGCTAATTCCTTTTGTGTCATATGACATTCTTTTCTTGCCGCAACAAGACTTCTGACAAGATTGTATTCAAGTTCAGAATCTTCCCATTCTTTTTTGAATTCTTCGTCCTTTAGCTGTTCATCAAGATAATTTCTAAAATCACTCATCTCAATCACTCCTTCTTCTATTTTGTTCATAATAATCTGCTCTATACTGATTTGCTTTTTCAATTTCCTCTAATACATAATAGAACGTAATGTTTTTGTTCTAAGTTTGGGTGATAATGAGTCCAAATATTCTTTAACAGGACACTGGCTATTAACCTTGTGATAAAAATCTACATTTAACATATGTTATTTCCTTTCTTTATTATATGGGCTATATCCCATATACGTCAAGTCAATTTTTCTATCACAATTGTAATCCTTGCCAATCATGCTGTCATTGGACTTTTAGTCCAAACCACCGCTACTTTAAAAGCAATGATTTCAAAAAAAATGGACCGCCTATCCATTCGGACAGACGATCCGTTTATTGATCTATGGAAAGACTTTTTCAATACGATTGGGATTAAAGAAAGAGAAAATCATCAGTATCAGAGGAATCTGATGCCTTTGTGGTATCGGAAACATATGACGGAATTTCAGTGATTTTTAGTTTTATAATTCCTCTTCCTGTAAATATTTCATAAATGCTTCACACCCTTCGACTACGTCTCTATATGTATCATCAAAATTCCCTGTATACCATGGATCTGCAATGTCTCTTGGATGTTTGGAATAATCTAGTAACAGATGTATTTTCCCATCTGGGTCACCGCCTGTGATTCGGTTCATGTTTCTTAGATTCCATGCATCCATACCAATGATGTAATCATATTCTTCATAATCTTGTTTTGTCATCTGGGTAGCTCTGTGTTTTAGGACAGGGATTCTTTCTTGTCTTAGTTTATTGACTGTTCCATGATGTGGCGGATTGCCAATCTCTTCTCTGCTGGTTGCAGCAGAGTCGATGTAAAATTTGTCTTTTAGACCTTGATCGTTTACCATGTGTTGGAAAACAAATTGGGCCATTGTGCTTCGGCAGATATTGCCGTGGCAGACGAATAATACTTTTATCATATATTTAAACTCCTTTGATTATAGGTTTTTCCTTGATTTTTCAGCGTTTTTACAACATTTCATTTTCTTTGTTGCTGGCATATCTTAGCATAAATTGGTATAAATTTTCGCCCAAAAGTTGTAAAATTGGTTGTAAAACTATGTGCTACTTACAACTTTACAACTCGCTATTACACACCTGTTTCATTTCTTTTTGAATATCCTCAAAATCTAAATGTGTATAAGTATTCAGTGTTACACCAATATCGGAATGTCCCATTATTTTCTGCAGTGTTTTTGGATTCATTCCCGATTTCGCCATGTTGGAACAAAAGGTATGCCTGCATACATGAGGTGTAATCTTTGGTAGTTCTTCCTTGTAAATCTTGTTGTACTTTTCGCATATATGCTGGAAATACTTTTCCCAATGAAGAGCAACCATTGGCATATCATTTTTATCAAGATACCGGAATCCCCTATAAGCACCTCTGTTCTTATCATAAATAACAGGTTCTTTTTTAGGTTTCTTTCTGTTAGTAATGATAAAGCGAAAACATTCTTTTACTTCCTCTGTCATGGGAACCATTCTTGTTCCACTATCAGTTTTCGTGGCTTCTATGATGTATTCCATATTCCTCTTTCGTTGTAACTGATGATCAACATTGATTTTTCCCTGTTCCAAATCAATATCAGATACCGTCAAGCCTACAAACTCCGATATACGAAGTCCTGTATGAAAAAGGATATAAATTCCTTCATAGTAACGGTTAAAGTGCTTATCCGCTTTAATGAACTCCAAAAATGCTCTTTGTTGTTTTCTTGTAATAGCTTCTCTGGTTACACTGTCATTGACAACCACAGTCGCAAGCTGAAATTCAAATGGATTCTTGCGAATCAAATCATCATCAACTGCCATCTGAAACGCAGGTCTTACCACACCTCTTACAGTATGTATGGTACTGTAACCTCTTCCGTCAGCTTGTAGCTTTATCAGCCAACCTTTTGCGTCCGATAATTTTACTTTGTCAATTCGTTTGTTTCCAAATGCTTCTTTTTTGATAATGTTGATTACAAAGTTGTAATTAGCTTCTGTATTGTGCCTTACACCCGTTTTCTGTGAAATGTACTTTTTTACAAGTTCCAAAACTGTCATTCCACCGCCAAGAGAAACAATATCATCTTCCAAATCCTTATGTATCTGCTTTTCCTTATCTCGGAGTGAAATATCGTTTTTTGCACCTTGCGGAACTGTATCGGTCTTGACTAGCTTCCAGCTATACACATATTTTGCATTTCCTGCATTATCAATGTACTTATACATATAACGCCCATCTTTTCGTTGGCTCTCTCCATTGCGTAAAATACGATTTCTATTATCACGCCTTTTTGCACTCATCAAATCGCTCCTTTCGTATCTTGAAAGAGCCCCGATATGACAAAATGAGTATATCATAATCGGGGCATAATCGCCACATCAGATTTCCTCTAACTCGTCTATGATTTTCTCGAATTGCTTTCGCTTAATCTGAGTCCGATTCCCGTTTGTAATCAGCCAACTGGCATTTCTATGTTCATCAATCAGTCTACGGAGTTTCTTTTCTCCGATACGAAAATACACTGACGCTTCTTCAATCGTTAATGTGTATTTTTCCCATACAGGAATATCCACATTTTTCATATATACAGTACCACCACCTTTTTTCTTTGATTTTTAGAAAAGAGAGAATTGCACTCATAAATCTTCACTTTATTTCTAACTCAAAATTTAAAATAGATTTCATTATGGCAGTTCGCACCCTGCCTTTTAAATCCATATCAACCACAATCCGCATACTTCCATATTCATCATAACAAGGACGTAAACACGCCTTTGATATGTATGCATTATAATGATTTAAAATCTTTTCCATAGCTATCTCATCACCGTCTACTGCTGAACAGATAGTTGAAAATCGTGGACATTTTTGTATACGTTCCATTTTGCTAATCCTCCATATATTTTTCTCTGATAACATTTAAAGCTCTCATTCTGCTCCGATAAACAGAACATCTTGAAATACCAATAATCTCACCGATTTCTATATCTGACATTTCAAGGAAATAGGACATTAGAACAATGTTTCTCTGCCTTTCGCTCAATGCTTTGATTGCTTCACATAAATTCTCATCAAAAACACGGACTTCCGTTCCGTATACAGGAAACACTGTATAACCCATAGAATATTCATCTATGGCAGCTACATGGTTTAAATCTGCTTCTGTCACATCATAAAACGGAACTTCATGCTTTGCACGTCTTCCGAGTTCTCTGTAATAGTTCTTAACTGTCCTATCTATGACTTTACGGATAAGACAATCAAACTGTAATCTTATTGCTTTTTCAAATGAAGAAGGGGACATAATCTCACCTCCTTCCCGTGAAAGTTGTTAAAGCGTGAAGATTCTTACCTCTTTTCGCTCTAACACTCACCACAGAGATAAGATTTGTTACCCTGTCGGTAAAATTGTTTAAAGATATTTTGAAATAGCAAAAAAGCACAGGAGCAACTAATAAATGCTGATCCTGCGCTTTTCCGATAGTTCCTGCTATGTAATATAAAAAACCACATTCAAGGGTGTAAAATGTTATTGAATAGATATATATTTTTTGACAATAACGGATTTATTAAGAATCGTGTTTTACAATGCTTTATCAAAGCGACTACCTCCAAGAGCCGCCAAAATAAAACCTGTATTATTCATAGAATTAGGAAAAGAAAAACGACAGCTTTTCAACCGTCGTCCAAATTTATCGTATTCAAAAAAGATACTGTCGGCAACGGTTTTTTTGTTTATTGCCAACAGCAATAGAGTTGAGTTGTATTGATTTTACAGGTTATCGCATATCCAACTTTTTATCACCTCATTATCTCCATTTCCCATAAAAGGATGTTCACTCTGCTCTGATATAGTCAATGACACAGAATTGGACTTTGCAAAATTTTCTATGACCTGTAAAGATTGCAAATTGTCCTTACCTCCATAAAGTATGTATGTTGGACTATTCCATCTTGTTACGGGATTTTTCTTTACATACTGGAAGTAATCCCAAGATAAAGTATCAATCGGTGTTGGAATTTCTCTTTTGGTATAAAGCATTTCTTCCGTGACATGAAACCACTGGAACATGTTTTTGATGAGATATTCCATATTTACGATTGGAGACAGGAAAAAGCACTTTTCAAAGGTAATATCTTTATATGTCTGCAAGCTGAAATATGCTCCCAAACTACAAGCAAACAAAGATACCAATTTCCAATTAGCAAACGTATAGGAACTTATTTGATGAAGATCAGAAATGCCATTCCAAATATCACACCTATAATTTTCATCTTTTCGTTCTCCGTGTTCCGGCAAGTCAAAACTGATTGTCTGATATCCTTTATTTTCTGCTATCCGAGCAAAAGTTTCAGCAGACTCCTTATCGGACATTTTCCCGTGAACATAAATATATGCTTTGTCAGATTTCGTTCCCCAGATAATGACAGGAATTTTCCCGATATAAAATTTTGTTGTTTTCATCTTTCATCACCGATTACATCGTATCATCAGAGGATAAAGTTCTCAATATACTGTCACTTACAGAAGTGTTTTTTACCTACAGAGACCTCCACTAGAGCTTCCTTTCGGATGCATGGCAACCCAAAAGAGAGGTCGCAAAACTACGACCTCTCGAAAATTATTTCTCATATATGATTTTTCTGATTGAATGAACAGAAAGATAATAAATATCAGCTAATTCATCAACACTTTTTCCTTGCTGATAATCTTTTCTTATTTTTCTGTTTCTCTGTTCAATCTCATATCTACAACCGCTTAATTCGCCCCATTTCTTTTTGCTGTCTTTTCTTGAGGGAACGTAAATATATCCGCCTTGTATATAACTTTGCAATTCTTCAACTAAAGCAATGGGGAGTACCGAATCTGCTTTGATATATTTCATGCAGGCTCACTCCTTTAACTTTTCATCGTCAAATAGCAAAGCCAGCATATAACGCCTTACTACTCCATGCAAATGGCGTTAGCACTTACTGACTTTGCATGGAGTGAAACATCGTTTTTTCTTTTTTTATTTATACACATCGTATCACCATCCTAATTACATGTACATCGCTTGTTTTAACTGTTCAATGTTTCCACTTTGTATAGCACCAATATTTCTTGCGATTCTTTCCTCAGACCAGTTCCACCATTGAATCTCCAATAGTGCAGAAATGGTTTCTTCTGGAAATCGTCTCTTTATTGGTTTCGCCGGAACACCGCCAACAATCGTATATGGCGGAACATCTTTTGTGACAACTGCACGAGTTCCAATGATAGCTCCATCTCCAATCGTGACACCAGCTAAAACAACAGCTTCATAACCAATCCAAACGTCATTACCTATGACAATATCACCTTTATTATCCCATGCGTTTGTTACGTCTTTCTTCTCTAATCCCCATTCCTCAAAAAATAATGGGAATGGATAAGTGGATAATGAAGACAGCGTATGATTGGCACTGTTAAAAAGAAATTTTGCTCCACAGGCAATGGAACAGAATTTTCCAATTTGCAATTTATCATCGTTTATCGGATAGTGATATAGTACGTTGTTCTTCTCAAATAATGTCGGGTCATTTACAAAATCATTGTACATTGTAAAATCTCCAACCGTTATATTGAGATTCGTGATTACATGTTTCAAATATATCGTTTCTTTATCACCTGTACGGGGATAAATCTGTTTTACTGGAATAGTCATTTAAAATCCTCCTGTCAATTTGAATAATGTCTATTTAACTATTCCAGATAAAGCAATGCAGAGTTTCACCTAAACCACCTCTCTTTTAATTTAAGGACAATTATACATGCTGTTCGATTGGAAAACAATAACCATGTGACATTTCTTCAAAATATCACATACCTTATTAAGCGGTTCAAAGCCTTGTATAATCAGCGTTCCGAGACTTTTTGATACTGTTTCCTATTGTATTTGTACCCCACTGTTAGATATCTGGGGTTACAAGTTGGATTGGCTTACGCCAATCCAACACAGGCTAGTCCGATCCGGCGGCTTACGCTTCGCATGCCACGGGCGGACTGCCTGTAGTTTTACAACTTTATATATATGGACACTGTGATTTCTTTATTTTAACTGAATCTGAAAATATATCTTCAATATACCCATTTTTTGCCAATAGTAATTTTATATCTAAATCTGCAATCTTACATTTCGGACCAATGATAATTTCATTAATTATATTTTGTTTACATTTCTCAAAACCAATTTCAAAATATGTTCGTATATCATTTTCTGTACTTCGAAACTTCAAAGGACTACGTGTGAAATTGCCAAGATATTTATTATTACTTATAAAGAATCCATCCAAGAAATCTGAATATCCATAATCATCTACACCATCACAATCACAATAATTATCTGATTGTAATTTCCGAAATAAACGCCATTCTCTTTCTTCTGAAAACATCTCATTTTTATACACAAACCCTTCTTGCCAAATGGTTACGATTAACATAGAAACATTCATTGTCAATTCAGATATATTATATTTGTTCGTTTTTTTATCTATACTGCTTTCAATAGCCCACTTAAGAGGTTGCTCAATAGCAATATGTAAAAATTTCAAAGTTTCTTCTTGATTATAAATTACTTTCGTTAAATAATACGAACCATGAGAAAAATCATTGAACAACTCGGCATTAAACCCGATAGCAACACCTTTTCCATCATTTCCGTAGGCTCTCCACTGACTAAGTAAATCACTTGCCTCAGAAAAGCAGGTCAAAAAACTTTTTGCATACTGAACTATAGGTACGTCTTTTAGCAACAGATTTTCCGCTGTTTGAAAAGCAATTTCTTTTGTTTTTAATAATACTTCTTTAGAATATTTTCCTTCATACGACACTAAGATTTGTTCAATTACTTCTCCAATTTTAGAAAATAACCACTTCATTTCTGTATAGTCATTTGTTTTTTCTGCATCGGATAACCAAATACTCTTATGCTCTACTATACTCAATAAGGTATTTACCGAGCAATAATGATATAAAGTAGATGGTAGCTTAGGATTGTAATTTAAATATTTATTCGTTAATACTGGCATAGATTATTTCCTCATTTGTCAAATAAAAGTCTATCTTATTACTTCGTAAATATACGAATTCTAACTTAAGAAACACCTTATTATATTCGCATATTCATGTAATTAAGCATAAATTGCAATTGGAATAACAATCATGGCCGGACCCTTGATTTTTGTCACAAGTTCTGGCAGATTAAATTGTTGCATGTCCTCGCTTTTAAACCCAGAAAATATATCTGCTAATGTTTCATCTTTCAATATTGATAACGTTGTTTTTCTTAATAAATCAATACATGCGGAATCATCTTTACAAACAGCAATCACCTTGCCTAGCACTTTAAATCTTCCCCCAAGAATCTCAGAAATATTATCATTGGATAAATACTGTTCTTGTGCCGAAAGCACAATCGTTCCCTCTGAACCATCTAGTATAAAATCAACTGTACCACTGTGCATTAATTCATTTGAGAAATCTTTAATTTGCTTAATTGTCTGATTTTCTTTCTTCTTTTGTGAAGCAACATTTTTCTTGTTTCCTAATTCTGGTTCATCAGAAAAAATGTTAGCCATTCGTAGCACAGAAACAATTTTCTCCATATAGTCAATCAAAGGATTTTTTTTCAATTCTCCCTCTAATTCAATAAAACTCCCAATTTTCATGTTTGAAATATCAGATGAAGTATCTAGAAGTTTTTCTTTTTCTAATGTTGTCCTAAATTTTGACAATAATGAAACGTTCGTATGTACTTTTTCTTTTGAAACATTTTCGCTTTCTCCTACATTTCCTGTATGTGATATCTCACCTTTCAAATCAATCTTCAAAAGTTTATTCAATAACGAAGTAGAAGCGCTAACACTTCCTGTTTGTCCCTTAGTACTTTCTTTCTGCTCAGAAGAATTAACTTGACTGACCATCGAAAATCCATCTTCAATTATAGCTAACATATCCAATACAATTTTTTCATTTATATATACTGGAATCATCAATTGTGTATGTGATAACTTTGTTCCCATTTTCAGTTCTCCTTTCAAAAAAATATTATACGATTTAGAAAAAATCTTTTATTTTTATCATAATTTTAATTCTAACCATCTAACAAATAGCCATATCGGAACATCTTTCAAAAGTTGTAAACCTGTTGTAAAAATCATCCACTCCATCTAAGAACCTGCATAAATTAAATGCCTCTCATCAAATCACCAACTCCTGCCGTGGCAGATGAATAGTATTTTTATCATTGTTGCATAACCTCGCATTTCTTAGTTTTTCTTGGTATTTTGGGTTTTGTAAGCCTTTGTAGATTTTTGCCTTATTACTTCTGATAATATCGACAACAGCTTGTCAACCTGGATTGGCTTTGCTATATGTCCATTCATTCCAGCTGCAAATGCATTTCTCTTATCTTCTTCAAATGCATTTGCTGTCATTGCAATAATCGGTATGCACGCTTTATCCTTATCTGGCAAATTTCTGATTGCCTGTGTTGCTTTATAACCGTCCATTTTTGGCATCTGGATATCCATAAGGATCATATCATATGTGTCTGCTGGCATCTTTTCTATCCTGTTTACACACTGAATGCCATCCTCCACACGCTCTATCTTAAGGCCTGCACTCTCAAGGATTGCCTCTGCGATCTCTGCATTTAAATCATTATCCTCCGCCAAAAGGATATTCCTGCCTTCGAGGATTTCACTTCCTGTTCCAGGCTCTTCCATATACTTTTTTACATAATAGCTTTCATCCGCTATCTTGTGCTTTAATGTAACTGTAAAGGTGCTGCCTTTTCCAAGTTCACTCTCTACATTTATTGTTCCTCCCAACAGATCAACATATTTCTTGACGATTGACATCCCAAGTCCGGTTCCTGCGATTTTGCTCTTTGTGGTGTTCTGCTCACGTGTGAATGCTTCGAAAATCCTTTTCAGATAATCCTGACTCATACCAATTCCGGTATCGCTGACTCTGATCCTCGCTATCATGTATCCAGACTCATCACATGGTAACTCATCTATATTTACCATAACCGAACCACCGGTCGGAGTATATTTTATAGCATTGCTCAGGATATTGACCAATATTTCTTTTACCTTGGTAATATCTGTCAGTACATGCCCATGCTCTACATTCATCTTATAATGAAGCGCAATATTCTTTTTCCTTGCTTTCTCATCAAATACTACAAACAAGTTCTGTAGAACTTCTTCAATCTGTCCGTAATTCTCATCAAGTTCTATCCTTCCGCTCTCAATCCTAGCCATATCAAGTACATTATTTATGATTGACAGGAGAAGATTCCCAGATTGCTGTAGTTTTTCCAAATGTTCTAACGTTTCAGGCTGCCCTTTTCCTTTTAGTTCATTCTCCATAAGCTGTGCATAACCCAGAATTACATTCATAGGAGTACGCATGTCATGGGACATATTGTTGAGAAATTGGGTCTTTGCGAGACTGGCATCCTCTGCTTTTTTCAGAGCAATTTCCAATTTGTCATTAAGTTTTTGTGTATCATTTGCAGCAAGCTTTGCGACAGCTTCTGCTTTTCTTGCCTTCCGTAAAAGTACAAGGATAATTCCAATGATAGTGAGTACAAAAAATCCTGCCGTAACAAAAAAAGCAAGCATATTGTCTTTTACAAAATCCTTAAAAGTTACCTTATCTGCAGTACTATCATAGATAGCAAGTGCACTTGTAAGCATATCAGATGGCATGTCCTTCAAAGTTTTATTCAATATCGATAAGAGTGTTCCCTCGCCGCCTCTTACTGCAAAGCATGCCTCCATTGTTTTTGTAAGTGGAACACTCTTGAAATCTCGATTGTTATCATATACCATCGCC
>ERZ869983.71-NODE-71-length-33369-cov-9.920551_pt1 | contig 33369 bp, 25 predicted proteins | sample MGYA00521106_ERZ869983 | MGnify/ENA primary metagenome ERZ869983 (study PRJEB32232, sample SAMN07284972) | human gut metagenome | biome: human-associated habitat; material: feces | host: Homo sapiens | place: Tanzania | collected 2014-04-05 ...
TCCCAATATTAAATCTAAATTGTAACTGTTCAGAGCCAACCTCCAAATTATTGTTTTCATCTCTATTGCACATTTTATCTCTGTTTCGAACATAAGTAAAATATATGTTTTATTATAGTTTTCATAGATTTTCCTTATACAGTATTGATTTAAAGAATCGCATCGGATATGATAAGTACAAACGGCTAGTAAACCATAGTTGTTTTTTATATCGGCAATACAATTTATAAAGGGGAATTTTATGAACTGGAACCAGCTTCAATATGTGCTTATGATTGCACAGGAAAAAAATATAACAAAGGCAGCTCAGAAGCTTTATCTTTCCCAGCCTTCTCTCTCAATGAGCCTGAAAAATCTGGAGGAAGAACTTGGTGTAGAAATTTTTGAACGGAAAAAAGGTGCCCTTGAACTGACTTATGCCGGTGAGCTTTTCTGTCACTGGGCAGAAGATTCTTTACGTTCTAAGCAGATTCTATCCGATCAGCTTTCAGACATTTCATCCAATGCAAGACATAAGATCCGTCTTGGCATCAGTCCTCATAGAAGCCTGATCCTTCTGCCTGATGTTCTGACAGATTTTTACAAAACAGCTGATAACTGTGATCTGCAGATTGTAGAAGAGCCGACTTATCTTCTTAGAGAAATGCTGGAAGATGACCAACTTGATCTGATCATTGATGTTCCTCATCCGGACACGATCAATTATCAAAGTGAACTGGTTGCCCGGGAACAGATTCTGCTTGCAGCACCGAAAGCAATGGACAAGCAGCTTCAAAAAAATCTGACTTTGGACGGCAGCCTTAGATTAACTGCGGATTTAAAAGCGCCTTTCATTCTACTGACAGAAAAACAGATCATCGGACAGATCAGTCAGAGAATTTTTGAAACAAGCAATTTTCGTCCACTAACGTCTATTATCTGTTCCAATATAGACACTGCACTGACTCTGGTTGCCCGTGGGTTGGGGATCTGCTTTGCACCAGAAGTTTTTGTATGGCAGGAACGTTTTGCTGATCATATCAGTTACTATCCAATTAACAACTATCGGGATACAAGACAGATTTGTCTGGTTTACCGGAAAAATCACTATTTAAATCAGCATCTCCTGCTGCTACTTGATATTTTCAGGGAAAAAGTTCCCTTTTTATATCAGCACCACCCCTCATATAAATGATTCTGTTATTAATCATTTGGAATCATTCTTATTCTTTACTTTTTTGTAATTCATGATAGAATGTCTTTATAATTGAAACACTTTTTCTGTCAAATTCAAATGGCAGACCTATGATATTTATCAGGAGGATTTTATGTCTGATTATATAATTTCACAAATCTCCCCGTCCGACACACGGGCAAACAAGCAGATAAATGAACTGCTCCTTGCAGAAGGTATCCGCCGGGATGCAAATCTTGACTACACCTGCGGTATGTATGATGATGAGATGAACATCATCGCTACCGGAAGCTGTTTTGGCAACACACTCCGCTGTATGGCAGTCAGCAGCGCACATCAGGGAGAAGGACTGATGAATCAGATTGTAACTCACTTGATCAGTGTACAGTTTGAGCGTGGTAATACACACCTTTTCCTCTATACAAAATGCAATTCTGCCAAGTTTTTTGGTGATCTCGGTTTTTATGAGATTGCCCGGATTGACGGTCAGATTGTATTTATGGAAAACAGAAAAACCGGATTCTCCGCTTATCTGGAACGTTTAAAGAAAGAAAGCGAACAGTCAGAAGTTATGAAAAGGTTCACCTCTGACAATACACAGATTCTTTCTGAAGCATCCTCTGAGACACAAAAGGATCTTCGCATTGCAGCACTTGTCATGAATGCGAATCCATTTACTTTGGGCCATCAATATCTAGTGGAAAAAGCGGCTGCTGAAAGTGATATTCTTCATTTATTTATCGTCAGCGAGGATCAGAGTCTTGTTCCATTCTCTGTACGAAAACAATTAGTTCTGGAAGGAACCGCTCACCTTGACAACATCATTTACCATGAGAGCGGTCCTTATATTATCAGCAATGCAACTTTCCCAAGCTATTTCCAGAAAGATGCCGATGCTGTTATGGAAAGTCATGCGAACCTTGATCTGACGATCTTTGTCAGAATCGCGCAGGCACTTGGAATCAACTGCCGCTATGTAGGTGAAGAGCCAAACAGCCAGGTAACCGGTATCTACAACGAGATTATGGCTAAAAAACTTCCTGAAAATGAGATTTCATGTACGATTGTTCCGCGAAAAGAAGCTAACGGAGCTGTAATCAGCGCATCAACTGTACGAACTGCATTAAAAAATGATAATATAGAGTTGTTGAAAACACTTGTACCAGAAACAACGCTTCGCTATTTTCAGAATGAAAAAGCAGCTCCTGTGATTGCAAAGATCAAAGCTGCTGAAAATGTTGTACATCATTAAGATCAGCTACTATGTAAAATGTAAACTGCGTAAAATTGCTGAAACCGTGCAATTTACCTTTAGGCGAAACGCGAGAAAATAACAAGGAGGGTTCCTTATGCAAGGAGAACAGGTTGTATTAACAGATATGCTGCAATGTCGCGAACGGCGCGCACAGATTCAGGATACATTCATTGAACAATACCACTGTCCGGTCATTTCATTCTGTATGAACATCCCAGGACCCGTGAAGACAAATGAGCAGATCCGCGCTGCTTTTGACAGTGGAAAGAATGCCCTGCTTCTAAAGCTGGAACAAACTCAGGCAGATATTAAAAACTTAATTGAAATTCATGAAAAAACCGGAGATGAATTATTGCTTGCAGTTGACTGTCCGGCAGAAAAAATCAAAGATTTCACAACTGAGATTGAAGAAACGCATCCGGTTGGTCGTCTCTTTGATATGGATGTGATTGACACAGACGGACAGAAACTTTCCCGCCCTTCCTACCGCAAATGTATCATCTGCGGCTGTCAGGCGCAGGAATGTGCACGCACAAGAAAACACACTGTAGAAGAGATGCAGGCAAAGATTGAAGAAATGTTAAGCGCAGAATAATTGCATTTCCACCACCATCATATTAAAAGAAGATTTTATCAACAAAAAGGAGAATTCAAAATGCTAGTATGTGATTATATTGTAGAACAGATTGACGGAGATTATGCGCACTTAAGAAGAGTTGATCTTCCGGATGAAGAGTTAAAACTTGTTGCTAGAGCACTGCTCCCGGCTGAGATTGTGGAAGGTTGTAAGCTGCACTATGAATTGATGCAGTATACAATCATCTAAAAACTATTAAATCAAAAACTCCCGTTTAGAGACTTCTTATTACTGCTCACACGATGTGCGATCAGTAACGAAATATCTCTAAATGGGAGTTTTCATTTCCTCTTTATTCGCTATAACCTTTTACATTATCCGACAATTAATCTTCATCGAACGGGACAATATCATCCTCTGTATTTCCAGCTGTATCAGCAGTATCTTCTGCCTTCACTCCGACCGTTCCCTTTACCTTCATCGTTCTGACATTGATTCCATTCACCTCAATATGGTCATCCACCGGAATCACAAGGCACTGTCTTCCGTCGATCATTCTTGTCTCAACAAGATCCATTCTGTCTGGATTCACTTTGATCACAACATCCGGTGTCTCAATGTTGAACTTTCTTGTCTCTGCGATATTGCTTGCCAGAAGCGTTGCTTTCTCACCGGCATTTTCTTCGAAGTTCTTCTCAAAATTCTCCATCTTCTCATTCGGCACACCGCTCTGCTCGAAAATTTTCTTCACATCGGTCTTGTCCAACGTCAGCGGATCAGGTTCTTCTTTGTGTTCTTCGATCATGTCATTCAGTGTTTCGTGAATGTTGCGGACAGTCTCGTAATCACCATCTTCTCCCAATGTATCTTCAATGATCATCTGGAAAGTCTCTTTCTGTGTGTCCGCAGACATCGGCATCTTCGCACCCAGAAGCTGGTCGATCATCTCCGGCTGAAGGTCTTCTGATTTCTTCGTGTAATAAAGCACACTGTGAAGATCTGTGCTTCTGTCATTAAATGCCGGGAAGAGAAATCCCTTGTCCGGCTTGTCAACGATCCAGTCACGGATTCTGTCCTGAATACAGTTCTCTTCTGCGTTATAGCTAAGCCCCGCCTTTGACAGACTGACCGGACAGATGCTCATCAGGATATGCTGATATACTTCATCGGAAGCATCATCCATCTCAAGATCATCGGATGTTCTTCCAGGAACATCGTATGCTGCATGGATCAAAATAATGTAATAATTCTCCGCATACTCATACGTTGCAATCACTTTGTCATAGAATTCTTCCAGAAGCATATCGTCTTCGAGACGGCTGTCACGAAGCTTCAGAAGAAATTCCTGTGTTCCGCCCGGCATCTCTGCATCCAGTGGGAACTCCATATTCAGCATATTCTTTCCGATACTTCCGGAAAGTGTCTTCTTAAAAATATCAAAATACTTAAATGCTTCTTCCTCCGGAAGTGCGAGAAATGCGTCTTTTGACTCCATCTTTTTATTCTTCTCATAATCTACATAACAACCGCAGATTTTAGTGATTGCACAGTTTTTTGGAGAAAACTGCTTGCGAATTTCTAGTACTTCTTTTTTATTCATATGTATTCTTCTCTCCATTTTCACTATTGAAATTATACATGCCGTTTGTTATAATGAAATCATGGGTGCTACCACATAACGGTAGGCGGTTAGTCCTTCTACAGAGGGACTGTGACCCTCTGATTACATAAATCTCAGAAAGAGAATCATTGGAAAGGAGGGCTGAACCATGAATATCATTGATTTTATAGCAGTAATCAGTTTTGGATTAACCTGCTTTGGATTAGGATATACTTTTGGCAAAGATGCAAAAAAGTCACAAAAATAGCCGCCCTGTCTGATAAACTATAGCGGCAATTTTTGTCAATTCTTTATTGGACTAACCGTCTATCGGTAGTACTCTTTTTCTACCATTATATTAGCACGCCCCAGTAGAAATGTCAAAGTATAATTTAAACTGAAAGGATTCTTAAAATGACTACAACTCCCCCCTGCTCCGCCACAACTGCGGAGAAGGTATTTCCAACCTTTATCCGATATGTCTCGGCAAATGTACTCGGCATGATCGGATATTCTTGTTATATCCTTGCCGATACATTTTTTGTTGCCCGGGGAATCGGCTCGGATGCGATTGCCGCGCTTAATCTGGTTCTCCCTGCTTTCAGCTTGTTAAACGGAACGGGACTGATGATTGGCATGGGTGCCGCTGCACGATATTCGCTTTCCTCCGGCAGAGCTGACAGTGAGATTCACCGCACGATCTTCACCCAGGCTCTTCAGCTTGCATTTGTAGCTATGCTGTTCTTTTTCAGTACCGGACTGTTTTTTGCAAGACCGCTCTGCGTCTTACTTGGAGCAGATGGAACTACATTACCGCATGCGATTCCATATATCAGCATCCTGCTTATGTTTTCTCCGCTGTTCTTATGCAACAATCTGTTGAACTGTTTTGTCAGAAATGATGGCGAACCGCGGCTTTCAATGACTGCAATGCTCGTTGGAAGCCTGACAAATATCGTGCTGGATTACATTTTCATCTATCCTATGCAACTTGGCATGACCGGAGCTGCACTGGCTACTGCAACCGCACCACTGGTTGGAATGAGTATTCTGTCTATGCATTTCTGGAAAAAGAAAAATCAGTTTCATCTGGTAAAAACAAGGATACATTTAAAAACTGCTGTGGATATCTGCCGGCTTGGAGTTTCTTCTCTTGTAGCTGAATTATCTTCCGGCATCGTAATTCTTGTCTTTAACATGCTGACTCTGAAATTCAGCGGAACAACCGGACTTGCGGCATACAGTATCCTTGCTAATATCGCACTCGTACTTGTTGCGATCTTTACCGGAATCGGTCAGGGCATCCAGCCGATTGTCAGCAGTCACCCTGGTGAAAATGGAGCTCCTGTTCGCCACCAGGTAAGACGCTATGCATTAAGCACTGCATTACTCATGGCTTTCATCGCTTATCTGGTTGTCTTTGTCTTTGCAGTTCCGATTGCCGACTTATTCAATAAAGACAAGGATCCGCTGCTTACTTCAATGGCAGCAGACGGAATGCGCATTTACTTTGTAAGCCTGTTCTTTTCAGGCATCAATATGGTGTCAGCCACTTATTTAAGCGCTTCCGATCAGCCGGTACCGGGATTCATCATCTCTATCCTGCGCGGCCTTGTACTGATCCTGCCGATTGCTTTCCTGCTTGCCGCACTTTTTGGAATGACAGGTATCTGGCTCTGTCTGCCTGTTACCGAAGCAATCGTGTGTATCGTGACCTTTTTCTTTTTGAGAAAGTTTTAAGCAAGGTATTCACAAAAGAAGAACTCTGTTACGAATGTATTGATTCATACATCTCATAACAGAGTTCCTTTTTTATCGCTTTTCTATCTCCAGCATAACTTTACATTTCTTTTTATAACATGCAATACCATATTTCAAAATTGTATGAACATCTTCCTGTTCTAATGCTTCCACATAGTTGACATCCATAATCTGATGTAAAGCTTTCTCGCATTCCTTCTCCAGATTTCCATCATCTGCATATTTTACTTCTATCAGAATACCAATTTCTTCATCTTCCATCTGAATCAAAATATCACTGAATCCATTCCCTGCTTCTCTGTTAGACAATACTGACCAGTCTTCTTTGAAGCCCAGAATCCCGAGTAAAATCCCATGGTAAAAATTCTCTCTTGTTGGTTTCTGCACAAAGGTATCTCTTATACTGATTGTCTTTTTCATATATTCTGTAAAGAGTTCTTCTACCTTTTCCGGTTCCTGATTCTTTAGTGCATCACAAAATTCATTCAGCATTTCTCCATCATTTCTGATCTTTTCCTTAAACATCTTAAGAATATGATCTGTGATGATATTTCGAATCTCCCGATTTGGAACTACCAGACTATATCTGTTTCCATCGGCTTCTCCACGCTGTGTCAGATACCCCGTCATAAAAAGTGTACTCCACAGATTATCTATAGAAGCATACAATTCATTATAAGTAAGCTCCTGATTTATTTCTTTTTGAACAATTCCACCGTTTACCAAACGCTCTAGTTCCATTCTCGTCAGTTTCTGCGGTTCATCAACACTGTCTATAAAATGATTGATCACACTGTTCCCACTGGTATTGGCCCAGTAATTTTTCGGTGGCATTTTTTCATCTTCCAGATGATCGCTGCAGAAATTAATCACATCCCATGGACAATATACTTCTGCTCCACTAAAATGGTAACCATCATACCATTCTTTCACAGTCTCATAATATTTATCCTGATCATAATAGTGAAGTAATTCTCTTACCTCATCATCCGTAAATCCAAATGCTGTATTAAATCTTTTGTCTGTAATCGAATAGATTTTAAAATTGTTAAGACCTGTAAAAATGCTCTCTTTTGAGATGCGCATGCATCCAGTCAGTACTGCAAATTGTAAACTGTCATTTGTCTTCAAAGCATTTCCAAGAAATCCGCTGATCAGGCTTACCATCTGATCATAATATCCATAGTCAAATGCTTTCGCAAGTGGCACATCATACTCATCAATTAAAATAATTGTCTTTGCTCCATGATGCTTCGCCAACAGTCTTGAGAGCATAAGAAGACTTGACATCAATGTAGCTGTATTCATATTGATATCAAGTAACTGCTTGAAAGCGACTTTATCCTCTTCTGATAAAATATCACTTTTTTCAAGGTAATCAAACTCAGAAGCGGTACGGTTAAGTAATTGAACTGCTGTATGAAATGCATCCTCGTAATTCATAGCTTCAATTCCTTTTAAAGAAATTAAAATAACCGGAAATTTTCCCATATACTTTTCGCACAGTTCTTTTTCTTCCATGATTTTCATTCCGTCAAAAAGAGCTTTTTTACAGTGAATTGAGAAAAAACTTTTCAACATATTCATGTTTAAAGTTTTTCCAAACCGTCTTGGACGGGTAAAAAGAGTCACTTCCGCCCAGTTTCTTAACAGTTCTACAATCCAGTCTGTTTTATCAATATAATAAAAATCTTCTGATCTTAATTTTTCAAAATTTTCAATTCCAAGAGGAAGCTTCTTTTTCTGCATTCTTTTTTCTCCCTTTATAATACCTGCGGAACAAAGTCTGTTGTCTCTCATTATAACAGACTTTAAGGATATTTCCTAGGAAGAATGCCGAGGCATTCTTGAAATTCTCAAAAAAACCTTCGCAAGAATCTTCGGTTTAGTTTAAATATTTCGCTGTCTCGAGAATACGGTTTGCATTCTCAATTCTCTCCTGTGTCGGAGGATCGATTCCCTCTAACTTGTAATCATATCCAAGTTCTTTCCACTTGTATGCACCAAGTGTATGATATGGAAGAACTTCAACACGCTCTACATTATCCAGTGTCTCGATGAAATCATGGAGTCTCTCCAGATATTCATCCTTGTCACTACGCTCCGGAACAAGTACGTGACGGATCCAGATTGGTTTCTTGATGTCAGACAGGTAACGTGCAAATTCAAGAATATTCTTGTTGCTCTGTCCTGTCAGAATCTTGTGCTGCTCATCATCAATGTGCTTGATATCAAGCATCAGCATATCTGTGTATTTCAGCAGTTCCTGCAGTTTACCGAAGAATGGCTCCTCTTTTGTAAATACCGCACCACTTGTATCAATATTCGTATGAACTCCCTGTGCTTTCGCTTTCTTGAACAGATCGATCAGGAAATCCATCTGCATCAGTGGCTCTCCACCGCTGACTGTGATACCGCCTTTGTCTTTCCAGTAGCTTTTATAGCGAAGTGCTGTCTTAAGCAGTTCGTCTGTTGTCTTCAGTTCACCGTCCTGCATCTTCCATGTGTCCGGGTTGTGGCAGAACTGACAGCGCATTGGACATCCGCTTACAAAAATGATAAAGCGTACGCCAGGCCCGTCAACGGAACCGAAACTCTCTGTTGAGTGAATGTATCCTTTTACTTCTGACATTGTCTTTCCCTCCTAAATTTTGTTTAAAAAAGGACGCAGCATGGTGAAATGACTGCGTCCTGATATAGTATCTGCTTATTTATGCATTTCTATACGCCATGCTCACAGCTCGATTCCGCTTCGCTTCTTCTCGCTGTAGGGCTGCGCCCTATGAAGCCATCCAGTAAAGAGTCTCTTTGTAAGCAAGCTTACACGATCCTTTTACTGTCTGTCTTCGCATGGCTTGGCTGAATTACAAATTACATATGATCATGGCAAGTTCTTGCGATAACGTCAAGCTGCTGCTCACGAGTAAGGTCGATAAACTTAACAGCGTATCCTGATACACGGATTGTGAAGTTAGCGTACTCAGGTTTCTCTGGGTGCTCCATAGCATCTTTCAGTTTGTCAACACCAAATACGTTAACGTTCAGATGATGTGCTCCCTGATCGAAGTATCCGTCAAGTACGTGAGCGAGGTTCTCTTTACGCTCTTCATCAGAATGTCCAAGTGCACCTGGGTTGATTGTCTGTGTATTAGAGATTCCGTCAAGTGCAAGCTCGTAAGGAAGCTTAGCAACAGAGTTAAGAGAAGCAAGAAGTCCGCTCTGCTCTGCGCCGTAAGACGGGTTAGCTCCTGGTGAAAGTGGCTCTCCAGCCTTTCTTCCGTCCGGAAGAGATCCTGTAGCCTTACCATATACAACGTTAGATGTAATTGTAAGGATAGATGTTGTCGGTACAGAATGTCTGTATGTGTGGCACTTGTTCAGTTTGTGCATGAATTTCTTCAGCAGTGCTACAGCGATTTCATCTGCACGGTCATCATCGTTACCATATTTCGGGAAGTCTCCTTCAACCTCGAAGTCTGTAGCAAGTCCATCTTCGTCACGAACAACTTTAACCTTAGCGTATTTGATAGCGCTTAAGGAGTCTACTACGTGTGAGAATCCAGCGATACCTGTTGCGAAAGAACGTTTAACGTCTGTGTCGATCAGGGACATCTGTGCTGCTTCATAGTAGTATTTGTCATGCATGTAGTGGATCATGTTCAGTGTATCAACGTACAGCTTGGACAGCCACTCCATCATCTCATCATATTTTGCAAGTACTTCTTCATAATCAAGGTACTCAGAAGTAATCGGCTGGTAAGCCGGTCCTACCTGCATCTTAGTCTTCTCATCAACACCACCGTTGATAGCGTAAAGAAGACACTTAGCAAGGTTTGCACGAGCTCCGAAGAACTGCATCTCTTTACCTGTCTCTGTAGCAGATACACAGCAGCAGATGCTGTAGTCATCTCCCCATACCGGACGCATAACATCATCGTTCTCGTACTGGATGGAGCTTGTTGTTACAGAAATCAGGGATGCGAACTTCTTGAAGTTCTCTGGCAGTCTTGAAGAATAAAGAACTGTCAGGTTTGGCTCTGGTGAAGGTCCCATGTTGTTCAGTGTGTGGAGGAAACGGTAGTCAGTCTTTGTTACCATAGAACGTCCGTCCTGTCCAAGTCCACCAACCTCAAGTGTAGCCCATGTCGGGTCTCCTGAGAACAGCTGGTTGTAAGATGGGATTCTTGCGAACTTAACCATACGGAATTTCATTACCATGTGGTCGATGATCTCCTGAGCTTCCTTCTCTGTAAGTGTTCCAGCCTTAAGATCTCTGTCAATATAGATATCAAGGAATGTAGAGATACGTCCTACGGACATAGCTGCACCATTCTGTGTCTTGATTGCTGCAAGGTATCCGAAGTACAGCCACTGAGCTGCTTCGTGAGCATCCTTAGCCGGCTGAGAAATATCGAATCCGTATACTGCAGCCATCTCTTTCATCTCTTTCAGAGCTTTAATCTGATCTGCAAGCTCTTCACGAAGACGGAAATCTTCACCCTTCATGCCGTGTCTTGCGTAACGCTCGAAGTCATACTGTTTTCTCTCGATCAGGAAGTCGATACCATACAGTGCAACACGACGGTAGTCACCTACGATACGTCCACGTCCGTATGTATCCGGAAGTCCTGTGATGATCTTGTTATGACGAGCTTTTTTCATCTCTGGTGTATAAACATCAAATACACCCTGATTATGTGTTTTATGATATTTTGTGAAGATCTCATGCAGTTTCTCGCTTGGCTGGTATCCGTATGTTGTACAAGCCTGCTCTGCCATCTTGATTCCACCGTAAGGCATGAATGCTCTCTTCAGCGGTTTGTCTGTCTGCAAACCAACAACCTGCTCAAGGTCTTTCATGCTCTCATCGATATATCCTGGGCCGTATGCTGTCAGACCGGAAACAACTTCTGTCTCCATGTCGAGAACTCCGCCCTTAGCTCTTTCTTCTTTCTGAAGTTCCTGCAGTCTTCCCCATAATTTGTCTGTTGCTTCTGTTGGTCCCTCAAGGAATGCCTCATCACCTTCATATGGTGTGTAGTTCTCCTGGATGAAATCACGCACGTCTACAGAGTGTGTCCATTTTCTTCCCTTGAAGCCAGCCCACTGCTCAAAATTAGCCATTGAAAAATCCTCCTATATTCTTTCCTAAAATAGTTTTGTAATTGTTTTACGGGCATAGTATAACACCGTGTTAAATAAATGACAAGCGTAAAATCGAGAATAAATATCGGAAATCGCTTTGTATTCGATTTAGTACAAAATATGCGAAAAAACGCCCATTTTACGGGGAATTGTACGAACTTTAGTACAGTAAAAATGTACCGTAAAAAGAACATTTTCCCCATGTGTACGGTCGGATTCAAAGACAGATAAACTGCCTCTTTTCCTTTCAAAATTCACTCTAGGTACTTTTCCTCTATGATAACGTTTTCACTTTCTTTTTTCTCTATATTTTTGTCAATGGAGTTATGTTCTGTTTTTTGATATAATAGTGCATTAGAGCATCTATATTTAGTTTATGAAAGAGGAATATTATGAAAATCAGAAAGACAAAACCAGAAGAGCTTGAAGTACTTCTTAAGATGTATGAGCATGCACGGACATTCATGGCAACTCACGGAAATGCTTCTCAATGGGGAAACACATATCCTTCTCCACAGTTAATTCTGGACGACATTACTGAGGGGAACAGTTATGTCTGCACAGAACAGGATCAGATCATTGCTACTTTCTATTATAAAGAAGGGGCTGATCCTACTTATATGCGCATCTACGATGGCGACTGGATCAATGACTCCCGTTACGGAGTTGTCCACCGTATCACTTCCACCGGAAATGTAAAAGGTGCAGCGTCCTTCTGCCTGAACTGGGCTCTGGAACAATGCGGCAACATCCGTATTGATACACACCGGGACAATATCGTAATGCAGCATCTGTTAGATAAGAATGGATTCAAGTATTGCGGAATCGTATATGTTGAAGATGGAACAGAAAGAATTGCTTATCAGAAAGTGGTTTCATGATATCAGGGGCAAAAAGTTGTTTAATGTCCTTGAATCCGCCCCAATATGGGCTAACGCAAGGAGCAGAGACATTTGATTTTAATGTCTCTGCTCCTTGTTGCTATATGTCTCACAGAATCTTGCTGCGAAAGACGGTTCTTCTCCACCTGCATAAAGATGTGAGATATCCCCTACTTTCAATCCTCGGAAATATGCCGTTCCCTGTTCTCTCTCTTCTGTTACTACTTCTGTCACAGAAGTCGGTGCAAGTGCAAGGCAATGCCAAAGTACGAATGGTGATACATTCCATAAATGAGACAACAGCACGCAGCTGATTCCGAAATGGCAGAAAAATGTCACTGTCTCATTGCTCTCTTTCTCCACACGATAATGCGCCCCTTCTCTTATATATCCACGCTCTGCGAGAAAGCGATCAAATTCTTCAATTACATGATCGTATACTTCTACAAGATCAGAATTTTTCGCCACTTCTGTTTCTCTCCATGCATTTTTATCCATATAAGCTTCATGTTCTGTCCAATACCCCGGAACCATATCCCATGCAATTCTAGGTAAGAAATACTCTCCTTCTTTTTTCACATCAGGATATGCTTTTTCAAGTTCCGGATTTTTATTCAGATCAACCTGCGCCGGGAACTCTTGCAGCCAATCCAATATTTCTGCTGTTTTTCCAGTTGCCTCAAGACATGGAGCTGCCGTATCCTGCGCTCTTCCAAGTGGAGACTTATAGCATTCCCCCATATTCATAGATACTGCACGTTTCGCAAGCAGTGCCGCTTCACGTCTTCCTTTTTCTGTTAATGTGTCATTTACATAATCCGGATCTCCGTGACGGATCAATAGAATTCTCATCGTGTTTCTCCTTTGTAATCAATTATTTTTCCCAGCCATTCCTCTGCCAGTTTGGGCCAGATCTGTACTTCTTTCAGAGTCTTTCGGATTTCTTCTTTCTGCTCTGCTGTCCATTTCGGTGGCTGTGTTCTTCCAATCCCATTTTGCACAAGAAGTTCTTCTCCCTTTTCCTTTGGAAATGAAGTTTCTCCCGCAAGAATCGCTTCTGCAAGCATACGAAGCTGCTCCTGTGTATAAGGCTGTCTTCCTCTGCGTTCCAGCCAGTCTTCCGTCGCAACAGACATTCCATGCACGCCTTCTGAAAATACATGATGCGCAAATGGAACTCCTTCTTCCAGACATTTCTGGGCTAAAAGATAGCTATTCTGCACCGGAACGGTTCCATCCGTTGCGGTCTGCCAGATAAAGCATGGTGGCATTTCTTTTGTTACATGTTTTTCTAATGACATGTATTCTAATTCTTTCTTTGTCGGATTCTTCCCTAAAAGAGCTACAAAAGAATCTCTGTGAGCATATTTTCCTGAAGTAATTACCGGATAAGACAGCACTGCCGCATCCGGACGATTCGAAAACTTCTGATATTTTTCATCCGGATCCTTGATATCCTTCCCATGCACACACAGACTCGCACACAGATGTCCTCCGGCTGAAAATCCACAGACCACAATCTGATCCGATAAAATATGCAGCTGCTCTGCACGAAAACGAATCATTCGCATCGCTCTGGAAATATCATTCAATGGTTGAAGCTTTAATGGTGCTTCATCCAGCGGATTCACTGTATATTCAAGGACGAACACATTATAACCGGCCTGATAAAATTCCATAGCAACCAGATGTGCTTCCGACGGAGAAACAAGTCTGTAACCGCCACCCGGAACAACCAGCATTGCCGGATGCATCAGCTCATCCTCATGAATATAGCTGACCATGATTGGAATGAATCCATGCGCCGCCGGGTAATGATATTCTTCTTTGTGCCATAATTCTATTCTTTCGCCTATCATGTGTTAATAGCCTCCTGTTTGATTTATAATTTGTGCTTTTCTGTTATTCTTTTGGGAGCACGGACTTTGCTCGTTGCTCGCGTAAAAAAGCCATGAAAGACAAGATCCCCCAACCTCGTCTTCCATGACTCCCATTACATACACTCAACTTGCTTTACAGCTCGAATCCTTCCAGATATGGATTCTCTGCCTCGGAAAACTTCTCTTCCTCAACCATCTGTGCGATTGCCGGGTCAAGCGGCATCTTTCCGAGAACCGGAACATTCAGATCTGCTGCGATCTCGTCAATGTGGCTCTCGCCAAATACTTTGATCTCTTTGCCACAATCCGGACATTTCACATAGCTGTAGTTCTCAACGATTCCGAGAACCGGAATGTTCATCTGCTTCGCCATTCCATATGCCTTCTTCACGATCATCTGTACAAGATCCTGCGGAGACGTAACAATCACAACTCCATCAACCGGAAGAGACTGGAATACAGTCAGCGGAACATCACCTGTTCCTGGTGGCATATCAACGAAAAGATAATCAAGATCTCCCCACATAACGTCTGTCCAGAACTGCTTTACAACACCTGCGATCACTGGTCCCCTCCAGATAACCGGTGCTTCCTCATCTTCCAGAAGAAGATTGACAGACATGATCTTTGTTCCGTCTGCTGCCTCACATGGAAGAATTCCCTGCTCTGTTCCTACTGCCATCTCATGAAGACCATACATCTTCGGAATAGATGGACCTGTAATATCTGCATCCATGATACCTACATTATATCCTTTTGCTCTCATCATTCTTGCAAGGGATGCTGTCACGAGTGACTTACCAACACCACCCTTTCCGCTGACAACACCGATCACTTTCTTAATGGATGAATACATGTTCATCGGTTCATGCATATCAACTTTCTTACTTTTGCATGTTCCTGCGCTGGCACAGCTGGCACAGGATTCTTCTGAGCATCCTGATGTATTCTGCTCTTCTGCCATAATATCATACCTCTTTTCTACAAATAAATAGTGCTATCATTGTAGCACATTTTCTCACAGAATGATAGGCTGAACCTATGCTTTTATTTTTCTAAGTGTTATACTTATGTTAATTATTACGTTGATTCTTAATTCATTCAAACTTGAATACGATTAGAAAGGAGTTTTCCTGTATGCCAGTAATATCCGAACAACTCAAGCCGATCGATACCGTCAATGGATTCCAGATCCGTCCCGGTTTTTTCCGCGAATTCGGTGCAGTTGCCATTCCGGGTGGTGTCAACTTTACAATTCACAGCCACGGGGCCACATCCTGCGAACTGCTTCTGTTTCACCGCAAAGCGGAAGAACCTTACGCCGTGATTCCATTTCCGGAAAGTTACAGGATCGGGTTCTGCTATTCCATGATCGTCTTTGATCTGGATATCGAAGAATTTGAATATGCTTATCGTTTAGACGGACCTTATGATGAGAAAAAAGGACTCCGCTTCGATAAAAATCAGATTCTCCTGGATCCTTACGCACGCGCCGTCACCGGACAGAGCCAGTGGGGACATGTGAACAACGCCCAGCACGGTTACCGCGCCCGCGTAGTACATTCCAACTTTGACTGGGGCGGCCAGCGTCACCATTCCATTCCTATGGAAGACCTGATCATCTATGAACTTCACGTCCGCGGATTTACCATGGATGAAAGTTCCGGTGTCGAGCACCGCGGTACCTTCGAAGGTCTACGCGAAAAGATTCCTTATCTGAAAGAGCTTGGAATCAATGCAGTAGAGCTGATGCCAATCTTCGAATTTGACGAGATGCGTGACGTCCGATTGATCGATGAAAACGAACTCATTGACTTCTGGGGATATAATCCGGTCAGTTTCTTTGCGCCAAATACAAGCTACTGTTCCTCCATGGAATATAACCGCGAAGGACTTGAACTTAAGACACTGATCAAGGATCTCCACGACAATGGTATCGAAGTGATCCTCGACGTTGTCTTCAACCACACTGCCGAAGGAAATGAATTCGGTCCGTGCTTTTCTTTCAAAGGCTTTGACAACAACATTTACTATATGCTGACTCCGGACGGACATTATTATAACTTCAGCGGATGTGGAAATACATTAAACTGCAATCACCCTGTCGTGCGGGATATGATTCTTGAATGTCTGCGTTACTGGGTCATCGAATACCGTGTAGATGGATTCCGTTTCGACCTTGCTTCGATCCTCGGACGAAATGATGACGGAACACCACTCAGCCAGCCGCCGCTTCTGCGAAGCCTTGCATTCGACTCCATCCTTGGAAATGTAAAACTGATCGCCGAAGCATGGGATGCCGGAGGACTTTATCAGGTTGGATCTTTCCCTTCCTGGAAGCGCTGGGCTGAATGGAATGGGCGCTACCGTGATGATATGCGCCGCTTTTTAAAAGGAGACGATCTCCTTGCCCAGACCGCCGCCGCAAGGATCACAGGTTCTCCTGATCTGTACGATCCAGCTTACCGCGGTGGAAATGCATCTGTCAACTTCCTCACCTGCCACGATGGTTTCACGCTTTCTGATCTGTACAGCTACAACCAGAAACATAATGAAGCAAACGGCTGGGGAAATACCGACGGGGCTGACGACAATAACAGCTGGAACTGTGGCGTAGAAGGAGAGACAGACGATCCTGCCATCCTCGCACTCCGCATGCGCCTGATGAAAAATGCCTGCGCTGTTCTCCTTTGCAGCCGTGGAACCCCGATGTTCCTTTCCGGTGATGAATTTGCAGACACACGTTATGGAAATAATAACCCTTACTGCCAGGATAACCTGATTTCCTGGCTGGACTGGAGTCTCCTCAAAAAAAATAAGGAGCTGTTCGATTTCTTCCAATATATGATCCAGTTCCGCAAAGATCATCCTGTCATCCGTAAGGATCTGGAGCCAAGTTACCTTGGCATCCCTGCAATGAGCATCCACGGACTCACGCCGGATGAGACAAATTTCTCTGGCGACAGCCATGTTGTCTGTGTACGATTTGCAGGCTATAATGAAGCAACACAGGAAGAAGACCTTGTTTATCTGTCAGTGAATGCCGGATGGTATCCGGTCACACTCACACTGCCGGAACTGCCGGAAAAATATGAATGGAAAGTGGCTGTCAACACCGGTGATCCGAAACGTCAGTTTTTTCACAAAGATTTGATGCCTGACGTTAAATCTAAAATATTTTTAGGCGAACGTTCTGTTATTATTTTCATTGCTACCGTTGTTTAAGCTCAAATTTTTTTAGCTATTTCTTAATATTTTATAGCATATATCTACATTTTCCCGACAAGTCTGTTGTTTGTATAATAAATAACAGGCTTGTCATTTTTTAAACTTTTCTTGCTATTTTTTAGTTTCATTTGTACAATATTACTAAATAGAGCAATAACGAACGTTATGGTAAAAGGAGAGGTTTAAAATGAGTAGACTTGAAATCCAAGGTCCAGATAAAGCCCAGCTCGTCGTTGAAGAGCTGTACAAAGATCTGGAACGCAGAATTGAATCCAGCCCTCCGGGATTATGTCCGGTTGACATGACTCGTGCATTTATCGAGATGTGTCAGACACAATCCTGTGGAAAATGTACCCCGTGCCGCGTCGGGCTGTGGCAGCTGAAGAACCTTCTGACAGATGTTATGAACGGTACTGCTACAATGGAGACACTTGATCTGATCGACACACTGTCCGAATCCATCCGCGAAGGATCTGACTGCCCGATCGGATATGAAGCCGGTGCCATGGTACATAAGAGCTTGAGAGACTGTCGCGAAGATTATGAAGAACATGTCCGTCAGGGACGCTGTACCTGCCACTATGCACAGCCGGTACCTTGCGTTTCCCTCTGTCCTGCACACGTTGATATTCCTGGATATATCGCACTGACAGGAGAAGGACGCTACGCTGACGCGATCCGTCTGATCCGCAAGGATAATCCGTTCCCGACAACCTGCGGTTTCATCTGTGAACATCCATGTGAGGCACGCTGCCGCAGAAATATCGTAGATGATGCGATCAATATCCGTGGTCTGAAACGTATGGCGGCTGATTATGCCGGCAAGGTTCCACCACCGGAATGCGCACCTTCCACCGGAAAGCGTATCGCTGTCGTAGGCGGTGGCCCGGGAGGACTCAGTGCCGCTTACTATCTGCAGCTGATGGGACACCAGACAACCGTGTTCGAGATGCTTCCAAAACTCGGTGGAATGCTCCGCTATGGTATCCCGAACTACAGACTTCCGAAAGATCGTCTGGATGAAGACATTCAGGCAATCCTTGAGACAGGTGTTCAGGTGGAATTCGGAAAACGTATTGGTAAAGAAATCACCATCCAGAGTCTTCGTGAGGAATATGACGCTGTTCTCATCACGATCGGTGCAAGCACAGATAAGAAACTCGGGATTGAAGGTGAACAGGCAGAAGGCGTGATCTCTGCTGTCTCCTTCCTCCGTGATGTCGGAAAAGACAACGCCCCTGATCTGACCGGACAGGAAGTTGCTGTCATCGGTGGCGGCAACGTTTCCATGGATGCTGTCCGTACAGCGAAACGTCTCGGTGCAAAGAAAGTAAGCATCGTATACAGACGCCGTACTGCAGATATGACTGCTCTTCCGGCTGAGATCGAAGGTGCTGTTGCAGAGGGAATCGAAGTACTCACACTGAAAGCACCATCCAGAATCGAGACGGATGAGAATGGACATGTATCCGGTATCTATGTCACACCACAGATGATCAGCAAGATCAAAGGCGGTCGTGCAAGTGTCTGTCCGACAGGTGAAGAAGACTTCCTTATCCCTTGCCAGACACTCATCGTTGCAATAGGTCAGGATATCGAATCCGAACACTTCGCAGAAGCCGGTGTTCCGGTTTCCCGCGGTAAGATCATGACAGAGCGTTATGGCGGTTTCGACAACATCCCTGGCGTATTCGCCGGTGGAGACTGTGCATCCGGTCCTGCTTCCGTAATCAAGGCAATTGCCGCTGCAAAGGTTGTTGCTGCCAATATCGATGAATATCTTGGTTTCCACCATATCATCAGCTGCGATGTTGAGATTCCGGAACCTCGCTTAAGCGACCGCGAACCTTGCGGAAGAGTTGAACTGACAGAACGCGAAGCCTGCAGCCGTGTCTGTGACTTTGAAGGCGTTGAAAACTGTATGACAGAAGCCGAAGCAAAACAGGAATCCCACAGATGCCTGCGCTGCGATCATTTCGGTTATGGTATTTTCAAAGGAGGGCGGAAAGAAAAATGGTAAATGTTACAATTGATAATCAGAAAATATCCGTACCTTCCGGAACTACTATCATGGAAGCTGCGGCAAAGCTTGGAACTCCGATTCCGAAATTATGTTATTTGAAAGATATCAACGAGATTGCGGCCTGCCGTGTCTGCGTTGTTGAGATTGAAGGAAAAGACCGTCTGGTCACATCCTGTAATAACGTCGTAACCGAAGGCATGGTGATCTACACGAACAGCCCGAAGGTACGTATTGCAAGAAGGCAGACTGTACAGCTTATCCTTTCCCAGCATGACTGCAAATGTGCAACCTGCGTCAGAAGCGGAAACTGTACACTTCAGCAGGTTGCGAATGACCTGAACCTGATCGATCTTCCGTTCAAAGAACGTTTTGAAGATACCCCTTGGGACAAGACATTCCCACTTATCCGTGATTCACGCAAATGTATCAAATGTATGCGCTGTATCCAGATCTGTGATAAGATCCAGGGACTGAACATCTGGGATGTTACAAGTACAGGTTCAAGAACCACGATCAATGTAAATGGAAATAAAAAGATCAACGAAGTATCCTGTTCTCTCTGTGGACAGTGTATCACTCATTGTCCTGTCGGCGCACTTCGCGAGCGTGACGATACAGAAGATGTATGGAGTGCGATCGCTGATAAGAAGAAAGTCGTTGTCGCACAGGTTGCTCCGGCGGTCCGTGCCGCATGGGGAGAGGCTCTCGGCCTTTCCAGAGAAGAAGCAACGATTGGAAAGATCATGGATGCCCTGAAAAAGATCGGCGTAGACTATGTCTTCGATACTTCTTTCTCCGCTGACCTTACGATCATGGAAGAAGGAAATGAATTCCTGCAGCGCTTCACCAAAGGAGAATTAAAGCTGCGTCCGATGTTCACTTCCTGCTGCCCTGGATGGATCCGTTTCATCAAGTCACAGTACCCGCATCTGGTGCCACAGCTGTCCACAGCCAAATCACCACAACAGATGTTCGGTGCTATTATGAAGACTTATTTCGCACAGTCCATCGGTGTTGCTCCGGAAGACATTTACACCGTATCTGTCATGCCTTGCGTAGCGAAAAAAGGCGAACGCAACATGGAACTTTTCTATGGCGAGTATGCCGGACATGACATTGACACAGTTCTCACAACAAGAGAGCTGACAAGAATGATCCGTGCTGCACATATTGACCCGAAGAGCCTGAAAGACCGCGAATGTGATCCGCTCATGAAAGAGTGGTCCGGTGCCGGTGTTATCTTCGGTGCTACCGGCGGTGTTATGGAAGCTGCACTTCGTTCCGCACATTATCTTGTAACAGGACGCAATCCTGACCCGGATGCATTCAAGATCGTCCGCAGCCCATCCTTTGAGACGGGTGTTGTAGAAGCTGAAGTCCAGATCGGTGATGCTACGATCCGTGCTGCTGTTGTCAGTGGTCTTGGAAATGTACGCAAACTGCTTGAAGCAATAGAACACGGTGAGGTTCACTATGACTTTGTTGAAGTTATGGCCTGTCCGGGCGGATGCGTTGGCGGAGGCGGACAGCCGATTCACGATGGAGAAGAGCTCGCACATACACGCGGTGCAAACCTCTACTTCCTTGATAAGAATGCGAAGATCAGATTCTCCCATGAGAACCAGGATGTTCTGAAATTGTACAACGATTTCCTTGAGAAACCATTGTCACACAAATCACATATGCTGCTTCATACAGATCATACAAAGTGGGATATGCCTAGATAACAGAACTGATTTCTCTGAAATTTAAAACCAGAGCCAGAACGGTTGCCATATACAGCGGCCATTCTGGCTCTTTCTATTCAAAAATTCTAATCAAGATGCATTTTTACCAGTTATTTTATGATTTTATTTCATTTTTTATTATTTTTCCACAATAAACTGCTTATTTTTCATTGTCATCTAATCTGCATTCTGATAAAATGGATTTATATAGTTACGATTATAGAAAGAAGAATACGTTATATTATGAAGAAAAAAATCAAGATACAAAATACCGTCTACTGGAGTATTGCCGTCACACTGATTTTTACAGTCATATTCATATGCATATGCATTTTTAATCAGAAACAGTTTCATTCTTTTCAAGAATCATCCCAACAATATATCCTCTGCAAAGATTCTGTTGAGCAGTTAGAAGAAGGATGTAATTATCTGGTCGATCAGGCGAGACTTTATGCAATGACCGGCAATGAATATTATATGGATCTTTATTTTAGAGAAGCACATATGACCAGACGAAGAGAACATGCTTTAAAACAGCTTGAGGAATATTTTGATGGTACAAAGACTTTTACGTCTTTAAAATCTGCATTAAAATCTTCCGGAGATTTAATGAGTATTGACTATTACTCTATGCGGCTCATTGCTGATGCCAACGGGATTTCCGAAGATTCCCTGCAGCAGGAAGTCGCAGCTGTCAAACTAACTGATGAAGATGCTTTATTAAGTTCGGAAGAAAAGTTAAAAAAAGCCAGTTCTATTCTTTGTGACAATACTTATCAGGCTTTACTTGTTCAGACGAAAGCGAATCTGGCGAACTGCACACAGAGCCTTTTGGATTATACTCTGAAGAAACAGAAACGTGCTCAGGCCATTTTTTCTGACAGTTTCCGTAATCTTAAGATAAGCACCTTTATCATGGTCTTTCTTATGCTGGCCCTTTGCTTTACGATCAGACGTCTTATTGTACTACCTCTGATAAGTTACAATGAGAGCATTCGTCTTGGCGAGATTTTTCCTGTGCTTGGAGCAGTAGAATTACAAAATCTTGCAATTACTTATAACCAGGTGTATCGGGAGAATCAGCAGACACAACAGTTGATCCGGCACCAGGCTGAGTATGATGCACTTACCGACTGCTTCAATCGCAGATCCTTCAATAAGTTTCTAAGCCTTTATGAAACCGATGCCGAGAACCATCCATTCGCACTGATCCTCATTGATATCGATGTATTCAAATCAGTGAATGACACTTACGGACATGCAATTGGTGATGTTATTTTGAAAAAAGTTGCTGACTATCTGAAAGCCGCTTTTCGGAACAATGATTACGTCTGCCGGATCGGTGGGGATGAATTTGCAATCCTCATGGTTGAGATGACAACAGATTTACAATACACGATCAAAGATAAGATCAATTCTGTTAACCAACAGCTCGCTTCACCTGAGAAAGGAATTCCAAAAGTATCACTAAGTGCCGGAGTAGCATTTTCCGACCGTGAGAATCCTGGAGAAAACATTTTTGAGGATGCTGATAAGGCTTTGTACAAAGTAAAAGAAAACGGAAGAAATGGCTGCGGATTCTACTAGGATCCACAGCCATTTTGCTAGTTCTTACATTTTATTCTACTGTTACACTCTTCGCAAGATTTCTCGGCTTATCTACATCAAGTCCCTTTGCAACACTTACATAATATCCGAGCAGCTGCAGCGGAATCACTGCAAGGCTTCCCATAAAGTGTTCATCCACCTTCGGAACATAGACTGTAAAGTCTACCTTATCTTCCATCTCGTAATTGCCATAGTTTGTCACACCCATCAGATATGCTCCACGGCTCTTACACTCCATCATATTGCTGACTGTCTTCTCGTACAGCTTGCTCTGTGTCAGAACTCCGATTACAAGAATATTGTCCTCGATCAGACTGATTGTTCCATGCTTCAATTCACCTGCTGCATAAGCCTCAGAATGAATATAAGAAATCTCTTTCAGTTTCAGACTTCCTTCCAGACACACTGCATAATCTACACCACGGCCTACAAAGAATACATCATGTGCATTCGCGTATTTGGCTGCAAACCACTGGATTCTCTCCTTGTCCTGGAGAATCTTCTCAATCTTATCCGGAATTGTCTGAAGCTCAGAAATGTAATAGCTGTACTGCTCATCTGTGATCAGACCTTTCACCTTCGCAAACTGAACTGCAATACAATCAAGAGCTGCAAGCTGTGCACTGTATCCCTTTGTTGTAGCAACAGAGATCTCCGGTCCGGCCAGTGTATAGAACACCTTGTCTGCTTCACGGGCAATACTGCTTCCGATCACATTCACAACTGCAAGTGTAGCAAGTCCTTTGTCTTTCGCCATACGCATAGCCGCCAATGTATCTGCTGTCTCTCCTGACTGGCTGATCACGATCACCAGACCATCCTTCGCAAGTGGCATCTCACGGTAACGGAACTCAGATGCAAGCTCTACACGGACCGGAATCTGTGCCAGCTCCTCGATCACATACTGCGCTTCAACTCCTACATGCCATGCAGATCCACAAGCCACGATATAAATCTGGCTGTACTTCTTGATCTCTTCCTCTGTAATATCAATATCCGTAAAATCGATCACTCCGTCTTTCACAACAGAATTCAGTGTATCACGGATTGCTTTCGGCTGCTCATAGATCTCTTTCATCATGAAATGCTCAAAACCAGCCTTCTCTGCTGCCTCTGCATCCCATTTGATCTCTGTTGTCTCTTTCTCGATCTCATCACCGTTCAGATCATAGAAATGAGCTTCTCCCGGAACAAGCTTTGCAAACTCAAGGTTTCCGATATAATATACATTTCTTGTATATTTCAGGATTGCAGGTACATCAGATGCCACGTAAGTCTCACCATCTGTAATACCGATGATCATCGGGCTGTCTTTTCTTGCAACCCAGATCTCTCCCGGATAATCCTTGAACATCAGCTCAAGTGCATAAGAACCACGTACACGAACCATAGTCTTGGCAATCGCATCGATCGGTCCTAAGTTATATTTCTTATAATAGTAATCAACCAGCTTGATCACTACTTCTGTATCTGTATCACTGTAGAATGTATAACCATGCTTTAACAGCTTCTCTTTCAGCTCTGTATAGTTCTCGATAATACCGTTATGTACTCCGACAACCTCAGACTCAACTGTACCGGATCCACTTCTCTCACAGTTTCCGGATACATGCGGATGTGCATTGATTTGACTTGGCTCCCCGTGAGTTGCCCAGCGTGTATGACCGATACCGCAAGTTCCCTTGAGTGCTTTACCACTGTCCGTCTTCTCTGAAAGATTACTCAGACGTCCCTTTGCCTTAACAACCTGTGCCAGATGCTCTCCGTCACGTACTGCAAGACCTGCTGAATCATATCCTCTGTATTCCAGCTTGGACAGTCCGTCCAACAGAATTGGAGCTGCCTGATGGTTTCCTGTAAATCCTACGATTCCACACATAAATAATTCCTCCTATTAACTATCTGCATCCCTCTCTCTACAAATAGTCATATGCATTTCCATGTTGTTTTCCCTTTTAACGAGTTTTTTCATTTCATAATTGTTACGAAAAAGTTAAATAAACTCATACGTTAGTTTAACACACATAGGAGAAATAGGGAAGTAAAAATTACATTTTGTATCTTTATTGTGTCTTTATTCTCCGGAAATACAAACCACTTTGCATCTTTTTTTATAAAAGGCAATACCATAAAATATCATATTATGGCGGCCATCATTTTTCAGATACTCAGAATACCTTCTGTCACTGATTTGTTCGAGTGCCTTTTCACAGGCTTTATCCAATCCAGAGGCTTCCCTTGAATACTTCAATTCAAAGATAATACCTGTATCTGGATCTTCCGGTTCAACAATAATATCCGCGAACCCCTCTCCTGCTTCTATATTTGATCTGACCACCCAATCGGTGTTTCCTGTTAACAGACCAAGTAAAAGTGTATGATAAGAACTTTCCTTTTCTTTCTCTGGTGCCTTTGTGTCAAAAACACTGATTGAATTACTTAGGGTCCTGTTCAAATACTTCTCCACTGACTCAGTATTTCCTGTTTCGATTGATTTCCAAAAAGCGGACAGCTGTTCCGTATTATCACGCAATTTTTCACCAAACCATTCCTGTATCTGAAGTTTATACACCTCTCGCACTTCTTTATTGGGGATAACTAATTTATATGCTCCTTGTTCTGTCATTCCAACTTGCGTCAAATACCCTGTTGTAAACAACACACTCCAAATATTATCGATACTATTGTCGATTTCATCATAAGTCAATTCAAGACGAACAGACTTTTCTATCGGCTCTCCAGCAATCAAACGTTCAATCTCATCTCTCGTTGTCTTATTTGCTTTCGTAATAAATCGTTTCACAAGTGAATTTCCACTGCTATTGATCCAATAGCATTTTGGCTCTGCTTTTGAATCTTTACAAAGTAGCTCAACATGATTGATCACGTCCCATGGACAATAAATATCTGCATCTCCAAAGTGATATCCATCATACCACTCTTTCATCTCAGGCAAATGCGACTCTAAATGATATGCATCCAGTAACCTTTTAACTTCGCTCTCTGTGAATCCGAATTGTTCATCAAACCGAATATCTGTAATTGAAAGAATCTTAAAATTGTTGAGTCCAGTAAAAATACTCTCTTTAGAAACCCGCAGACACCCTGTTAAAACAGCAAATTGTAAAAAATCATTCGTCTTAAGCGTCTCTCCCAGCAACCCACGGATCAAAATTACCATTTCTTGATAGTAGCCATCCTGAAAAGCTTTGTCCAGAGGCACATCATATTCGTCAATCAACACAATTGTCTTCTGTCCATAATGCTTATACAATAACTCTGAGAGATTTTTAAGTGAAAATCTAAGTTTTACTGAACTCACCGGACTTTGTTCCTTGTTTAAAGAAAGCAGTTCACGATACATTTCTTTATCGTCATCATCTAACTTATCACTTTCCAGCAAAAATTTAAACCGTCTGGCTTCAGCCGTGATCAGTTCCGCCAGACTTAGTCTGGCCTCCTCAAATGTTGTTCCCTCAACACCTTTTAGCGTAAGAAATACAACTGGGAACTTTCCCATATACTCTTCACAAAATTGCCGATTCTTTGAAATATAAAGACCTTCAAACAATGTCTTATCTGCACCAACTTCAAAAAAATAACGGAGCATACTCATATTCAATGTTTTTCCGAATCGGCGTGGTCTGGTAAAGAGATTCACCTTCCCCCAATTATCAAGGAGTTGTTCGATTAATTTTGTTTTATCGATATAATAAAAACCCTGTCGCCGGATTTCTCTAAAATCTTCGATACCGATTGGCAATTTCAATGCTATATCCATTCTTTCATGCTCTTTCTATATATTCTAAAAAATCAGTTTCTTATTTTCTGTTTCGCCGCACAATGCTTTTCTATCACTACGCCGGCCAGTCAGGGAACCTTCCATTCACGATTGCATGCATGATCCTGTCCTTCGCCCCTGGCGTCTCCCTGTTGATCTGCTCCATCAGCTGTTTTGCATATGCTCTTTTTGTTGAACCGTCTACCGGGCAGGTATTCTTAACCACACGGATTCCCTGATCTTCCACAAAGTGCGCTACACCTCGCTCCGGAACATACATCATCGGACGGATCACCATCACTCCCGCTTCCGGTAATTCTGTCACCGGTGGAAATGCATAGAACCGGCCTTCATAGATCAATGACATCAATGCTGTCTCTATAAAATCATCCTTATTATGTGCATATGCCATCTTATTGATTCCAAGCTCTCCCAGCCGTTGATACATCGCACCCTTCCGGAGCTTTGCACACAAAGAACACGGTCTTGCATCCTTATTCTCCTGAAATACGATCCGGGCGATCTCTGTATCGACCTGCTCATAAGGAATCTCCAGGTGCTTACAAAACTCTGCTACGCCCGTAAAATCCATTCCTTCAAATCCCACGTTACAGATAATCGCAGATAATTCGAATCTCTTTGGATAAAATCCCTGCAGCAGCTTCATCGCATAAAGCAGTGTCAGAGAATCCTTGCCGCCGGAAACACCTACTGCAATCCTGTCACCGTCTTCTATCATGTTGTAATCTTCTATTGCCTGACGGATCAGACTTAATAATTTCTGTTGTTTCATACTTCCTTCATTTTTTCTTTCACTTTATCCGGTACATCAATCAGTCCAAATCGATAAAACATTCCATAAATGTAGGTAACGCCCCTGATATCTCCAAGAGCCTTCGGCCTTTCAACCATTTCTCCTGTCTGCTTTATATTATGAAATGCCAGCCTCACTGAACTCCAGGCCAGGCTTTTACTTTTTTCCCTGCGATCGATCCATAATTCTTTCGTATATTCACCATTTCTTCCTTTTCTCACTTCATAGGTGAACGGCAAACCGGAATATGTTTTAAACGTTTTATTTTGATAACTGAGGATCATATCCCATAGATGCTCCTCACTCGGTTCTTCCTGCAGTTTTCTCATTAGATCATAATTCATATCAAGGCATCTTTCTATTTACTCATTCTCAGGTGTATCAGGCTTAAACTGTTTTGGGTAAATACTGCTCCCATCATAACCACAAACTCCCATTCTTGGAGAGTTTACAATCGGAAGGAAATACACGTCATCATCGTATTCTTCGTATTCATCTTCTTCAAGTTTAGCAACACACTCATCACACCAGAATGGATCTTCATTATAAATATTATATGCATTGATCCACGTTGCTTTCTGCTCTCCACAAATAGAACATGTAAACTCTAGCGGATTATTCCTTGATAAAATCACAACCTTCTCACTCTGCTTGGGAGCACTGCAGTGATCCAACACTTTAATTGTAATTTCTGTTGTAGAACCGAAGTCATATTCATAATGAAAAAGCATTCCTGTTGTAAGTACTTGTTTTAATTTATACTTCATGCTCTCTACCGGCTCTCCCCATAAGAAATCATCATCCGGCATCTTATCATAACTTTGACCATTAATTTCAAATGCACTTAAGTGTCCACAACATTCCACCCATATATCACGGATAAACTGATCCAGATCATCCAGTGTTGCATTCTCCTCCATCCGTATGATAAGCCAATAATCCTTATTGTATGTTCCATATAATTGCAGTTCAAAATACTTTCCCATATTTGATGCTTTTTCGCATGAAATCATTTTCTTCTTACAGCTTTGCAAATGTCTGAACATTCCTGCCATCGTGTATTCTTTCCCGCAGTATTTACAATATCCCTTTGTACGTATGCTCATCACATAACTTCTCCTTCCAAATATTAGTTTCATAATATCACTTTTCCATAATACTTTACAACAATTTTGCGAAATTCAGGTTGCGGATTTTGTAAGCACCTCTTATACTTTATTATTATGTATGAATGTGGAGGGATGAAAGCATGAAGATACTTCTGATCAATGGGAGTCCAAAAGGTAAAAGAAGTAATTCATTAAAGCTTGCATACAGTTTCATTGAAGGTTTTAAAAATGGATGTGCGAATGATGAAGAAAGAGAAAGCATCTCTATTGATGAACTCCATGTGGCTTCAATGGAAATAGCTGCGTGTAAAGGATGCTTTGCGTGCTGGCAGAAAACACCTGGCGTATGCTGTATCAAGGATGATATGCAAACGGTTATTGAAAAACTGATTGAGGCCGATCTTATTTTGTGGTCTTTTCCACTGTACTATTTTAATGTCCCAGGTATCTTAAAGAATTTGATCGATCGTCAGCTTCCTATGAGTCTTCCTTTTATGAGTTCAAAGCAGGACGGATACGGAAGCGGCAGTCATGACTCCAGATATGATATGGAGGGTAAAAGGCATGTGCTGATCTCCACCTGTGGCTTTTATTCTGCTGTTGGAAACTATGACAGTGTATTGCGGATGTTTGATCATTTTCTCGGCAAAGGAAATTATACGACCATCTTTTGTGGTCAGGGAGAATTATTCCGTGTAAAAGAATTGTCTGCAAGAACAGATGAATATCTTTCCACTGTAAAATGTGCCGGATCAGAATATGCAATGACCGGAACAATCTCTGAAGAAACAGATGCAATACTCCACACGCTTTTATATTCCAGAGATGTGTTTGAAAAAATGGCAGATGCCAGCTGGGGCATCAGCAAAACAACCGGAGAAAAAGAACCGAATGATCTTGTATTTACCCGGCAAATGGCCGCTCTTTATAATAAAGATGCCTACGATGGAAAAGACCGCGTGCTTGAGATTCACTTTACTGATTTGGATCACACCTACCAGATTCAGCTTAGCAAGACAGGAAGCGAAGTATTTACAGATGGAAGCCTTTCCTCAACTACCCGCATAGATACCCCTTTTACTGTATGGTCCGCTATTTCCCGTGGAGAAATCGGTGGCGCAGAAGCATTGGGGAAACAGATGTATACGGTATCCGGGGACTTTTCCCTGATGATCGATTGGGATAAATTCTTCGGAAGCACATCTGGGGTCAAAAAAACAGAGAAAGCGCCACAAAATACAATTGAACAGAAAAAGCCTTCCATGATGACAATGCTTATACCGTGGATTACATTCTGGATCGCTGTTTCTATTAATCCGGAAGTCGGAGCTGTGATAACACTTCTCGTGGTCGCAACTATACCGTTTATTATGAGAAAATATAACTTTGTGATCTGGGATCAGCTCTCTATGGCAGCTGTTGCTCTACTTTCTGCAGCGGCAAATATAACCGGAAACGGAGCTCTTCCAACAAACATCGGATATCTTGTATTTGGACTCTTCTGGCTGCTTTCATGCCTGACAAAAGAACCTTTATGCGCTGCGTATGTAAAATATAATTATGGTGGTGAAAGTTCACATCAGAACCCTCTCTTTATGAAGACAAATTATATTCTTGCAGCAGCATGGGGAGTGTTATATGTACTGACAGCAGCCTGGACCTTTCTGCTTCGGAATGCCGGGCTTGGGAATGTGCTTATCATCATAAACAATTTAATTCCTGTATTGATGGGACTTTTCACAGCATGGTTTCAAAAATGGTATCCTGCACGGATGGCAAGGGGCAAGAGAAAATAATATTTTCTCTTGCCCCTTGTTGTTCTCAACTGTTCTTTCACTAATTCTTTGCTTTATGGGGTCAGACCATCGGTACACAGATGAAGTTTTTCTCCGCGCTTTCACAGATTTCTGCTTCCACCGCTTCAGCAGCTTCTTTATCCTCAGCACTGACTGAAATATAGATTTTCAGCTTCGGTTCTGTCCCTGACGGACGCACCACGATCGAGCAATGGTCTTCCAACAAGAATTTCAGCACATCCGACTTCGGTAAGCCATCCAGACCGGACGCATAATCCAGTACTTTGACAACCTTCTTTCCTCCGAATTCTTTGATTTCTCCGCGGAATGTCTGCATGATATTCTGCATTTTTGCAAAGCCTGCACTTCCGTCAAATTCGTAGCTGTGTAAAGTATTCAGGCAATAACCATATATCTTATACAACTCTTCCAGCTTATCAGGCAGGCTGATTCCCTGTGCCGCATAATAACTGAACATCTCACAGATCATGTATGCACCACCCACGCCATCTTTATCACGGACATAAGAGCCTGTCAGATAACCATAGCTTTCCTCGAAGCCAAACACATAACTGTCTGCCTTGCCTGATTGTTCCAGCTTACCGATCTGCTCTCCGATAAACTTAAATCCTGTCAGAACATTGATCGTGCGCAGACCGTAGTGTGCTGCAATCCGCTCTGCCATATCCATCGTCACGATTGTCTTGACCATAACCGGAGCATCCGGCATCTTCCCATGTTTCACACGCTGACTGCAAATATAATCCAAAAGAAGAAGCCCTGTCTGATTTCCTGTCAGCAATTCATACTCACCAACATTATTTTTCACGGCAATACCGACACGGTCACAATCCGGATCTGTTGCCAGAAGAAGGTCTGCATGACACCGCTTCGCATATTCCATTCCAAGTGCCATTGCTTCCCGGATTTCCGGATTTGGATACGGACAAGTCGGGAAGTTTCCATCCGGCTGTTCCTGCTCTTTCACTACAGTAATATTCGTATACCCCATCTCTTTCAAAGTCCGGGTAACCGGTTTCAACCCGGTGCCATTCAAAGGACTGTATACAATTGCAACATCCTTGCTGACTTCTTCACTGAATAAGACAGACTGGTGCTTTACTTCATTTATAAAAGCAGTATAGACCTCATCCCGGATATAATGGATGCTTCCTTTTTTAACGCCATCCTCTGAATCACCATTCTCTGAATTCTCTACATTCTCTGCATTCTTCAACTTCTCCTGCTTCCAGACTTCGAACTTCCCATTCTCCACATCTTCAAAAATATCCAGTTTATCAATCTCCGCCAGAATCTCTGCCGCAGCTTCTGTGGTAATCTGGCATCCATCAGCTCCATACACCTTATAACCATTGTATCTGGCCGGGTTATGTGAAGCCGTTATCATAACTCCCGCAGATGCGTGCAAATACCGCACTGCAAAAGATACAGCAGGAACCGGCATAAGTTCCGGCCAGATATGAACATCAATCCCATTTGCCGCAAATGCCCCTGCTGCAACTTTCGCAAACACGTCACTTTTAATCCGGCTGTCATAACCGATCACCACAGAAGGATCTTCAAACTGCTTTTTCAGATAATCTGCAAGTCCCTGGGATGCTTTCGCAACTGTGTAAACATTCATACGATTTGTGCCGGCACCTATAACACCACGAAGGCCACCTGTTCCAAACGCAAGATCCCGATAAAATGCATCTTCTATTTTCGCCTCATCAAATGTTTTCAATTCTGCCACTACATCCGCGTCTGCGGTTGCATTTTCCATCCAACGGTTATATTCTTCCCATTTCTTTTCCATCCATCTATCCTCTTACATCCTATCCTCTTACATCAAGAAACTGCGCCTGTCCACGGATTGTAAGCACTTCTGAATCTGCCGGAATGAAGATACATTCTCCCTTGTAGAAATCTATACTTCCGTCCTTACAGGAAATTGTGCCACACCCATTCACACACAACAGCACTCGAAATGCAATCTCATCTGCACGATAATGTACCTGCTGCCGCCGTTCCGTATTCACAATCATCCGATATACTTCAAAATATTTACAACGTGTGAGAAGTTCCGAAGCGACTCCCTGACGATATTTCAGTACCCTGCGCGGCTGTCCCGGTGTCCTGCTTCTCTTCAGATTCGCCACCTGCAGTGCCTGATCGATATGAAGCTTACGCTTTTTCCCATCCTTTCCTGTCCGGTCATAGTCATATAACCGATAGGTCAGATTGGAATTCTCCTGAATCTCTGCCACCAATGCACCTGCTCCGATCGCATGGATCATTCCGGCTTCAATAAAGAACAGATCATCCTTCTTAACCGGAACCTGCTGCAGATAATCCATGACCGTACCGTCTGCGACTGCATTTCGAAGCTCGGTCTTAGAACTGTCCTGTTTTAGTCCATAGACAAGCTTCGCATCTTTTCCGGCATCCAGCACATACCACATCTCCGTCTTGCCAAGCTGACCATTCTCATGTTCCCTGGCATACTGATCCGAAGGATGAACCTGAACAGAAAGATCCTTTTTCGCATCAATGAATTTGATCAGGATTGGCAGATCATCCGCTCCTTTGTGACGCTCGCCCAGATACTCCGGATGCTCATTCAGCACTTCTTTCAGCTTCATTCCATCGAATTCACCACCTACCACATAGCTTGGTCCATCCGGGTGCGTTGAGCATTCCCAGGTCTCTGCCAATGGAGACAGGTCCATCTCCTTCTCAAATTCATCATTCAATCTGCTTCCGCCCCAGAGATAATCCTTCCCGGACGGTCTAAGTAAAAATGGCATATTCGTATCCTTCATTGCAAGTCTCCCATTCCTAACACATCTAACATTCATATATCTAACGTTCTATTCGTACATTTAACATTCCAGTTCAAATTTCTGCTTATCCTGAACATTAATTTCCTTGCCAAGCTGCACCTCGATCAATTTCAGTTCCGTATCAGCAATCACCGTATGTCGGCATCCGGCGAACATTGTGATCA
>ERZ869983.78-NODE-78-length-31835-cov-6.265162_pt1 | contig 31835 bp, 24 predicted proteins | sample MGYA00521106_ERZ869983 | MGnify/ENA primary metagenome ERZ869983 (study PRJEB32232, sample SAMN07284972) | human gut metagenome | biome: human-associated habitat; material: feces | host: Homo sapiens | place: Tanzania | collected 2014-04-05 ...
TGATAATGCTGCTGCCGCTAATTTCTTTGCTTTCATATAATTACCCCTTCTTTTGTTGTCTTAAACTTATATACCATCCTATTGTACACTGTTTGAGTGGAGTTGTCTACATGGAAGAATACATTTTAGAAACTTTCAAAACTATAAAAAGAAAGATAACAATGCATTAAGCACTGATATCTCTCCTTTTATCCTCTTACTTTTTCCTCTGTTTTTCATTTTCTTCCATAAATTTCTTTGCATCCTTCATAAAACTCAGCACAATCAGCACAATAACTGCGCCAATTGGGAAAGCTGCAATAATACTTACCGACTGAAGATTACTCATTGAACTTTCTGAGAACACAAGTGCAATTGGAAGGAGAATCAGCAAGATACACCACATCAACTGAATCAGTCTGTTTGGATTCTCATCTTCTCCCAGTCTGTGATAACTATAGCATGATGCTGTCAGTGCAATTGAATCAAATGAAGTTGCATAAAATGCAATCATTGTAATCAATACCAGAGCAAGTACAAACGGTGCACAAGGCAGAGAACGTATTACTCCAATGATCATTGTATACAGATCCCCCGTTTTCTCATAAGCAGCGATAAAATCCATCTGTCCACTGATCTGTTTTCCAAGAGAATAATTTCCAAGAACAATGAAGCTTACAATTGTTGATCCAACACCAAATACATATCCTCCAAGAATGGTCTGACGAACTGTTCTTCCTCTGGAAATGTTTCCGATAAAGAACGGAGCTGCCACACACCATACCATCCAGTATGCCCAATAGTAGATTGTATAATTCTGTGGGAATGATGTTGTTCTTTCCGGGTCTGTAAATGTTGAAAGCTCAAAGAAATTTTGAACTACTTTTCCAAGAGATGCAAAACCATTTTCAATAATGAATTTTGTTTCTCCTCCAAAAAGTAATACAAACAAAAGCAATCCGAAGAACAGGTATACGCAGGCTTTCGCAAGAAAACTAATTCCTTTAAATCCATGTAACAAAGAATAAGTATAAATAACACATGTAATCAAAATAATTATAATCGTTACAACTGTACGGCTCAGTTCGATATGAAACAGTTCATTAATAATACTTGCCATCAAAGGTGTCGCAATACTAAATGTTGTTGCTGTTCCCGCAATCAGAGCAAATACTGCAAGCAGGTCAATGATTCTTCCCAGCATTCCATCTGTATGTTTTCCTAAAATTGGTCTGCAGGCTTCAGAATATTTCTGTCTTTCACGATTACGTACATGAAGCATAAATCCAAAAGCAACTGCAAGCACAAGATAGAATCCCCACGGAATCAGACTCCAGTGGAAAATTGGGAAAACTCCAGCCCATTCACGGATACTTCCAAGTTCTGCAATGTGCGGGTCTGTCGCATACATAACCCATTCTGAGAAAGAATAGAACAGGATATCTGCAGCAAGTCCTGCTGTAAACATCATGGAGCCCCATGCAAAGAAAGAATATTTTGGTTTTTCGGTCTGGGCTCCCAAAACAATATTTCCGTACTTTGATGTTGCTACATAAATAGATAACAGGAATACACCTAATCCAATCACAAGATAATAAGTTCCAAATGTATCACCAAATACATATCTAATCTGACTAAGCACCTGATTGGATTGCTCCGGCTTAAAGAAGAATAAAATACATAAAACCACAATAAGCCCTAATGGCAATAATGTAATAAGCCAGTCAATCTTCTTTTTCTCTGTCTGTTTTGTCTGTTTCGTTTCCATTTGCTTTCCTTTCCGACTTACCTTGTCTTTAATCCTGATGTATAAGAATACTCATACTTCTTACCATCACAAAAAAACTCAAATCCTATCACTTCTCCATTGGATTTTACTGGTTTCATCTGCGTCATTTTTCCTTCCGGACAGTTCAGTTTCTCTGAAATTTCCCGAAGTACTTTGCTGCCCGTACATTCTTTGTACTTTACATCAAATTCCCTTAATTCATCAATACTGTCAAACTCTTCAATAATACCGGCATCATACTTTCTGATATACATTTCCATTTCATCCATATGCGCCATATAAAGATTTTCCCAGTATTCATCCCACAGTTCTTTTTTCTGAAAAGCTTCTTCAAGATACGGCAGCAATTGTGTACTGAATTTTTCATTAAAGAATACATGACCTTTCATCACCCATGCATTCTCGCCACCGATCTGAACTCCTGTGATTTTCCCTGTATTATCAGTCTTGATACACCACTCTTCTGTAGCACCATCTGCATATTCAGAAGCATAAAATGCATTTTCACTTTCTTCCATAAATACATTTTCTGTGAAGTAATTGTCAGCTGAACAAATCCAGGTGTTTTTCAGATATTCTCTTGCAACATACAAAGTAGAGAAATTATTCATCTTTTTGTAATATGGATTCTCAACAAGAATTACATGATATTTTTCTTTCAGATATTCAAACTTTTCTTTCAAATATCCGACTACAATAACAATTTCATCAATTCCTGCTTCTCTCAGCTGTCCGATCTGACGTTCAATCATAATTTCGTCTTTCACATTCAAAAGCGCCTTCGGCGTCTCCAGTGACAACGGTGCAAATCTTGAGGACATTCCGGCAGCCATGATAATAGCATTTCTAGTCATTTTCCATTCTCTCCTTTGCAAGCCTGTAAAACTCTTTTGCATAACGGTACTGTTTTAGAGAATACTCACCAAACTCCACTCCAAGGATTCTCTTATATTCGCACCAGTTGCTCCACAAAAATCCACAGATTGCAATATAACAATAAATCTTTGTCCTGATTATTTCTGGACATCCTTCCGTAAAATAGGCATCGATAAGTTGATCAATCTGTTCTTTCTCATACAAAGCATAGATTGCAAACATCGCAATATCCACATGCGGGTCCTGCATTCCTGAATACTCCCAATCAATAAGATATATCCTGTCATCCACAAAGAGGAAGTTATCCGGAACTGCATCAATATGAGTTAATGTATACTCTTTTTCCTGCTGATCAACAAAGAATTTCAGTTCATACATTTTCTCCTTTGTCTTCTCATAATCGCGGTAAATGGATTTCTCTCCATTTCTGTACTGCTCATATTTTTCAATCTGCTCAAACAAGTCAAAAGAATGGTCTACTTTTAGCTTCTGCTCATGCACATTTCTCAGGTACTTCATGCATGCTTTCACATCGTTTTCATTTTCAGCATCGCAATTTCTTGCACCCTCTAAAAATTCTGTAATCTTATACCCTTTTTCTTTCGACATATATCGAACTGGATCACAGATACCTTTCGGTCCAATCACCTGATAAACATCATACTCCTGGCTTCTATTAATCATCTTATCTGTTCCTTCTCCTGGAACTCTCATGATATAACGCTTTTCACCACAACGGAAACGGAACGAACGGTTAGTCATTCCTTTTTTCAGTGGTTCGATCTCTGTGATTTCTTTCTGTTCACAAGAAAGCGTCTCTGCAATAATATCAAGAAGTTCTGAATTCAGCTGATCTGAATTCTCATCAAGATCTCTCAACTGCTCCAATGTATTAATCTCCAGGACATCTCCTTTTTTTACTTCTTTCGGAAAAAGAATCATTTTCCCTTTCTCCATTGCTGCATCTTCCCAAAATGAATTGTAATATCTGCGATGTTCTTTCATTTCACTGATTTTCTGTTCTAAAGTTCTTGCACTTTCTTTATTGATGTAAGCAATTCCTACCATATGATTACCAGCTTCCGAATCACCAACTGCTTTTAATTCCATCTTTCGATTCATACGAATCGTACTATCCTCATCCGGCATCTCATCAATCATGTACCAGGAATACAGTTCAGTCTCTGAGAAAGGATTTGTTCTGCACCAAAGATCACACGGTACAATATACGCATTTTCCAATCTATCTTTTACCTTTGCCAACGAAAACAGATTGTTCTTTACTGCATATTCCTTATTATAAACCAGCTCTACTCCATACTCATCGATCAGGTATTCATACTGTTCTTTCATAAATCCAACAACGATAGTGATCTTATGGATTCCTTTTTCTTTCAACTGTTTAATCAGTCGTTCTACTAAGGTTTCACCTCTTACTTCAAGCATTCCCTTGGACACTTCTGTATTAATCGGTATCATTCGCATTCCTGCTCCAGCTGCAAGAATCACTGCCTGATTTGGTCTATTCTCTTTAAATAACTCTTCTGCCTGTTCAGTCAATCTATAATCTGCATTCAGATAACCGACTTTCACAAGTTCCACTAATGAAGTATTCACTTTACCAAGTGAATAACCAGAAGCTTCTGATAACTGTCTTTGATTTACATATGCTTCTTTTTTTATGATGTTCAGTAAATCAAGTTCTTGTTTGTTCATGTACTTTCATTTCTCCTTTTTCGTGAACTACAGGTAGTATAGCACCTTTATATTTAAAAAGCAAGACAATGTTTAAATTGCCTTGCTTTTTTAGGTAAACAAGACAATGTTGTTGTCAAGTCTAGAATTACCTGTAATCTACTGAACAAGCGAATATTTCGTTATTTTTCCGGCCTGATATGTAATAAATTCAACGTCATTCCAATAATTCTTGCTATCAATCGTTACACTATAAGAAGCATCTTCATTTTTCCTCATATCATAGGTGCAACCTTTCATCTTCATATATACATATGTTGCATTTCCATCAATTCCCGTTACTGTTATGTCACATAGATTTCCCCTTCTGCCAACTGCTACATCCTCTTGATTCAATGATTCAGATATCACCTCTGCCTGTTCTTCTATATCTTGCTCATTTGGATTTAATTCTATATGTTCCATATCGTATTGAGTAAAATAAACTGGCTCCAACGTATATTCAGCCAGTTCAAAAATAACACAGTCCGGCTGAAAAATATTATAATAATAGTCAAAATAAGTTATATTTCGATAATCGTGTACAGAAATATACTCACCAAAACTATTTTCAAGAAATTTATATCCCATTCCATTCATATAACTTCCCTGAAATACTAAAGCTTTTGGTGCTCCCTCTTCTTTTCTATCTTCATTAATCACATATTGAAAATGCCTATACTGATCATCAACATATAGATCATCCGCATAATCTTTTGTAATATCTTCAACCGCTGATTTTAATTCAAAAATCGGTTCATATTCATGAATTGGAAATTCTGATACTTGTAAAGTTGTATTTAACTTCTCCTTTATATTATACTCGCTCTTTTCATTTATATGTAATTGTGGATACCATGTCTGCATCTTTGTCAGAATATTATTACATCCATAAAAAGCTCCAAGATCATTCCAATGACCTGCATTATATTTTTTATTAAACACCACTTCTCCCTCAGCGGCCTTTTCTTCGAGCAATGAGGTATTATCAACATAATTAATTCCACGATTATCCAACTCAGACATAAATGTTTTTACCCAGTCATTATTATAATTTATTCCAGCAGGCAGCTCATCCTGAAGGACAGTTACTTTCGCAGGATTAAAAACAAACAAGAAAGGGACATTTCTGCTCTCACAATATTTCTGAATCTTTTCTATTGCATCCACAAATGCGATATGATATTCGCCAAAATCAGGTTCTTTTGTTAACTTGAAAAATACATATCCGTCTTTCCCATATGTATATGTCGGATGAACCATTTTGTCAAACAACCGATCATTCGCTACTGTATACAGATAGATCATATCCTCTCTAAAACCAATTCTATCCTGAACATAATTTTCTAATATTTCTGTAATTTTTTCTTCCTCATCTTCTGAAGTATCTTTTTCCTCTGAATCATCCTCGTCTTTCTCCGAGTCAGCGCAAAAAGGATTCTCAGTCAACATTCGGTTATCTATTTCTGATACTGCATTTTCCTGAAAATTAAATTTATAAAGAGGAATAAAAAGCAATAATGCAAAAATAATTATTGTACCAATTTTAATTTTCTTCAATTAATTCACTCCTAATATTTGAAATAAATAAACGGACTGTATGTAGAATTCACCATACAGATTACCGAAACAATCATCACTCCAAGCAATACAATCTCTTGAATTATTAATCCAACACTATTTTTCTGTAAATAATTCACTGCTCTTTTCATTCTATCCGCGCTAAATATTGTTGCGCCTAAAATTCCTACTGTACATAAAATGATTGCTTTCTTGTCGAAAAAATACACAAACTGGTAAAATATATCGCTTGCATCAAATCTGACAATTCCAAACAGAATTTTATAATAGTCAAATAATTCTTTAATATTGCTAAACCTGAAAGCCTGCCAACCTATACTTACAATCAGCATTGTAAAAATCCATTTTACTGCTTTTGGAATCTTTATATACAACTTCTTCTTTTCTATACATTTTTCCAGAATTCGAACTGTTCCATGTAAAGCTCCCCAAAAAATATAATTCCCTCCGGCTCCATGCCAGATACCGGTTATCAGAAACACGATACCAAGATTGACAAGTGTACGTATCCATCCTTTTCGATTCCCTCCTAATGGAATATAAATATATTCCTTAAACCAGGTTCCTAACGAAATATGCCATTTTCTCCAAAAATCTGTAATTGATACTGCTGTATATGGAAATCGGAAATTTTCATCTAATTCAAGACCAAATATATTTGACAACCCAATTGCAATATCAGAATATCCTGAAAAATCATAATAAATCTGCAAAGTATAGAGTAGTACACACCCCCATGCTGTTGGTATATCAATTCCATATGTGACCTGCTCCTGTATTGATGCTACTACTGTACCAAAATAATCAGCCAGAATCAGTTTTTTTCCAAAGCCAATCATAATTCTATTCAAGCCATTAAAGAAAAGATCTACACTTGTTTTCCGATGTTCTATCTTTCCTTCAAAATCTTTCCATAAAACAATTGGTCCAGATACAACTTTTGGGAAAAATGTCAAATATAATGCAACATCCAGCAGACTCCCCGACTTTGCATCTCCTCTGTATACATCTGTAATATATGAAATTGCCGAAAATGTTACAAATGAAATTCCTAATGGTACCCAGGATGTTTTCCAGATTATTTTCTTTGAAATATAGGAATTCAATATTGCTACCGTAAAATCCATATATTTATAGTAATACAGCAATCCAACCAGTGCAAAAATTCCTGTAAAAAGGACTCCATATTTTATATACTTTTTCTTTTTGACCAATCCAATTAGTTTTCCCGTTATAAATACCCCAACTACATAAACAGATATGAACTTTACTCCATCCAAACCTGCCCAACCATAAAAGAAAATACTTATTAACACTAATACAATGTCTCTTATCCTCATCTTTTTTAAAATTCTAATTTTCTCCAACATTATCATCAGATAATACAAAATAATGCTCACTGGAACAAACAGAAATAAAAATATCACACTTGTAAATCCCATTATTATTCTCCTTAGTATTTCTTTGATCTTCATAAGTAATAATATCACTTGAAAATCAAACAATCGTTTTTATTAAAACACGAACCATATTAAATTACAATAAAAAAATTAAGGAATTAATAAGAATTAATAAGAAAATAAAAAGATACTTCTCTCAAAGAGCTCTTAAAAAAAGAAACTGCCAAATAATGACAGCTTCTGATATATTGTCTGATTTTCTTTTAATTATCTATACGAAGCGAATGGGATTATAAAATTATACCCTGTATTGTGTTCTTAGATTGAAACACAATACAGGATATCCCCTTACTCTATATTCTACTAATAAATATTATGCTTTTTTATTTTTCTTTAATTGGATTGACTGAAGAATCTGTAACAGAATATCTTTAAATACAAACAGGCAAATTACTCCCACTATTACAAAGCTGATAATATTGCTCCAGATTGCTCCGTGAATATATACCATACTTACAACAACCGCAAGTAAAATAAAGAATCCAAGAAATTTCAGATCCAGTGAGATAGAAATTTCTTTTCTCAGAATAATCAATCTCATAACTGTATTCACGCAGAATCCAATAAGAAGAGATAAACTTGCCCCCTGTACACCCAAAATCGGAATAAGTACATGGACTGAAATCACATTTAATGTACCACTTGTTACAGTTGTCCAGAATAAATACCTATTCATTTTCGTAGCTGTAAAGATTTCGCCGAGGAATTCACTGATCACCGACGCAATTGTTGCGAAAAGATAAAGTGGAACGTATACTTTTGCTGCACTATAACTTTCATTAATGAAGAACGGGTAGATTACATATACAACTGGTATCAAAAGTAATACTCCCATTCCCAAAAAACGCATATAATAATTGATTGCCTGAGTGTAAAATCCTTTCCTATCATCATTCACATTAGCTTCTGTCACATAAGTAATTTCCTGCCATGCAAGATTGAAACAAGTCGTGAACAATGTAATAAACGACGAGAACTTTCCTGCAATTGCATACATACCGTTCTGTTCTTCTCCAAGAATATTTGAAATTGCAACTCTGCTATACGCTGTCAAAAACCAGAATGCAATTGAATTCAGGCATAACGGAATAGAGAAAATAATCAAACGTTTAAATAAATCGAAATCAAATGCTTTGATAGAGATTAATTTATCAAAACGAATTCCTATTCCAAGCACAATTGCATTAAACAAAAATCCAATGCAAGATGAAATGAACATTGCAGAATAGTCCATTCTAAATACAACAATCAGGAGAACATTGAAAGCCATTGTAACTACTGAAGTTCCAAGTCCTGCTGTTGCATAAAGTGCATTTTTTCCAAAACACCTGGCCAAATATCCTAATAAAGTCTGCACATTTGATAAAATTCCATATAGATAAATCCATTCAAGATATGGAACATTCAATACAAACGCTCCGGCAATAAACAGTACTGTATATAAAACAGAAGAACTCATAAAAATAGCCATACCTGTTGTAATCGGCTTTTTACGCTCTTCATCTTTATACTCAAACGTGTATCTCATAATTCCTGACCAGATATTCAGGAATAATACAGAACATAAAAACGTTACATATGCCAGTTGAACATCATATGTTCCCATATCCTTAGGGTTAATATATTTTGTGTAGATAGGTAGCAAAAAGAAGCTGATAATCTTCTGTAAAACCGTTCCGGCAAAATAAATACCTGACGTCTTTGCAAAATGCCAAAATTTTTTCATAGTTTCTGTAATCCTTTCCCTTCGTTATCCAAACAAAACTACATCATCTTCTTCTCTTTTTCTCACAATCCTGTTCAATCAATGCCTCAATCTCTTTAATTCTATCTGCAACACAGAATGCTCTTCCTCTTTCTTTTGCTTTCTTCTGATATGCTTCAAGCATTACAGGATCACCTGTCATTTTCTGAAGACCATCAAGAATCCCCTTTGTACTATTCTCTACAATAAGTCCATATTCAGAATCACCAAGCAGTTCTCTCATCCCAGCACATTCTGTTGTTACTGTAGGAATTCCAAGAATCAATGCTTCTGTTACAACTGTGCTAAATCCTTCCGCATAAGAGGAACACACAAAAACATCACTGGACTTTAAGTACGGATATGGATTTGACTTAAATCCCAGAAGTTTAACTTTATCACCAACTTTTTTTTCTGCAATCAGCCTTTCCAACCCACTTCGTTCGGATCCATCTCCTACCAGATATAATTCCACATTTGGAGTTTCTTTTATCAACTCAGCAAACGCTTCAATCAGACGCTCAAATCCTTTTACTTTCTCCAAACGACCAATACTGATTAGGCGAGTAATCTCTTCTGATTTCGGATTGCCTTCAAATAGTAACGTCTTTCTTTCTATTTCCTTTTCATCCAATGCATTATATACAACCTGCGCCGGTAGCTCAAATTTTTTCTCAAACGCCTCTTTTACAGACTTTGATACAGCAATCACACGATCATATTTAGAATATACTTCTTTTTCCTGTTCAAAATTTTTATAGCATTTATCTGTCCATGGATTCTTGATCATATCCGTATGAACCCAGGCATATTTCACAGAATCTGGATTTTTTGACTGTGCTACAAGGCTTGTTGCCTCTCCTTCAAGAAATGCAATTTCTACATCATAATCCCCCGCAATATAATGATCATAAAAATATTTTGGAGATATTTTCCGCAGTATATATGTACCGATTACACTTACACTTCCATAAAATCTACGTTTCCATACCGGTGTTGAAACATGTTCAAATATATATTTTTTCTTTACTTCTTTTGGTAACTGTGCTACATAAATTCCGAAATGGTCTACCATAGCCACTGTAACCGAATGTCTACTGTAATCAAAATTACTTACAATATCCATAAAGATTTTTTCTGCTCCACCGCTTCCCAAAGCATTGACAACAAATAAAATATTCATATAAATCCCTTCTAGAAAGTAACCACTCCGACAATATTAATATTATATTCTTTTAAGGTTTGCAACATATCTTCAAAGTCACTAAATTTTGTATAATTATATTTTTCTGCCAGCACTACTGCATCACAGTCTTGTATTTTATAAATCGCATCCGCATATATCTTCAAAGGCTCAATCTCTGTGAAAGAAATTCCTGTCTCTCCTGCCTTTTTTAGAGAACGGCTAAGTATTGCAATCACCTTATCCTTTTTATAAGATGTACTTGATACTACTCCAATTTTTTTCCAATTATTCTTCTTACATATTTCGATAATATTATACGCTGTTTTCTTATTTTCTTCTCTTTTTTTCAAATTCACTGAAACATCATATCTTTCCTGTCTCATTTTTTTATTTCCTCCACTTTTCCTAATACAAAAAGTCCATATTCATCAAAATCACTTTTCCGGTTCACTGTTGGCATCCACAGACAGATAAAGAATACAATGATACACGACACTACAAACCCCAACATTGCACCAAGAACCGAACTTTCTTTTGCAGACAAACCGTCTGGTGAAGACACATATATTTCCTCACCCATTCCAAGATTTGTTACTGTAATTCCCGGATATGTAGTTTGCATTTCCTGCTGCACTTTATGTGCAAAATCATCATAAATAGACATAATTGTCCTTACACATTCCTCGTCTTCCAGTTTCATGGCAAGGCTTACAGATTCTTCTCCATCCCCTAGTAAATGACTCATATTTTTTGTCATGATTTTCCAGGTAAAACCATTTGCATTTCCTTCGTTTCCAAAAATCTTAAGCAACTTCTCTTCCGAATATATTTCCAAAAGTCTTTCTTTTACATATCCGTTGCACATATCGGAATCTAATAGAGCATTAAACGTTTTTGCCGGTCTTAAATCTGATTCCGTATTATCCTGTGCATCAGAAGTTGTATTTCCAAAATACCAGGTCTCTGACATATAATACTCTTTATGTTCTTCATTAATTTCGTTATCAGAACTTAAAAAGAAGTAGCCTCCAAGTACCCCAATAATTGTACCTGCAATAATCAGATACTTAAATCTCCATAAACCACAAAAGATGTCTTTAATTCCAAAATGTTCAAACATTTTCTTCAATTCCTTTCATTTTTAAACTTTTATACGAATAGGTACGAGCAATTAGAGCAGCTCCCATATAAGCCACTAAAATAATTACCCAAAACTGTGCATATACAAGAAATGTGATGCATCCTGTTGCCTCTCCTCTTGGCATAAAAAAGATATTCATGATGATATTAATTACGATCATTGATCCAAAATTCATCTTTCTCATTACATTAACAAACCAAATCAGAATAACACCTAGCAGAATGCTAAATAAAATAATTCCTATATACCCATAGTCAGCAAAAACCTCCAAAATATAAGAAGACCCCAGACCATGTCCTTCTAAGTAATCATCCGCTTCAATATAAGACATATTATGAGCAAAACTGTTACTTTTAAGAGCCCACAATAAATTATTTCCACTTCCTAAATCTTCCGCATGGAAAAATTTCTGTGCAAAACTACCATGTGCAAAATAATCGATGATACTTCCAAAAGTATAGTTTCTAAATCTACGCTGTGGTAAAAACGGAATACTTTCATATCCCAGATTTAAAACGTTAAAACTAACTCCTTGTTTAAAAAAGAAATCAAGAAGTAAATCTGATATTTTTGTCGATACAGATGAACCTGCTCTTATATAGTTCATTGCTCCCATTGCCACAAGTGCAAGCGGGGCTCCTATAAAAACACATGTCTTTTCAACCTTTCCAAGCCACTTTTCTTGCTCACCCATTCCATTACGCAGAATATAATACACAAGTATAAAAAGTGCATCCGTCATAATCAAACTTCTTTTTCCGTATAAAAGTACCGGGAAATCCGCTAAGATAAAAGAACTCAGAATCAAAAATGTGCTTTTCTTTTTTGGTGCTGTTGACAAATATATTGCCAGGCTATAAGTTCTAAAACTTGCAAGGAACTGCACGATATATGGGGCTGTGCTCTCAAAGCTTGTATAAAAATCATTATATACTTTCCCTCTCATAAACATGTATTTTTCCATCTGCAAATAAAAGTATGCAACAAAAGATATGCAATAAACAATAACAGCTATTAACTGCAAACTTTTTCTAAACTCATCCATTTCATACCATCTAACAGTTTTTTTTGAAATTATTGTTTTAGAACAAGATCTTTTTAATGCGCAAGCATGATACTGTTCATACATTATCACTCCAACAAACATTGACAGTAGGGTAATCCACAGACTCACAAATGTAAATCTTAATGCTGCATCTGTATAATACTTCCAGGTATAACCTTTAAATATACTGATAATCGGCCGCACCATTAAAAACATAAAAATCATGCAATGAAAAAAGAAGAATATAAATCTGCTATTCCATCTTTCCAGACTAAATAAAATATTATGAAACCAGAATACTGTCACGCACAACAACGCAATTTCAAAGCTACCTTTAACAAGTGCTAAAATTCCAATCCATAGGTGCAACACAAAAAGACTATATCTGATACATTTAATTACGTTATTCTTTTTTTCCAATTACTTCCACCAGGCCTTTCTTGCATGAGGCTGTCGATCCTCTTCCGGCGGAAGCTGCATGTAATCACCATATAACTTTTTCAAATATGTATCATAATCTGCCGGAGCTTTGAATTTATATCCTTCGAACTCAAGCTCTGTAAGATTATCTGCAATTGATGCATCCATAATCTGATCATATTTATATTCTGCCGGAAGACAACATATAAAACGTGGATAAGTATTTGCATGTTTTCTTGCATACCAGTCAATTATCTTTACAATATTATAACCACCGATTATTTTTCGCATCACCCACTTTGCAAAATAGAAGTGTCCTTTATCGGTTCTCTCTTTTGCCTGTTTCCAGGTTGTAAATGCCGGATATCTCTGTTCAGCAAGATAAACACATCTTTTTGCAAATTTTCTATATTCTGGTTCACTATCTCCTGGCAATCCATCGTATGGAAATACATCAATATGCACTCCAATCTCGCATTTTGCACTAGTATCATCCAAAAGTCCTGTTCTGACATCGATCAGCTTACCAAACGGATAAATAAACTTTTTCGTATTCTGTGGTGTACAAAATTTATACTTTTTTTCTCCATCCTGTCGTATAACATCTGCCAGTCTATCATAATCTGCTCGTGGCATCCAGACATCAATATCATCATCCCACGGAATAAATCCCTTATGTCTGACCGCACCGAGCAGTGTTCCATCTACGATAAAATATTTAAGTCCATATTTACTACAGACTTTATCAAGATAAATGAGCACATCCAATGCGATATGCTGCATCTCTTTAATATCAGTAATTGCTCTCATGCTATTTTTCCGCCTTATTATGAATTAATAATCTCTCTTACTTTCTGCTTCATTACATCCAATGAATATCCTTTATCTGCTAGTTGCTTTTTGACACTGACTTTCCTGTAGTCTTTATAGTTCAGAACTGTATCTCTCCACTCTTCTAATGGAGCATCCAAACTCAGGAAATGCACAAGTTCTGTAAGTCCAGCGTCTTTGCTTACTGTATCTGATACAACACAGGGAACTCCTGCTGCCTGTGCTTCTACAAGTGCAAAGGGAAGTCCTTCAAAAACAGAGGGAAATACAATACAATCTATCGCCTGAAGTATTCTGTTTATATCATTTCTGATTCCTAAAAAGAATATCCGATCTACTAACTGTTTTTCCTTCACATACTCCTGAATTTCATTTTTCAGTGCTCCGTCTCCACAAAGAAGAAGAACCGCTTTTGTCTGCTCTGACACTTTTTCAAAGATATCAATTAAAAATTTATGATTCTTTTCCGGAGAAAAACGTCCGATATGACCTATCACAAAATTCTGTTCCACTCCAAGTTCATAACGTATTTTTTCTCTTATTTTCTGATCCGGCTCATATTTCTTTATATCGACAGCATTCTGAAAAATCATAACATTCTTATGGTTCTTTCCAAAAAACCACTCTGCCGCTTCCGGAGAACAAGCTATTCTCTGATCAATAAACCTTCCCACCCTTTTCCTGTTCAGGCAATGCATCATCATAGTAAATTTTCCACCCATATTCTGCGATGAGTGACTATGACAAATAATCTTTGAAACTCCATTTTTTTTTGCTGCTTTCAGGCAATCAATGCTACTGAGAGTTGTCTTATTAAACCAAAGGACATCATAGTGTCTCATTTTAAAAACTTTATCAATGTCTTTTTTATAATTCTTGACACTAACATATCTTGGAGTAATCCGAAAGACATTTGATCCATTCGCTTTGAATTCCTCTTCAAATGGTATTTTATCATCAACTGTTATAAAATCCACTTTACAGTCATCTTTTAATATTTCATACAGGGTATGTACAAATTTTTCTATTCCCCCCATATTATTCGACATTCCATCAATTAATATTCTCTTCATATCAGATTTCCTTTATAGCCTCATAATTTCTCTTGCAATTATCTGAATCCCATAATGGAAAAAATGCTTCTTCCCTTCTCAGATACTCCACATCATTCTGAAGCTGGTTAGCAGCCGCCTTTTCTAATTCCTGCTCAACTTCTTCCAATTTCTCACATACAGGCCCAAATCCGTCTCTCTTGTATTCAAAATATCCCTGCTGATACTGTCCTTCTCTGAATTTCTTCATATCGAACTGGAAATATAACATCGGCTTTCTCATATAGCCGAAATCCATAAATATACTGGATAAATCTGTAATCAGAAAGGCTGATTCTTTCAGGAGTCCCTGCACGTCGTACTTTCTCCAGTCTGCAATTGTGATTCTGTCGGATTTTGGATGGAATTCCTTCAGATATTTCTGCATATTCCGATGCGGATAAAAAATCATCTGAAGGTCATGTTTTTCCAGCGTTTCCTTAATTTTTTCACTGTTCAGGAAATTATTCCACTGCTGATAATATTCTGTCTTTTTAAAATCACTTACATCATCAAAATTCTTGGATTTAGATGTAGGAGTTGCAATCCACTCTCTCCAGGAAGGCATAACAAGGATCTGATTCTCCTTTACTTTGAAATCATGCAGTCCATCAAATCTGGTCAAGCCAAGATATTTCACATAGTTCTTTGGATATCCATAAGTATCCCGGATAAATTCATATTCCTTCTGGGCGCCACATACGAATAGTCTCATTTTTGTATTCTTATAATAACACCACGGCATATCACTACAGATTACTCCATGTTGAAGAAATGCTCTCTTATTTTTTAAAATTCCGTATACTTCCAACAAATAACATACTGCAGCATTCGGTTTTCCTCCCTTTTGAGAACTAATATTTTTGCTCGCAGCCAGATAGTAAATCCAGTGTTTAAAGCTTCCATACTGAATCACCTCACCTAATCCGACAACCTTTTTATAATCTACTGATTTCTTATTGATTGCATATACAACATCTTGCTCTTTATGATTTTGTCTGATATAGCGGTACAACCAATATCCATTATCTCGTGCCTCATTATAATCTTCACAAATCAGCCACATATCTTTTCTTTTTCTTTTCAGTAAAGTTGCAAAAGGAATTGCACAAATAAACTGCGGTATTGCAAGAAGATCCTTAATATTTACACGATCCAATTTTTCTCTTAAATCACCCATTTCCTACCTCTCGCATTTCTTGTACTTCCAGAATGGAAGTTTTAAAAATCCAACCAGACTTCCAATTCCATAACTAACATGCAATAAAAAGAATAAAAACGGAAGCAGCAATTCCTGCCAATACTTCTTCTTTCCCTTGACAGCCATTAATGACATAATAACCGCCAGACAACTGTACGCTCCCCACATCATCTTTGCAAGAAGTGAGTGATGACAAGCTGCAAGTACAGAAGTTACTATAATGCCTCCGATAAACGCAAACGGAACAAAATGATAAATTGCCAGACATCCAGGACATGCTTTCAATGTCAAAGCTACCCAGTATCCGTTTCCATATTTCTGTTTTAGCATACCCGGAAGTGTACTTCTGGCATGCTGGTATGATATAATTTCCGGTGAATAACAAATCTGATAACCTGCCTGTCGAATTCTATAATGGAATTCATTATCTTCAGTTCTTCCCAACTGTTCATCGAACCCATTTACTTTCTCCAGTACTTCTCTACGATATGCGCCATGAAACAGAGATTTGACATATTGTTTTTTCTGACTTCTCCGATAAGAAGCCATACTGCTTCCAAACATAGACTGTTCTGCCAGAAGCAAGGTTTCTTTCCACGGTGTACTCTCATCAATCATATTGGGTCTTGGTCCACCAGAAACCATTTCCCCCGATTCGAGAATCTCTACATTCTTTCTCACGAATTCAGGGGGAATCGATGCATGTGCATCCACACGAATCATTACATCTCCGGAAAAATTTCGAATTGCAACATTCCAACCGGAAGCCTGCTTTTTTTTCAAATTCTCTAATACTTGAATTTTCTTAAAATCAGCAGACGTCTGCCGCTGAAAATCCCTCATAATATCTTTCGTATGATCTGTAGACATACTGTCTATCAGTACAACTTCTATTTTGGAATGTTCATAATCCTGTGCCTTGATATCACTCAAAAGATTTCCCAAAACCTTTTCTTCGTTGTATGCAACAACACAAACCGATACTATCATTCTAAATTCCTCTACTTCATCACTTAGTTACTGCAATCACTGTCTTTATCATGGTACAAATATCTCTCATGAAACTGAACTTTTCAATTTCTCTTAAATTATACACCATCTTTGCAGGCAATACTTCTTTTATATATACTTCATCTGCATTTTCTGCATTTTCAAGTAAGCTGTCTTCATCCTTATATTCAATGCTTGTTCGCGAAGTAACACCTGCTGGAAGCAGAAAAGTAGCCATCATCTCTTCTGTATAATGTGCCACATATTTTGGCACTTCTGGTCTTGTTCCAACAAAAGTCATATCTCCCTTTAAGACATTAAACAACTGCGGTAACTCATCCAGACGAACCTTTCTAAGCAGATGTCCCATTCTTGTAATGCGCGCATCTCCTTTAGTTGTAACCTGCGTTCCCAGTTTATCTGCATGATTGACCATCGTTCTAAATTTCCAGATTTTAAATTTTCTTCCGTAAGTAGTTACACGGACCTGTTTAAACAAAACAGGTCCCTTCGAATCCAGCTTGATCATAATGCTCAGAAGAACAAGGATTGGTGATAAAATTACAATCATCACGAAAGAACAAACAACATCAAAGAGTCTCTTGATTTTCAGTTCTGTTTCATGTTTCTGCAAGATATCATAATAATATCTCACTTTTTCATTCTGCATTGCTATTGGTAATTCATCCCATTTTTTCATAAATTCATCCTTTTCAAGCTTTCTTATTCACTCGTTAATCTATTACACAAAACAATTATAAACATTCCTTAAATGAAGTAATAATATACTCCACATCTTCATCTGACAATTTAGTATGAAGTGGTAATGTAATCTCATTCTCAAACATATGATAAGCGTTCGGATAATTTTGGATATCAAATCCAAGATCTTTATACGCTGTCAGAAGTGGCAAAGGCTTGTAGTGCACATTTGTAGCAATCCCTTTTTCTGCCATCTTTTCAATAATCTGGTTGCACTCTTCTCTAGTCTTTCCATTCACCCTGACAAGATACAGGTGACCACTGGACTGCTCTGTTTCAGTATAGTGTTCCAGAACCGTGACATTTTCATTCTTAAATGCTTCATTGTATCTCTCAATAATAGTCCTTCTTCTCTTAAGAAGCTCCGGATAACGTCTCAGCTGTGCCAGTCCAAGAGCAGCCATGATATCCGTCATGTTACACTTAAAGTATGGAGCGACAATATCATATTCCCATGCTCCAAGCTGTGTCTTGGCAAGAGCATCTTTAGACTGTCCATGTAAGGATAATAGCATAAACTGCTTATAAAGTGCCTCGTTATCTACTCCTTCGATATCCCTCCAGGTAGCAGCTCCACCTTCTGCAGTTGTCAGATTTTTCACAGCATGAAAAGAAAAACTTGTAAAATCTGCAATTGCTCCACATCTTTTTCCATTCTGTACTGCACCCATTGCATGAGCACCATCAGCCATAATTGCAATTCGTCCCATCTTCTTCTGAATCTCTGATTTCGGATGGAACATTGATTTCTTCTCTTCTGCGATCTCAAATGCTCTTGTGTAATCACAGATTCTGCCGCCAAGATCAACCATGATAATTGCCTTTGTCTTCTCTGTCACAGCCGCTTCTACCTGATTCATATTCATCTGATAGGAGTCTTTGTTCACATCAACCATGACAATTTTCGCACCAACATGTGCGATCACACTCGCCGTTGCTGTATACGTATAAGCCGTTGTAATAACTTCATCACCTTCACCAATGCCAAGCACTCGCAAAATCATTTCTGCGCAGGCAGTAGCAGAATTCAGGCATACGACCTTGTTTGTACCAATATACTCTGCCAGTTTCTGTTCAAATTTCTTTGTTTTTGGTCCTGTTGTGATCCATCCGCTTTTCAATGTATCAACTACTTCTGTTATTTCTTCCTCAGTAATATCTGGTGGGGAAAATGCAATATGTCTGTTTTCCATTATTTTAATCCTCCATTACAGGTTTCTCATGACTGATTTTTCCAAGTTCACGTAATTCCTTATTAACTGCTTCGTCACGTTTCAAATCTTCCTGTCTGATATGATAAGTCGGGACAATTTCTGAAACAATCTGCTTTACATTCAGACTTTCATTCATAGCTGCTTCTTCAAGTTCGCGCAATCCGCTCAAGAAATGTACTTCATTAAATTCAAGTGGTTTTCCAATATAGATCAGATTGTTCTCTGTTTTCTGAATTCCTTCTTCTTTTACAAGAAGTTCTTCGTATAACTTTTCACCCGGGCGCAGTCCTGTATACTTGATGTCCATATCCACACCAAGTGTATAACCGGACAGCCGGATCAGGTTCTTGGCCAGATCTGCGATTTTCACCGGTTCTCCCATATCCAGGACAAAGATTTCTCCACCCTTTGCAAAGGCACCTGCCTCCAGAACAAGTGATACAGCTTCCGGAATTGTCATGAAGTAGCGGATAATGTCTGGATGTGTAACTGTAAGTGGTCCTCCAGCAGCCATCTGGCGTTTAAACAATGGGATTACACTTCCATTACTTCCAAGGACATTTCCAAAACGTACTGCTACATATTCTGTCTTAGAATATCTGTTAAATGTCTGAATAATCATCTCACACATTCTTTTGGAGGCACCCATGATATTTGTTGGATTAACCGCCTTATCTGTTGAAATCAGAACAAATCTCTTCACACCAAATTTGTCTGCTGCTCTCGCTGTCTTATATGTTCCGAATACATTATTCTTAATTGCTTCATTCGGACTGTCTTCCATAAGCGGTACATGTTTATGTGCTGCCGCATGATAAACCACATCTGGTCTGTAAGTATTCATTACAGATTCAATACGACTCGTATTTCTGACAGATCCTATCAGAACTGTTAAATTCAATTCTGGATGATTTAGTTTTAATTCCTGCTGAATATCATATGCATTGTTCTCATAAATATCAAAGATGATCAGTCTTGATGGTTTATATTTTGCAATTTGACGACAAAGCTCACTTCCGATCGAACCACCTCCGCCAGTTACCATAATGCATTTTCCTTCAATAAATCCACGGACACTTTCCAGATCAACTTTGATTGGATCTCTGCCGAGAAGATCTTCAATAGAAACATCTCTTAATTTTGATACGCTCACATCTTCTGTGATCAACTGATACATACCTGGCAAAATTTTCAACTTACAGGTTGTCTGATTACAAATTTTAAGAATATCTCTTGTCACCTTTGGCGAAGCGGATGGAATTGCCAGAATAATTTCATCGACATCGTATTTCTTCGCTGCATCCAGGATGCACTCTCTTCCTCCGATAATACGAACACCATGAATCAGCTTTCCTTTTTTATGTGGATTGTCGTCAATAACTCCAACCACTTTGCTATTCAAATGCGCACTATACTTCAGCTCCTGAATAATCATACTTCCTGCTTCACCTGCTCCAATTACCAAGGTATGATAAACATGTCCTTCCGGTTTTCGCAATCCGCTTTTCAACACCCAGAAAATTCGATAGGAGAATCTGGTAAGTACTGTCGTACAAAGCAATAAAAAGAAATAAAAAATATGATAGCTTCTAGGCACTGGAAGCACCAGGATCTGCATTCCAAATGCCTGGCAAATTGTCGACAGGAAACATGCTGTTCCTATCAGAGTCAACTCCCTTAATCCAGCGAATGTCCATACACTGTTATACAAATTTAAAAGCAGAAAAATCACCAAAGTAGTCACAATATTAATTACCATATATGATTTAATACTGTGAATGTACTCTAATGGTACCCATGCATATTTAAATTCATATCGAAAGATCAATGATAAGAACGGGTGCACAATCATCGTAAGTATATCAACACAGCATAATAAAATCATACGATTTCTAGAATTGTGCAAATCAAAAAACTTTTTCATCTTCATATCCTCTTTTTTTAAATGTTACAATTTTTTTACATACAGTTATATAATAACAAATTTCACTTCATTTTACAAGCATTCATTTGGAAGTACATATTTTGTACATCTTTTTATCACACTTTTCTTAAATTTAAAACAGATCTTATGAATGTCTTTAAATTCATAAGATCTGCCAATCATTTTATCGTTGATATACCAACGTATCGTCTAATGCCTCTCTACTTTCCGATCTGACTATATGATATTTGCTTTCGCATGCTATTTTCTTAAAAAATATGCAAGTATTTCCGAATAATTTCTAGCCGAATCTCCATTCATATGGCCATCATAATCCGTGTAAGAATTAATGTCATGTGGAAATAACTCATAATACGTCGTATTAAAATTTAAATACTGAACTTTTTCTTTTCCGAAAAATGTTTCAAAATAATTCCATGCCTCTTCATAGCTCTCTTGATATTTTTTCAGTGTCTCCTCTGGAATTGGGGTTGTTACAGCTACAAACTCAATCCCTTCTTTTCTGCATAACTTAATTAATTTTTGCAGATATTCCATACTCTGTACATTAACTGTATCTTCGGAAAAGAGTTTTGGTTGTGTCATTTTCAACGTTGACGTATCTACCGCATATCGCTCAATAAATCCATCTGTATGGTATTCCTGTGAATCACTTTTTAAATCTGACACACTGTAATCTCTGTTCCACTTTTTGGAAACTGTTTTTGGTATCGATTGTATTTCATAGGATAATGAATACTCATACCAAGGAAACAATACACTTCGAAAATCACAACCCAGCAACAAATCTCCAAAATATTCGGCTTTAGAAACAGAGATTGGAAACTGATGATAAAAGAGCAAATAATTATTTCCTTCTTCTTTTTGAGTCGCAAAGTACCCGGGATCCACTTCATAAATGATTCGTTCTGGTTTCTGCTTCTCAAGCAATAATTTTGCTAAATAATATGCGTCAATTCCGTATTCTCCTCCAACACAAAGGTTATGTCCTGTCCTTCCTGTCACAGATGAAATTGTTTTGGGATCTATATTCATCTTTCCATGAGAAGTTCCCATAAAGATGTCCTGATGTTTCTGTGTCGTCACTGTATGAATATCATTTCTCATAAAAGTACATGGATACAATATATAATCCAGTCCAAGTAATATTACTATAATTAAAGCAATTGCTATAATCATTCTTCTTATTCTTTTAGAATTGTGCATATATAAATCCCCTCACTGCTGCTGTAGAGCCAAAAAATCCAATTGAAAGTAACAGTCCTGCATAAAGAATAAATTGAACCGCAAAACTTCTTTCTGAAATTTTCTCTCTAATCTTGATTCCACGTTCCTGTAATACACTTACAATAAACAAAACTATACATCCACCCAGAAGAATCATCAACGCATATGGCGTAAATGCAACTCCTTCTCTGCCTGCCGGAATCAGGAAAAGTTGTGTCGGCTCAAAGGATGTCACTGCATATTTCATCATTTTGACCGCTTGTCCAACTGTATCCGAACAATCAAAAAACCAGCTGATATTCACCAATATAAAAGTTCTTAAAATCATAAACACATGATACCAGTTTTCTTTACCTGTAATATGCAAAGACTTCTTCCACTTCTTATATTGATCTCCCATCATACCACTAAACGCAATAATTATGCCATTAAACATACCATATGCTATGTATTTCCATGCTGCACCGTGCCAGACCCCGACCAGAAAAAATACAATCAGGTTCGCCACACAGATTGGAAGTTTGACCGCAATCTTCTTCCCCATTTTTTTCTTAGCCGCTTTTCTGAATTTTCCCATCCATTTTGAAAGCGTTAATGGATAAAACACATAATCTTTCATCCATGTTCCTAATGTGATATGCCAGCGATGCCAGAAATCTGTAATGGATGTTGAAAAAAACGGTCGCTTAAAGTTTTCATCCAATGTTATTCCAAACATTTCCGAAATTCCAATCACTATGTCCATCCCACCAGAAAAATCAGCATATAGTTGAATAGAATAAAACAAGACACCAAATATCGCCAATCCATGATACTGGTCAGGGTTTCCAAAAATAGCATCTACAAAAACCACTGACCAGTCAGCAAGAACCATCTTCTTAAAAAATCCCCACAAAATTCTTTGTGTCCCCCGACATAATCTACTTAATTCAAATTTATGTCCTTCATACAACTGCCCTGCCATTTTACCGTGTCGTCCAATCGGTCCCTGCAGAATCTGCGGGAAATAAGATACAAACAATGCATAACGAAAAGGATTCTTTTCTGCTGTATCTCTTTTCCAATATACATCCAGTAAGTATCCGGACGATTGAAACGTATAGAATGATATTCCAAGTGGAAGTAATAGTTTCATTCCAGGGATACTCACATGAAATATCAAATTCATATTTTCAAGAATGAAATTCGTATATTTCACCACACCAAGCATTCCAAAATTAAGAATCAAGCCTGCAATCAAAAATTTCTTTGCTTTCCTCTTATTCTTACCGATCTGACTCCCTATAAGTCTTCCACTCACATATGTAACTATTGTTGAAAACAAAAGAAACAAAATATATTTTGGACCTGCCGCAAGATAATATATGTAGCTCATCACCAGAAGACCACACCATTGAACCTTCTGTGGCAGTATATAATAAATCGCTACACTCCCTGCCACAAACAAAATAAAAATATTTGATACTAATGACATATTTTCCTCTTTTACCCTAAAAAGGGATGGGAATACGATCCATCCCCATCTCCTTTTCATATACTTCTAATATAATAATCCATCATCCAGACATCCATCATCTCCTGATGACTCAGAATTCCCTGTATCTCCTGAATTACTATAGGATTCAGATGGGGCTGGATTGCTATTGTTATTGCTACTTGTAGAATTTCCAGAACTCTTCTGCTGTTTGGATGCCGCTGCTGCCTGTTCCGCTTCTTTTTTTCTAGCCGCTGCCTCCTCTGCAGCTTTCTGCTCTGCGGCTGCCTGTTCTGCTGCGGCCTGTGCTGCTGCTTCTTCTGCGGCTTTCTGCTCTGCCGCTGCCTGTGCTGCTGCTTCTTCTGCGGCTTTCTGCTCTGCCGCCTGCTTCACTGCCAGTTCCGCTTCTTTCGTATCAATCTGCTCTTTAGATTCAATACTTGTATAGGTGAGATAAGCCACATCATCTGCATAACAAAGATCCCCTTTTTCTATATCTCCAAATGGGAATGCATGCAATTCTGCTGTGCTGTCATCCTCAAATGTCAGTTGGACGTCATATCCCTGCTCTAAAACTTTCTCATCCTCTGTTCCATCATTTTCTGTTGTTTCAGATTCTTCCGTCACATCTTCATTTTCGTTTTTTTCCAGAGCTTTGTAATAAAGATTTCTGCTTTCCTGATCAGCAAAAACCTCTCCTTCTTCCAGCATATTCTCTGGATAAGCTTCCTCATCTGTCAACTTAATTGCAACGCCTTTAATATTTTTTCCAGTTGCATTCTTTACTTCTACTTTAAATGCCTCTTTATCTTCCTGACCAATTGTTTTCAGTTCAGGTTCTTTTTTTTCTTCTTCAACTACCGGTGTCTCTTCTTTTTGACTTCCGCATCCTGTAACCATTCCAGCCAGACCAATCATGCATAAGCAAAGAGTAACAAGTACCTTCCTTTTCATTCTTACTTTTCCTTTCTATTATTAATTCATTCTATAATAATTCGAATATCTCCAAGTTCCAGACATTCCATAAGAGATCTGATAACCATTTCTTCCTGTCTCATGTGTAAAATCAGGATCAAAAACATATGTACTTCCATTTATATCAATCTCAACCCAAGAATGTACTCCCATGTTTCCACTCCGGAGTGGAACATATCCCGCAATCTGGTGTGCATCATATCCTAATAGTTTTGCCATATAATAGAAAGTCCCGGCCATAACATAACAATCTCCTGTTTTGGTCTTAAATCCATGAATCGCAAAATTTTTACTTCCTGGTGACGGATCATTCGAATAATTCACATATGGAAGATTTGCTGACCAGTTGTATGCTGCCCGTAGATTCCAGCCAACCTGATTCAAAACATTATATGCCCCTTGATAAGCTTCATTATACACTCCATCTGGTGCAACTACATAACCATTGATTACTGTATCAACCGCCATTGCCCCCTCTGGTGCACCTGACGAATTTCCTGCCGGATATAAATAATACCAGTCATCATTCATTATGATCCATCCTGTTTCCATGGCTCCATTTTCATTCAAATGATACCAGGCACCCGTCTGTCCCGTCCATCCGGTTTCCATAACTCCGCCAGAATAGAAATGATACCATTTTCCATCAATCAATTTCCACTTTCCATCTACCATTTTTCCATTTTCAGAAGCATCAAGATAATACCATTTGTTGTTATAAAGCAACCAGCCTGTCTTCATAGCTCCTGGTGTTTCAGGACACTCTTTTTCCGTCTGCAGATAATACCAACTATTTTCATACTTTACCCAGCCTGTCATGATTTTTCCATTCGCATCTGCGTAATATTTTTTTCCATCAATAAGATTCCATCCCGGTTCAAGTTTTACATCTTCTGGTTTTTCTGAATCGCCTGAATTATCTGGTTCTTCCGATTCTACTGCAGTTTCCGGATTCTCCGATTCCTCCGGAGTTTGTAAATCATCTTGTGCTTCCGCCACCTCATTTGATTCCAACACAATATCTTCTTGTAAATCTGCCATCTCAGACTCAATAGTATCCTTTTCTTCAGGTAATGTCTCAGCATTAACTCTAGTAGGAACTGTTGCCACTGCCATCATGCAAATAGCACCAATAACAAGTTTTGACCAATACTTCTCATTCTTCACTTTTGTATTTCCTCTTTTCATTTTTCAACATTTACAGACTTTTCATTTTCTGAACCATCTTTACAATATCAACACCATATCCATCTGCTGCTGCCCATCCTTTATTCTTTGGGTTATTCGGAATTCCCAGCCATTCTACATAGATTGAACATCCGCGTTCTACGTATTTAAAACGATTATCTACACAAGTCTGATTCAAATCCTTCGTTGATCCGTATGCTTTCAGATGTTGGATTTGGGCGCGCACACCTTCTCTTACATCTTTAAATGATTCGCCTGCAACACTATTTCCAGTTGCACCCATTCCTGCAAAATTATACTGTTCTGCCTTAACATCACCCTTGAACTGAAGCCAGCCTGTTTCTTTCATTGCCTGTGCAAAAGCAACCTCAGCTTTAATACCTTCTTTTTCTGCTTCCTCATAATAGATCTGACAGAACTCCTCTAGCGTAGAAGCTCCTCCCTTTTTCATAATATCCGTTGGATAAGAGTATTTACTCTGTTTAAAATAATCTGTCATCTGTTTCACTGAAACAGATGTTGTTCCTTCTATCAGATATGTTCCTTCTACAACTTTACTTTCGATATTCTCCTCTTCCTTCTTCGTCGAAGCGTTCACTCCATTATTAGTAGTACTATTATTGTCTGTTATATCTGTATATTTTTTTGAAGCATCATAAACACCATTATCGTCAAAATAATACCAAGCACCTTCTATCTGCTTCCAACCTGTCTGCATAATTCCACTTGATTGATCGAAATAATATTTCTTACCATCGATTACATACCAGCCTGTTTTCATGGAGCCATCATTTCGATCTCCGAAATAATACCAGACATCTCCCAGTTTCTGCCAGCCTGTCTTCATCGCTCCATCATTGGCGCCTCCAAGATAATACCAGGATCCGCTAATTTTCTGCCAACCAGTCTTCATCGCTCCATCATTGGCATCTCCGAGATAATACCAGACATCTCCCAGTTTCTGCCAGCCTGTTCTCATATAACCATCATCTGTTCCACCAAGATAGTACCAGCTATTATCTATTTTTTTCCAATCGGTCTGCATTCTTCCATCTTCTGCCCCTCCTAAATAATACCAGTTTTCATTCGGTTTGTACCAACCCGTTTTCATGGAGCCATCTCCTGCTTTTCCGAAATTATACCAAAAGCCATTAATATACTCCCAACCGGTTTTCATCGCTCCATCATTGGCATCTCCAAGATAATACCAGGATCCGCTAATTTTCTGCCAACCAGTCTTCATCGCTCCATCATTGGCGCCTCCAAGATAATACCAGGATCCGCTAATTTTCTGCCAGCCAGTCTTCATTGCTCCATCATTGGCATCTCCAAGATAATACCAGGATCCACTAATTTTCTGCCAGCCAGTCTTCATTGCTCCATCATTGGTGTCTCCAAGATAATACCAGGATCCGCTAATTTTCTGCCAACCTGTTCTCATATAGCCATCTGAATCAAAATAATACCAGTTTCCATTAATTAAAGCCCACTGATTCTTTAAATAACCTGATCCTGATTGATACCACCAACCTTTTGAATCTTTCTGCCAACCTTCTTTTTCAAGGCCAAAGTATTTCGCGATTCCTGTTGCATCTGCAACTCCAAGTTTCTTCAAACCTGCTTCATTATTCAAATAATTATTCACATCTGAACTATTTGTTACAAATGCATGTTCTACAATAATTCCAGGTATTCCATGTTCTTTTGCTGAAATCTGAACTGTAAAATAATCAGAAATCGATCCATCCTCATAGGTTTCCCCTATCGTTGTATTTTTGCTGTAAATTGCTCTTCTTTCCAATCCAATCCCTACAAGTTCATCCTCTATTAATTCTGCAAGTCTCTTACCGTCTGCACCTACTTGTGGTTTCCAACTCGAATTCGGATAAATCACCTCTGCACCTTTCGCTGAAGATGATGTAGAAGAATTTAAATGAATACTAACATAAATACTCGCTCCTGCCTTCGCTGCATCAGCAACTCTCTGCTCAATATCTTTTGCAGAGCTTCCTCCCGGATGAGGACACGCTGCACTCGTCCGGGTCATGTAAACAGATACGCCTGCATAATTTTCCAATTCCGCCTTACAATACTGTGCAATCTTTAATGTAAGAACCTCTTCCCGGACTCCATTTGCTGAAGCACCTGCATGTGATGAATCATGTCCTGGATCTAGTGCAACTACAAGATTCGTATTCTGTGTTTGTACTCCATCATCACACATCATAGCTGGTATTTCTGCTGTTGCCTGATTGATTGCTTCTTCCAGACTTTCCTTTTCTGTCACATTTCCCGCTTCATCGATATTATACGCTGCAATATCAGTCGACATCCCTTCATCATCCACTAGTGACAGTTGCTCGATTCCTTCGTATTCTTCATCCACTCCAAATACTGTTTCTGCACCTAACTCTGCAAGTGAATAGGTATATGTCACCCCTTGAATTGCAAGATTAAGTTCAGTTATTTGATAGATTCCTTTCTCTTGTTCCGTATAGGCCCGTTCAAACAAATAAATTGTATCCGTCTCTTCTGATGCATACCATATTTCTTCACCTTCTGGTCCACTTACTACAGCTGACATCTCAGTAATATTTTCTGTACCATCACCCCAAGACACGGCAATTTTCTGCGTATCTGGTGATTCCAGATACGGCTGTTCAACATAAATATAATTCAAACGCGGATCTGTTACCGTGTCCTGAATATCTTTTTCTGCATTTTCAGTGATTGCGATACTATTTTCACAATTTTCATTCGCCCATATCGGAGTAGGAACTGTCGTTATTGCCAAAATCGCTGTCATCAAAAATACAATACACTTTTTCATTAGATTTTCCAATCTTTTGTATCCTCCATTGCTTTACTGCTTTGTCATATAACCATTCAGGACTGCACTACTAGTTTCCAATGGCTGACCATTCTCTGTTATCTTAATTTTCTCACAACTATAACTATCCAGGAATGTATTCACAATACACTTAAGTACTTCTTGTTCTTCTGTGGTACCCATAGTTCTTATGTAATTTCCAAAGGTACCATCAACATCCAGATCAATCTTTTTTTCTTCTGTATTTACATTACATGTATTCAATTTACAGTCTGTCGTCAAAACATCTCTTTCTTTCAGTGCTGTCCATATCTCTTCTCCACTCAACTGATTCACTTTAATTTCCTCTGACTGAATCTCTCCGCTATCTAGATTCACAGAATACACTGTTATGGTTTTCTGTATCTCTGTTTTTTCAGCTTTTTGTGTTTCATCTTCTTTTAAGTTATCTTTATAATCAGTTGTTGTATCCTGCTTGTTGTCCGTCCGAATCTGTTCCTCTGTATTTTTGTTCTCTTTCTGACCACATCCAACAACCAGCACCGCCGCAAGACAGCACAGTGCAAAAATCCCTCTTTTCTTATACATGCTTACACCTCCTTTTCATCGCAAAGAAACCTATAACGAATATTATTTTATCGTAATTCAAATATTTTGTCTATATTTCTCTAACAAATATCCCAAAAGAAAAAAGGAAAGAATCCCTTCTTCGGACAATTCTTTCCTTTTCTTTTTGTTTTATTATCTTTTATCTAATCCAGTCTCCATAGGCTGTGAACCAATATTTCTTTCCTCCAATTGTTCTCTCACCAGTAGCCATTGTGCCATCTGAATAAATATAATGCCATGTATCATCTTTGTCTAAATACCATCCAGTTCCCTTAAGCATTTTTCCATTTTCATCATAATAATATACTTTTCCAGAATCTGACCAGTAAATTCCTGTATCCAAATAACCATTTCCATAGAAATGATATCCATCTACATATCCGCTTGCCGGTTTTCCATTCTTAACGTAATACCAGTCTGTGAATCCCTCTTCTGTCTTTATCGACTTCCAGCCATCCGTCAGCTTATGATAAACACCATTCTCATCAAAAAATGCATATTCACATTCTCCATTATACTCAACAAATTCGATTCCACGAGCCATTCCTGGTTCAAGATAATACCAGTTTCCTCCTATAGACTGCCATCCATCATTTACAATTTCGCCGCTGGCATTGGCATATGTCCATTCACCCCACCATCCATTTTCTTCAGTTTTAATCCAGCCTGTCTGGTAAATTCCTTCGCAATTCACATAGTAGTACTTGCCCCCATCTTCTATAAACCCGCCTGTACAAAGTTCGCCATCTTCAACCCAATACTTATTGTTAACCCAACCAGTATATGCTTCTCCATTTTTATAGTAGAACCATCTACCATCTGAATAACTCCAGCCATCTTTAGCAGAAGTACCTATATATTTGCCGTTGTTATCGAAGAAATACTCAATTCCTTCTATTCTGCAAGTACCTCTTACCATAGCTCCTAATTCATTCAAATAATATGTTCCATCAATCCACTTATTTGTCTCCTTTTGTCCATTGGCATCTGCATAATACCAGTCAACACCTGCCTGATACCAATCGTTTCTGGTGATTTTACCATTTTCATCTGCGTAATATCTTTTTGAAGTTCCGGTTTCTGAATCATATATAGAGAAATCCCCCGTCTTCATTACTCCGTCATATTCAAAGTAATAAAGCTTACCATCAATTTCTTTAAACTCATCTGTCACGATTGATGAATCCTTATTTATATAATACCATATGTCTGCTTCGGATGACTTGTTCCATCCCTTTGTAGGATTCGTGATCACAGCACCACTTGGCTCTGCCATACATCTTTTTCCTGTTTTATCCTCAAAGATGCCAGTCTCCATGCGACCTTCTTGATCAAAATAATACGTCTTGCCACTATATTCATAATAGTTTTCTTTTACAAGTTCTCCGTCTACATACAGATACCAGTCTTCCCCACTTTTTACCCATTCAGTTTTATCTGTCATATCTTTAACAGATAAAACTCCTGCAGAATCAGCAACATATGTAACGCCATCTTTCACCACCGTAGTATTCGTTACCATGTTACCATAACTGTCAACATAATACTGTTTTCCATTATCCTCTATAATCTCTGAAGTGCAAAGGAAATAGTCCTCTTCGCCACAATATCTCCAGTAACCATCTTCTGAATACCATCCTGTACAAAGATAACCTTTATCATCAACTCGAATCTCTCCAGCAAAGTAATCATCATTATCATCATACCCACTCACATAATAATGATAAGCATTTTTCAACATTGTCCCATCATAATCAAAGTAATGTGCAAAAGTAGTGCCATCCTCTGCTTCAAATTCTACTATTTTATTTGTGACCATCTCACCATCTTTATAATAGTAAACTTCTCCATTTTCCTCATACAGTCCATCTTCAATATATGTATCAACTGTATTCGTCGCTTCTGATGTTTCATTCTCTTGATTTTCTGCTGTTGATTCTTCCGGAACAAGTACTGCCTCTTCTACCGGTTCTTCTACCTCCTCCGCAGGTACTTCTTTTTCTTCCGCTCCCTCTTCTACTGGTACTTCTCCTGCCGGAGCTTCCTGCTTTGTTGTTTCCTGACCTGTAGTTTCCTGTTCTACTGCTGTCTCCTGTACAGCTTCTACTGCCTGATTCTCTTCTGCCATTACTGGTGTAACAAGACTTGCACTTGTCGCTTGCGACATCTACATTGTACGCCGCAGTGCACATCCTTAGCGGAGCGTTTTTTATATCTTCTAAATCGAACTATCGTCCTATTGTCATGTCCATTTCCCTCTTATCCAAAATCGGAATTTCCTATAAAACAAAAAGAGGGCAGAAAAAACAAGAATCATCTCTATTTTTTCCGTCCTCTGATTTAATTCAAATACTCACTTATATATTAATTATCTCTCTTTTATCTGTTCACCTTTTGCAATGATTACATCTAGTTCTGCATATCCCCCATTCTTAATTCAATTGTTCGCCTTCCGGCAACACCCCACCCTCTTCTACAATGTTTGCCAGATCAATAATATTCTGCACAGAAGATTCAATCGGCTCCATAATAAAGAGTTCTGT
>ERZ869983.80-NODE-80-length-31381-cov-7.588200_pt1 | contig 31381 bp, 34 predicted proteins | sample MGYA00521106_ERZ869983 | MGnify/ENA primary metagenome ERZ869983 (study PRJEB32232, sample SAMN07284972) | human gut metagenome | biome: human-associated habitat; material: feces | host: Homo sapiens | place: Tanzania | collected 2014-04-05 ...
GTCGGGGTGACAGGATTCGAACCTGCGACCTCTTGATCCCAAATCAAGCGCTCTAGCCAAGCTGAGCCACACCCCGTAAGTGCTTTGCTGTTTCTCTATTTCCTCAACAGCAAGATTTATTATATAGAATCGTCCTTTAAATGTCAACAACTTTTTTCAACTTTTTTTATTTTTCTTGAACATCTTGTCGCAAATCCCCTGTTTACGCGGTTTCTGATCTTATATTTTTTCATCATCCCTTTTATTTTTCTCAGACTTGCTAACAAAATCATAGAAAAAAGCCCGGTGATTGTATAAAAAAAAGAACACCAAAAGCAGGCGTTCTTTCTTCGTTTCAGTTTTCTGTATGAAGCTTTCTTATTCCACTTCCTCGATGTCTTCTTCTTTCACATCCGTATCGTCTTCTTCATCGAAGAAATCATCGTCAAAATCATCATCAAAGTCTTCATCAAAATCATCCATATAATCTGGTGTCAGGTATTTGTATACCGCAAATGCGATTCCTGCAACTGCTGCGATCGCTCCGATGATCGCTAATGCCCAGACGATTTTGTTATCTTCTTTTTCTTTTTTTGTTGCAATGATGTCTGAAACTTTTGCCATTTCTAAAAGATCACTTAATTTTTCCATGCCGTTCATTCCTTTCTTATGCGTTTTCTTTATTATATCACTTCTGACTATATTTTACTAACTTTTTCGTTCATTTTATTCGACTTTTTTTAGCTTTGCAAAGGATGCGAACATTTTTTTCACTCCTGCTTTTTCGAAGTCTACCGTCACCTCATAATCGCGGCCTCCAGAGACGATTTCAAGCACTTTTCCTTTTCCAAATTTTATATGCTTTACCATATCTCCAACATCATAAGGTAAAGTATCCATTTTCGTTGAAGTAAATGATTTTGCTTGATATGGCTTTCTAAACCGATTGCTGCGATTTGATGAAAATAATGCTTTGTCTGGACGTTTTTCTTTGAGGTTGATCCCTGTGTCTAACTGTAATAGCTGTTCCGGAATCTCATCGATAAATCGTGAAACTTTATTAAACTGGGTTCTTCCTTGCATCATTCTTCGTTTTGCCGCACTTAAATAAAGCTTTTTCTTCGCCCTTGTGATTCCTACATAGCAAAGACGTCTTTCCTCTTCCATATCGTCATCATCTTCAGACATCATTGTCATATAGCTTGGGAAGATTCCATCTTCCATACCACAAATAAATACGTATGGGAATTCCAGACCTTTTGCGCTATGTAGTGTCATTAATACCACCCTGTTATCTGAATCTTCTAGATTATCAATATCTGCAACTAATGCGATGTCTTCTAATAATTCTGACAGACTCGCTTCTTCTGCTTCCTGTTCATAAGTTACAACTTTATTTAAAAGCTCATTGATATTTTCAATTCTTCCTTCAGCTTCTTCTGTTTCTTCAGCTTTCAGATCTGCAATATATCCTGTTTCATCTGTAATATACTTAAATAACTCTTCCAGCGACCCTTCTTCCATCTTGCGTCTGAAATCACGGATCAGATCAGCAAATCCATTGATCTTTTTCTTTGCATTTCCCAATGTGTCAATACTGTCCGCAGAAAAACATGCATCTAGGAAACTGATATTATGCTCAACTGCATACACATTAATCTTCTCGATCGTTGCTGCACCGATCCCTCGTCTTGGAACATTGATGATCCTTCGCACTGCCAGATCATCCAGCCCATTATCAACAACTTTTAAGTAGCTTAAAATATCTTTCACTTCTTTTCTCTGATAGAAGTTTGTGCCTCCAACAATACGATATGGAATATTTTTGATCATAAAACTTTCTTCAAATACACGAGACTGTGCATTTGTACGATAAAGGATCGCCATATTTTTATAATCATAGCCTTCTTTGGATAGAGCTTCAATCTCATGAATGATCTTTCTTGCTTCTTCATATTCTGTTCCGTATTGATGGAATTCGATCAGATCTCCCTCTTCGTTCTCAGTCCAAAGCTTCTTTGCTTTTCTTCCTTTATTGTGTTTGATCACATCATTCGCTGCATTTAAGATATTCTTTGTGGAACGATAATTCTGCTCAAGTTTAATCGTAACTGCTTCCGGAAATACATTTTCAAAGTTTAAGATATTCTTTACATTTGCCCCTCTGAATTTGTAAATAGACTGGTCATCATCACCTACAACACAAAGATTCTTATATTTTCTTGCAAGCATACTGACTAACTGGAACTGAATCGTATTCGTATCCTGATACTCGTCAACCATGATATAACGAAATCTCTCTTGATAATAATCAAGCACTTCTGGATGGAACTGGAATAATTCCACGGTCTTAAAGATCAGATCATCAAAATCCAGTGCATTATTTGCCTTTAACTGCTTCTGATACTCTTTATAGATCTGTGCGATCTTTTTCTTCTTAAAATCATACTGATGTCTTGTTTCATACTCGGAAGGTGTCATAAATTCATCTTTAGCAGAAGAAATCTCATTGATGATCCTTCTCTCCGGCATCATCTTTGTATCGATCTTATACTGCTTGCAGATCTGTTTGATCAGGGATTTCTGATCATCTGCATCATAAATCGTGAAACTGTTTCCATAACCAAGCTTATCAATATGCCTTCTTAAGATTCTCACACAAGTTGAATGGAAAGTACTGACCCAGATATGCTCTGCTCCAAACCCGACCAGATCATCGACCCTCTCTCTCATTTCCTTCGCTGCTTTATTCGTAAATGTGATCGCCATGATATGATAAGGATTCACACCCTGATCCATCAGATAAGCAATCCTGTGCGTCAACACACGAGTCTTTCCAGACCCAGCACCAGCAAGAAGCAAAAGAGGCCCCTCCGTACAAAAAACGGCTTCCTGCTGCTGTTCATTTAATGTATCATAAATTCCCATAGATAAATTCCTTTCTTAAAGCTTAACTGCTATTATACCTTATCGAGCGAAGCGAGTCCAGTCCGAAGGACTATGCATTCACGCGTGCCCTGCGGGTATACCTTATCGAACGAAGTGAGTCCAGTCCGTTACACCTGATGTTTTTTCTCTTGTCATATGGTTTGAATAACCGTATAATATAGTCATAAGATAAGGAGAAATCATTATGGAATTTGAAAAACAACTCGAAGAATGGATGAAACTCGATTATGTACTTCCAGAAGACCTTCCAAACATCGAATTGTATATGGATCAGGTCACCACTTTTTTAGAAGAACAGCTAAAGAATACGAAGCGTTTCGAAGAAGATAAGATATTTACAAAAACCATGATCAACAACTATACCAAAAACCATCTTCTTCCACCTTCTAATAAGAAGAAATATTCCAGGAATCACATGATTCTTTTAATTTATATTTATTATCTGAAGAATTTTTTATCAATTTCAGATATTAAGAATCTGTTAGATCCTTTGAATGAACATTTTGATGATCAGAACGCGAAGAATTCTTTTTATAAGATTTATAATGAGATTTTCAAGCTGGAGCATGATCATAATACAGCGATCCGAGATTCGATCGCAGATGTATTTCATAAATCTGAGGCTACTTTCGCTGAATTAAAGGAGTCGAAAGAGAAAGAACAGCTGCAGCAATTTGCTTTTATTACACTTCTTGGATATGATATCTATCTAAGGAAACAGGTGATCGAGAAAATGATCGATGAACTCTATCAGCCAGAGCTAAACAATAAAAAAGAAAAGAAAAAGAAGAAATAGGCGTCTGCCTATTTCTTCATTCGTTTAAATACCATATCATAGCCATCACTTCCATAATTCAATGAACGATTCACTCGGCTGATGGTTGCCGTGGAAGCACCTGTCTTATCTGCAACTTCTAAGTATGTATGCTTATCATATAACATCGAAGCCACTTCAAATCTCTGAGCTAACGATTCTAATTCATTTACTGTACAAAGATCTTCAAAAAATGTAAAACATTCTTCTTCTGTTTCTAATGTCAGTACTGCCTGAAATAATCTTTTTGCCGCTTCTGTCTTGATTTTCTTGCTCATTAGCATTTACTCCCTTTCTGATCTTATAGTTCCACTATACTATATCAGAGTGTTAAAGTAAAGCAATATTTTCTTTATGCTTCTCCTACTGTTGTTTTCACGATACCAACTCTTTCAAGATATCCTCTTGTCTCAGATACAACATCTCCGTTCAACGCAAGCAGTGCTACAAGGTTTGGGAATGCCATTAATCCATTACAGATATCCGCAATAGTCCATACAGCACTAACTGTCATAAATGGTCCGATAAATACTGCTAAAATATAAAGCCATTTGAACGCTGTGATAACGAATTTCTTTCCATTTACCAGGTATTCCAGACATCTTTCACTGTAATATGCCCATCCAAGAATTGTTGTAAATGCGAAGAATACCAGACACATCATTAATATGAATGCTGATGCTTTTGCTGGGAATGGAAGTCCTAATGCAAATGCCTTTGTTGTAACTGCAACTCCTTCAAGTCCCAGATCCCATGCACCTGTCATGACGATCGCAAGTCCTGTCATTGTACATACGATGATCGTATCAATAAATGTTCCTGTCATAGATACAAGTCCCTGACGTACTGGTTCATTTGTCTGAGCTGCTGCCGCTGCGATCGGTGCTGATCCAAGTCCTGCTTCGTTAGAGAAGATTCCTCTTGCAATACCTTTCTGCATTGCAACTGTCATAGCTCCGATTGCTCCACCTGCAACTGCTTTTAATCCAAATGCTGACTGTACGATCTCAGCAAATGCTGCTGGTACCTGTGGTAAATGTGTGAATACAATGATCAGACAGACACCAATATATGTCACTGCCATAAATGGCACGATAACTTCTGATACTTTAGAGATTCTCTTGATTCCTCCAATGATAACAAGTCCTGCACAGATTGTTACGATAATTCCTGCTACAACAACACTGATAGAATAATTCATTCCAAATAAGCTGATCGTATGTACATTGGATGGATCAAAGAAATTATTCACTGCTGATGTGATTCCATTTACCTGTGTAAATGTTCCGATTCCAAATAAACCTACCATTGTTCCAAATACGCAGAATAATTTTGCAAGCCATTTAAAATTCTTACCCATTCCTTTTTCAATGTAATAGAATGGTCCACCAAGTGCATGTCCATCTTCTGCGATCACTCTATACTTAACCGCTAACATTCCTTCAGCATATTTTGTTGCCATTCCAAAAAATGCTGCAAGCCACATCCAGAATAACGCTCCTGGTCCACCTGCAACGATTGCTGTCGCACATCCTACGATATTACCAGTTCCGATCGTTGCTGAAAGTGCCGTACATAATGCGCCAAAACTTGTAACTTCTCCTTCTCCATCATCTTCATTATGAAATACATAATGTAGTGCCTTTCCAAGATGTCTGACCTGTAGTCCTCGAAGTCTGACTGTCAATAAGATTCCTGTAAAAAGAATCAAGATGATGAGGGGCATCCCCCAGATAAAATTGTCGACGTTGTTTAGTACATCGTTTAGCGTGTTTAACATTTTTCATTCCTCCAAAAATAAATCTTTGCGAATGTAACCTTGAACAGCTTGATTTTTGTATATCTAAGTATACAAAAAAGAGCTGATTAAATCAGCTCTAAAGAGTATCGAATACATTGCTTATCAAGCTCTGTCCTTTTGCCTGAGAGATTAGTTTCCTAATAGAAACTGTACACCTTCGGCGCTCACTTATGAGACTCTCCAGAGTTCATTTCTTTTTGTTCATCAGAAAGAAATGCCTATGTTTATTTTTCTTATCCGCAATACTTACTTTATATGATGATTCTGATATTTGCAAGTATTTTTTTTAATAATCAGTCACTTTCAGCACACTGTACAAAAACATTTGTCTTTCCTTGGCATACATATGTAATATTTTCCATACATTATTTTTATCAGTTTCTTTGCTTTTTTCCTGCTGCTGTGTTAAACTGATTTAGATACGCTCAATGCGTATGGAAACATTAGTTAAAGGAGACAATTTATAATGAACAAACACAAACGAAGCACTTTCTCTGGAAAGCTTGGCTTTGTATTATCAGCTGCTGGTGCTTCCGTAGGGCTTGGAAATATCTGGAGATTTCCATATCTTGCTGCTAAATATGGCGGTGGAATCTTTTTACTTGTTTATATCATACTTGCACTGACCTTCGGTTACACCTTGATCATGGCTGAGACTTCTCTTGGACGCATGACGAGAAAAAGCCCTGTTGGAGCATTTGAAAGCTTTGGAAACTCACGTTTTATATCCATCGGCGGTTGGATCAATGCGATCATTCCGATCCTCATCGTTCCTTATTATTCTGTGATCGGTGGATGGGTGATCAAATACCTGATCGAATATTTTGCTGGACATAGTAAAACTTTAGCGGGCGATGCTTATTTTACGACATTTATTTCCAATGGGTGGTCTACTGAAATCTGTTTTATCATTTTTACATTATTTACACTTGGTATCATTTACGCCGGTGTACGAAATGGAATTGAGCGTGTATCAAGATTTATGATGCCGATCCTGATCGTTTTATCACTGATCATCGCTGTGTATTCTGTGACCAGACCAGGGGCTATTGAAGGAGTAAAATACTTTCTTGTACCAAACTTTGAACATTTTTCATGGATGACCGTTGTATCTGCGATGGGACAGATGTTTTATTCTTTATCCATTGCAATGGGAATATTGATCACATTTGGTTCTTATATGAAGAAAGATACTTCCATTGAAAAGTCTACAGAGAATGTTGAGATTTTTGATACTGCGATCGCGATCATGGCTGGACTTATGATCATTCCTGCTGTTTTCGCTTTCTCTGGCGGTAATGCCGCAACATTAAAGTCTGGACCTGCCTTAATGTTTATCACGATCCCGAAAGTTTTCGCGAACATGGGATTTGGAACTGCGATCGGTATTGTATTTTTCTTATTAGTACTGTTTGCAGCTGTGACAAGTTCGATCGCACTGACAGAAAGTGCTGTTTCAACGTTCGAAGATGAGCTACACTGGAGCCGTAAAAAATCAACTGTGTTCATGGGAATAGTTATGTTACTGCTTGGAACGCTTTCCTGCCTTGGATATGGACCTCTTGCGAATTTTAAGATTCTTGGAATGCAATTTCTTGATTTCTTCGATTTCATAACAAACTCTGTGATGATGCCGATTGCCGCGATCGCAACCTGCCTTCTGGTATCAAAAATTGTTGGAGTTGATAAAATAGAAGAAGAGATCACGAAAGACGGACAGGCATTTCGCCGCAAGCAGATCTTCTGTTTTATGATCAAATATCTGTGCCCGCTTTTTGCAGCGATCATTTTGATCAGCTCAGTTGCAAATGCTTTTGGAATTATCACAATGTAATTTCATATATGTGCACTACTACAAAAAGGATGGCTGATTTCTCAGTCATCCTTTTTATATGATCATCCTTTAAAGATTATGCTTCATCGATTGCTTTTCCGATGTCGTTTCTCTTATATTTGTTTGCAAAATCAATCCATTCTGTTGCTTTATAAGCATTTGCTCTTGCAGCCTTTAGATCTTCTCCTTTTGCAACAACACCTAAGACACGTCCTCCGTTTGTCACGATCTTATCGCCATCAAACTTTGTTCCAGCGTGGAATACATAATATCCATCTTTGTCTTTGAATGTATCTAATCCTTTGATCTCGAATCCTTTATCATATTTCTCTGGATATCCGTCAGATGCTAAAACAACGCATACTGCTGCATTATCTTCAAATTCCAATTCTATATCAGATAATTTTCCATCAATGCAGGCTTCCATCACGTCGATGATATCATTCTTCATTCTTGGAAGAACAACCTGTGCTTCTGGATCTCCAAAACGTGCATTGTATTCTAAGACTTTTGGTCCGTCTTCTGTGATCATCAATCCTGTAAATAAGATTCCTGTAAATGGTCTTCCCTCAGAAGCCATCGCATCCATCGTTGACTGATAGACATATTTTTCACAGAATGCTTCTACCTCATCATTGTAGAATGGACTTGGAGAGAATGTTCCCATTCCTCCTGTGTTAAGTCCCTGATCTCCATCTTTGGCACGTTTATGATCCTGTGCGGATGTCATACATTTGATTGTTTTTCCATCACAGAATGCCAGAACAGATACTTCTCTTCCTGTCATAAACTCTTCAATAACGATCTCATTTCCAGCATCGCCAAACTGTTTGTCAAGCATTAATGTCTTAACACCTTCTTTAGCTTCTTCTAATGTGTTACAGATCAATACACCTTTTCCAAGTGCTAAACCATCCGCTTTTAATACGATTGGCATCTTGGCTGTTTCTAAATATTTGATAGCTTCATCTGGATCTGTAAAATTCTCATATGCAGCCGTTGGAATCTTATATTTCTTCATCAGATCTTTGGAAAATGCTTTGGAACCTTCGATGATCGCTGCATTCTTTCTTGGTCCGAAGACACGAAGTCCTTCTGCTTCAAACGCATCAACAACACCACCAACTAATGGATCATCCATTCCAATGATCGTAAGATCAATTGCATTTTCTTTCGCAAATGTAACCAGTTTATCGAATTCCATTGCTCCGATATTTACACATTCCGCAAATTCAGCAATTCCTGCATTTCCTGGTGCACAATAAATCTTGTCTACTTTTGGGCTTTTGGCGACAGACCATGCGATCGCGTGTTCTCTTCCACCGCTTCCTACGATTAAAACTTTCATCTTTCATTTCCTTTCTTTCGTGATCTGAATGATTTATAGATAAATGACTTTTCCTTCTTCGACTTTGATTCTTCCATTAGCAATGTCATCAATGGCTTTCGGCATAATAATCCATTCTGCCTGCTCCATGATCCTTCGCTGAAGAACTTCCGGGGTATCTCCCTGTTTGATCTCCACTGCCTTCTGGGCAATGATCGGACCTGTATCCGTTCCTTCATCGACAAAATGAACGGTTGCTCCAGAAACTTTAACTCCCCTTGCTAAGGCTTTCTCATGAACTTTCAATCCATAATACCCTGTTCCACAAAATGATGGGATCAATGATGGGTGAATATTGATGATCCTGTTTTCAAATTCATGAATGATCTTCTCTGGGATCACAACCAAGCATCCCGCAAGAACGATCAGATCGATCTTACGGTCTACAAGCTCGTTATACAATGCTTCGTTAAATAAATCTCTTGTCTCAAAATCTTTGGGAGAAAGTGCAACTGCTTCGATATCATGTTTCTTCGCACGCTCAAGTGCATATGCATTCTTATTATTGCTGATCACAACATCAATCTTCGCATTTGTGATGCTTCCATTCTCGATTCCATCGATAATGGCCTGAAGGTTTGTTCCTCCTCCGGAAACAAGTACTGCCACTTTTAGCATAAAGTAACTCCTTTTTCTCCAGCTTCCATATGCCCTACGATATATGGTGTATCTCCTGCTGCTTTGATTGCTTCCATTGTTTTGTCAACATCTTCTTTATCAACTGCAACAACCATTCCAAGTCCCATGTTGAATGTGTTGTACATCATCTCTTCTGCGATATCTCCTTCTTTGGCAAGAAGTTTAAAGATTGCTGGTACTTCATAGCTGTCTTTCTTCACAACTGCTTTCATTCCTTCTGGAAGCATACGTGGAATATTCTCATAGAATCCACCACCTGTGATATGACTACATGCTTTGACTGTGACTCCTGCATCTTTCACACTCTTTAATGCTTTTACGTAGATTCTTGTTGGAGCAAGTAACGCTTCTCCTAATGTTTTTCCTAATTCATCATAATATGTATTTAAAGATTCTTTACTCATATCAAATACTTTTCTTACTAAAGAGAATCCATTGCTGTGAACTCCTGTAGATGCCATACCGATCAAGACATCTCCATCTTTTAAGTTCTCTCCTGTGATCAGATCCTTTCTGTCACATACACCAACTGCAAATCCTGCAAGGTCATAGTCTTCTTCCGGCATAAGTCCTGGATGTTCTGCTGTCTCTCCACCGATCAAGGCTGCATCTGACTGTACACATCCTTCTGCTACACCGCTTACGATCTCAGCGATCTTTTCAGGATAGTTTTTACCACAGGCAATATAGTCTAAGAAGAACAGTGGTTCTCCTCCTGCACATGCAATATCATTTACACACATAGCAACTGCATCGATACCAATCGTATCATGTTTATCAAGGATCATTGCAAGTTTTACTTTTGTTCCACATCCGTCAGTTCCTGAAAGTAAGACAGGATCGTCCATATCTTTGATCTTCTTTAAAGAAAATGCTCCAGAAAATCCTCCTAATCCACCAAGTACCTCTTCTCTCATGGTTCTCTTTACGTGCTCTTTCATCAGTTCTACAGATTTGTATCCTGCTTCAATATCCACGCCTGCTTTCTTGTAATCCATTGTTACTTCTCCTCCTGATTATTTAAAATATTGATCAATACCATTTGCAATGCCGTCTACCATCTTCTTCTGTGTCTGCTTCTTCTGCATCTGTTTATCTTCGGTCTTATTGGTCATAAATCCCATCTCGATCAGCGCCACTGGAATCTTACTCCAGTTCGTTCCTGTAAGATCGTCACGTTTTGATAAACCACGTTTCTTGAATCTGGTTGACTTACAATAACTGTCCAGTATATTCTTTGAGAGTTTTTTACTCTTCTTGCTTAATTTTGCTACATAATGATTCTGCTGTGATGGGTATAGCACAGAAACACCTCGAACATTCGCTGATGCTGCATCCGCGTGTAGTCTGATACAAATATCAGCACCACTTTTATTTGCACGGATCGCTCTTTGCTTATTGCTAATGTTTACATTCTGTTTTCTTCTTATCATATACACATCATAGCCACGTTTCTTTAACTCTTTTTCAAGCTTTAATGCAATCTGCAGAGTTAATTTGGATTCTGGTACTTTCGTTTTGACTCCCTGTGTTCCGTATGCTACTTTGGGTTTACGCATCTTCGCACCCGGCCCGATCGGTTCTGTCTTGCTGTTTCCCTTTCCCTGATGTCCTGCATCGATTGCGATCTTATATGTCTTCTTCGTTTTTGCCGCACTTACTGGCAAACTTCCTGTAACTATAACCATACATACACACAAAAACGCTGCAAGAACCTTCTTATTCATAATCTTTATATCCAACTTTGTCAAGTTTCTCTGCTTTCTCTACAACTGACTGTTTCATCTCTTCGCTGTAAGCTTCTAATTTCTCAAGTAATTTCTCGTCTGATGTTGCAAGGATCTTCGCTGCAAGGATTCCTGCATTAAGTCCTCCATTGATCGCTACAGTCGCTACTGGGATTCCAGATGGCATCTGTACGATAGAATATAAAGAATCAACACCACCGAGGTCGGAAGTCTTCATCGGAATACCGATAACTGGCATTGGGAATAAAGCTGCACACATACCTGGCAGATGTGCTGCCTTTCCAGCACCTGCAATGATCACTTTCACTCCACGGTCCTTCGCACCTTTTGCCCACTCAAAGAAAATATCTGGTTCTCTGTGTGCGGAAATGATCGTCATCTCAAAATCGATCCCCATCTGATCTAAAAACTCTGCTGCTTTTTTCATGATAGGCATATCAGAATCGCTGCCCATTACAATTGCTACTTTTGCCATGTTCTTTCTCCTTATCTTATGAAATTAACAAAAACTTCCCTTTCAGGATTTTATCTTTCTTATCATTGTACTGATTTAACTGATTTCCGTCAATGGTTCATTTAATGTTTCTGTACCAGAAAGTACAAATTTGCCATCTTTGATCAGTAAAATCTCATCTCCGCCAAGGGTGATCGCACAAATAGAATCTAATTCTTCGTACGGAATCGTAATATCTGTGTGACACTGGAAATACTCGCCTTCTTTGGAACGTTCGTTATATTTTGCAACGATTTCTTTGCCGTCTGGATTGTGAACTTCAGTTTCTTCACAATGACTGTAGCAAGTATCTCCCACTGCAAAATGAGGTCCCATCTTCTCAACGATGAGGATTGGAAGCTGATATAAGATATCATATGTCTTCGCCATTACATATGCTGTCGTATTTGTTCCGATCGCAAACTCGCCCATTGGGAGCGTATCTCTGTTATATAAGAGATTCTCTTTGATAAATGCCTTGTTTTCTTCCTCTGTTTTAAAGTTTTTGCAAGTATATTCAGAAATCATTCCATCTTTAAAAGTAATTTCAAGATCAATGAATTTCAGATCATTTAAATAAACTTCTCCAACATGCAGTACCCCATTGGTCCCTGTTAATTTTGGTGATGTAAATACTTCTCCAACTGGAATATTCACATCCGCAAGGCAGTTTTCAAAATTTGTTTCTTTGGATGCATCCTTCATCTCATGCATTGCTACATATAGATCAGTCTTATTCTTTCCTTTTCCTTTGACATGAACTTCCACTGCCTGATCCAGAGCATCAATCAAATGCTGCTGAATCTGTCTATATTTGTCTTTATCTAATGTATTAACTTTCACGACTTCTTTAAAAATCTCTTCAAAGTTATCCCCGATCTCAGGAATTGGATATGCAATGATTGTAAAGCTCCTCTGCTCTGGTTTGATATACTGATTCATGATCTCAGATGCTTTAATCTGGAATTCTACAGAAAGCTCTTGCTGCTTCTTGCTTAATTTTAAATTCTCTTCCTTATTCTTTGGTAAAAAAGGTATTTCCCCAAATGTTTCCATGCAAGCTGGTCCTGCAAACACATACGCTTCTTCTTTATAATGTTCATATGCATTGTGATAACACTCTAATTTATGTTTCATGAAACGATTATCAAAGAATATCGCCTGATCATATCTGTGGTCATATTCATACTGTGGGTTTGGAGAAGATGAAACATAACCGATCTTGTGAAGTCCTCGTGTTAAAACAGATACACCACTTCTATAGATGATCGGTGCAAGCCCAATTTCTGAGAATAAACGAACTGCCTCTCTGACAACTGGTTCAAATCCGATCGTATAACGGATATTGACACTTCGTTTTGGACTCATATCAATGTTATTGATGATAAATCCTTCATGGAATCCATCAACATATGTTTTGGCCATTGCTGTGATCTCTTCTTGTGGCAATTTATTTAAAAACTTTAAAGTATCAATTTCATTTTCGGAAATATATTCTCCATATTGATACAAAACATCTGGATTACTGAGATCGGATTCCATCACGATCTTTGTTGCAAAATCAAGTCCCGGATCTAACTGTTCCCTGACTCTGTACTCAAAAACATCCTCACTGTAATCTCTCATATGATCAAAAATAATATGCCTGATCTTCTGTGGATGTTGTTCTCCTGATAAAAATAAATTGCTGATTTCCAAGAACAATTCATTGTTGATCACAAGGTCAAACAATCTTCCTTCGATTGCATAGATAAATCCGCTGCGCATCTCTGCATATAAAAATGCGAAGATCTGACCATACTCTTTTCCAAACTTTTCTGTACAAAATTCTGGATTTCCAAAACTATGTGCATATTGTTCCTGGCTGATCTCCTCATACCATATTCTATTCCACTGTTTTAACTGTTCTAAGTTTCTCTCTTTGGTATCGTAAATCTCATTTACATATAATAAAAGATCTGCCATTTTAGAAAAATATGAAGAAAATTCTCTTGTTTCTTCTACATCTTTCTTTAATTCCAACAGTGCGATCTTATTTAATTCATGTCTTTCTGATAACATTGTATTCAAGTCATCTCTTCCTTTCTTTGCTTAGATCATTGCAATTATTCCAATCACAAAAATGATCACAGATACTGCTAGCACAATTCCGTTGCAGGTACATCCAATGATCTTCCATTTCATCACTGCTGCGGTATCTTTCATACTTTGGATTCCAAAATATAATCCTATCGCTGATACTACCAGCAAGATCCATCCGCCAGCTCCACTTAATGGACTGCTTGTTCCGCCTGTCTTTATGGAACCGAAAAGCAGCAGGTAATATCCAATGATCCCTGCTGCTCCCAAAATCACAGAAACAATCGATTCCCGTGAAATAATCTTGTCAGATGGACGATATGCAAATGTTTTTCTTTTGTTTCTCTTCATTTTGCCGCCCTCTTCCTGTTATATACATCATATACTGCTACTACGATCCTGTATATCATATACCCGATCAATCCACCAACCGTATTCATCAGAAGATCATCTACATCAAATACCCCTACTTTCATGATCAACTGACTTGTCTCGATCAACAAACTAAGAAAGAAGGTTGCAAACACTGCACGAAAAAACGCCTTTTTCTTATTGATCACGATCGGGATCATAAAACCAAATGGACTGAATGCAAAAATATTTCCAAACAGGTTTGTGACCACTGCTTCGGTGGACAAAAGATGTCTGTATGTCCAGAACCGGTTGATTTCCTTGAATAAAACTAAGTTCACGTGGGAGGTGTCATATCCTGTATCCCTCCCATATCGTTCACTCAATAATACAAAATAAAATATAACTATGATATAAAGATAAAATATAATTTTTACTCCTCGTCTGGCTAACTTCTTTTTCTCAACCGTCACAAGAACCATCCTTAATGTTTTGCACCATACTGTTCATAGTATGCATCAATTGCTGCTTTTAATGTATCATCAATCACAACTTTGCCATTACACTCTTTGTTATATAAACATTCTACAACTTCTTCCATATCAACGATCGCTGCTGTATCAAATCCATATAATTCTTTCACTTCATCCAGTGCGCATTTTTCTCCACCTTTACCGATTTCCATACGGTTTAAGGATACCATTAATCCAACGATCTCTACGTTTGCTGCTCCTTTTACTTTTGGAACTGTTTCTTCCATAGATTTACCAGATGTTGTAACATCTTCGATCATGATCACGCGGTCACCGTCTTTTAATTCACTTCCAAGGAAGTTTCCTTTATCTGCACCATGATCTTTTGCTTCCTTACGGTCAGAACAGTAACGAACTTCTTTTCCATATAATTCGCTGTATGCGATCGCTGTTACAACTCCTAATGGAATTCCTTTGTATGCAGGCCCGAATAACACATCAAAATCATCTCCATAAGTACTATGGATTGCTTTTGCATAATATTCTCCAAGTCTCTTTAACTGAGATCCTGTCACATAAGCTCCTGCATTCATGAAAAATGGAGATTTTCTTCCACTCTTTAATGTAAATTCTCCAAATTTTAATACGTCACTTTCTACCATAAATTCGATAAACTCTCTCTTATACTGTTCCATCTTCTATCTAAACCTCCATCTTATTCATTCTTTGCTAATTTGCGGTATTCATCATAATAAAAACGAATCACATCTTTTCTTGTCACGATTCCGATAAATTTCTCCTGATCATCAATGACCGGAACGAAATTCTGATCTGTGATCACATCGACAAGATCATCCATATCTGTGCTGATCGTCACTGCCTGAATGTTTCTCTTTCTCTTTACATCCATAAGTTTGACTTTCTCAGCTTCTGATATATTCCAGTGACACATAGATTCCATGGCACGCAATACATCACCTTCTGTGATCGTTCCTGCGTATTTCCCATCATCAGTTAATGTCGGCACTGCTGAATATCCATGATATTTTAGTTTTTCAAATGCCTGCCTTAAACTTTCATCGGCAGGGATATAAGCAACCTCACTTTTCGGAGTCAGGAAAAATAAAATATTCATACCCTCATCCTCCTTTTATTATCTATTTGACACATCCGATCAATTCGTTAATATCATCGATCTGATGTCTTTCCATGTAAGTTTTGATTCCATCAACAACTTCAAGTGTCGTTGCTGGATTGATAAAGTTTGCTGTTCCTACTGATACCGCTGTTGCACCAGCCATGATAAACTCTAATGCATCCTCAGCTGTTGAGATTCCACCCATACCAATAATCGGTACATCCACAGCGTTGGCAACCTGATATACCATACGGACAGCAACTGGTTTGATCGCTGGTCCTGACATTCCACCTGTCTTATTGGCAAGTACAAAATCTCTTCTTTCAATATCGATCTTCATTCCTGTTAATGTATTGATCAGAGAAAGCGCATCACTTCCCGCATCAACTGCTGCTTTTGCCATCTCTGTGATATCTGTGACATTCGGACTTAACTTCATGATGATCGGCTGTTTTGCTTTTGCTTTCACTGCTTTCGTAATATCGTATAATGCCTTTGGATCCTGTCCAAAAGCAATTCCGCCTTCTTTCACATTCGGACAAGATACATTGATCTCTAATAAATCTACTGGCTGGTCAGCAAGTCTTTCTACAACTTCGAGATAATCCTTTTCGGATTTTCCACAAACATTGACAATGATCGTTGCCCCTGCTTTCTTAAGATATGGAATATCTCGTTCAACAAACACATCAATTCCAGGATTCTGCAGTCCGATCGCATTTAACATACCACCATATACCTCTGCAACTCTAGGCACAGGATTCCCCGGCCACGGAACATTGGCAACTCCTTTGGTTGTCACTGCTCCTAATTTGGAAAGGTCAACAAATTCACTGAATTCTTCTCCGGAACCAAATGTTCCTGATCCTGTTGTCACAGGATTCTTCATTGTTACTCCGGCAATATCAACTGATAAATTCATTATAGTTCCACCTCCCTGGCATCGAATACTGGTCCATCTTTGCAAACACGTTTGTTATGAACATGTGAATGGGAATCTACGTCTTTTGACTTGCACACACAGGCTAAGCATGCACCGATTCCACATGCCATTCTCTCTTCCATGGAAATCTGTGCTTCGATTCCCATCTCTTCTGCATATGCTTTGATTCCTCGAAGCATTGGCGTTGGACCACATGCATAGATGATGCTTCCTTCCACACCCTGCTCTTTGATCGCATCAATGACATTTCCCTTCGTCCCAAAAGATCCATCTTCTGTAGAGATCACAACATCTCCAACTGCTTCAAATTCGTCTTTTAAGAACATATCACTGTCACGGTATCCTAAAACTGCTGTTTTGTCGCAGTCTAACTGCTTCATTAATTCTAACATCGGAGGGATTCCGATTCCGCCACCGATTAAAATCGCTTTTTTGTCTTTCTGTGTAAATCCGTTTCCTAAAGGTCCTAAGATTTTAACTGTATCGCCTTCTTTGTAGTCGGATAATTCCTTCGTTCCATCTCCAACGGTACGATATACGATCCTTAATGTCCCTGCTTCTTTATCGATCCCACAGATACTGATCGGTCTTGGAAGGATCTTACTCTTGTTATTCAGATAAACAGAAATGAACTGTCCTGCTTTTGCTTCTTTCGCAATCTCTTCTGCTTTCAATGTCATATCAAAGATTCCGTCTGATAAAGATGTATGACGAATGATCTCTGCTATTACCTGTTTCTTACTCATCTTGCAATTCTCCTTTATCTGGCTGTTTTCTTTACCCACAAAATAGGTGATCTTTTATTTTACCCAGGCCTGTTTTAAGTCTTCTTTCATATCGAGAACAGCCTGTCTTGATGCATCTGCGTAATTTTCTTCTCCAAACTGACTATAGGCATCCTGTTTATATGCACAGATGATTCCTCTTGAAGAGTTGATGATCGCACCTAATCCATCTTCGTTAAAGAATGGTGCAAGATCTTTTGCCTGACCACCCTGTGCTCCGTATCCTGGAACTAAGATGTATGATTTTGGCATGATCTTTCTTAATACTTCTCCCATCTTAGGATAAGTTGCTCCGACAACGGCACCGATATAACTGTAAGAATCTCCCATCAGTTCTTCTCCCCAGGAAGCAACTTTCTCAGCTACCATCTCATATAACGGTTTTCCATTGATCTCCTGATCCTGGAATTCTCCGCTGGATGGGTTTGATGTCTTAACTAAGATGAACATTCCCTTCTTCTCTTCCTTACATACTTCCATAAATGGACGGATTCCATCACTTCCAAGATATGGGTTGACTGTTACAAAATCTTCACAAAATCCGCTGTATGTCTTGCTTCCCACTGCAACCTTTCCTACATGACCGATCGCGTAAGCTTTGGATGTTGATCCAATATCTCCACGTTTGATATCTCCGATGATCACAAGACCTTTGCTCTTTGCATATTCACATGTCTTATTAAATGCAACAAGTCCTGGAACTCCAAATTGTTCATACATAGCGATCTGTGGCTTAACTGCTGGAACCAGATCGTAAGTTGCATCAATGATTCCTTTGTTATACTGCCAGATTGCCTCTGCTGCTCCTTCTAAAGTCTCACCATATTCAGCAAATGCTGCTTTCTTAATATATTCTGGTACATAATCAAGCATTGGATCTAATCCAACAACAATAGGGGCATCTAATTTTTTAATATTGTTTACTAACTGATTGATCATCGAACTCTCCTTTTATATCTTTCTTCTTATATTTCAAAAGATTATACCCTTTCTCATTTATTGATTAAGGTATATTCAATTTATCTTATCACAAAAAGGGAGTTTCGTCTACGAAACTCCCTAAAATCAATTTTAAATTTGTATTACAATTCTTTTGCAAAGGAAAAATCCTGCATAACTTCTATAACTCCTGGACGTTTTAAAAATTCTTCTTCATTTTCCTTGTCACAGATCACTACGATCTGTTCACATCCTGCATCATATGCATTTCGGATTCCAGAATTAGAATCTTCATAAATTCTGATGTCTTTCATATCAATACCGATCACATCGGCTGCTTTATGAAACATTGCGATCTTATTCTCATATGTTCCATCATCATAAACGATGTCTTCTGGCTTGATCCAGCGGTCCAGTCCAAAGGACTCAATAAAGAAATCAATATTTTCTTTGATTGATGCACTTGCAATCGTAAATGGAATATCTTTTTCTTTCAAATGATCAAAAAACTCACATACACCATCTACCAGATGAAAATTTTTCGTATCTTCTTTACAGAATTGACGATAATATTCTTCTTTTTTCTGAGAATATTTTTCTAATTCTTCTTTTGTTGCCTTCCCATCTGTAAAATATAAAATATTTTGTATATTGGGTGTTCCGTTTAATTTTGTATGTAATTCTTCTAACGTGATCTCTTTTCCTCGTAAGATCTTAGAAATCTCATTCCACGCTTTCACATGTTTATCATTGTCAAAAAATAATGTTCCATTGAAATCAAAAACGATTCCCTGATATTCCATTTCTCATTCCTCCATTGCAATTTTACAGCTCTTTTGTCTTGCTTACTTCGCGATACCAGTATGCAGATTTCTTTGGATAACGTTTCTGTGTCTCATAGTCTACATAAAATAATCCATAACGTTTATTATATCCATTCGTCCATGAAAACATATCCATCAGCGACCATACAAAATATCCTTTTACATTTGCCCCGCATGAGATCGCACGCAAGATCCATTCTAAATGTTTCCTGATATAATCAATTCTTGGTGTATCATCAATCTCTCCATCTACAAAATCATCCTTATATCCCATTCCATTTTCTGTGATATAGATTGCTTTATAATTTGGATAATCTTTCTTGATCCTCATGATCATATCATAAAGTCCTTCTGGATAGATCAGCCAATCCCAGTCTGTCTTTGGAATTCCTTCTTTATCCATACGTTCTCCTACACCTTTTAAGCAGAATCTTGAAGTACCTTTTTCTCCTGTTCCATTATGGAATATATCATTTTCCCCATCATAATGTCTGATAAAACGGCTCTGATAATAGTTAATTCCAAGATAATCATTGTAAGATGCAGCTTTTTTTAAGGTCTCCATATCATCTTTGCTTGCATGAAAGCTTCCGTTGTTTAACTCTACCAAACGATTGATGATCTCCATTGTTTCATCCCTGTATTCCCCAAGGAATGTTGCATCTAACAAGAACTGGTTATTTAATACATCTTCATTTTTTGCTGCTTTAACATCTTCATCTTTCGTTTCATCATAAGCATATTTACTTTCCAACGAATGAACGATACCAATCTTCCCTTCATAGCCTGCTTCTTTGTATGCAATGACAGCTTTTGCATGAGCCACCATCATATTGTGCATTAACTGGATCGCACTTGCCATATCATATTGTACACCATTCGGGAAGGTTCCTTCAATATATGTATTGGTTGCAACCGCCCAGATCTCATTAAATGTAAACCAATAAGTAACATCATCCTTGTACTCTTCAAAGCAGAATTTTGCATATTCCACAAATGCATTGATCGTTTCAGGATTCATAAAATCTCCATCAGCATATAAACCAGCTGGGGAGTCAAAATGATGCAGTGTTACGAACGGCTCTACCCCTTCTTCGTGACATTTCTTAAATAATTTATGATAAAATTCTACACCTTCTTTGTTGATCTTGCCTGTTCCATCTGGAAAGATTCTTGTCCAGGCAATAGAAATACGGATTCCATTAACTCCAAAATCATGACAAAGCTTTAGATCCACTGGATACTGATGATAAAAGTCACTGGCTGGATCTGCTTTAAATCTGCCTTTTTCTTCTAAGAATACATCCCACTCATTCTTTCCTTTTCCGTAATCTGCGATGCTTCCTTCGCACTGATATGCTGCAGTTGCTCCTCCAAAAATAAAATCATCTTTAAATTTCATTTTTATTTTTCCTCCATGATCCCAAATACAAATTTTAATGCTTCTTCTGGATTTCTAGTCAAACTGATATACTGTTTTCCTTCACATGCCACGCTCTTGATTCCAAGACGGTCTGTATCTTTCTTAAGATCTTCATAGTAAGATGCTACCTGTGGTGCTAAGATGACAAGATCGTAGTCTTTCATGATATCCATATGCGCTCCATAAGATCCTGCTGCTGTGATCAATGGAATATCCTTCTCTTTCGCCGCTTTATCTAATGCATTTGCAAGAAGTCCACTTGTTCCTCCACCTGCGCAAAGTACAAGGATTCTCTTTGATTTTAAAACATTTCCGTCAACTTTGATCTCTTCCTCTTCTTTTTCGATATCATTTAAGTGATTTTCGGCTTCTTCCTGAAGTTTCTCATTATCATATACTTTGAAGAATGGATAGTAAATGATAAAGTCCGCTGCAATGATCGCCACAAGATAAAGTACTGGAAGCAGTCTAAGTCCAAGTCCTAATAAAACTCCGATCGGTCCTGGTGTTGTCCATGGAAGATCATAGATAAATCCGTCCATTCCAAGATAATCAACGAAGATCTTTAATAACCAGATATTCGCAATTGGTGCAAAGATAAATGGTACAAAAAATACTGGATTTAATACGATCGGTGCTCCAAACAGAAATGGTTCATTTACATTAAATAATACAGGAATACTGCTGGCGCGCCCTACCGCACGTAATTCTTTTGATTTTGCCATAAATGCAAACATTAATGTGATAACAAGTGTTGCTCCTGTTCCACCAAATGTAACTGCAAAATGCTGTGCTCCTAATGTTAAGATTTTTGTTGCATGCTGTCCCGCATGATAAGCTTCCATGTTTGTTGTTAAATTTAATACTAATGCTGCAGAAATCGCTGGTTCTACAATGGATGGTCCATGGACTCCGACGAACCAGAATAATGACATTGCTCCGTAAATGATCGCAAGTCCGATATATCCATCTGCCGCCTGGAAGATTGGCTGGAAGAATGTGATCACACCTTCTGCAAAATTAATTCCTACATATGTTCTAAATAATAAATCAAATACCCAGATCACGATGATCGCAAGTCCAAATGGAATGATATCTTTAAATGTCTGAGAAAGGTTTGGTGGTACCTGCTCTGGCATCTTGATCGTAATATCTCTTGAGATACAGAAGCGATAAATTCCACCAACAACAAATGCTGTTAGGAATGCTGTTAATAATCCTTTAGATCCCATATAACCATTTGCGAATCCATCTTTAATGGAGTCAGCACTCAGCATTAAGAAACAAATGATCGTGCATACCATAGTAGATAAACTGTTGATCTGATTGTTTTCTGGCATATTTCGATTCAAACTATCCGTAAAATGCTTAGCTGTTGTTGCAGATACTGCAACAGCAAGGATTCCCATAGAATAGTTATATGGTTTCATAAGGATTGTTTCAATGTTTGCAGGCCAATGAAAACCAAAAATATTCGGTACATACGCCACAAGTAAGAAAATACTTGAGAAAATAACGATCGGCATACAGGAAATAAATCCATCTTTAATCGATTTTAAGTAGACATTTCTTGCAACCGCATCAAAAAACGGTTTCATTTTTTCAATTGCTTTAATTAGTTTTTTCATAAACGACTCCCCTTTTGTTTACGCACGATACACGTCGATCAGTGTTCCAATGATATCTTTTAATAATAGTGTTGTCATCAGGTGGTCTTGTGCATGAACCATGATAAATCCAAGTTCTACATCATCTCCCGTCGCTTCTGCCTGCATGACATCCATCTGTGAATCATGTGCTTCCTTCAAGCACTCTGCTGCAGCTTCGATCAGCTGATCACATTCATCGATTTTCTTTTCTTTTGCTTTTGAAAGTGCTGTTAATAATTTAGAACGTGCATCTCCTGAATAAGATACGATTTCAAATCCTGTCATTGTTGTTTCTTCTTTTGTCATTTTCTTTTCCCTTTCTATCATTTACGGATAATCGAAATGATCGTTGCGATCTCATTATCCTGAATCATTACATCAAAAGTTTCCTCAAGCGGTTTTAAGAATGTTTTCATTTTTTCAAACAATCCGCCATATCTTCCATCTCCGAAGTCCCCAAGCACACTGTATGCCATAAAGTTTACAGATGGTGTATGCTGTTGCTGTAGTTTATCGATCAGACATACGATATGTACGATCAGACCGATCTTCTTATCTTCATCTAACACAAGATTCATCTCATGCTCAATCTGCCCTATGATCACAAGCAGGTAATTTTTCATAAGATCAATATCAAACTGAGGGAACTGATCTCCAAGATATTCAAACACTTCATTGATAGATTCTTCCTGACTGGATTCCTCCATCACCTGTTCTATGATCTCTTCGTTTTTTTCTATCTCAGGCTCCATCTCTGGCATAGGTTTTGCTCTAAAATACTGCAATCCACTGAAATTATCCTGCAGGTAATCCGCAACTTCATCAAGAGTTTTCATCTCTGCTGCTTTACTGCTTCCTGCAATTCCCACTAAAGTAATCGGTACTTCCACACATCGGATCGCAATCTTTGTCTCTTGCGCGATCGATTCTGCCATCGTGTGAATTGAGCCCATATCATAGATCAATAAAATTCCTTTTCCCTGATCGATCTTTATGATTTTTTCTTTTAATTCTTCATAAACAATTCGTACATTCTTATCTAGGTCCATATCAAACGCCTGCACCTTAGAATCATCAGATAATACATTAACAACCGCTGCAATCGAGCTCGCCGCATGACTTCCATGCATTGCGATCAAAGTAACTACTTTACTTTCATCCACATCTTTTTTTGCTTCTAACAGAAACATCATCAAAAAGATCAGATCATCTACATTCAGCTTTACGTTAAATTCTTTCCCAAGTTCTTCTTGAAACTCTTTTACCAATTCATAGTGCATTGGATATTTTGAAAGCAGTCTTGCGATCTCTTCATTTGAAATTCTCTGCTTCTTGGAAACCTTTATAAGACAGCTATTTACATGAAGGCAAATCCCACAAAAAATTTCTTTTGAAAATTCACAAGATAATTGTTCAGCCGCTTTCAACAGAAATTTCCTCGTTAAACTGATCAATTTCTCTGACACCATTTTGTTCAAAGTATCCATGCTGTCAGCTCTTTCACATAATTGTTCAAAATACTCTTCAAATTCAGATTCCAGCTGATTTGACACTGCCATATTAATCTCTTCTTCGGTCAGTGCATGCCTCTCAAGATCTCTTTTCCTCGCATCGATCGATTGATAAATATCTTTCTTTGCTGTTTTGTTATCCCGAAGCATCTGATTTTTGTAAAATGTATACTTACATCCATTTTTGATCATCTCATCAATCTTATTTTTATAAGACCGGTAATACATGATCCCTTTTCTTACATAATTAGGAAAATCAGACATCAGCAAGACAATTGTTTTGTTCCCTGTATTATAAGAACGTACGTAACTGTTTGCACAACCTGTATGAATATCATTTTTAAGTCCTTTGATATCATCCGTCACCTCATACAGCAGCAAAGCGTGTAAAATACTTGTGTCAACCTCGATCATCCGGTCCATGGCTTTTGCTTCTTCTTTGAAAAACTTCTGCAAAATCAAGAATCGTTCTTCTATAGAACGTTCTTCTAACGATGGCAATGAAATTCTAAAATCCATTCGCCCCCGCAGAAGATTTAACATCATTTCATTTGTATCTTTCATAGTACTAAAGATCGTAATGCAATGATAATCTTTCTGCCATGCCCATTCATCCTGACCTTGTATTTTTTCTCCTCGTAAAAACGCAAGTAACCAATCTAAATTTCTCTCTGATACTACATCGATATTTTCTAAGATCAGCATTCCACCAGATGCCTTTTTAAGGATTCCTTCTTTTTCATGATCTCCCAGAAAGATTTCCTGAAATTTGTCCTGATCATCAAAAAGTGTTTTACAATCCCATAAGATCCATGGCGCTCTTGTTTTTAACTTTCCTGACGCTTGTGCAAATCGAAAAACTGTTTTTGCAAAATGAGAAACTCCACTTCCATGCTTTGCTGTAATAAGGATCGTTGGATTCCCTTCCGGATAAAGAACCGCTGCTTTTGCTGATGCAATTGCTTCTTTTAATGAAGAATCATATCCGACCAACTGTTCAAATACATCCCCATTACCAGAAGCATTTTCATCCGCTAATTGATAAAGTACCGGACGCCCGTTATACTTTACAAGCTTTCCCTCATTCACAAGCTGATTTAAAATACTGCTTATATTTGTTCTCTGCATCTTCAGTTTTTCTGATAGAAACCTTGTCGTAATTTTGGGAAATTCATCATGAATAAGATCAGATGAATATTCTGTTATAAACTCTAAAACCTGTTCTTTCTTAAGTTTCATCGTAAACTCCTAACCTACGTCTTCGGTTCCTGTGCTCATAATGTACACTTTTGCCAGATAAAAAACAAATTCGTAAAATGCTTGTTTTTTATACACTATTGAGTGTTTTTTACCGAAGTGTATATGTGTTTTTTCTATTTTCTTTACAAGTATTATACACTATTAGTGTTTTTGTAGCAATTCTATACACTATATCTATATAAAATGTTTTGATTTTATTTTTTATACACTTAGTGTATTTCTTAAAAATCCTTGATCTTTCTCTGTATTCTTCTTTTTAGGATCAAAAAAATCCCGGATCTTTTATTTTGATCCGGGATTGTGTATACTATATACTTTTTATTGTCTTATACATAAATATAATCTGTCATAACTGGCTGCATGCCATTGTTCTCGATCATTTGGTAAATCTCATCAACTGATCTTCCATCACTGATCTCGAACTGTTCATCACCTTTTTCTTCTTCCTGACTGTGTCCACCGATTCCAACATTTACTCCTGCTGAAATCTTTGTCGCTGCGATCTGAATGATGTTGTCACGGAATCTTTCACATTCACGCGTTGAGATCGTAATACTTGCAAATGGCATAAAGATTCGATATGCACAAATGATCTGTAGAAGCTGTGGTTCATGAACATCTTTTGGATTGATCTTATCGTTATTAATGATCGGACGTAATCTAGGACATGAGAATGCGATTTCTGCATGTGGATATTTCTTCTGTAGAAGATATGCATGCATTCCTGTTGCCAGTGCATCTTTTCTAAAATCATCCAATCCTAAGAGCGCAGCAAATCCGACACCTCTCATTCCACCCATGATCGCACGTTCCTGAGCATTGAGACGGTATGGGAAGATTCTCTTTCTTCCACCCAAATGCAGTGTCTTATATTTGTCTGAATTATATGTTTCCTGGAAGACTGTAACAAAATCTGCTCCACATTCATGCAGGTATGCATAATCTTTAGAATCCATTGGATATACTTCAAGACCGATCAGTTTAAAATATTTCTTCGCGATCTTACATGCTTCTCCGATATATTCAACACTTGATTTGTTTGGGCTTTCTCCAGTCAGGATCAAAACCTCTTCCAATCCTGTCTCTGCGATCGCCTGCATTTCTTTTTCAATCTCTTCTGCATTAAGCTGTGCACGTTTGATCTTGTTGTGACAATTAAATCCACAGTAAACGCAATAGTTTTCACAGTAGTTTGCAATATATAACGGAGTAAAGATCGCTACAGAGTTTCCAAAATGTTTTCTTGTCTCTTTCTGGGCTTTCTGTGCGATTTCTTCCAAAAATGGCAATGCTGCTGGTGATAATAGCGCTTTGAAATTATCAACAGAACAAGTTTCTGCCGCCAATGCTTCTTTGACATCTTTCGCTGTATAAATGTCTGCATCATAGCTGTTCATCTCTTCGATGACACGGTCCATGATATCTGAATCAATCGCTTCCATGTCATCTGTATATTTCATATGATCTGTATTCTCATCAATTCTTACACTCATGATTAATCCTCCAAAAATCCTGTTAATGGTGATGATGCGCTAGAACCTTTTTCAATAACTCTTCCAAGTCCTGCCAGATATGCGCTTCTTCCTGCCTCAATTGCTTTCTTAAATGCTTCTGCCATAGCCGGAATATCACCTGCAGTTGCAATCGCTGTATTCGCCATCACTGCAGCTGCACCCATTTCCATTGCTTCACATGCCTGAGATGGTTTTCCGATTCCTGCATCTACGATGATCGGAAGATCAATCTCATCGATCAAAATCTGGATAAAGTCTTTTGTACAGATTCCTTTGTTAGATCCAATTGGAGATCCAAGTGGCATAACTGCAGCTGCCCCCGCATTTACAAGGTCTCTGGCTGCATTTAAGTCTGGATACATATATGGCATAACAACAAATCCTTCTTTGGCAAGGATTTCTGTTGCCTTGATCGTTTCATAGTTATCTGGAAGCAGGTATTTAGAATCATGAATCACTTCGATCTTAACAAAATCCCCACATCCAACTTCTCTTGCAAGTCTTGCAATACGAACTGCTTCTTCTGCATTTCTTGCTCCAGATGTATTTGGAAGAAGTGTAACACCTTCTGGGATATAGTCAAGAATATTGGCTGTATCATTTGTATTCGTTCTTCGAAGTGCTAATGTAATGATCTGTGCTCCTGCATTCTTCACTGCTGCATTGATCAGATCTAAGGAATATTTTCCTGATCCTAAGATAAATCTTGAATCAAATTCATGTCCACCGATGATTAACTTGTCCTGTTTCATGTTATTCTCCTTTATATATGCATAATTTTCTTATCTCTTTGTACCTGTTATCTTCAGATCATCCGCCACCAACAAAGGCTACAACCTCTAATGTGTCACTGTCACTTAAGATCACATTCGCATATTGCCCTTTGGGAACGATCTCTCCGTTTCTTTCCACTGCGATTCTCTTATCTGAAAACCCTTCCTGTGTTAAGAAATCAGATAATGCGACAGGGTCTTTTAATGTTTTTGTCTCTCCATTCAATCTCATCTGCTTTCCTCCTTGACTGACTTTCCTTTTATCTTTAAAAGGAACAAAAAAAGGGTCCACGAAGAAGCATCACACCCGAGGTGGTGTGCCCCTTCGTGGACCCGATAGTTCAGATTCACTCTTGTTGTAGATTATCATATTGATATTTTTTTGTCAAGTGATTATTGCATTTTGTTTTTTGTGTGATATAATATCTTTGTGCTTTAATCAGCACTTTGACATTTGTTTGAATCCTCTTTGGCATTTTATATGCCAGGGGGATTTTTTATTTCTTGAATATAAATATCGCAGGTTTTCTATATAATCTAACGTACCATCAGCCCCATTATTATATTGCGTTTTTGATTTTCCCATATTCTTTACAGAAGCAGGAATGATAAGTTCTTTGACGTTGCTTCCATCCAGAAATCGTTCTTTGATCTCTTTACAAGCTGGATCCACTGCATAAATCTGATCTGTCAGTTTTTTCCTTTTGGATATATCGCTAATTTTGATTTATTTTTTGTATACAACACACCATCAATATCACAATAATTTTCATTTTGTTCATCTACATGATATGCAGCTAATTTATCACAGTTGAAATGAACCTGATACTGGTAATATATATCAAAATACAAGATATTAAACCAATAAATATAACTCAACTCCATACAATTCTTTGAACTCATTTGAAAATTTTATTTTTAAGACAGGAAACGAAAATTAAATTTTGTTTAGTAATTTTGTTTAGCACTTTTTTCTCCAGAAAAACAAAAAAGCTACAAACCACGTATTTGCTAGGTTTGTAGCTTATGACTCCAACGAGAATCGAACTCGTGATTCGACCTTGAGAGGGCAATTTTATAAATTCCTTTCCTTTATTTCAACGATTTTATGCCGCCTTTGCAAAATAATTTTGTAAAAAATATGTATATAATTCACATTCTAATATTGTTTTGGTGGCGAAATTGGTGGCGAAGTTTTATTTAATTCTTTTGCTGCTTTCTTATTCTTCTACCCTCCTTATTTTTATGGTAGCAAAAAGATAATTTTATTTACAGAAAAAGGACCAGAGAAAAAATCTCTGATCCTTTTACGTCCTTGGAATATATATTGTGGTTGTTTGTACTATTATATTACTATGTTTTCTTAATTTAGTCAATGTTATTCATGTTTTTGTTATATTCATAAAGAAATTTGTAGCTACATTTTGCAATAAAAAAGACCAAGGATTTCTCCCTGATCTAATCTTGTGGCGTATTTTTTATCTTTCATCTTTTTCATATTTAATTATCTTTCCCGGCTGCATTTCCAATAATCTGCACACTTTGTCGAGAGCATTTATTCCAATAATTTCTCCTTTTCTTATTTTCTGCAATGAACTTTCAGAAAGAATTTTTTCGTTCCTAATCTTTGTTGTATTGTATCCTTTCTCCTTTAGTTTATTGTAAACATCTATTTTGTACGTTATCATTTTTCTTCATCTTCCTCCTTGTTCTTGATCATATCTTTGTGTTCTTCCAGGAACTTACCAAACATTTCTTTTTCCGCTTTCTCTCTCGCTTCTCTTGCATCTTCTTTATTTGGGAATCTTCCCAAATAATAATGTTTGCCCTTAAACACTATCTGTGCCATCCATTTATTTCTGCCTTTATCCCAAGACACTCCTTTTATTCCAGAAGTGTTTGTCTTTGGCTTTTTCATCGTCAGACTTCTTATACTTGTTCCTTCAAGACATTGTTTCTTTGTTTCTTCTGCCATTCTTTTGCCTTGTTCTATTTCATGCGGTTTTCTTAGGCATCCGCAGCTTTGTACCCTTCCTTTTGTAAGGCTCCCGCTGTCGACAAAATTTATATTCCCGCAATCGCAAATACACTTCCAAATAATAGCACCATTCGATGCTTTTCTATTCGTTGGCTCTATCGCTGTTAGCCTTCCGAATTTCTTTCCTGTCAAGTCATTCATCTTTTTTCTGGTAGTGCACCCACAATCTTTGCCGTTCTTTATGTGTTCCGCTCTTGTCGTGAACACTTTACCGCAAGCAGGGCAAACAATTTTTGCCATTGTCCGCTTATTTTCTCTGTAAACTTCCAATATTTTAAATCCGTTTACTGTCCTGCCTTTCATTTCTAACCACTTTATTCTCATATTTTCCCTCTAAAAAAATTTTTGCACGTCTGTCACTTTTAATACAAACAGCTCTCCACCTTCATCTTCTATGATATCAAAGAAGATCTGCACCTCATATTCCAATGTATCTTCTGCTTTGTATACAACATTTTGATCATCTTTGATAAATTCTGTTGCTCCTTCATTTTCGATAGAAACATAGCCGTTTTCCATCATAAAATTATCTAACTGATTGTACTTCATCTCTTCGCCCATCAGTTCATCTCTTAATTCTTTCACATTTAATTTTTCCATAATTCATATCTCCTTTTCTTTGTTATAGTTCAACATAATTATTTTTCTTATTATTTGCATAATTGCTTCTCGTAGATACTGTGTAGTACGCTCTGTTTCTTCCGTATTTTCTCCAGATGCTCCATTTAACACTTCCACCAAATTCGCTTGTCAGTTCGCTGTCTTTCTCTGCAATTATCATTGCTTCATTGTAAGAGACATTGTATTTTTCAGAAATAATTGCTGTCTTTTTTGCTTCGTCCCATGCAAGTTTCATACATTCAGAAAATAATACTTTTTCATTTTCTTTTAATTCTCTGAATTCATTTCGATTATATAATTTATTTAGAGTTTTACGGTCTTCTTCTTTTTTGATTTCCCAAGCTCTTTTCATTATTTTTGACACATTGTATTTTTTCATCTCTGAAATCTCCTTTCTTCTCTTAACTTATCTTTATATTACACCAAAAACAGTGTAATGTCAATAGCTTTTTGCACTTTTTTTGGTGTATTTTTATATATAAAAAAAGACCAGGGATTTCTCCCTGATCTAATCATTATCCTGTAATTCCGTCTGCAATTGCTTTTGCAATTTTTTTATACCCTACTTTTTTGTAAAGATTATAGTCATCTCGATCATCAACAAAGCATACTTCAATCAGGATCGCTTTGTTGATCGTGTGATTCAAATAGTATAAATTGCCTGTTGTTTTGATTCCTCGGTTTGTGAATCCCAGTTTTTTCATATTTGCCAGGATTCTATTCCCTGTTGTCTTTTTGATGCCCTCTTCTTTTGTACACCAGATTTCTGTGCCTGCTATCTTTTCGTCTCCTTTTCGGTCATTTCTGCCGGAGTTGAGATGAATCGATACATCTAATACCGCTTTTCTCTGGTTGCATTTTGCACAAATTTTTTTTAAGACATCGTTTTGACTAGTTCCGTTTCTGACCGTGCAGTTATATGCTTTGTGCCCTTTCTTTTTTAGTAATCTTACAACTTCTTTGCAGATTTTTCTATCTTCTGTACTCTCATCTAATAAGTCGCTCGCTCCACATGCAATTTTTCCCGCCGGATTGTGTCCTCCGTGAATGTTATATACTGCCATATTATTTTTCCTCCTGATCTTTATTCACTACTTTATCTGCTACTTCTAATCCTTTTACAAGAACTGCTGGTACATTAAATCCCGCTTCAACAAAATTTTCTACAATCGATCTGATTTCATTAATCAATAGCGATGCCAATACGAACCATCCTAATAATGTTGTAACTCCAAGGTCTACTCCAATTACTTTCCCGATCTCTACAAATACTGCCGATGCACCAAATGCAACCATGATCATAATCCAATACCCTAGTTTTTTTAGAACTCCTCTCCATCCTGCTCCAGAATTTTCTTTACCTGCCATGCTTGCCTTCATCCATCCTGTCAGCCAATCTGCAATGTTTAATGCGAG
>ERZ869983.82-NODE-82-length-31209-cov-6.273545_pt1 | contig 31209 bp, 32 predicted proteins | sample MGYA00521106_ERZ869983 | MGnify/ENA primary metagenome ERZ869983 (study PRJEB32232, sample SAMN07284972) | human gut metagenome | biome: human-associated habitat; material: feces | host: Homo sapiens | place: Tanzania | collected 2014-04-05 ...
TTGTCTATTGATTGCGATTCCATCATGGATCGTTGGGAAAATGTTTCCTGTCATTGGTGGAGCTGTTATTGCGATTCTTGCAGGAATGATTATCGCGATGTTTTGGAATGATAAAGGAAAAGCAGAAGCAGGTATTAAATGGACTTCTAAGATAGTTTTACAGACGGCTGTTGTATTACTTGGATTTGGGATGAATCTAGGTGTTATATTTGAAACAGGGAAACAGTCTTTACCAATCATTCTTTGTACAATTACTACTTCACTTGTGCTTGCGTGGATCATGAAGAAGGCTTTAAAAGTACCTTCAAATACTTCAATTCTTGTCGGTGTTGGTTCTTCTATTTGTGGTGGTTCTGCCATTGCGGCAACAGCCCCTGTAATTGATGCGGATGATGATGAGATTGCCCAATCTATCGCAGTTATCTTTTTCTTTAATGTACTTGCAGCTATTTTCTTTCCTATTCTAGGAAAAGCTTTAGGTTTTGATACCATGCATGGGGATGCGTTTGGTATTTTTGCAGGAACAGCCATTAATGATACATCAAGTGTAACAGCAGCGGCTTCAACTTGGGATAGTATGTGGAATTTAGGTAGTGCCACATTAAATAAGGCGGTAACAGTAAAATTAACTCGTACACTTGCGATTATTCCAATTACACTCGGATTATCTTTTATTCGTGCTAAAAAGGAAAGACAAGCATCCAACTTTAGTTTGAAACGTGCCTTTCCAATGTTTATACTTTATTTTATTTTGGCAGCTATTTTTACAACGGTTTGTGTAAATGTTGGAGTAGACTCTAGTGTGTTTGCACCACTTAAAGAATTATCTAAGTTTTTGATCATTATGGCTATGGCAGCCATTGGACTTAACAGCAATGTAATTCAGTTGATCAAAACGGGTGGAAAGCCAATTGCGGTTGGTGCAACATGTTGGTGTGGAATCACGATTGTGAGTCTTATCATGCAGCATGTGATGCATATTTGGTAAATTTTGAATTATAAAGAAAGCGTATCAATGAATTTTTGTGTGGCAATATTGGTTGCACGACTTGCATCCTGGACAAGAAGAATATCTCGTTCAGGATTTTTTATATTTGTGTGAATTTCAAAAATATCAGAGTCTTTTGAAATTAATTCTTTTGGATAGAATCCAATGCCTAGGTTGTGTTTGACTAAAGGAAGGATTTGATCGGCAGTCGCAACTTCTAAATCGGTATGAAAAGGGATTTGATGATTTAAGAATAAGTTTGAATAATAGTTATATGTACTTGTGTTTTTACTTAGAGTGATGAATGGATAATTCGAGATTTCTTGAATATCTAAAATACGATTGCTTAAACTTTCATATTCTTTTCCACCAATTAATACTTCTTCAAATGAATAGAGTGCAGTTGCGTGTAGTGGCTTTTTGATTTTGATTGGACTTGTAACTATCGCAATATCCACGATTCCTTTTTCTAAGGCTTCAATGGCTTGGATGGATGAGTGGTTGGATAATTTGATTTTAACGTGGGGATAGGTTTTGTGGAATTGTTCAAGCTTTGATAATAAAAAGATATTTAATGCAGTTTCACTTACTCCAATTGAGATGTGTCCATGTTCGAGTGTTTTATTGGATAGTAGTTCGTTTTCGCCTTGGTAAAGTTGTTCAATCGCAATCGCAACATGTTCATAGAGTTGTTCACCTTCTGGTGTTAGTGTAATACCAGAGTGGGAGCGTACTAAAAGCTTACAGCCAAATTCACTTTCTATATTGTTCATAGTTCTTGAGATGTTAGGCTGGTTGTTATGTAGAATTTGAGCGGCTTTTGAAAAGCTTTTATATTTAGCTACATAGTAAAAGATGCGGTAATAATCAAGTGTCATAGATACCTCCATATGATTTTTGTATAATGCATATTCAAAATATACATTTCACATATTTTAATGGTGTAAGTATAATACTTTTAGTCTGAGTAGGCAAGCCATCAAAACAGATACAAAAAGTGTGTTAAAGGAAGACTTCTTGTATCTGTTTGTCGAAAGGATTAGAAAAGAAGTGAGAATCATGCCAACAATTTTTCCTAGGGAAGAAAAGGCAGAGGCTTTGTTTGATAAAATTGCCAAGGATCCTAGAGCTTGTAAACGATTAATGGATGCCTTTTATGAAGGTGTTGCTTGTGATGATGATTCAGGTGTAGAAGAAGAAAGAGTACTTGTGGATAAACAAGTATTAACCAATGCGTTGTTTACGGCATATAAGAATAAAGATCTATCGGCATTTTTAATGGCTGTATGTGGCAATAGTATGTTTGACTTATTAAGAAATGCATTTTTAATTCCATTGCGATTTAACGATAAGGGAAAAGAGAATCCGATTCTTTTAAGTGATGATAGTGGGAATATAATCGAGAATCATATACATATTCCTGAATCAAAGAAACATATGTTCACAAAGCTTGTGGAAAAGAATCGCTACTTAGCTTATGGTTTTTTAGAGCAGCATAGCTTTAAAGAGGACATGTCCATTCAAACTATTCAAAATGAATCGCATTTAGGTATCTTAGTTGTCCAAGAAATGCCTGAAGAGGTTCATGAAAAGTTAAGTGATGCACAAATCTATTCCGGTTTGTGGGATTCTATGATGAAACTAGAAGATTTATTATATAATGCGTTTTTCTATTGTGGGGATTTTAAAGGAAAATATTGTGTAGGTGTATTCTTACCATTTACACATTTTGAACATAATTTAGAGAAGAATATTGAAGTTTCAAATAGTATCTTATATGAATGTGTACAAAAAATGCTGGGCGATTAAGCTCAGCATTTTTATGTGCAATAGCGAAATGAGGGATCCGTTAAGATACGGGCAAATATAAGTCCCATTGGAAGGGCCAAAACAATCAATAAAGATTGAATGAGCCAGTTAGCTCCAATTGACATGGTGGATGCAAGTTCGAGATTATAAATAGCTCGATACATATATAGGCCTGGGACCATAATCACAATGGATGGTACGGTTATGGCAATTCTAGGATATCCTGTATTTCCTTTGATCATAGAGGCAAGTAGTCCGGCTGTTAATGCGCCAATAAAGGCTGCGGCTGCAGCAGGTAAAGATAAATCGACAAGTGTTAGTCGCAATGTGTTTGCGATGGCTCCAATGCATCCGGCACTGGCGGCTATTTTTTTTGAACTGTTAAACATAATGGAGAATCCGAATACGCCTCCAAAACTGGTTAATAGTCTTAATAGTAATTTGGTGGATGTTGAAATGTGTAGTTTCACAAAGTCTACAGGTTGAAGATGTAAGACTAAAGCGCAGATCCATGCAGTAAGTGTAGCAGCTAAAATAATGATAATGGCATAGGCAAGTCTTTCTATACCGGATCGTAAATCTAATTTAGCTAAGTCAATACCGCTTGTAATGAAAGGAAAGCCTGGAATGATGAAAAGCATAGAACAGATGTATCCGGCTTCATGTTGTGTGGCTATGCCAAAACAGGTTTCTAAAAAGTTAAATAACAGGGCATATACAAGACAGGCCAAAGAAACGCTGGCTGCAACATTTAAAAATAGGGTGTAGTTATGTTTGATGAGTTTCATTCGAAGTGTATTTCCAAGTCCTGCACCTAAAAAGGCACAAAGCATTTCAATGGGGCCTCCTCCAAGTAGAAAGGTAAAACAGCTACAGGCAAGGGCTGCAGCTAATCCTAGAATAATGGGGGAGTAACTAGAGTGAATGCTTTCGATTTGGTCTAATTGATTGTGAATCTCATTGCATGTGCATGTTTTACATTCGTCTTTAAAGTGATAGACAAAGTCTTCCATACGAGCAAGTTTAGATGTATTGACACTTGTATTATGTAAAGACAAGGATTGGGCATGTGACTTAATTCCATCAATGCATGTGTAGGAAATATTTGTAAGTCCAATGTCGGCAATGCATGTAATATTTAATTCACTGGCAATGGTGTTCATTGAACTTCTAACTCTCCAGGCACCTGTACCACAGGCTAGAAGCATCAATCCAATTCTTCCTATAACGGAGGATTTTTCTGTAAGACTTGCATTTTCAATCTTAACTTTTGAATCTTTATTCGTATATTCATGCCATGGAATGTCCATGTGGTTGTTCATAAGATCATCTCCTATATCATTTATATATAATATACATAGTATAAATATATATTCGACATTTAATTCCATGAATAGTATAGTCAAGAAAAAAAAGAAGTCAATTTCTTAATCGACTTCTTTATGAATCCACGTCATTAATACTTTAACGATATAGGCCTTTTGTCTAGGGCCTAGTGGCTGATTGGGCTTGATCTTATGCCATTTATATAAACATTGTCTACAACAACAGCCAGTAGCGTGTTGGGCAATAAATATGGGATGTCCTTTGAATGGTGTTTGTTTACCGTCGTTGGGTATATAGGCTGGAGCTAATCTTTTTTCGACAAAATTTATCGCATGTTTTTCAATTGTATCCATTCCTTTGGTTTGTATATAGTCTTTATCTTTTTGTTTCAGATGAAAACTACTCCTGAATTTGGAGTGGGATAGACGATTAAAAAGTTGTTCAAACCATTCGGATTCTGTCATGATTGCTCCTTATATAAATAAAAAAAACCAGCTAGGCTGGTTTAATAATCAAGTGGCGCCTGAAACAAGACTCGAACTTGTGACCTGCCGGTTAACAGCCGGATGCTCTACCGACTGAGCTATTCAGGCATTTGTTTTTCACTTGACTGCCTGTATATAATACCAAAAGATGTTGTGTTATGCAAGTACTTTTTATAAAATTATGATATATTATTTTTGTGTATGGGGGAATTGATTATGTTAGATGCGATTGTAATGGATATGGATGGAACTTTATTGGATCCAAATAATAAGATTTTACCAGAGACAAAAGCTGCTTTAATTGCTTGTCAAAAGCAGGGAACGAAGCTTGTGCTTGCCAGTGGTAGAAGTTATACAAGATTATTACCATATGCCAAGGAATTAGAAATGGATGTATATGGTGGCTATTTGTTAGAGGTAGATGGTATTGCATATTATGATGTTCAAAAGGATGAGCGTCATGTTTTAAAACAGATGTATAAGGAAGATGTTGAACCTGTCTTTGCGTATTTGATGCATAAAAATTGTGAGACAATGGCTGTATTTAATGATGGATTATTTGATTATATTCCAGATCATATCATGGAAAAGAAAAAAGAATTGAGAAATTCAAAGGATTATCCAGATGATTTTCCTTGGACAGGTGGTCCTTGGTCTTGGCTTGCGGATATGCGTGATGGATATCCTAAGATTACTTATATTAAGAGTCTTGATGAAATTAAGTATCCTGTGAATAAAGTGCAGACAATTGAAGATGAAGAGGTTACTACGCAGTTGGCTTTGGATATTCAAAATGAATTTAAAGATCAATATGAAGTATTCCGTACTTGTCCTAGAGAACTTGAAGTATTACCTAAAGGATATAGTAAGGGAGCTACTTTAGTTCGCATGATGGATATGTTTGGCTGGGATAAGGATAAAGTCTTCACATTTGGTGATGGTGAAAATGATGTGAGTATGTTTGGGGTCGTGACACATAGTTTTGCGATGGGACAGGCTATGGATTATGTAAAAGAAAAAGCAGCTCATGTGACCAAGTCCAATGTGGAACAGGGTATTGTGGCTGCTTTAAAGGATTTTAATATTTTGTGATATAGCTAACAACAAGCTTCATTGTGTTTTCTACACCATCATAGTGTGTTCTTTCCATTCCGTGGCTAGCATGAACACCAGGACCAATCAAGGCTCCTTTGATGTCGTTACCACCGCGTAATGCGGCACTGACATCAGATCCGTATTGTGGGTAGATATCAACGGCATAATTAAGCTTGTTTTCTTTTGATAATTCAACTAAACGAGTAATCATTTCGTAGTCGTATGGTCCGCTTGAATCTTTTGCACAGATTGAAACATCTTGTTCAGTACAAGCAAGATCTGTACCAATGCATCCCATGTCTACGGCTAATAATTCTTCGACTTCTTCTGGTAAACAACTTGCTCCATGACCAACTTCTTCATATGTACTAAACATAATGACTAAGTCTCTTTGAGGTGTAATGTTGTTGTCTTTTAAGTATTTTAGTACGCCCATCAAGGATGTAGCTGAAATTTTATCATCTAAGAATCTAGATTTAATAAATCCACTTTCTGTGATTTGAGTCTTCGTATCAATACATACAAAGTCTCCGTTGCAGATACCTAATTTTTCAACATCTGCTTTTGAATAAACAACTTCGTCAATACGAACTTCCATTGTGTCTTCTTTTCTTTCTAATGTGGATGCATCTGGATATACGTGAACACTTGGTGAACAAGAAAGAATCGTTCCTGTATATACCTTTCCATCACGAGTATAGATCTTACAATATTCTCCGTCTAATGTTGGTAGACATGGTCCTCCGACTTTTGTAATCGCTAGTTTTCCATTGTCTTTAATAGAACGAACCATAAGTCCTAATGTATCTAGGTGAGCACTCAATCCTAATGTGTGTTCCGAATCTTTTCCATCTACATAGATCAATAAGTTTCCTTTTTGGTTACGTCCTGTTGTTATTACAGCGTAGCTTTTGTCTTAGTTCATAGAGTGCCGTAAAGTGCTTATTTACAGGCTTTTCACGGGTTTTATGAATTTATCACATTTCATCAAAAATCGTCAATATACAAAAAATTGGTGTCAAAATTGGTGTCAAATAACCTTGATTTGAGATTTTGATGAGTAACACATCAGTAAAAAAATTGAATATTTTATAGACTATGGAACGCCTAAAATGACGTTCCTTTTCTATTTCCAGCCGTTCTTATTGGACGGCTATTTTATTACCCAAAATGAAAGGAGCATTAGATTTATGAAAAAGACATGGAAACGATTGTGTACGGGCTTCTTAGTTCTTGCAACTGTCGTTACTGCTTTACCGACTACACCTGTCCATGCAGAAAGTAAGCAATACTGGACGGAAAGTGCAGAGCGTGTCGGTATCATTGAAAAAGTAATGAATGACGGTTCTATCGGTTCGACATTCAATGAGGGCTATATGAAAGTCGAGGGCGAAACTGCCTATTGTATTGACATCAATACAGATTTTAAGAACGGCTACAAGACCAAAGCTGACGCAAGCTCACGCATGAGTGCCGACCAGATTTCAGATGTGGCGTTATCCTTAGAGTATGTCAAACAGTATGGCGAAGCTCACAAGGAACTGAATTACAAACAAGTCTATCTGTTGGAACAATGTGTAGTCTGGCAAAGATTGAGCGTACATCTTGGCTGGCAATGTGATAACGTGCGAGCTTCTTATGATGAAATTCCAAAGGCAACGCAGGACGAAGTTTTCTCTGGTGCAAGAGCCTTTGTCAAAAAAAATAAAGGACGCTATGAATGTGGCGGTTATATCTACTCTGGCGAGGGGCAGGAATTGGGACAATTCTGGGCGAAGCTGAATGTCGGAAATGCGAAATTACAAAAGACTTCCAGTAATACTAGCATTACAGACGGTAACGGGAATTACTCTATTGCAGGTGCAACCTATGGTGTCTTTTCTGATAAGGGCTGCACGAAACAGCTTGCTCCCCTTACGACTGATGAAAACGGAAATACAGATATTGTAGAGGTAAAAGCAGGCACAGTCTATATCAAGGAATTATCCGCACCAGCAGGATATAAAGTGGATAAAACTGTATATTCCTTAAAGGTTGAAGCTGGAAAGACAGCAACATTGAAAGTATCTGATACGCCAAAAGTAACGGACACTTTGATTGAGCTTTTCAAGATTGATATGGAAACACAGAAAGACAATCCGCAGGGGAACGCTTCTTTAGCAGGTGCGGAATTTACATGGAAGTATTATGCTGGCTTCTATAACAAAGACAATCTCCCTGCCGAAGCTACTCGTACATGGGTTACAAAGACAATCGCTGAAACAGACAGCGACGGGACAACTCACTACATCACAAAATTAGCGGACGCATACAAGGTATCTGGCGACAGCTTCTATATGCAGGACGGAAAAGCGGTTCTTCCACTTGGAACACTTACTGTTGAGGAAACAAAAGCTCCAAACGGCTACTTGTTAGACGGTGCATATATGCAGGCTGGCGATAAGTCCGAACAGATTAAGGGCTTATATGTAACACAGATTACCGAGGACGGCGACCTTGCTGTACTATCTGGAAGTAACCAGTTTTCCGTATCAGACAAGGTTATCCGTGGCGGTGTGAAAATTCAGAAACGAGATTTAGAAACGGGCGATACAAAGCCACAAGGAAGTGCTACCTTGAAAGATACTGCTTTTGACATCATTTCCTTAAATGACAATTCTGTTTTGGTTGGGGGCAAGCTATACAAGAAAAATGAAGTGGTAAAGACAATTCGTACCGATATTGAGGGTATCGCTTCTACTTCTGCTGACCTTTTACCTTATGGAAACTTCCGTATCGTTGAAAGTGAAGCTCCCGACGGTTATTTAACTGACGGTGCAAAACCGATTGATTTTACAATTACAGAAAATGAAAAAATCGTGGACTTAACCGACGAAGCCCATTCTATCTATAACCAGATTAAGCGTGGAGATATTGAGGGTGTAAAAATCGGTGCAGGCACACACAAGCGTCTTGCTGATGTTCCCTTTAGGATCACAAGCAAGACGACAGGAGAAAGTCATATCGTGGTAACTGACAATAACGGGCAGTTCTCCACTTCTGCTGACTGGGCTTCTCATAAGCACAATACCAACGCAGGCAAGACCAGCGAGGACGGTGTGTGGTTTGGAACTTCTGAACCAGACGACAGCAAAGGTGCGTTACCTTACGATACTTACGTCATTGAGGAATTACGCTCTGAAAGCAACAAAGGCTTTGAACTTATCCCACCTTTTGAAATCGTGGTATCAAGAAATAATCTTTTGATTGATTTAGGAACGCTGACTGATGAATACGAAAAAGAAATCTCTATCCATACCACAGCGACCAGCAAGGACGGCGAAAAGACTATCCTTGCAGGAAAAGAGATTACGATTGTTGATACTGTCAAATTAGACGGACTTACAAAAGGCACAAAATATCAGCTCAAAGGCTGGCAGATGTTAAAAGAGGAAAACGCCGAGCTTATCATTGACGGGAAACGTGCAGAAAATGATTATACCTTTGTCGCTGATGAGGAAGAAATGAAAGTGGAAATTGCCTATACATTCAATGCGTCTGCTTTAGGTGGCAAGAACCTTGTTACCTTTGAAGAATTGTATGATTTGAGCAATCCAGACGAACCCGTGAAAGTTGCGGAACACAAAGACATTGAGGACGACGGGCAGACCGTTTTAATCACAGAGCGTATCATCAAAATTCATACGACTGCTACGAATAAGGACGGCAACAAAGAGCTTGAAGCTGGAAAAAACGTTACAATCATTGATACCGTAACCTTAGAGGGCTTAGAAGTTGGTACACAGTACAAACTTGTGGGCTGGCAGATGTTGAAAGAAGAAAATGCAGAACTTCTTATCAATGGAAAATGTGTGGAAAATGATTATACGTTTACTGCTGACAGCGAAACTATGAAAGTGGAAGTTGCCTTTACCTTTGACGCTACTTCTCTTGACGGCAAACAGCTTGTAACTTTTGAAGAATTGTACGATTTAAGCAATCCAGACGAGCCGAAGAAAGTTACCGAGCATAAGGATATTGAGGATAAGGGACAGACGATTACCTTTAAGGAAAAGCCAGAAGAACCAGAGAAACCCGAAACACCACAGATACCAGAAAAGCCGAGCAGACCGAGCGACAGTCCCAAAACGGGCGACAGTACAAATGTAATGGCATTTCTTGTGATGTTGCTTGCGTCTGCTGGTGGACTGGCTGGAACATATCTTTACAAACGCCGTAAAATGAAGAAATCATAAGGCGGTAACGGTATGATGAAAGAAAAATCACGCTCTCCGCCGAAGCTGTCAAACGGCAGACTTTTGCTTATTCTGGCTTGTCTGCCACCAACCTGCAAGAACACGGATAGTCAAGGGTGCGAAGCATTGATTTTACCCTTTACTATCTGGGGGATTGCTGGTACTTCCCAAACCGCCAGAATAAGAAATTACAATCAATTTATCAAAATAGAAAGAAACGAGGTAAAACATTATGGAAATGAAATATGTCGTGCCAGATATGGCACAGTCTTTTGGAACTCTTGAATTTGCAGGAGAAAGCGAGCCTATCTTTGAAAGAGATAAAAATAACCGCAGGGTCTTAGCCAGACGAAGCTATAACCTTTATTCTGACGTACAGAAAGGCGAAAATGTTGTAGTAGAAATTCCCGTGCAGGCTGGCGAAAAGCATTTCAAGTATGAGCAGAAAGTAAAACTTGTCAATCCGAAGTTATACGGCAGAGGTTACGCAATCGGGGATATGGGACATACCGATTATGTGTTAGTTGCTGATGATATTGTAGCAGTTGAAGAAAAGTAAAGGGAGTGAAGAATTTATGAGATTATCAAACGGGTTTGTTATTGACAAAGAAAAAACATTTGGAGAATTAAAATTTACAGCGGTGCGTGATGTGTTCTTACAGAATGAGGACGGGACACCGAGTACCCAGCTTAAAAAGCGTATCTATGATTTGAAGTGCAGTCTGCATGGTGGAATTATCCCCGTGTCTGTACCGCCAGAAGTACCGTTAAGGGAATTTCCGTACAATGCAGTTGTGGAGCTTGTCAATCCCGTAGCCGATACGGTATCAAGAAAGACGTTTGGTGGTGCAGATGTGGACTGGTATGTAAAGGCAGAGGATATTGTGTTGAAGAATAAAGGCAATCAGAACGCAGGCAATCCACAGAACCATGTACCGCAGGGACAGACGAAAAAATAAATCTAGGTCATAGATTATACTCTGAAATTACAGTATAATGAGCCAAAAGAGCCGTATTTAAGCTATGTAAAATAATTTTGACAAGGAAAAAAAGGATTTGTCGAAGATATTGGATAGACATTTGAGGGTTAATATATGACAATGACACCGAAAGGAGCAATCGGAATATGGAAATAGGTAAGAAACTTAAAAATGCACGAGTACAGTCTGGAATGACACAAGAAAATGTTGCAGAAAAAATCAATGTATCAAGGCAGACAATTTCAAACTGGGAAAATGAAAAATCTTACCCAGACATTATCAATGTAATAGAGTTGAGCAACCTATATTCTATAAGTCTTGACGAATTGCTAAAGGGTGATGAAAAAATGATTGAACATTTAGAAGAAAGTACAAATGTTGTAAAAAGCAACCAAAAAATGATATGGGCAATTATTGTAAATATCATTGTCGTAGCATTGCTGATAGCATTAAATATGTTTATACCAGATAACCGTTATTTCTTAGTTGGAATATTTTGTCTTATGGTTATCACTTCATCAGCATTACTTTACCAGATAATCAAAAAATTTTAAGGAGGATATTTTGTTATGAATTTGAACATAGTTTTAGCGGTAATTTGTGGAGCAGTTGCACTTGTAGGAGCGTTTTGTGTTGTGTTTCAGATTTATCATATGACTGTTATAGACGCAACAGCCAGAGGATTAAAGCACCCTAAATTTTGGGGAGTATTTACAATGAGTGGGAATAATTCAAGTGGTTTGCTTATGTATCTAATCGGAAGAAGAAAATACCCTATTGTAAATATGAGTGAAAGCAACTCAAAAGAATTAGAAAAACGTAAAAAATCAGCAGGTATTGGACTGTTATTTTTGGCTATTGGTGTAATTGGCATTATATGTGCGACCTTAATATAACTAAAAATGCAGATTTATGATTATATCTTGCAACATTTACAAAGCAGTTAGTCTATATGATTGACTGCTTTTTTCGTACCCAGAAAGGAGTGAATGATTTATGCGTAAGATTTGGAATAGAGGACACCGTATCAGAGCCAGCGACAAGCACCTTGTCTACCATTTTTCCATAGGGACGCTTCTGTTTTTATTCGTGGCGGTTCTCCTGCTACTGAATATCAAACAGCTCATGCGTACCGACTGGGAGCATTTCAGATTGTTAGAGAACGGCTTGACGCTTTCCCCTTACAACTTCATAACCATACTGATAGCGACTGGTGTTTGTGCATTGGTCGCTTTTCTGTATTACCGCTTCTGTTACGACAGTTTCAAGAAGCTCCTGCACCGTCAAAAGCTGGCGAGAATGATACTGGAAAATAAGTGGTATGAAGCCGATACCGTACAAGACAGCGGTTTTTTTACTGACCTGCAAAGCAGATCAAGGGAAAAAATCGTCTGGTTTCCAAAGATTTATTATCAAATGGAAAAGGGACTGCTTCATATCCGCTGTGAAATTACGCTGGGAAAATATCAAGACCAGCTTTTACGGTTAGAGGATAAATTGGAAAGTGGATTATATTGTGAGCTGACCGACAAGACCTTACATGACGGTTATATCGAATATACCCTGCTTTATGATATGATAGCGAACCGCATTACTATTGATGAAGTACGGGCAGAAAATGGCTGTCTTAAATTGATGAAAAATCTTGTCTGGGAATATGACGCACTCCCTCACGCTCTGATTGCTGGTGGGACTGGTGGCGGTAAAACCTATTTTCTGCTGACGCTCATTGAAGCCTTACTGCATACCAACGCTGTCCTTTACATCTTAGACCCGAAAAATGCGGACTTAGCAGACTTAGGGACAGTTATGGAAAATGTGTATCACACCAAAGAAAAAATGATTGATTGCGTCAATGCCTTTTATGAGGGTATGGTACAGCGAAGTGAGGAAATGAAGCGACACCCGAACTATAAGACGGGCGAAAACTACGCTTATCTGGGACTGCCACCCTGCTTTCTTATCTTTGATGAATATGTGGCGTTTTTTGAAATGCTGGGGACAAAAGAAAGCGTGGGCTTACTTAGCCAGTTAAAGAAAATCGTTATGTTAGGACGGCAAGCAGGATATTTCCTTATCGTTGCCTGCCAGCGTCCAGACGCAAAGTATTTCTCGGACGGTATCAGAGATAACTTCAATTTCCGCGTGGGACTTGGGCGTATCAGCGAATTAGGTTACGGTATGCTGTTTGGTTCAGATGTGAAAAAGCAGTTTTTCCAGAAGCGTATCAAGGGGCGTGGCTATTGTGATGTGGGAACAAGCGTTATCAGCGAATTTTACACGCCTTTAGTCCCGAAAGGACATGACTTTTTGCAGACTATCGGCTCTCTTGCACAAGCAAGGCAGGACGGGACGGCGACGTGCGAAGCGAAAGGCGACGGCACGGACTAGCCGTTGCTGGTGTGGCGTAAGCCACGCCAGCAGGTAAAACCCCTCGGTATCTAACAGAGGGGTACGTTTGCAAATAGACAATAGACGAAAAACATAGGAAACATAAGGCTTCTGGCATGATTTCCCAGTAAAAATCGGCTGTGAAGTCGCCTTAAAAAACTTCACACTTGACAGATTGGGGGTATGGTTCTGAATGAAGAACAATGGATAAAAGAATTACGGGAGAAACGGATTGCTTACGGTATCTCACAAGGCAGGCTGGCGGTGGCTTCTGGTATCACAAGGGAATATCTCAACAAGATAGAAAGCGGAAAAATGAAGCCGTCAAAGGAACTTCTGGAAACTTTGCATAAAGAACTGGCAAGGTTCAATCCAGAAGCACCGCTTACCATGCTGTTTGATTATGTGAAAATTCGTTTTCCCACGCTGGATATACAGCACATCATCAAAGATATATTAAAACTGAATATCAACTATATGCTCCATGAAGATTACGGACATTACAGTTATACGGAGCATTATTCTTTAGGGGACATCTTTATCTATACGTCGGCTGACGAAGAAAAAGGTGTCCTTTTAGAGTTAAAGGGGCGTGGTTGCAGACAGTTTGAAAGTTACCTGCTGGCACAGCAAAGAAGCTGGTATGACTTTCTCATGGACGCACTTATAGACGGTGGCGTGATGAAGCGTATCGACCTTGCTATCAACGACCATACGGGAATTTTGGATATTCCAGAGCTTGCGGAAAAATGCAGGAAACGGGAATATATCGGAAAGTCCAGAAGTTATAAGTTTTACCAGTCGGGCGAGCTTATCAAGCACAGAGAGGACGACAGAGAATATATGGGGCGTACCCTTTATCTTGGTTCGCTGAAATCTGATGTATATTTCTGTATCTATGAAAAGGACTATGAGCAGTACGTCAAGCTGGGGACACCTCTGGAAGAAGCCGACATTATCAATCGTTTTGAGATACGGCTTCGCAATGAACGTGCCTATTATGCAGTACGAGATTTGCTGACGTATTATGACGCAGAACAGACCGCCTTTTCTATCATCAATCAGTATGTACGATTTGTTGATGAAGAACCCGACAAGCGAAAAAATGACTGGAAACTCAATGACCGCTGGGCTTGGTTTATCGGCGATAACAGACAGAGCTTGAAGCTGACGACAAAGCCAGAGCCTTACACCTTAGACCGTACATTGCGGTGGGTACAACGGCAGGTAGCACCGACCTTGAAAATGCTGAAAAAGATTGATAAAGGAAACGGTACAGACTACATGGAAACAATCGAACAGCAGGCAAAGCTCACAGAAAAGCATGAAATGATAATCAAACAGCAGACGACCCTTGCAAAAGATTTGGTGGAAAGTTAGGAGTGATAAAAAATGTGGGTATTATTAAAAGACTTCCTGCTGGTATCTATGGGAATGGGTATCGGCGTAGTCTTGATGTGTATTTTAAATGTCGGCAAAGAAGCTGACTATGAAATGAAACAATTAGAAGAAAGCGAGGACAATTAAATGAATTTCGGACAAAATTTATATCAATGGTTTTTATCAAACGCACAGAGCTTAGTGCTTATGGCGATTGTGGTTATCGGTATCTACTTAGGTTTCAAGCGTGAGTTTTCCAAACTTATCGGCTTCTTGGTAGTTGCCTTGATTGCTGTCGGCTTGGTATTCAATGCTGGCGGTGTGAAAGATGTACTGTTAGAGCTGTTCAATAAGATTATCGGTGCATAGAATTTTATTGTGGTGCTGATATGAGAATGTTATAATGTGGATATGAAAAAAGATAAACGGTAATTTAAAAAGGGGGAATGAAAAAGTGGCAGTTTCAAATATAAATACAATTATCAATAATGATATTCAAAAAGTTTGGAACATTGTTTTAGCTGTTGATAAATATAACTTATGGCGAAGTGATTTGAGCAAAACAGAAATAATAAATGACAAACAATTTATTGAATACGCAAAAAATGGATATGCTACTACATTTACCGTTACCGTTGTAGAACCATATAAACGCTGGGAATTTGATATGGATAATAGCAACATGAAAGGTCACTGGATTGGTATTTTTACAGACAAAGGGAATGAAACACAAATAGACTTTACAGAAAATGTGATACCTAAAAAGTGGTTTATGAAACCTTTTGTAAAAACCTATTTGAAGAAACAGCAAAAACAATTTATTCTGGACTTGAAAACAGCATTGGAATAAAGAATTAGAAGTTGTAAAGGAGACCATTATGAAAGATAAAAGCATTTTAATTAGTATGGGAATTATTATTTATATCCTTATGTCTGGAATTGATAGATTTGTTTACCATATACCTAATGTTATTTATATTCCAGTAGCAATTCTTGGTATTGCGTTAATTTTAATTGGCTTTTTCAAGGATAAATCTAAATAGCAAAATCATAATTTCATATCCATACACACAAAGCAGTTAGTCTTAGGATTGACTGCTTTTTTCTTACCAAAATTTCAGATTGGAGTGATGAAATGAACGATATTTTTAAGGATATGCAGGCAAACGTCGGTTGTGAATACATTTCCGACCTGCCCTCTTACAAGCGTAAGGTGTGGCAGGAAATGAAACGATTGAACCCTGCCGATTATGAAGAAAAACAGTTAGAAGATTTTTCAAAGTATGTGTTTGGTATGTCGTACCAGAGCTTAAAAGATGTGATGAAACAACAGAAAGGACGTGAGGAACAATGCAGGAAACAAGGGTGCTGGTGGAAACGAGAGGAACAACTGGCGAAGAAACAATATCATACTGGTTTGAACTGCCGATAGATGTTGCCGAGTTTGAAGAAAAGTTAGGTGTCGGTGCAGAAAGTCAAGAGTACCACATTATCGAAAAGGTGTTGCCTTATGCTGATGAAGTCCACGAACATACAAGCGTGTACCAGCTCAACGAATTAGATTTTATGTACCGCCAGCTTTCAAGTGATATGCAGGAAGAATATGTATCACTACTTACGGTGTTTGAGAATTTAGAAGCACTTTATATTTGCAGGAACGTGATTACCGTTTATCCAGACTGCAAAAGCATGATAGATGTTGCAAGGCAAAAGCTGATGAATGACCCAACATTTAAGCATTTATCCGAGGACTGTCAAGAATATTACTTTGACTTTGAAGCCTACGCTTCTCACTTGCAGGAACACGGGAAATTTTTAGTAACAGAACACGGTATCTTTGAACTGCCAGAGTAGGAAAAGAGGTGGTGCTTATGATTGATGATATGGCGGTTTATATTGCTAATCTTGGCAAATACAATGAGGGCTATTTAGTTGGTGCTTGGTTCACGTTCCCCATTGACGAGGAAGATGTGAAAGAAAAAATCGGATTGAATGAACAGTATGAGGAATACGCAATCCATGATACCGACAACTTCCCGATTGCGATTGGCGAGTATGTTTCCATTGAGGAACTCAATGAGATGTATGAAATGATAGAGGAACTTCCCGACTATATCGTAGAGTGTCTGGACGAATTTATCAGCCACTTTGGGACGCTGGAAGAAGTCGTGGAACACAAGGACGATATTTATTATTATCCCGACTGTGAAACTATGACAGACGTTGCCTATTACTACATAGACGAATTGCAGGCACTTGGCGACATTCCACCCAGCTTACAGAACTACATTGACTATGAAGCCTACGGACGAGATTTGGATATGGGCGGTTGCTTTATCGAAACAAGCCGAGGTATGTGCGAGATACCATACTAACGCTGGAAGATCAGCGACAAGCATTGTTGCTACTGACAGCGTATTTCTCTTTTAAGGGACAGTCTGAAACATGGCTGTCCTTTTCTCTTTGAAGAACTTACGAAAGGAGCTGAAAGAACTTGAAAAAGATTAAATCTTATACGGGTATCTGGAACGTGGAAAAAGTCTTGTATGCAATCAATGACTTTAACTTACCCTTTCCTGTTACCTTTACACAGATTACATGGTTTGTGATTACGGAATTTATCATCATTCTGTTTGGGGATATTCCCCCACTTTCCATGATTGAGGGAGCATTTCTCAAATATTTCGGTATTCCCGTTGCTCTCACTTGGTTTATGTCGCAGAAAACCTTTGACGGAAAGAAGCCGTACAGCTTTTTGAAATCACAGATAACCTATGCTCTGCGACCTAAAATCACTTATGCAGGAAAAGCCGTAAAACTGCATAAGCAGACCTTGAATGAAACAATCACAGCAGTAAGGAGTGTGAACTATGTTCCCGATAAAATATATTGACAATAACCTTGTCTGGAACAAGGACAATGAGGTGTTCGCTTACTATGAGCTGATACCGTACAACTATTCTTTCTTATCCGCAGAGCAGAAATTTATCGTACACGACAGTTTCCGACAGCTTATCGCACAGTCCCGTGAGGGTAAAATTCATGCCTTGCAGATTGCCACAGAAAGCTCAATCCGCAGTATGCAGGAGCAGTCAAAGAAGCTGGTAACTGGAAAATTAAAGGAAGTTGCCTATCAGAAGATAGACGAACAGACCGAAGCGTTAGTATCTATGATTGGGGACAATCAAGTGGACTACCGCTTTTTTCTTGGCTTTAAGCTCATGGTTACGGAAGAACAGCTTAATCTGAAGAACATCAAAAAATCGGCGTGGCTGACGTTCACAGAATTTCTCCATGAAGTGAACCACACGCTGATGAATGACTTTGTTTCCATGCCAAATGATGAAATCAACCGTTACATGAAAATGGAAAAGTTACTGGAAAATAAAATCTCCCGTCGCTTTAAGGTGCGTCGCTTGGAAATCAATGATTTTGGGTATCTCATGGAACATCTTTACGGCAGGGACGGTATCGCTTATGAAGATTATGAGTACCAGCTACCAAAGAAGAAATACAAGAAAGAAACGCTGATAAAGTATTATGACATTATCCGTCCGACAAGGTGTGTGATTGAAGAAAGTCAGCGATATTTACGCTTGGAGCATGAGGACAGGGAAAGCTATGTGTCCTATTTTACCGTCAATGCGATTGTCGGCGAGCTTGATTTTCCGTCGTCTGAAATCTTCTATTTCCAGCAACAGCAATTCACATTCCCTGTTGATACTTCCATGAATGTAGAAATCGTGGAGAACAGAAAGGCTCTTACAACAGTAAGAAATAAGAAAAAGGAATTGAAAGACCTTGACAATCACGCCTATCAAGCAGGAAGTGAAACCAGCTCAAATGTGGTGGACGCATTAGACAGCGTGGACGAGCTGGAAACAGACTTAGACCAGACAAAAGAAAGTATGTATAAGCTCTCTTATGTAGTGCGTGTATCGGCTGATGATTTGGACGAATTAAAACGCCGTTGTGATGAAGTCAAAGACTTTTACGACGACCTCAATGTAAAGCTGGTGCGTCCTGCGGGGGATATGCTGGGGCTTCATTCTGAATTTCTTCCTGCCAGCAAGCGATATATCAATGACTATGTGCAGTATGTAAAATCAGACTTCTTGGCTGGGCTTGGCTTTGGAGCGACCCAGCAGTTAGGAGAAACTACGGGTATCTATATGGGCTATTCCGTTGATACGGGAAGAAATGTGTACCTGCAACCGTCTTTAGCTTCGCAGGGCGTAAAAGGCACAGTTACAAATGCCCTTGCTTCTGCTTTTGTCGGTTCGCTTGGCGGTGGTAAGTCTTTCTGCAACAATCTTCTGGTGTATTATTCGGTTCTCTTTGGGGGACAAGCGGTTATCTTAGACCCAAAATCAGAGCGTGGCAACTGGAAAGAAACGCTCCCAGAAATCGCCCATGAAATCAATATCGTAAATCTTACCAGCGACAAGGACAATGCAGGACTTCTTGACCCATTCGTGATTATGAAAAATGTAAAAGACGCTGAAAGTCTGGCAATCGACATCTTGACATTCCTTACGGGTATTTCTTCTAGGGACGGCGAAAAATTCCCCGTACTTCGTAAAGCGGTACGCTCCGTTACCCAGAGCGACAGTCGGGGTTTGCTCCATGTGATAGACGAGCTACGCCGTGAAGATACACCCATATCAAGAAATATCGCAGACCATATCGACAGTTTTACGGACTACGATTTTGCACACCTGCTGTTTTCAGACGGTACGGTAGAAAATGCTATCAGTCTGGATAATCAGCTCAATATCATTCAAGTAGCGGACTTAGTATTACCAGATAAGGACACAACCTTTGAGGAATACACGACCATTGAATTATTATCGGTGTCTATGCTAATTGTGATTAGTACCTTTGCCCTTGATTTTATCCATTCGGACAGAAGTATTTTTAAGATTGTCGATTTGGACGAAGCGTGGGCGTTCTTAAATGTGGCACAAGGCGAAACCTTATCAAATAAGCTGGTTCGTGCTGGACGAGCTATGCAGGCAGGCGTTTATTTTGTTACCCAGTCTGCCTATGACGTGTCAAAGGAAAGTCTGAAAAACAATATCGGTTTGAAGTTTGCATTTCGTTCTACTGACATCAACGAGATAAAGCAGACCTTAGAGTTTTTCGGTATCGACAAGGACGACGAAAACAACCAGAAACGCTTGCGTGATTTGGAGAACGGACAATGCTTATTGCAGGACTTATACGGACGTGTCGGTGTGGTACAGATACACCCCGTCTTTGAAGAACTGCTACACGCCTTTGATACCAGACCGCCCGTACAGAGAAATGAGGTGGAGTGATGAAAGAAAGGATAAAAGGTGCGTTCACAAAAAAGAAGATTTTCCACTTTCTCAAAATGGCTCTGTTCGTGGTGGCACTCTCCCTTATCCTGCTTTCACTTTTGGGGACGGTGGCTCATGCGACAGGGCTTGTGGACGATACCATAAACGCAGAAAATCTTTACTCAAAATATCCCCTTTCCAACTACCAGCTTGATTTTTATGTGGATAATAGCTGGTCGTGGCTTCCGTGGAACTGGCTGGACGGGATTGGAAAATCGGTGCAGTACGGGCTTTACTGCATTACCAACTTTGTCTGGACGATAAGCCTTTATTTAAGCAATGCCACGGGCTATGTGGTGCAGGAAGCCTACAAACTGGACTTCATCAATGATATGGCAGACAGTATCGGAAAGAGCATACAGACACTTGCAGGCGTTACCGAGAATGGCTTCGGGAGTACGGGATTTTATGTAGGTTCTCTATTACTGATAATTTTAATCATTGGTATTTATGTTGCCTATACGGGACTGATAAAAAGAGAAACCAGCAAAGCGGTTCAAGCGGTTATCAATTTTCTTGTGGTGTTCGTGCTGTCCGCTTCATTTATTGCCTACGCTCCTGACTACATCAAGAAGATAAATGAATTTTCATCAGACATCAGTACCGCTTCACTTGACTTGGGAACAAAAATCATGCTCCCAAACTCTGACAGCGAGGGCAAGGACAGCGTGGACTTGATACGGGACAGCCTATTTTCCATTCAAGTGGAACAGCCGTGGCTCTTGCTTCAATTTGGCAACAGCAACGCAGAGGAAATCGGAACAGACCGTGTCGAAGCTCTTGTATCGGCAAGCCCAGAGGACGAGGACGGGAAAACCAGAGAGGAAGTCGTGAAAACAGAAATCGAGGACAACGACAACAACAATCTGACAATACCGCAGGTCGTGAACCGTTTAGGTATGGTGTTCTTCCTACTGTTCTTCAATTTAGGGATAACGATATTTGTATTCTTGCTTACGGGCATGATGTTGTTTAGCCAGATACTTTTTATTATCTTTGCAATGTTTTTACCTATCAGTTTTCTACTTTCCATGATACCGAGCTATGAAAGCATGGCAAAGCAGGCAATCGTAAGGGTGTTTAATACCATAATGACACGGGCAGGAATAACGCTCATTGTAACGGTGGCGTTCAGCATTTCCAGTATGTTTTATAACATATCCACGGACTATCCGTTTTTCATGGTAGCTTTCTTACAGATAGTGTGTTTCGCTGGTATCTACATGAAGCTGGGCGACTTAATGAGTATGTTCTCTTTGAACGCTAATGACAGTCAAAGCATGGGACGCAGGATTTTCCGCAGACCGTATCTGTTTATGCGACATAGGGCTAGGCGTATGGAACACCGTATTGCAAGGGCGGTAAGTGCTGGCGGTATTTCGGGCGGTGTGGCTGGTGCGGTAGCTGGAAGTGCCGTTGCTGGCAAGAGAGCCGAAAGAAAAAATACGGCTTCTAAAGAAAATCGGGGCAATACCACTTCCAGCATGGGACAGCGTGCAGGCTCAAAGGTGGGTGCTGTCTTAGATACGAAAAATAAAGTGAAAGACAAGGCAAATGCTGTCAAAGAAAATATCAAGGATATGCCGACACAGACCGCTTATGCGGTGTATTCCGCAAAGGAAAAGGCAAAGTCCAGCGTATCAGACTTCAAGCGTGGCATGGTGCAGGAACAGCAGTCCAGACAGACGGGACGCTTGGAAAAGCAGGAACAGCATAGACAGAATATCGCTGACAAACGTATGGAGCTTCAAAAGGCACAAGAAGCAAGACAAAGAAAGACGGACGGATCAGCGACAACGGGAGCTACCCGTCCCCATGAGCGACCAGCCACAGCTTCAAAGCCGAGCATGGAAAAAATGCAGGAAGTCAAACGCCCTGCCACAGCGACCACTTCAAAGATAAGTGAGCCAGTCAAGACAAATGTTATCAAAGAGCGTCCGTTATCTTCTGGTGCTTCTGATAAGAAAGCGACCCAGCCTGCACAGCAAGTACATAGGCAGAATGTAGAAAAAGTGGTATCGCAGGAAACACGACAGAATTACACGAAAGACCGCAGGACAAAGGTTCAACAGACCCAGAGCGTCCAGAAGAACCAGCAGACCACAGAGAACACCCGTAACCTTGTAACGAAGAAAGGACAGAAGAAAAAATGAAACTGAAACATATCGCTATCATTGGCAGTCTGTTTCCTATCCTCTTTTCTCTGGTGCTTTTCTTTGGTGTCTTGATTAGTGCGGACAGCGACGACGAGAACAGCAACTTTTCTTCTGGCATTACGGGTATGAATTTATCCGCAGAAGTTTTGAAACATCAGCCTATGGTGGAAAAGTACGCCAGAGAAAACGGTATCTCCGAGTATGTCAATGTGCTATTGGCTATCATTCAAGTAGAAAGTGGTGGTACAGCAGAAGATGTTATGCAGAGTTCAGAAAGTCTTGGCTTACCGCCCAATTCTTTAGATACGGAAAGCTCAATCAAGCAGGGGTGTAAATATTTTGCGTCCCTGCTTTCTTCCTGCAAAAATCAAGGTATCGACGATTTGAATGTAGCGATACAGTCTTATAACTATGGCGGTGGCTATGTGGGATATGTGGCAGGAAAAGGAAAGAAACATACATACAATCTTGCAGAGAGCTTTGCCCGTGAGAAATCGGGCGGAAAAAAAGTAACCTACACCAACCCGATAGCCGTTGCGAAGAACGGGGGCTGGCGGTATGGCTATGGAAATATGTTCTATGTGGAATTAGTCAATCAATATTTGACTGTGGCACACTTTGATAATGCGACAGCACAAGCGATTATGAATGAAGCGTTGAAATATCAAGGCTGGAAGTATGTGTATGGTGGCAGTAACCCCAACACTTCCTTTGATTGTAGCGGACTTGTGCAATGGTGCTATGGAAAAGCTGGTATCTCCTTGCCTAGAACAGCACAAGCACAGTATGACGCTACCCAACATCTTCCACTCTCGCAGGCAAAGGCTGGGGACTTGGTGTTTTTCCATTCTACCTATAACGCTGGAAGTTATGTAACACACGTCGGTATTCTTGTTTCGCCGACACAGATGTACCACGCAGGAAATCCGATAGGATATGCAGACCTAAGCAGTAGTTACTGGCAACAGCACTTAATCGGTGCAGGACGAGTAAAACAATAGAAAGGACTTGAAAAATATGTTTAAGAAGAATAAGAAACCGACAGAAACTATCAAAGAACCTAAAGAAAAAAAGGTGCGTACTGTCAAGGTAGGCACACATAAGAAAACCGTGATTGCATTGTGGGCGGTGCTTATCGCAAGCGTGAGCTTTGGAGTGTATAAGAATTTTACGGCTATCGACCAGCACACCACCCATGAAAAAGAAATCATTGAACTTCGCTTGCAGGACACCAACGGGATTGAAAATTTCGTGAAGAACTTTGCGAAGTCCTATTACACATGGAATAACAGCAAAGAAGCTATCGAAGCAAGGACGCAGGCAATCAGCGGTTATCTGACAAAGGAATTGCAGGACTTGAATGTTGATACAATCAGAACCGATATACCGACCAGCTCCACAGTTACAGATGTGATTGTATGGAATATTGAACAGTCGGGAACGGACACTTTTTCTGCTACCTACGAAGTAGATCAGCAGATAAAAGAGGGAGAACAGATAAGCAATGTCAAGGCAACCTATACTGTAAAAGTCCATGTGGACGCTGACGGGGATATGGTAATCGTTCAGAACCCTACCCTTGCACCAGCAATCGAAAAATCAGACTATGAGCCAAAGACACCAGAAGCAGACGCAAGTGTAGACGCTGATACTGTCAATGACGCTACCGCATTTCTGGAAACATTCTTTAAGCTCTATCCGACAGCGACGGAAAAAGAGCTTGCTTATTATGTATCTGGAAATGTGCTTGAACCTATCGGCAGGGATTATCTGTATTCTGAATTGGTAAACCCAGTATTTACAAAGGACGGGGACAATGTGAAAGTCAAGGTTGCAGTAAAATTCCTTGATAATCAGACAAAGGCAACGCAGGTATCACAGTATGAACTTGTGCTACATAAGGATAGTAACTGGAAGATTGTAGGATAAATAAAAAAGGCTTGCTCCATACATTTTGTATGATCTGCAAGCCTTTTTCTATTTTAATGGAAATACTTAAAATAAGGGAGTAATATAACCCATCTGTATCGCTTTTGTAACAGCTTCAACAGATGAAGTAACAGATAATTTCTCATAAATATGCTGTAAATGATTGGACAAAGTTCGTTCACTTATGTATAACTCTTTTGCAATTTCTTTTCTTTTTTTACCACAACTTATTAAAGTCAAAATTTTTTTCTCTGTATTAGTTAATTCTTCAATAATAGGAATATTATTATCAGATGGGAAACAAATATATCCTTGATGTACCTTAAGCAAAGCTTCAAACAGTTTATCAGGGCTAATATTTTTATTGAGAAAGCCACTAATTTTTAATTTTTGGGCTTCATACTTATATACTGGTAAATCATAACCAGTCAAAATTACAAGTTTGAGAGCTGGCAAATCTTTTATCAAATTACCAGCAATAGTTAAACCATCACTATCTGTTAGTTTTCCGAGATTTATATCCATTAAGACAATGTCTATATTTTTTTGCATTATAGTTTCTTCTAAAGATGGAATTTCTTGTGTTGTATAAAAATTTTCTATTTCCTTATATTCTTCAAATGCAATCGCCAAACTTTTTGCAAAAAGAGTATGGTCGTCAACTAATAAAATATTGATAAGAATTACCTCCATTCATTACAATTTCAATTTCAATGCGGAAACCTTGTGGGAAATTATTCGATAAAGCAAATGACCCACCTAATTTTTCTACTTGTTCTCTAATTGAAGAAAGACCTTTATGTTTTGTATTTTTTCCCATTCCTAATGTGTTGGTTGACATGGTTGGTGTTCCGTTATCGCAAACAGTAAGTTTTAGTAGTTTTCTTTCTACGGATAATATTATCCATGCACGTTTTCCATTGGAATGCTTATATACATTTGTCAATAATTCTTTTATCCATCTGTATATAAGTATATTATAGGGTTCTGCTATAAATAAATCGTCTGAACATTCAAAAGAAATTTTAATAGTTTTGCTTGGGAAGATTTCAGCTATTCCCTCAATTAAGTTGTTGAGATTTTCTTTATATGTCAAAGATTTCAAAATTATAGGGTGGTAATCCTGCATTTGATTTCTAATGTGAACATTTAGGTTGTCTAAGGTATCATAAATAATACTTTGAACTTCTGGTCGATTACTTTTCCCTATCATGTTTTTTACAGACAATAAGTCCTGTAATACTTCATCATGTAAAAAAGTAGCAAAATCATTTTTTAATTTTTCTTCATTTCTTAACTGGTTTAATGCAAATACATATTTGCTGTTCCGAACCATTATACTACTTTCATTTTTCAGATTTTCTCCTAAAAATATATTGATTAAAAAAATCAAGGTAAACAATACATTTATCAGAATTATAAAATACGTAACTGGCAACTGTAAAATTGATGTAGACGTATAAAGTAATAATGTGCTAATCAAAATAAAGGATAATATCTGTTTTACTGAAAATATGCTAGTTAGAGGAATGCCAGTATTTTCTTTTAGTGCTATTCCATGAACACTCATAGAAAAAATAAATACAGTAAGATACATTCCAAAATTTCCAATATGGTCATCTAAATTTATTGTTGCTATATAATAAATTCCAAATAGCAATATGGTAAATACTATGGAAAAGGATATTATTTTCCACTCCTCTTTCAAAACAGACAAAACTCTTTTTCTATGATAAATGATAAGAAAAAAGAAACATAATACACTTCCTATAAACTGTATTCCAAACATTCCTGCGTATATCTGGTTAGAAAAGAACACGCTCAATAATGTTGCTATACAAAATCCTTGTAAAACAAAGTCTGTCGCCTTTTTATACTTGTATTTATAACCTTGAAAAAGAAATAAAAAACTAAATTTAATTGAAAGCGAAATAATAATAGGGCTTAAAAAAAGAAATAACCATTCTATTTCAGCGATAAAATTGGAAGAAGAAATAAGATACCAGCTATCTATTACTAACAGTCCTCCAAAGAGATTTAGAATTTTATTATTTCTAAGATTGCATGAAATAATATAGGTAATATCCGTTAAAAAAACAGTAGCAAGTAATAGTGGAATAACACTATTAACTGTAGATGTTGTCTGACTTATATTTATGAAGCACATAAATATAATTGCTAAGATATGATTGAAAAAAAACAGCAATTTTATTATCAATTTCTTCAAGGCATATCACTCCTCATGTCATATTTTTCAATTATTATAGCAGATTACAAAGACTTAGAAAAGCCAGTCAAACGGTGAATAACACCGATCTAACTGACTTTGCAGGTATTCTTTACTTTAGTGCTACCTTGTAGCAGGCTCTAACTGTCAAGAAATAATAAATACTGTAAATCATAATTGTCAAAACAATAGCAATAACAACGGGTACATATTGGCTTAATGAATTTCCTAATATATTCTGCATAAGACCTGCCTTATATATCATAGTAGCAAATATACAATCTAGTAACCCTAATAAAAAAGGAATACTGAAAAATGTAAGTATCTGTTTTTTGATTATTTTCTTTATATGGTTTCGTGTATAGCCTAATTTTCCTAGTATTTCATAGTCTGCCTTTGAGTCCATCACAGATGAAACATTGTTGAAATATAGAATACTTCCTACCGCAATAAAAAATAAAATGACAAGGAAACCAATCAAAAGGAACGTCGAACTGTTTAAATAAAGAAGTTCATTTATTCTGTGCGAATTTCCTTGTAAATAAGGACTATCATTTAAGTAATCAGATAAAGCGACGTATAAATTTTCATTATTTTTGATTGAATTTCCATTCAAGCTAACAATAGTAGAAAACGGTTGTTCTGCACTTGCTATATCCAGGTATAGATTATCACTTACGATTAAAGTACCAATACTGTTTGCAAAAGAAATTGCATTATTTAATGAAACATCTTTTACAGTTACACATTTTTCTAGTCCGCTAATGTTTAATGTATATTGATTACCCATTTCTTTCATATTACTACTTGGTTGATATTTCATCAAAATTACTTCATCGTCATTTAGCGGAGTAAGTTCTTGTAATACTTCTTTTTTCCCTTGGGCTTCTAATAAATCTTTATATTGCGAAAATGAAATACATTCAAATCCTTCTTCACGTATTGCGTTCTCCGTGTTCTCTTTGTCGTTAGACGCTCCTAAAGAATATTCTACTGGTAAACTATCAGATGAAGCTGTTACTTTATAAATATCTGTTATAAGTAACGAGGTGCCATTTTCATCAGATGAATGATCACGAATTAGTTTTTTAATATCTTTCATTTGCAGATTGTTTTCCAGCTTGAATTCTATTTCTGACGGAGCAATTCTTTCAACAGATGCAATCGGATAATAAAGCGTTAATGCCATAACCGCAGATATTGTCAAAGTTCCAGCAGATAATAGTGTGAGCATGATTAGTGTTTTGGCATTTGAACGAATACGATATATAAAATTGGGAGTAGTAATTATTTTTATATTTGTATAAAACTTTGTTTTCTTGGATTTACTTATTTGTACTATAAACGGCAGAAAAGAAGCTATAAAAAGTACCGTTCCAATTACAACAAGAAACATAGTTACTAACCCCATTTGATAAAATCCTATGGTTATCCATAATGACTGTGTACCAGAAAGAATATTCAATGCAAGAAAATATCCGCCTAACATCATAGCAAATCCTAAGATTGCAGGGATTTTATGAAACTTCATTTTCTTTTCTGCACTTTTTTCATAACGTACTAAATTCATTAAAGATGTCTTATATAAAAATCTACTGTTTGAAATTACCAGTATAAGTATTACTACAAATACAAATACAGCAGATTTTATGATTGCGTTTAAATTAAAAAGTTGAATTTCAGAATTATCAATTCCTAAATTTAGTAATTTGCTAATTAGAAACACAATTCCTTTATGGGCAAATGCACCGAAAATAATACCTATAAGAGAAGCACTAAGGCATACCAATATATTTTCAAAAGATAATAAAGAAAGGATTGTTACTTTTCGATACCCCATTAAAGCATAAATCCCTAATTCTTTCGTTCTTCTTCGTAAAAAGAAACGGTTAGAGTAAGTCATATAAAATAACACGAATATCATTAGAAATACGGAAATAACTTTACACATCATTTCTACCCGCCCGTCCGTTGATATTTTTTCAAGCATAACTGTATTAACGGAAAAAGATGTAAAAGCAAAAAATACTGTGATAACAAATGCGACAGAAATTAAGTAAAGAGAATAGAATGAGAAATTCTTCTTTAAATTTCTAATCGCCATAAAAAAAGTAGTCATTCTTTCTCCTCCTATCTGTTGGTATCTAATTTTGAAACTTCTTCTACAATTTGTTCATAAAAGATTTGTCTGTGTTCATTATTTTTTTTCAGTTCTTGAATGATTTGTCCGTCTTTGAAAATTAAAATGCGGTTTGCGAAACTTGCAGCATAAGGGTCATGTGTAACCATTAAAATAGTTGTGTTCAACTCGCTGTTGGCTTCGGATAGAGCATGTAATAATTCGGTTGCTGAATTTGAGTCCAACGCTCCTGTTGGTTCATCAGCAAATAAAATGCTCGGGTTCTTTACGATAGCCCTAGCCGCAGAAGCACGTTGTCTTTGCCCACCAGACAATTCATTTGGATATTTCCCTAATTGTGAAGCTATCCCAAACCTTTCAGCTAAACTTTTGATTTTGTTTTCAATTTTCTTCGGCGATAGTTTCTGTAAAGTTAATGGTACTGCGATATTCTCTTGTATCGTTAAACTGTCTAACAAGAAATATTCTTGAAATATAAACCCTAGATTATCTCTACGAAAATCTGCTGATTGGGTATCATTAAGAGATTTTAAATTTACACCATTGATATATACTTCTCCGCTTGTTGCTTTATCAATAGTAGAAAGTACGTTAAGTAGAGTTGTTTTCCCAGAGCCAGATGCCCCCATAATCCCAATAAATTCTCCCTCAGCTACATCAAAGGAAACTTTGGATAAACTAGGTTTTTGTCCTTTGGAATAAATCTTTGTTATTTTTTTTACTTTTAATACTGTACGCATAGTAATCTCTCCTTTCATTTACCGTACAATCAAAATTATAAACAAAATAGAATAAATGACATGAGTAAAAAACGCATTATTTTTGCGTAATTTACTCATGTTCAAAATTTAAAAAAGATATATGCTTTAGATAATCGAGGAGGTAAGATATTATGAAATCCCTATTACTTTTAGAAGATGATATAACCTATCGTAATACATTAAGTGAAATTTTAGGAAAAACATACATTGTGTATCAAGCAGATACTATTTCAGAAGCTGTAAATATACTTTCTATGGAAAATATAGACTATATTTGCTCTGATTATCATTTGCCAGATGGGAAAGGAACACAAATATTAGAACATTTGAGAAATAACAATAGCACTATTCCTACAATTATTATGAGTGCGAATATTACAAATAATATAGAATGGGAAGTAAGAAAGTTTGGTGCAGTTGATGTTATAGAAAAGACATCATGGGATTTTTTGGATTTACTAAAAACCAATTTTCCAATTTCTTCATAACCTCTTTACATTTAAATACTTTATAGCTTTAAAAGTTCGTACAAGTGTATCTTTTGTGCGGACTTTTTTTGTGCTTTTTTTGAAAATCTTGGTAGTTTGTCACCTCTTTGGGTAGTTAGGGTGCGGAAAGGGGGAAATAAACAAAAGTTTATTTCAATCCAGCACGGAAAGGAGGTGAGCAAATGAAAACATCTTCTTTCAAACAAGCCATTGAAGCACAGTTTGATTGCCTTTCAAAAAAAGTAATTAAACGTGCAGTAAAAAAAGGCTACCGTGATATGAAAAGACGTGAAAAACACGAATGTTTATTTTCGGATATTCCAGATTATGAACAATCACGTTTTGGAGAATTGGATAAATACGAAAGTGATTATACTGTATTCAATATCTTAGGCATTGAAGTCTGGGTTGAGGACGACCAGTTAAGCGAAGCCCTTAAAACATTGACAGAGAAGAAACGCAACATTATTTTGTTGTCCTACTTTATGGATATGTCGGATAGTGAAATCAGCGAATTTATTAAAATTCCCCGTTCTAACGTCCAGTATCACAGAACAAAAACACTTGAAGCAATGAGAAAAATTATGGAGGAACGCAAATGAAGAAATACGAACATCTGCCTTTTGAAGTTATTTTATCAGCAACAGAGGGCGACCCAGAAGCGATTGAAGCCGTTATGAAATTTTATGACGGTTACATTTCCAAACTGTGTCTGCGTAAATTGTATGACGAACACGGTAACGTCTGCATGGTGGTAGACGCAGATTTAAAAAACAGAGTTCAGACAGCATTACTTGATATGCTGATGAATTTTGAAATTGTAGTGATGTAGTACATACAAGTGAAGTCTGGCACGTCCCCCTTTCCTGCCACTTCACTTGTCATTCTATTAAAATCAAAATCTGTAAGTTGATTTTAATAGGCTGAATAGCCGATAGCTCTTTGACAACTGAATAAAGCAGACAGATACGTTTGTGAGATAGCGAGCCACGGGGACTGTACGCCACGACCTTTTCAAAAGAAAGCGAGCGACCCACGCAGTGATCCGAGAGCGACTGTTGGAAAAGTCGTTTTGCCATGACCTATCTTCACAGAATAATGATACGTCCGCATGGTGCGGTTCTGCCCACAAGAATGGGAATAGTTGAGATACTAATGGAGCTTTCCAAAGCCGTCTGTCTGCTTCTGTAACATTGTGAAAAATACGCATATTGGATAAGCCTATGTGCGTATGTTGAGAATAGATAGCTGACTAAGGGGGCTGATAACTTGGCTAAAAAACAACCAGCACAATATATTGTAGAACGGGAATTTTTAGGTAAATTTTCCGTAGAGGAATTGCTTGCTCGCATCCGTGTTACTCAAAGGAGGCTTGCTATAACGCAGACAGGGGAACAAATGGAAAAATCTGTTTTTGAAAATGGAGAATTGAAGATAGATTATGCAGCCGGTTGCA